>AMWB02109362.1_pt4 | contig 28253 bp, 30 predicted proteins | sample 200311 | NCBI WGS metagenome assembly AMWB02 (sample SAMN02737377, study PRJNA173069) | bioreactor metagenome | biome: anode biofilm in microbial fuel cells | place: USA: California | collected 2010-12-16 | reverse complement strand
TAATTTTTGCTTGGGGGGTGTGAATCGTTACTTATGGAGAGTTGTAATCTCCACACCGTTCTGGATTTGCCCGGCGGAACCTTCCTCGGCGCGGGCGTGAAAACGGTGGTGCTATTTTTTGAGAAGGGCTCGCCAACCAGAAAGATTTGGTATTACCAACTCGACCCTGGCAGGAGCCTTGGCAAGACCAATCCCCTGAATGATGACGACCTCAAGGAGTTCGTTGAGCTCCAAGCCACCTTTGCCGACAGTGAAAAATCGTGGACGATGGACGTGAAGGATGTTGACCCGAATAGCTTTGACCTATCGGTGAAAAACCCCAACAAGGAGGTTGAGACCCCCTTGCGCACACCGCAGGATATCCTCGATGAGATTGTGGCGCTGGATTTGGAGAGTGCGAAGGTGCTGAATGCTATTAGGGGGATGTTATGAGCGGGTTGCCACAAGGATGGCAAGGCAAAGCATTGGGAGATGTTTGTAATCTGATTGGAGGTGGAACTCCTTCCAAAAAGAATGAAGACTTCTATAGGGGTGAAATCCCTTGGGCTACCGTCAGAGATATGAACTCAGATGTCATCACCAAGACTGAGTTCAGGATTACAGAAGATGCAGTAAAGAATAGTTCTACGAATATCATCATTGCGGGTAATGTTGTGATTGCCACTCGTGTAGGGCTAGGCAAAGTATGTCTTGTAAATCAAAACACGGCAATAAATCAAGATTTACGCGGGATTGTGCCGTTGAGTTCGGATGTGCTCACAGTACGGTTCTTGTATTGGTGGTTGAAAAGCATTGCCCACCTTATTGAAAAGGAGGGAACGGGAGCAACTGTCAAGGGCGTCAAACTGCCGTTTGTAAAATCACTACAAATCCCACTCCCACCCCTCCCCGAACAAAAGCGCATTGTCGCCATTCTTGATGAGGCATTCGCCGGCATCACCAAGGCAATAGCCAATACAGAAAGGAACCTTGCTAACATTCGTGAGTTGTTTGAAAGTTATCTCAACAATGTTTTTACTCAGAAGGGTGAGGGGTGGGTGGAGAAAACGCTAAAAGATGTCTCAATGGATTTTGGGCGTGGCAAATCTAAACATCGCCCGCGAAATGACCCAAAACTGTATGGTGGACCTTATCCATTCATCCAGACAGGCGATGTAAGAAACTCTAACCATCTGATTTCATCTTTTACACAGACTTACAATGAAACCGGATTAGCCCAGAGCAAACTTTGGTCAAAAGGAACCATTTGTATAACTATTGCTGCCAATATAGCGGAAACAGGGATATTGGATTTTGATGCTTGCTTTCCAGACAGTGTAATAGGTGTTGTTGTGGATGAGAAACAGACAACAAATACCTTTGTAGAGTTTTTGCTACAATCAGTAAAGTCCCGCATCAAAGCAAAAGGAAAAGGAAGCGCGCAAGACAACATAAACTTAGGCACTTTTGAAAAAGAGGTTTTCTCATTTCCCCCCCTTGATGAACAAAAGAGGATTGTGAAAAGTCTTGATGCTCTCGCTAAAAAAACCCAACACCTCGAAGCCATCTACCAAAAGAAACTCAAGGCGCTGGCTGAACTCAAACAATCCCTTCTTCAAAAAGCGTTCACTGGCGACCTCACAGCCGATACCATTGAGCAACAGGCAAACATATGACAGCAGACCTCAACGAAGCCGAAACCCGTGCCGAACTGATTGACCCAGCCCTTGCCGAGGCAGGTTGGGGAAAGGTTGATGATAGCCGGATAAGGCGTGAAGTCATCACCCTCGGTCGCCTGACCGGTGGCGGACAGCGTGCCCGCCAGGAAATCGCCGACTATGTGTTGGTCTATCGTAGCCATAAACTGGCAGTGATTGAAGCCAAGCGTGTAGGTTTGCCGGATACCGAAGGTGTTGCTCAGGCGAAACGCTACGCCATTAAGCTACAAACCCGCTTTGCCTATTCCACCAATGGTAAGGGGATTTATCGCATTGATATGAAGACCGGGGATGAAGGATATGCCGGCATATACCCCACCCCCGAAGAACTGTGGAATGCGACCTTTGCGAAGCCCAACTTATGGCGAGACCGCTTTGCCACCGTGCCTTTCGAGGACAAAGGGGGAACCTATGAAGCCCGATATTACCAGCACAATGCCATCAACCGAGCACTGGAGGCGATTACCGACGGTAAAAATCGTATCCTACTGACCTTGGCGACCGGCACGGGGAAAACCTTCATCGCGTTTCAAATCGCCTGGAAACTCTTTCACAGCCAATGGAACCTGAAAGACTGGAAGAGTGGAAACGCCCCGAGCCGTAGACCCCGTATTCTCTTTTTGGCAGACCGCAACATTCTCGCCGACCAAGCCTACAATGCTTTTTCCCCCTTTCCTGAGGATGCGCTGGTCAGAATATCGCCGGATGCGATACGGAAGAAGGGTATGGTGCCCAAGAACGGCAGTATCTTCTTTACCATCTTCCAGACCTTTATGAGTGGCAGGGATGCTGAAGGCAATCTATGCCCCGCCTTCGGGGATTATCCGCCAGACTTCTTTGATTTCATCGTGATTGACGAGTGTCACAGAGGTGGTGCAAATGACGAAAGCAACTGGCGCGCCATTATGGAATATTTTGCGCCGGCGGTTCAACTGGGTCTGACCGCAACGCCAAAACGAAAGGGAAATGTTGATACCTATGCCTATTTTGGGAAACCGGTTTATATCTACTCACTAAAAGAGGGCATCAACGATGGTTTTCTGACCCCCTTCAGAGTGAAACAGATCGCCACGACCATCGACGATTATGTGTATACCTCCGATGATACGGTGATTGATGGGGAGGTAGAGGTTGGCAAGCGTTACACCGAAGATGACTTCAATCGGATGATTGAAATCCGCGAACGTGAAGCCTATCGAGTCAAGCTCTTTATGAATATGATTTACCAGAAGCAAAAAACCCTGGTCTTCTGCGCTACCCAGGAACACGCGTTGGCGGTCAGGGACCTCATCAACCAGAACAAAACCAGTTCCGAGACAAACTATTGTATGCGGGTCACCGCCAATGATGGAGCAGAAGGCGAACGGTGGCTTCGCGTTTTTCAGGATAATGAAAAGACCATACCCACCATCCTCACTACCTCGCAGAAACTGTCAACAGGTGTGGATGCTCGTAATATCCGCAATATCGTTCTGATGCGTCCCGTCAACACAATGATAGAGTTCAAACAGATTATCGGTCGCGGAACCCGCCTGTTTGACGGCAAGGATTACTTTACCATCTATGATTTTGTGAAGGCGTATGAGCATTTCAATGACCCGGAGTGGGATGGCGAACCATTGAAGCCCCAGCCCTGTAAACGGTGTGGCAATAATCCCTGTGTCTGCTTGATACAACCGCCCAAAGAGTGCCCTGTCTGCGGTAAGCTCCCCTGTGAATGTATTATTATACTCGACCCCAAACCCTGTCTTGTATGCGGAGAAGACCCTTGTATATGTAAGAAACGGGTCAAGATAAAGCTGGCAGATGGCAAAGAGCGCACCATCCGGCATATGATGGCGACCACATTTTGGAGCCCTGATGGCAAGCCTATGTCGCCAGCACAGTTCATTAAGCAACTGTATGGTCAACTTCCCTCATTGTTCAAGAATGAAGACGAACTGCGCGCCTTGTGGAGCAAACCAGATACCCGAAGGAAACTGTTGGAGGGGCTGAAAGAAAAGGGCTATGGCAAGGAGCAGTTATCCGAGGTGAGCAAGCTGATTAATGCTGAAAAAAGCGACCTGTTTGATGTTCTCGCCTATATCGCCTTCGCACTCGCGCCGGTCAGCCGGGAAGAACGTGTCAGCATACGCAAAGAGAAAATATTCGAGCGCTATGCCGACAAACAGCAACAGTTTCTATCGTTTGTGCTGGAGCATTATATTTCTGAAGGAGTTGATGAACTTGACCAAGAGAAACTGCCCAAACTGCTGGAACTGAAATACCATTCGGTCGGGGATGCGGTGGCTGAACTTGGAAGCATTCCCGGGATACGGGATGTATTTATTGGTTTCCAGGAGCACCTATATACGCCTGTGGTTGCTATGCGATAGGGTGGACGAATGGTGGGATATCTGGACAGATATTCCGTCCAATGGAGACCACGAGGGAACAAATGATTGACTATTTCGAGCAAGAAAAAAGTCTATTCAAAGAAAATGATTTGGTATGCTATTGTTTTCACTATTCGAGAACGGATATTGAGAAAGACTATATGGAGAATAGTCGCTCAACGATTTTCGAGAAGATTACTCGTGAAAAGAAAACTGGTGGGTGTGAATGCGCTCAGAAAAATCCAAAAGGTCGCTGATGTTTGGCTGACATCCGCCAGGTGGTGGAAAATGTGGCAAAGAAAAATAGCATTGATTAGGTCAAGGCTATTCCGGACCCCACAGCATCCCATACAGCCATTCAACAACAACAGCCAGTTTCCCTCCCGACGCACTCACGGACCGTTCCATTCCTTTTGATATTGACCATCCGACAGAAGGGGGATAAAGTTTTTCATGACTAAGAATAAATAGGCTCTATATGATTATAGCACGGTGAAGATAATGGATAACCTTTTGGCATATATAGTGAAAAATCGAGATTGGCTATTCTCTGGTGCTGGGGTCTTTATCGTAGCCTTCATCATGAAAGTTGCCTGGAATAGATTTCACCCTGGAAAGCCTGTCATTCAATCTGCTCCGTCCCTGCCTGGCAAAAAAACTGAGCCAACAAAAAACACTCCGACTAATGTCTCGGCTACAGATTATACAGCTATAAAAGTGAAGCGAGCCTATATTGTGAAGAGGGTCCACATCGGCGATTATATTGACATTTCAGACAACACGCACCGAAATATTCGTATCTGCGTGAAAGAGATAACGGACCTGGATGTGCCGCATGATTTTTTTGACGACAAAGAACGTGAAGATGCCATTGCGCTCTCGGTTGATACAGGCGGAGAAATCTTTTATTGCGGTACCAAAGCGAAAAAGACAGGAGTGAACGCGTTCCTCGTTCCCAAGTTAGAAGTCCCTGAGCCCTCGAGGTCGGTGTTTTCTTTTGGGAGCACAAAGGACCGCGGAAACATTCTCAGCATTGGCGTTGAACATATCAACCGTCCAGCGGGAACAGTTGATTTGAAAATCTTTCATATGTGGGGACCAGTCCGTTGAGGTATTGTGTGCCCAACAGGGTAGAGTGAGCCAAAACTGCGGTAACTGATATTCAAACCACAACGTCCATCCCAAACACATATGGAGGAAAAGTGGCTAACGAAAAAAAACTTTCTCGTTCTCGCGCCTTGCCGGCAAAAGTTATTTACGCTGGCTTCACAATCCTCCGAGACAATGGGAAAGAGATGCCAATGCGGGATATCATACCCCTGATTGAGCAGAAAGTTGATTTTAAAACCTGGGATAAGGAGCGTTATGAAAAGTCTGGATATGTTCGGTGGGAATCTATGCTTCACTTTTTCAGCATCGATTGTGTAAAGGCTGGCTACCTCATAAAGAAAAAAGGCATTTGGTATCTCACCCCCGAGGGCGAGGAGGCATTGAAACTGGGTCCCGTAGACTTTCTGAACTCGGCTGTCCAGGCGTATCGAAAATGGAAGTCAGAACAGCCGGCGATTGACCTCCCTGATAATACCGTTGACGATACAGGGTCAAAAGAAAGCATTATGGATTTTGATGAGATTGAACAGATTGCTATGGAAGGACTTGAGCGCTACTAAACAAAAAGAACCCTTATGAGTTTCAGGACTTGGTTGCCGCACTTTTGAGAGGGATGGGCTACTATACTCCGTTTGTTGCTCCGAAAGAAAAGGATGGCGGTGTTGATGTGGTTGCCTATCGGGACCCACTCGGAACGCAGTCTCCCCGCATTCAAGTTCAAGTAAAACATCGGGAAAGTTCAACAACGGTTCAAGAAGTCAGACAACTAATGGGACTACTCCAGAAGGAAGGCAATGTCGGGATATTTGTTTCCACTGGTGGTTTCACCTCAGATGCCAAAACAACAGCAACAAGTTCACACGTTCACGTATAACTTATTGATTTACAGAGATTTATTACCCTTTGGCAGGAGTTCTACAATAAACTGACAGACGAGGATAAAAGTATGTTGCCTCTCACGCCGATATTTTTTCTGGCGAAGGAGGATTAGCAAAAATACGGCTCCGATTTTTTCACCATCCCATTCCAAAACCTACAGAACAGCGCGTGCGTGAATATCGCTCCACCCAGCCTCTCATCTCACCGTTCCACAATACCCAATAAATCTCGCCAGCCCTTTATTACCAGACCTTCGCAAGAGACAATGACAAAACAATCTGTCCAGTATGACAATCTGTTTTGTTCAATCAAAATCAGTCAAAATGATTGATTATTACAGGTATAATCCTATAACGTCTTTTCCATCACCACCATTACAATCTCTCATCCTTGTCATTTCGTCGGGGGTGTGGAGCGGTATAGTCATCTTGTAAAAAAATGAAACGATTTTTCAGACAAGCCATTCCGATGGCGGACTATCCCCTCATAAAGGTGGTGGCTCTCCACGGACCATAGCGAAGTTTTCAGCCAACGAATGGATATCCAAAATCACTGAAACGCACTGAAACACATTCTATGACACTCAAATGAAGCGAAAATGGGTCAAATGAACTCAGGATGATTATTTTGTGGCGGAAAGTGGTGATGGGATGATAATGTTTCATATATCTATTATAGTGTAGTGTAGGTTCTAAGGACAATCAGGGCTGAAGAAAAGGATAATAATAATTCAAAACCCGCCCATCGCCTCTCTGGCGTGGTTGGCGATGAGCGGTTGGTTTTGTAGCGCAATGGGAAAAAGTTAGCCTCAATCGACCTTGCTAGGTTCTATTTGGCTATTGTCAGTGTTTGATTTTTGGCAACCCTTTACATCCATAGCCTTGCGAACGGCTTCTTTCTCACCTCGAACATTCGCTAACTCAGATGCTTCGATTCCATCTCCCTGCCCATAACCAAACAAACACGCTTGTGTCTGACTCGTTTTTATTCTTTGTTCTTGAGCATAGATTAGCTGGTTCTCTCGCCTGGCTAAGGAATCCAACTCCACCGATAAGCGAGAACAGTCAAAATCTTCATATCTGAGACCGGAAGTATAAGAACCGGTAATCTGCGAAGGTTGGGTCGGCATATTCGGACACCCAATGAGAACAGGAAGTAGAGCCATCCCAAGTATCAACAATCTGATTTTATTATTCATAGTCACTCTCCTCAGTTTGACGTTTGAAATATTCAAGCATGGTGATGGAATCAATAGCTTTAGACCAAGACAAAACGCCAGATTCTTTATCAGAAATAAAAGCATATAACAAGATGAAATATGCTTCCCCTCAGAAGCCCTGACATAGTTTTGAGCAAGACTATATCTCATAAGGAATGGTCAGGCATAGATAATCCCCTTCCTCTCAATACAGCGCCTCTCAGCGCTTCTATATGCCTTCCACGAATGGGGCACATCCCATTCCCAATCCAAATGATGGTCGAACCTTTCATAACAGCCCAGAGTGTGTGATGGGGTATCTATATGGTGACTGAGGGATAAACAAACGCTCTCAGATTTATACCCCCCACCCCCCTTCATCTTTGCCGTTCCCGACAATCCAGTAATCAAACCAGAGGCGACAGGTCATAGCGACTTGTCGTTTTTTTATTTCCACCGAAAGGAGGTGAACCGATGACTTACCCGCCTGAACTATCCTAGCAGGAAAGCGCCGTGCTTAGGCGTATTGCCTTTAACCTGAACAGACCGATGACAAAAACCTTATCCACGATTTTACGGACTACAGCCGAACAGTTCTCAGACGGCGAGGAACGGCATAGGTATTTCGGCGGTTTCTTCAATCTTGAACCATAAACGAAAGGAGGTCGTGATGTTTTACGCCGGCTTCAAACCGAAGATGATGGTTCCCGATTACATTCAGCAGATTGCTCGTGAACTCATCCGAAAGAGGAGTGCCGAAGACCATCAGGCATTTCTCACCGATTTGGCAAGGGGACTTGTGGATGCCGACAAATGGAATGTCCCGAAAGACGAGGACTGGCTACAGTTCTGAACACGGAAAGGAGAAGTCTATGTATCAGGTATGCGTTATCGATTTTAACGGAGCGGAGGAACTCATTATGACGGACAGTTTCCATACGCTGAAGTCGGCTGTCGAGGATTTCACCGCCGGCGGGTGGGAGGACGGCGAAAACGTCCGGAAGCAGGCGGTCATCATCAAAGACAGGGACGGAAAAATCGAGGCGGTCGGAACTTATGTGGCTTGCGATAGGAACAGGATGCCGGTTCTGGTGTGGGTCTATGCCCACGGGGTGATGGAGAACCGCTTCTATGAACAGGAGTATGCCCGATACCTTGGAAAGGAGGCGTGATGCTGTGGTGGAAACTTTCGCGAGGTTTCGGCTGGAAAAAATGAAACGAGCCCTTGATGACGGTCAAAGGCTCGCGATTTCGGGATAAAGACAGAGGCTGTCTCCACCCATCGTTATGGAACAGCCTATCCATCACCCGTTCAAAAGTCAACAGGAGGATTGGTCTATGGAAAATCAGATACAGAAAGCGCAGGGGAACGCTGTTCAGGTGGTTCCCTGCGACAACGGCGAAACAGAGGCGAGGTGTTTCACGGCACCCGCACCGATGGATTGCCCCGTTGAACAGTTCACACAAGCACTCGATCGACGGGAGGCGAACCGGAAGGCGCTGGTCAACTGGATTTCACGGAACCTGGTGGAAGGGGTGGATTTCGGCAAAATCCACGTGATGGGAAAAGACCGATGCGATTATGCCCGGCGGGGAATGGCGAATGAATGCCCCAACCCACGCCATTGGTCGAAGCCTTCCCTATTCAAGCCGGGAAGCGAAAAGATTACCGGAATGCTCGGGCTCATCCCCCGGTTTCCAAACCTGAAGGAATATGAAAAGGCGGTTCTGCGGGAAGAACGGATTGAGGTCATCATCCTCAAATGTGAACTTCACACCGCCGGCGGTTTCATCGTTGCGGAGGGGACCGGGGCGAGGGTTCTGGCTCAAGACAAGGGGGACATCAACAAAGCCCTCAAGATGGCGGTCAAAAGCGCCCATATCGATGCCACATTGCGCGTGGCGGGTTTGAGCGAGTTGTTCACCCAGGATTTGGAGACAATGTTCGAGGAAAAACCGGAAGAGCCCTCATCCCCTCCAAGGAAGGATAACACGGATAGCACCTCGGGCGGGAACATTGACAACCAGCCCGCCCAACCAAATCCCACGGATGAAAACGGCAATCACCGCATCACCTCCGACCTTTACCGTAGGATAATCAGTCTCGGCAAGGAAAAGGGGATGAGCACCCAGGACATCAGGAAGTGGTCCATCGACACCTACGGGGTTGTTCCTGAACACCTGCGTATCTCACAAGCCCACCACCTCATCGAAGAACTCACCAACCTGTAGCCCGCCACAACCATCACAATCAATCGAACCTGAAAGGGGGGTGCTTCGGCATCTCCCTTTTTTATGTCCAGAAAACGAAAAGGAGAGCCTTATGAACGCGAAAGTCATCAGCCTGGCGCAGTTGAAGGAGGAACGACTTCACATCAGTTACAGCCAGATTTTCACCTACCTCCACTGTTCACTCAAGTATCGGTTCCAATACGTCGAAGCCAGACCACCGGAGCGCATCAGCGTAGCTCTGCCGTTCGGCACCGCCATTCACTCGGCGCTCGAACTCTTCTATCGAACCTATATGGACAAGCGGAAAATCATTGACGTGAAGACGCTGGAGGAAATCTTCGCGGACACCTTCACGAACGCGCTCCTCCGGTCCGAGGTTCCGGTCATCCACAAGGAGGACGAAACCAGGGATACGCTCATCGATACCGGCAAGGCGATGCTCAGGGCGTTCGGCAAGACCGTAAACCTCAAAAATACCGAGGTTCTTGGCGTCGAGACGCCTTTCGGCGGACGATTGTATACTTCCGAGGGTCAACTCACGGACTTCAACGTAATCGGCGTTATCGACGCTCTCATACGGGATGAGAACGGCATCGTCGCCATAGACCACAAGACCGCAGTCCGGGCAAAGCAACAGGCGGATGTGAATGAAGACCTCCAGTTCTCGGCATATGCCTATCTCCTGGCTTCCAATCACATCGTGACGAAAGCAGACGATGTCCGGTGTCAAATGGATGTTCTGCTGAAACTGAAGCGCCCGAAGATGGAACATTATCACACCGTCCGCACCCCAGTTCATCGCCGTCGCTTCGCTAAAATCGCCTGTCAGGTTCTCAACGCGATAGACCAGCAGGTTTTCTATCCGGTCCGGTCGTGGATGTGTTCGGATTGCCAATATCAGGATGCCTGCCGAGACTGGTAGCCCACATTTCACAAATAGCGCCCCATTGAACCCTGTGCCTCCCGGCGCGGGGTTTTTTATTTCAACTATCCAAACCACAAAGGAGTTTACCAATGAGAGGAACAGCATCTTTAAGCAACGTCATCGAAATCGTAAACGAAAAATCCGCCCGTCATCACGACGAAATCATACCGCTTTCCGGCATCGAGTTCGAGAGCCTGGACAAGGCGCATATCTTCGGCGGTGAAATCGAAATCCTGCCGAGCGCCCAACGGCTTTTGGCGAACCGGTTGAGGATACCGCATCAATATCTGGTCCGTTGCCCCCAGGACCTTCAGGAGGCGAACCTCAACTATTGGCTCCGGGAGGAGCGCAAGACACGGGGGACGTTTTTCGCCCGGTTCGACGGCTCCAAACTTCGAGCGGTTTTCACCGAGCGCTATACCGCCTTCGACAACAAGGACGTGCTCTCGCGGATGGTCGATTACGGCTTCAGCCCGGATACCGAGGTTCAATACAATCTGGATGACAGCCTGATGAACCTCAAAATCCCCGAGTATGACCGGATGTTCTCTTTCCCCGGCGACGATAAACTGGTGCCCGGCATCAGTCTCGCCAACAGCGAAGTGGGGTTGATGTCCTTTGGAATGGAGGCGTATTTCTATCGGCTCGTCTGTTCGAACGGATTGATAGCCCAAACCTCCGTGGCACGACGCTTCAAGCATATCAGCGACAAAGCCATCCTCCATTTCGGGGACCTGTTGGCGCAAGTCTCCTCGGAAACCCGCCACAGCCAAAACCGTTTACGGATATCAACGGAGACGCTGGTTCACAACCCCAGCGAAACCTTCGATAGTTTCAACCGCCGGTTTCAGATTACCAGAAATGAAGCCGAGGTTGTGGAAATGGCATGGAAAAGGGAACAGGGGAACACGATGTTTTCCATCATCAATGCCTATACCCGCGCCGCCCGGTTCACGGGACTGACTGCGGAGGAGACCTACAAACTTGAAAAGGTCGGCGGGCTTATTCTTGCGTTGGTGAAATAGCGACCGCCATCCGGTTCTCAACCAACAGCCCCTGTGTCTTCATCGGAAGACCGGGGGCTTTTTATTTCAGGAGGATGAAATGACCAAGGAAGAAGAAGCGAAATACGAGGATACGGAGGTCCTGAGACAAATCATAATGGAACTGCGTGGTCGAAAGTTCCGCCTGGATTGCGGACATCACATCTCTTTCGGTTATTTTCTGGGTAGCGACCTTACCGTCATCAATGGGTCCAAGCCCCAAATCATCTGTTCGGTGTGCGGGCATTGAGCGCCTTATCGATAGCGCTCTTTGCCAACCCCATCAGCGTTTCCGTATATACGGGAACACCCGATATCCTTTATTGCGACCTTTTCCCTTCCTTTTCCAAGCCGGATTACAGCCACGAACCGAATAAACCGACCTCCTCTTTATTACGTGGACCATCTCCCTCAGACGGATTTCAGTCTTGGGAATAAACTAACCTCTATAAGAATAGAGGGACCTGGTCCCAAATAAATCAAAGGAGGAAGACAAAATGAAGAACAAAGATTTCGGTATAGGCGAGGTCGTGGAAATGACCGGTCTGTCGGCAAAGCAGTTGCGCTATTGGGAGGATAAAAACATCATTCCACAGGCGGTTCGGATTGTCTGCGGAGAAAGGCGCTATCGCAGATATGACGAAGAGCTGGTCGTTCTCATCCGCAAAATGAAGGAACTCATCGATGATGGAATGACGGTCTCAGCCGCCGCGAATAAAGCGAAGGCAATCCTGTCGGGATACAAGATGGGAGGTAATGACAATGCGAAATAACAAGAATATTCAGAAGATATGTCCGATGCTGGACAAGCCCTGTCTCAAGACCGGATGCCAGATTTACAACACCAGATTGGAGAACTGCGAGATTTCCATTCTCACATACAATCTGTATCTGCTGAAAACAGCATTAGAAAAGAAAGAAGAACTAACACAAGAATAATGCTTTATACCCCACTCCTGCGGGGGTGGGGCTAAAAACACAAATCATATCGCTGGATAGCGATATAAAAAACAAGAATAGGAGAATATAATATATGGAAGTAAGTTTATTCAAAGAAAATATACCTAACGAAATCAGAATAGTAAATCAATGGGTTGCGTGGAGGGGTGAACGTAAAGATAACGGAAAAATAACGAAAAAGCCTTGTAATCCTCGAACAGGAAACTATGCAAAAACCAATGACCCATCGACGTGGAGCTCTTTCGATGAGGCGTTATCATCGTGTGAAAAATATGGGCTACAGGGAGTGGGTTTTGTCTTCACACCCGAGGACCCGTATGTAGGGATTGATTTGGACCACTGTATTGATTTGGAAAACGGCGCATTATCAGCGGAAGCAACTGATATTTTGAAAATGTTCAACACTTATACAGAAATCAGTCCATCCAAAGAAGGGCTACATCTATTCGTGAAAGGTCGCCTTCCTGGAAGTGGAAAAAAGAATGGGAAGGTCGAGGTTTATGACCAAGGGAGGTTTTTTACCATTACCGGTGACAAATATAAGAATACACCGGCAGTCATTCAGGATGGGAAGGACACATTGACAGATTTTTATCATAATCAGTTCCCCAACGGACTAGACAAGAAACCATTGAAAACCTTGTCTGAAGAAAAGCAAGATGAACCGGTTTCGTCAGGAGCAGGTTTCGGAGCCAACCTTCCGCAATATAAACCAGAGACTTATTCTTCTCGAGATAAAAATGATATCCGGGAGCGCCAGGATAGTGAACTGATTGGTAAGGCTATGACGGCAAAAAATGGTGAAGACTTCAGACGGCTGTGGGAGGGTGATTTCTCCCGCTATCCTTCACAGAGTGAAGCCGACCTTGCTTTGTGTAGAATGCTGTCCTTCTGGACTGGTCGTGATACACAAATAATAGACAGGCTGTTTCGGCAATCAAAACTATATCGAAAAAAATGGGATGAAGAGCATTATGGCGACGGCTCAACCTATGGGCAGACTGCGATTGAAAAGGCGATTTCATTGACAAATGAAACGTATAGCCCCCAGAAAAAAGTTAGAGCGCAATCCGAGCCCAAAAAACATAAGAGTTTTCCGCTGACCGATTTAGGAAATGCTGAACGCTTGGAGGCGCATTTCGGAGATGACATCCGATATTGTCGAGCCCTGAGTAAATGGCTGGTGTGGGACGGTAATCGCTGGGCGGTGGATGAGACCGGAGAAATCCATCGTATAGCGAAAAAGGTAGTCCGTAGCATATATGATGAAGCCCGAGAAGAGGAGGATGATAGAAGGCGTAGAGATATTGGAACCCACGCGACCAAATCGGAAAGTGCTCCAAGATTAAAATCTATGATTTCACTAGCAAAGGATGAAGAAGGGATATCCGTATTACAGGAGGATTTCGATGTTGACCCTTGGTTGTTGAACTGCCTGAATGGAACCATCGACCTGCGGAGCGGTGAACTGCTTCCTCATAGGAGGGAAGACCTGATAACCAGATTAGTCCCAGTAGAATACGACCCAATGGCAAAGTGCCCTGTTTGGGATGATTTCCTTCAAACAATAATGGATGGAAACGAGAACCTCATTTCATTTCTTCAACGTGCGATTGGTTATTCACTGACCGGTGATACCAGCGAGCAGTGCCTTTTTTTCTTATGGGGAACCGGGGCTAACGGTAAATCAACATTTCTTCAGGCTATCAAAATGATATTGAATGATTACGCCTTACAGACCCCGACAGAAACTTTGCTGGTGAAGCAAAAAGGGGCTATCCTAAATGATGTGGCACGATTGGCGGGAGCCAGGTTCGTCACTGCGACGGAGGCTGAAGCCGACCAGAGGCTCGCCATAGGACTTATCAAGCAAATGACAGGAAACGATACGATATCCGCGAGATTTCTTCATAAAGAATATTTCGATTTCAATCCGACGCATAAAATATTTCTCGCAACCAATCATAAACCGATCATTCACGAAACCGACCACGCCATATGGAGACGCATTAGGCTGGTTAACTTTAACGTTACCATACCGGTGGCGGAGATGGATAAACATTTGCTCCAGAAACTGAAAAATGAACTTCCCGGCATACTGGCTTGGGCGGTAAGAGGGTGTTTGGACTGGAAGCAGAAAGGACTTGGAGAGCCTGATGAGGTCAAAGAAGCGACCAACGAATACAGGGAAGAGATGGATATCCTAACACAGTTTATGAAGGATTGCTGTTGTATAGATGGAAATGCTAAAGCAACCTCGAAAGACCTGTGGGATACCTATGTTCAGTGGTGTGAGGACAATAGCGAGGAGCAGGTAAATCGTAATCTATTTAGCAGGAAGCTGGGGGAAAAAGGTTTTGAGAAACGTAGAATGGGTAGTCCTGCTGTCAGGTATTATGTAGGGCTGGAACTATTGACACATTCTTGATTGTTGACAGATTGTGACACAAAAAAGAGGGGGAGGGTGCTAATATATCTAAGACTACCCTATTTTCTGAAAAAATGTGTCAAAATACGTCAACACCCCATTTTGTGTCAGTATCCAGCTTTGATAAAGACAGTTATGGTTCCTGCCAGCCCGGGGCAGGAACCGTAGCATCATCATACCAGTTTCCGTTGCTTTATATCCGCAGTCTACTTCATCCAATCTGGTCTACCGGCTCCAAACAAGGCATCATTATGCCACCCCTCCCCCTCTGTGTAGGAAAGATTTTACCTGCGAGAAGGTGATGGGGTTCGAGCCGGTTATCGACACCGACTAAAACCCCTCACGTCCGGGCGGTCGATGGCGTTTGAAAAATGGCTCCTGTTTCAGCACGGGCAGGAGCCCAATCATTCCGCCCATTTTTTCACCGGCGCTGGGATTAATCGCCATTTTAGTGATAATGTTCTTGAGCCGGAACGATATAATCATCTATTATGAGCACCTTCAAATGATATCAAAATGAACTGAAAGATACACAATGGACGCGAAGATTTCATCGCAGGTCCAGAAAAAAGGAAAAGATGAGGTGAAGAAAAAAGAGAAAATCTTTCCTTTCAAGTGTGAATATTGCGGGGAAATGTTCATAATACAACAAAACCCAAAATATCTTTATTCCGGTTTTGAGACGCTTGATAAAATATCCGATGATATCATTGCGCAGACGCGACATCTTGCTAAAGAATACCACAGGCTTTCCACCGGATATGAAGGATTGGTTGAACACTTTCAGAACTATGGAACAGCATTTGAGGCTCTTGTCAAAAGGGCAAAAAGGCTTGCTGAAGACTATAGTAATATTTCTAAAAACGTTGTGGCTCGTCCCGAAAATCCTCCAAGACCCCCTTTGCCACCCTCTACTACTGATTTTGATGATGTTGTACGATTATGGGGCTTTATCTGTTTAAAAGACAATAGGTATCTATATTTTGGCTTAACCTGTCCAAAACCAGAATGTAAAAAAACCACGATTTGTAAATATGAATGGGAAGAGGTCAAGTCCGAGTTGAAACAAGGGCTTGATACGATATATCCATCACAAGAACAATACCATACGAAAGGAGTGAAATGGTTCTATATCCCTTTCTCTATTTCCATCCTGTTCAGTCTCCAACAAATAAAACCTTCCAACCATAAGGATTTACTTGGATTAGACAACATCGCCGACAAGGATTGCGCTGAATGTATAAATATGAACGACGACAAGTTCGAAACAATAGTCGATGGCGATATCATCGATATCCAAGACGAGCATTTCATCAAACTTTCACGGTCCCGCAGATTTGAATACTATATCCCCTCGGAATATTTGCCCGGCTCATTCCCATACCGGATAAACAGTAAAGATATTGATAGGCTACTAAAAATAGAGAATAATGATGGTATGAGGTATAAGGTGTTTCCGCGAGTAGTTCTTGGAAACTCGATTTATCTTCTATTAGACCAGCTTAATCGAGAACCATATGGCACGGATGGAACGCTCATCGGTTATTGTCAATCGCTGAGGCAACTGTTGACCAGGATTGTGAAAAACAATCGCGAAGAACGAAAAATCCGCGAGGAAACTAGAACCTGGTCATACAGAGATTGGGTTGAGGATGATTTAGCCATTAAACAATACAGGGAACTGAACCTTGAAAAGATAAATGAAGGGCTTCTGGGTCAATATGTCTATGGACTTCGCAATGAGTATATCAAAAAACGAAATCGTATCGATTTCGAAGTTGTATACAAGAAAGAACTCATAAATCCTTATGCTAAACGTCTTTTCGGCAAAAAGCGGAAGCCAAATAAACGGGCTGAGCGTGATAAAAAGATGATATATGAGACAGCCAAAACCTTTGAGAAAGAACATTCAAGAATGTCCCGCGATGAAATACTGGATAGGGTTTTTAAAATCCTAAAAGATGAAGGCAAAACCCTATGGACAAAAAACAAGACGGAAACCTACCTGAGATGGATAGGCGAAAAGTTCAATGTCCGCAAGGGACGCGCCCCCTCGGATACAAAAGATAGCATTCCCATTTCAGAGACCGAGCCTAAAACCCCTGCCGGGGACCCTGCTCCTTAGGTTGATGATGCCCATATATAAGGGAGAACCCAAAACGAGCCCTCATTCATCCTGATTATCCATAGTAATCTTTCAAGGCGTAAATCCCAAACTGTGTTTACCGCCCAAAAATCCCGCCATCGACTGTCTGGTGTTTTTTCAATCAAGGAACAACACGGTCGGCTACAGTCTGAATAAACCTCAAAAGACAGATAACCTGGACCTCCTGCCGTCACTATCCTTATTTTATTTTTAAGCCTATTTCGCATCGAGAGCGACGATGACTTTGCTTCTGGGATAAATGCCTCAAAACCCAGACCAGATAAGTTCACAGGTGTCATCATAGAGATGTTTGCTTGAAAATACACTCTATCCCTCCTTCAGATTTCTGTTCCTGAAAAAAAATGCCTAAAAATGAAAAAAGTTTATATAATAATATATTCAATATATTATCAACTTATATAACGGATTTTTATTTTATTTGTGAAGGAATATTTTTCATATCCGTTATAGATATAATATACTATTTTTATTGTTTTTTTTGTTTATTTTTATATAAAACCGTTATTTTTTTTAAAAAATATATAAACATTTTTTATCAGTATAATCAATGGTTTATTTATCATTTTTTAGTTGACTGATGATTAAATCACCCTCATATTGAGCAGGCTCACCGTTTCAAACGGAACCTCAACCACAACTTTTTTAAACAAGGAGACCCAAATGAACGAAATCAAGTTTTACACCGTCGAGCAACTGGCAAAGATGTTGGGAATGAAAGAGAGCACCGTAAGGAGCCTTTTTAGAGAGGGCACCTTGAAGGGCAAAAAGATTAGGAGGAAATGGGTAATAACCACGAAGATGCTTGAAGAATGCCTCTCTACAGAGGATGAGCGTCCTTCGAAACCGAAAAAACTTTCTGCCAGAACAAAAAACAAAATGGATTTACAAGCAAAAAAACGTAGCCTCGATAACCTGCCCGAAAGGATTGCCGAACTGGACCGGGATATCGATGATATCTCCAAGGATTTGCCAGATGAACCTGGACCGGAGTATGGACCAGCCATCCAACTGCTGAAAGATAAGATAGATCAGCGAGGTGAAATGATGGAAGCGCTGGCAACCAAGGACAAGAAGATAGAAAAAATGTCCTCGAACGCTTATCCGGAAGTCGCCCATCTCTATGGACGGAAACGCGATGAGATTGTTGATATCCTGTTAAAAGGCATCGGAGAAAAAGCGTCTTCCTTAAAAGAAACCTATGAGAATGCTTGTGAAGAAGATACCCGACGGCAATCGGAGCCACAAGGGAGCTTCGCCCCTGAAATCCAGCAACAGCCGTATGAAAAGACAATGAGTGTAAACGCCTCTGGAGGCGGAATGCTTCCGGAGGATGATGAGCGAAAAAAGCAGTAACAAACTGGGGGGCTCGTGCCCCCCATTAATACCCGACGCAATGGATTGTCAATCCCACGAACCCAAATATAAGTAGGAATATCGGATGGATAAAAAGAAGTGTGGCGGAAATGTGGCGGCGAAAAGGCTCTATTCGATAAAGGAGCTGACGGCTGAAATCGGCGGAACGGTGTGGTTCTGGCGCGAACAGATATGGAACCGGAGACTACCCTACATTCAGGTCGGCAGGAAAATGTTCATCGACAATAAGGATGTGGAGGCATTTATCGCTCACCATAAGGTTTTGGCGTAACCAAAACAGGTGCCGGGCTTATTGGAAGCCCGACACTTTCCACGATAGGGGCGTGCTTACCGGAAAATGGATTGTTGAATATACGCGGGATTGAGGCTATAAATAGCGCGCTCACACTGATTATTCCTGTCTCGCTGCCGGGGCGGGAATAATCTTTTGTGAGGTGCCATTGTGTGTCCGCCAAAACACCAATGGAGGTTGTATTAATGAGCCAAGGAAAGGTATATAAAAGAAATAACAGCAAATATTATTGGATAGTCTATTTTCGGAACGGGCAACGCTTCAGGGAAAGTTCCAAGAGCACCAAAAAAATGGTGGCGGAACGACTGCTGGCACAGCGAATGGGGGATATCGCCAAAGGCAAGGTCCCCGGCGTCTATTTTGATAAGGTCGGCTTCCATCAGTTGGCTGAAGATTTCCTGAAGGATTACGAACTCAACCAGAAGAAGTCGCTTAAAAGAGCTACCCTGAGCGTCAATCATTTAAATCGGTTCTTTGGAAACCATATGGTCCCACAGATAACGTCCCCCGCGATACAGACATACATCGTCGAGCGTTTGAAATCAGGGGCTTCGCACGCTTCGATTAACCGGGAACTATCGGCTTTGAAACGGATGCTGAACCTCGGCGCGCAACAGACCCCTCCCCTGGTAGACAGGGTTCCGCACATCCCCATGCTGAAGGAGAACAATGTTCGGACGGGCTTCTTCGAATATGGAGAGTTTTTGGCATTGCGGGAAAAATGCCCTGAATATTTGAAAGGGTTCATCACCTTCGCCCATTCGAGCGGATGGCGCTTCAGCGAAATCACCGGTCTTACCTGGAAGCAGGTTGACCTTGAAAAACGCATCGTCTGGTTGGAGGCTGGCACAACTAAAAATGGCGAAGCCCGGACTTTGTATCTTGATAACGAACTGGTTGAAGTCCTTGAACATCAATGGGAGGTTAGAAAAGGACGGGAAGTCATCACACCGTATGTTTTTCCCAATCGCGATGGTAATGGTCCCATCAAGGATATTCGGGGCTCCTGGTTCAAAGCCTGCGAGGAAGCCGGTATCGGCAGACGCCTTTTCCACGATTTACGGAGAACGGCTGTCAGAAATATGGTGCGGTCCGGAACACCCGAGCAGGTCGCTATGAGAGTTACCGGGCATAAGACCCGAAGCGTATTCGACCGCTACAACATCACCAGCGACGAAGATTTGCGGATGGCAGCCCAGCGCCAGGAAGAATATAGGAAATCTCTAACTGTCACATTTACTGCCACAGTTGCCCATTTCCCCACAAAAAAAGGAGCCAACCGAAAGGGCTAACTCCTTGATTTTCTTTGGTGCCGGGGGCGGGAATCGAACCCGCATGACCTTGCGGTCGGAGGATTTTGAGTCCTCTGCGTCTACCTGTTTCACCACCCCGGCAAAGTTCTGAACCGTATAGTTAAAATCGGGGGGATTGTCAATAAGATTGCGCGGTGATGTTAGCGATTGCCAGGATCCTCGCCGCCGGAACAACGCCCTCTCTCAGGATGCGCACCCCGTCTCCGGTGACATCGACCACCGTCGAGCCCAGGCCGCCTTCAAGCGGGCCGGCATCCAGGATGAGATTGACGGAGGTCGTGATTCGGGGATCCAGCCGGGAGATATCGGCACAGGCCGGACTCCCCGACAGGTTGGCACTGGTGCCGGTGATCGGGCCGCCGACCGCCGCCGTCAGCGCTCTTGCCGCCGGGTGTCCGCAGAGCCGGATGCCGATATTGCCTGTGCCTGCGGTAAGCAGCGGCGACACCGTGGGTCCTGCCGCAAACACCAGGGTGACGCCGCCGGGCCAGCAATGTTCCATCAGGCGATGGGCCGCGGGTGTAATGCGCCGCACCAGCCGCTCCAGATCCGACAGCTGATGCACGAGAACCAGGATCGGTTTGTCGGCAGGCCGCTGCTTGATGTCAAAGACCCGTTCAACAGCGCCGGGATCGCGTGCGTCCGCCCCCAGACCGTAGAGGCAGCGCGTGGGGAAAACGATGACACCGCCCGATCGAATGCAGGCGGCCGCATCGGCGATCGATTGCCTGACAAGCGGTCCTGAAAATGGACGGCCGCCGTTCATGCCGTCCAGCCGACGAATATCAGACAATCCTGGCCAGCTTCTCTGATTTGGCATCGACCTCGGCGGCCATCTCCTTCTTGAACGCATCCAGCAGGGCGGCGACCGCAGGATCTGCAAGGGCAATCATCTGGGCGGCCAGAATGCCCGCGTTTTTAGCGCCCGGCTTGCCGATGGAGACCGTGGCGACGGGGATGCCCGGAGGCATCTGAACGGTCGACAGCAGCGCGTCCATGCCCTGGAGGCACGATGAATCGATGGGCACGCCGATAACCGGAAGCGTGGTATGGGCCGCCAGCACCCCGGCCAGGTGAGCGGCGTGCCCGGCCCCGGCGATGATCACCTGCATCCCCCGCGCTTTCGCCTGTGCGGCAAAGGCCATCGCTTTGTCGGGACTGCGGTGGGCCGACGCGACGGTCATTTCATAGGAGATGCCGAACTTCTTCAGCATGGCCGCGACCCCTTCCATAACGCTCAGATCCGAATCGCTGCCCATGACGATGCCGACCTGGGGCGGCATACCGAAACGCTTCAGCGCTTTCATGCCGATATCCTTCCGCCACTGGACATCCTTCCATGAAATCTTGTCCACTGCCTTGTAGGCGCGGGTCACAGCGGCTTTGACCGTCTCCCCCAGGGCCGTCACCCCGAGTACCCGGCCGCCGCTCGCGACAATGCCGTTTTTTTCATCGATCGACGTGCCGGCATGAAATACAAAGACGTCCTTCATCCGGCGGACGCCGTCCAACCCGGTGATGGGAAGACCCTTTCGATACGATCCGGGATATCCGCCCGCGGCCATGACGACGCACACCGCGGCCCGGTCGTCGATGTCGAGACGGCATCGGTCGAGACGGCCGTCAATAACCGCCTCCATCACCGGGACGATATCGTTTTTCATCCGCATCAGCAGGGGCTGGGCCTCGGGATCGCCGAAGCGGGCGTTGAACTCCAGCACCCGGATCCTATCCCTGTCGATCATGAGCCCGGCATAAAGCACGCCTTTATAGGGACGGCCCTCGGCGGCCATCGCCTTGACGGTCGGAACCATCACTTCTTTCATGATTTTGTCGTGCATGAACCGGTCGATGACCGGCGCCGGGGAATATGCCCCCATGCCGCCGGTGTTGGGCCCCTTGTCGTTGTCGAAGATCGGCTTGTGGTCCTGGGAGGACGGAAGCGGCAGCACGGTCTTGCCGTCGGTGAAGGCCAGAAACGACGCCTCTTCTCCGGTCAGGAACTCTTCCACCACGGCTTTGTTTCCGGCCTCTCCGAAGGCACGGTCGACCATGACGGCGCCAAGGGCGTCTATGGCCTCTTTTTCCGTCCGGCAGACGATGACCCCCTTGCCGGCGGCCAGGCCGTCGGCCTTCACAACCACCGGAGCGCCGATTTTTTTGACGTAGGCGCAGGCTTTTTTGTAGCTGGTGAAGGTTTCGCCCGCGGCCGTGGGGATATGGTAGCGCGTCATCAGATTCTTGGCGAAGGATTTGCTCGCCTCCAGCTCGGCGGCTTTCCGCGAGGCGCCGAAGACCCTGAAGCCCGCCTGCGCGAACACGTCCACGATGCCCCGCGACAAGGGATCCTCGGGGCCGACCACCGTCAGGTCGATCTTCTCCGACCGGGCGAATTCGGCCAGCCGTTCGATATCCCCCGCGTCGATGGGAACACATTCGGCCATGTCGGCAATGCCGCCGTTTCCGGGGGCGCAATAGATTTTCTTAACCTTGGGGCTCTGATGGATTTTCCAGACCAGGGCATGCTCTCTTCCGCCGCTGCCGATCACCAGGACTTTCATACGTTCCTCCGTAGGGGGTTCCACACGCCGCGCGGTTCCCGAAATGCCGGCCGCCGATGTTTCAGGCTGCCGAGCGATGTTGGTGGTCTTCGATACTCAGGGTGATGAGCCTGTCGAGGAGCCGGCTGAAAGAGATCCCCGCCGTTTCGGCGGCACGGGGAAGCAGGCTGGTGGGGGTCATGCCGGGAATGGTGTTGGTTTCCAGGACATAGAATTCGCCGTCTTTCAGGATAAAGTCGGTTCGGCTGTATCCTCTCAGAAACAAGGCGTCATGGGCGATTTTTGCATAGCATTGGGCTTTTTCGGCGAGCGCCGGGTCGATCCTGGCGGGACAGATCTCTTCGGTGGCGCCGGCCGTGTACTTGGCCTCATAATCGAAGAACTCGTAGCCCGGGCCGGGCAGGATTTCGATGAGGGGAAGGGCCTCAAGCCGGTCGTTGCCGATGACGCCGCCGGTGACTTCGAGGCCGTCGATGAACGCCTCGATCATGATCAACCGGTCAAATGCGAAGGCTTTTGCAAGCGCCGCTTCGAGGGCCGCCCGGGTTCTCACAATGGACATGCCGATGCTCGATCCGCCGCTGACGGGCTTGATCACGAGAGGCAGGCCCAGCCGGCCGATGCAGGCCTCGAAATCGAAGATGTCCTGCCGGGCGACGGACAGGTAGGACGGCACCGGGAGGCCTGCTTTTTCGTACAACTGCTTGGAGGCCAGTTTGTTCATGGCCAGAGCACTTCCCAGAACACCGGCGCCCTGATAGGGAATGTTCAGAAGATCCAGGAGCCCCTGCACCGTACCGTCTTCGCCGTAAGGGCCGTGGAGGATGATGAGCGCCGCGTCGAGGGTCGGCGCGTCGGCCACGAGTTTCGGCAGGTCTGTTTTGGGATCGTACCGGTGAACGGTATATTTCTCTTTGTCCAGAGCGGCAAATACCTGCGTTCCACTTTTCAGCGACACCTCGCGTTCCGAGGAAATCCCTCCCGAGATCAGCGCCAGGTTCAGTTTTTTCATGAATAGCAAATACCCTCTATGATCTGTTTTTTGGATGTTTCATACTCTTCCAGGGTAATCAGATGCTTCTCGAACAGATTTGCCAGCTCGGTCAGCTCGCGCACGCGGGTGGCCCCCGGCGCCTCGAGCTGCCTGGGCATCTCCGCGGCGTTGTAGGCGGCAGGAAGCGCCCTGGCGCCGGGGCTTTCAACCTTCACCGAAGCGATGCCGCCCAGGAAACTCACCTCGATGCTGTTGCCGTTCAACATGGGCAGCCGGAGCAGCTCGCTCAGGTGCCGGTGCTCCTTTTTCATCCGCCGGTAAATGCGGTAGCCGGAAAAGAGGATGAGCGCCGTGCCGCCGATAAATATCCAGAGCATATATTCGACCATTCCCCGGAAAAACAGCACGAGACATCCCAGCAACGCGAGAAATACGGCGTGCAGAATGAGAATCAGGTAGGCGGCGGCCACCCCTTTGAAGATGCCGCCTTTTTCCTGTTGCGGTTCCATATTTTTATTTTTCTTTTTGCGACGGGCTTTCATCGTTTTGGTGTCCTTTTAAGAAATGCTTGCAAGCCTCGGGCCGCCGGCAGGCAAAATTTGCTTATTTCAAGCCGCGACCCTTATTTTCGGCGCTTTTTTCAGGCGCTATATGTTCGGTCAGCTTTCCCAGATATTTTTGGGGTATTTCAAACACCACACGCGAGCCTCGCATGGTATTCAGCTTCATGATCAGAAAATTCAGTTTTTTCATGATACGGTATTTTTCAGCCGTATCTTCCATGCCGGCCAGCAGATCCTCGGTTTTCAGGATTTCTTTTTTCAGTTCGATCTCGGGAGGAAGACAATCGGCGTTTTTGAGGATTTTATGCGCCAGGCGGAGTTCTTCGGGGATGTGGCCGTCGTTTTCAAAGACAAGCGGTTCTCCTGCGCCCGGAAGATTGTCAAAATCCCCTTTCATCTGGGCGGCCCGGATCCGTTCCTCGATAATTTTTTCAAAGCCGGTAAACATCGTTGCTCTTTTTTTGAATGAGATTGAAAAAGTGTATATCATCCGGCGTATTTTTTTCAAGACCAAAAAAACGTCCTGAACGTCGCCGGCACGGCATCTGGAACATCTTCTCGGGCATCGGCCCGAACCCTTACCGCTCTTGTGGAAAGCCGTGCCGCAGCGCCAGGCGTTCAAACATCAGCGCCAGACCCGCCCCCAGTGAAAAAATAGACCCGATCTCGAGGTTGCCGGCCGCCGTTGCATCGAAAAAAACGTTGAGGCTCGATGCCAGCCCGTCTTCAGGCTGCCAGTAGCAGATCATGATCGGGAATTTCGGAAGGGGGTACAACACCACCGAGATATCCGATGCAAACGCCTCCGGCACCTGCCGGCCCCCGAAGATGTGGACCATGTCGTCAAAGAGATCGGGATAGTGGTCGGCCACCTGCTTCATGGCCGCCTCGCACCGCTTCTGAAAGAGGGGATAGCGCTCCTGGCCGTCTTTCAGCTCCCGGAACGAAATCCACCGCCCCGACACCGGCAGCCCCTTTGCGGCGAGCACATAATCGAGAAACGGAATCGCCACCCAGGGATTGACGTGAATATCGGCCGAGAGATGGCCGCTCTGGTCGACGCTGAAATCCTTGCCGAGGACCTTGAGCGTCAAACGCCCATTGGCATACCGTCCGCCCAACCGATCGGCCACGGGCGCCAGATCCGTTCGGGCCGCCCGCTCCTTGAGATCGTTCAGGTAGTCGTCCCGGTTCTGTTCGATGACGGCGTCCCGGGCAGGCGCCTCGGAGAAGCGCTCGATGGTCTCCCGGTCGAGTTTCGGGCATTCCTCTATTTTTCGGCGTCCCGTATAGACCGCTCCGGCAAAAGCGAGACACGTTTTTTCCATGCAGTCCCTGCAATTGGATTTGTCGAGCACCTGAAATATTTCCATGGCATTTTTGGGTTTTGGCATCGGGTCTTCCTCCTTTCCGCCGCGATCACGGGATGCAGGCCGTTCCCACCACCGCTGGGATTGATCATCCTTATCGCTTTGCACATTTAATATCTTAAGGTTTTTTACAAACGATTTCAAGGCAATAAAATCATTTTCCACACGGGCGCGCACCAAAACAGAAGCCCGGCGAAAAACTTCGCCGGGCTTCTGTTTACAGCGGTCGATCAGTTTGTGATACTGATCTTCCGGGGAGCCGCCTTTTCCACCTTCGGCAGGACCAGCCGTAGAACGCCGCTCTGGAGCTTGGCTTCGATCCGGCTCTGGTCGATGACCTCGGAGAGCGTAAACTGCCGGTAAAACTTTCCAACGGCATATTCATTCAGAAGATCCTGCTCATCGGCGTGTTTGTCGGCGATGACCTCGGCCGACAACGTCAGGGTGTTTTCCCGCAGGTCGACATCGAGCTTATCGGGCGTCACACCGGGAATATCCGCAAGCAGGACAATATCCCTGTCGGTTTCGAAAATGTCCACCAGAGGGCTGAATACCAGGCCCGGGCGGGTTTGCTCGGCAGGCGTGCTGACCTCCTGCTTTTCTCTGACTTGAAGTTCTTTGGTCTCGTTCATGGTATTCCTCCTGTCGCTATTGAATCGCAATCTGACGCGGCTTGCTCGCTTCGGATTTGGCAACGGTCACGGTAAGGACCCCATTGGCCAGAGTCGCCTTGACCTTGTCCATGTCGGTTACTTCCGGCAGGTTGATGACTCTCGAAAACTTGCCCGCTTCCCGCTCTCTGCGATGATATCTTACATTGTCATGTTCCACGGGAATCTTGCGTTCGCCGGACAGGGTCACGCTGTTGCCCGCGGCCTGGATGTCGAGGTCACCGGCCTCCATCCCCGGGAGTTCCGCACGGATATAGTAATGGTCCTTGTCTTCCGTCACATTGACGGACGGAAAAACGCCGGCATGAATCCCCGGCCATCCGGTTCTCAGAAACTGGTCTCCGATCAGCCGATCCATCATCCGCTGCATCCGCTCCAGCTCCGAAAACGGGTTTCGCCATCCCATTCCTGGAAAATCAAATAATCTTCTTGCGGCCATTGTGATTTCCTCCTGTGTGCTGGTTATCTCATGATCCTGCCTTCGACGGCCCTGCGGCAGCACGAAGCAGGAAACACGCGATGGTTGCCTTCGTTTTTGATGTTAAATTAATTATCCATAAATTTTTGTCAATATAGTTTTTAATATTTTTTATATATTACTTTTTGTTATATATAGATATAGTAATGATTTGTTCCGGCCGGGCAATTCTCCATTCTTCATGCACCCGGCTCCGCCTTCAGCATCCTCAATGGGCCTGCGCGATCTGCCATAGCGGATGCCCACGCCGCCTGAGAAATCTCTTTTGTCACCGCTTGTTATTGCTTTTATCTCAAAAGCTGATTATCTTAACATGAAAATTGCAAACTTCTCTGAAAGGAACATGCCCATGTCCAGACCTCAGAAGAGCCGGCTTGTGGCCACCCGACCGGAGATCAGCCATTTCAATCCCAAACACACCACTGCCAGGGAACCGGCCGTCGTCCGGCTGACAATAGATCAATTCGAGGCTCTCCGTCTTTCCGACCTTTTGAATCTTACCTATGACAAGGCCGGGCGGCAGATGGGCGTTTCCCGGGCCACATTTGGCAGAATCATTCAAAACGCCAGAAAGGTCGTCGCAGATGCGATCGTCAACGGCAAGGCCATCAGCATCGTCGGCGGCAGCTGCACCTTCATCGATAAAGCCGATGACGGGTCGCACACCCGGAACGTATAGCCGGCGGATATGCGCCGAGCGGATGTATGACCTGAAACGGCTGGAGTTATCCTTGATCCTCCCCGGCCCACATCAAAGCACGCCTGTGTGACGAAATCCCGGATTGAACCGGATGGAACCAAACGATCATGGATGACTTTTTTCAACGGATTTGATGTTGCAGCCGAACTCACATTGAAAATGACAATAGAGGGCCGCATTGCAATGATATATCATCCGACGTGGCAAAGGGCTCGAATGGAGACGAAGTGATGAAAGAACTGATTGAGCGTATCGCAAAGACCCTGGTGGATTATCCGGAACAGGTCACGGTAAAGGAAATTATCGGCAAACAGACGATCATTTTGGAGTTGAAAGTAGCCAAGGAAGACATCGGAAAGGTTATCGGGAAGGGGGGGCAGACCGCCAATGCGTTGAGAACCATCCTGAGCGCCGCGTCGGGAAAAGTGAACAAACACTTTATTCTCGAAATCATAGGGTAAGCGTCAGCGCCCTCGACATCAGCGGAAGGCGCATGACTTTTCATGGCCGCGCCGCCGCCCACATTTAAGGAGACAATCTCATGAAGATCTACGCTGGAAACCTGTCATACAATATCACCGAAGAGGATTTGAAACAGGCCTTTGAAGCCTTCGGACAAGTTGAATCGGTTGCCATCATCAAAGACAAAATGAGCGGCCAGTCAAAGGGGTTCGGATTTGTGGAAATGGCGTCCAAGGAAGAAGGACAGGCCGCCATCGAAGGCCTCAACGGCAAGGAACTCAAAGGCAGAGCCCTCAATGTCAACGAGGCGCGACCGCGCACGGACAATCGCGGCGGTGGAAAGGGCGGCTTTGGGGGAGGTGGGGGAAGAGGCGGCTACGGCGGCGGCGGAAGAGGCGGCGGCTATGGTGGTGGTGGTGGTAGAGGGGGCTACGGCGGCGGCGGGAGAGATGATCGCGGCG
>AMWB02054382.1_pt1 | contig 28282 bp, 12 predicted proteins | sample 200311 | NCBI WGS metagenome assembly AMWB02 (sample SAMN02737377, study PRJNA173069) | bioreactor metagenome | biome: anode biofilm in microbial fuel cells | place: USA: California | collected 2010-12-16 | reverse complement strand
TGACTAATGACCAGTGACTAATGACCAGTGACCAATGACTAACAACTCATGACCCCTACATCTATACTCATCGTCTTCCTGCTTTATACGGCGCTCTTGTTTTTCATCACCTGGCTGACGGCCAGGAAAGCCACCAACCGTGCTTTTTTTATCGGCAACAAGGAATCACCCTGGTTTGTCGTCGCTTATGGAATGATCGGCGCTTCACTATCAGGCGTTACGTTCATGTCCGTTCCGGGTTGGGTAGGGGATACGCAGTTTTCCTATATGATGGTCGTGGTCGGTTACCTGTTCGGATACTTTACCATCGCGACCGTGCTCATGCCCATGTATTACCGCCTGAACCTCACTTCCATCTATTCATACCTGGAAGGCCGGTTCGGATTCTGGTCGTACAAGACGGGTTCATTTTTTTTCCTTTTATCCCGGACTATTGGCGCCTCTTTCCGCATGTTCCTGGTGGTCAATGTGCTTCAGGTCTTTGTGTTCGATGCCTGGGGCATTCCTTTCACCGTTACAACCCTCATTTTCATCATTTTAATTCTTCTTTATACGTTTAAAGGGGGAATTAAAACCATCATCTGGACCGATACCGTGCAAACCACCTTTATGCTTACCGCGCTGATCGTCACAATTTATTTAATCACGAGGGATCTCGGGCTTGATTTCAGGCAAATGCTCAGCTCAGTCTGGGAAAGTGATCATTCTAAAATGATCTTCGGGGATTTCCATGATAAACGGTTCTACCTGAAACAATTGTTCAGCGGAGCTTTCATCGCGATTGTCATGACCGGCCTTGACCAGGAAATGATGCAGAAAAACCTGAGTTGCAGAACGCTGAAAGATGCCCAGAAAAACATGTTCACCTTCAGCGCAGTGCTGGTGCTGGTGAATTTTCTCTTTTTGTTCCTTGGGGCGGCACTTTATATGTTTACTGCCAAAGAAGGCATCTCCCTGCCTGATCGGTCAGACGACCTGTTCCCGATGGTCGCTATTAATTACCTGGGCCCGGTGGCAGGACTTGTCTTCATCATTGGATTGATTTCCGCAGCCTATCCAAGCGCCGACGGTGCATTGACCTCTCTGACCACCTCATTCAGTATCGATTTTCTGGGATTGAACAAGAACGATAAACTGAGTGAAAAGCAGAAAGAGAAAACCAGGTTCAGGGTACATATCAGCTTTGCATTCCTTTTGCTGGCCGTTATTGTCATTTTTAGGGCCATCAACGACCGGGCCGTGGTCGATAAACTTTTTACGGTAGCCGGTTATACCTATGGCCCCCTTTTGGGGCTTTATGCATTCGGGCTTTTCACAAAGTGGAAGGTCAAGGATAAATGGGTACCGCTTGTTGCAGTGATTTCTCCTGTAATGTGTTATTTCTTAAGTATATATGATCAGATGTTATTAAATAATTATAACTTTGGATTCGAGCTTTTGATCATTAACGGTATTTTTACGTTCCTGGGCTTAGTCTTAATCCGGAAAAAAAGCAAAATCTAACTAATTCATTTTTAAGCGTATGAGTAACTTCAGATTCAAAGCGATTGAAATTTCTTTATCCAGGTCATTCGATAAAAAACCGCCATCCAACGGGAAAAAAGTTTCAGAATATTTTGGGGAAATGACCTTTGGAATCAGTGTCATGCGGGAGTATCTTTCCAAGGAAGCATTCAAAGGCGTGATGAGTGCCATGGAAAGCGGTGAAAAGATCGATCGCAGGGTTGCCGACCAGGTGGCTGCATCGATGAAGACATGGGCGATCAGCAAAGGGGCTACCCATTACACCCATTGGTTCCATCCGCTGACCGGCGCAACCGCCGAAAAACATGATGCTTTTATCGTTCCTGTCGATGACGGCAAGGCTATCGAAAATTTCAACGGTGATCAGCTTGTACAGGCAGAGCCTGACGCATCCAGCTTCCCCAGCGGCGGGATTCGCAATACATTTGAAGCACGCGGTTATACGGCATGGGATCCGACATCCCCTGCATTTATCCTCGATGCAACGCTTTGCATCCCAACCATCTTTGTGTCTTACACCGGCGAAGCGCTCGATTACAAGGCCCCGTTGCTCAAAGCATTGCATGCGCTGGATAAAGCTGCTGTTGATGTCTGCCAGTATTTTGACAAGAATGTGACTAAAGTCATTGCTACACTGGGATGGGAACAGGAATATTTCCTCATCGATTCCGCTCTTTTTGCTGCGCGCCCCGACCTGGTCGTCACCGGTCGCACACTTTTTGGCCACCCTTCAGCCAAAGACCAGCAATTATCCGATCATTATTTTGGCAGCATCCATGAGCGGGTAGCCAATTATATGCGGGACGTGGAGTTTGAGTCGCACCGGCTTGGAATCCCCCTTAAAACAAGGCATAACGAGGTTGCTCCAAACCAGTATGAATGTGCACCCATCTTTGAAGAAGCTAACCTGGCTGTTGACCATAACCAGCTCCTGATGCACCTGCTGAAAAAAGTGGCCAACCATCACAATTTCACTGTACTGTTGCATGAAAAACCGTTTGCCAGCGTCAACGGATCAGGCAAACACAATAACTGGTCCATGTCGACCAATACTGGCGTGAATTTGCTATCACCCGGAAAATCAGGCAAAACCAACTTGCAATTCATCGTATTTATAGTGAACGTGCTGAAAGCAGTTTATCAAAATGCTGACCTGCTTCGGGCCGGCATTTCCTCAGCCGAAAATGACAACCGCCTTGGGGGCCACGAAGCACCACCATCGATCATTTCCGCTTTCATCGGTTCCCATCTTACAAAAATCCTCGATGAAATCGAGAAGAAAGTCAGTAAAGGCAAACTGACCAACAGCCTGGAGGAAGAACTGAATATCAATATTTCCAAAATACCTGAAATTCTGCGTGACAACACCGATAGAAACCGTACGTCACCGTTTGCATTCACCGGGAATAAGTTTGAATTCCGTGCCGTCGGGTCATCCGACACCTGTGCCAGGGCCATGATCATTCTCAATACCATCATGGCCGACCAACTGACGAAGTTTAAAAAAGATGTGGATAAACTTATCGGTGATAATTTGAAGAAGGATGTGGCTATTTTCCAGGTGCTGAAGCGCTATATCACTGAATCGAAAAATATCAGGTTTGAGGGTAACAGCTACAGTGAGGAATGGGTGAAAGAGGCTGAAAAAAGAGGCCTTTCAACGGGTAAATCAACCCCCAGGGCCATCAAACATTATATTTCCGACAAGACCATCAGGCTTTTTAAAGAACATGGCGTGTTTTCCGAAAGGGAACTTCAGGCCAGGTATGAGATCAAGCTCGAAAATTTTACCCGGAAGCTCCAGATCGAATCGCGGATGATGGGAGATTTGGCCAAGAACCACCTGATCCCGACGGCGATACGGTACCAGAACATTCTCATTGAAAATGCCATGGGACTGAAAGAGGTGCTTGATGCAAAAACTTACGTTAAGCTTTCAAAGAACCAGGTCGATACGATTAAGGAAATTTCGGAGCATATCAGCCAGGTCAAGATCAATGCTGATCTGATGCTGCAAGAGAGAAAGAAAGCCAACAGGCTTGAATCCATGGAAGAGATGGCTATTGCTTATGATGAAAAGGTGAAGTCCTATTTCGACATTATCCGCTATCACATTGATAAACTGGAACTGCTGGTGGAAGACGAATTATGGCCGCTACCGAAATACCGAGAGATAATGTTCCTGAAATAAATTTGATCCGGCGATGAATAGTATCATGAATAACCTGCCAAAACTTTTTATTACGCTGCTTTGTGTACTGATGGCAAGCTCCGGCATGCTTAATGCTCAGATCAAAGTGACCCGGATTGCCGGTAAAGATGCACTGGACGGGAGAAGCGGGATCGTTTATACCTTGCCGCGAACGGTGGTTATCGCAGATCTTTGCATTTCGAAATCCCAGCAAATTGCCGGACCGCTGGCGGAATATGCAGCAGAATACCTGGGGATCGATGAAGTGATCACGAAAGACGCCGTTGGTTATGCCATGGAAAGTGCGGAAATCAGGACAATCACCGAGCCTGATCCAGGACAAGTTTATCTGATCGAAAAAGAAGATAAATCCCAGGGCGAAGTATGGATTTCTTTTGACAAACCAGGACCGTTGATGACACTGGAAATCTTTGAAAAAACGCTCAGCCCTGAAGGTTTTTCATCCTGGAATAAAGAACTTTTCATGACTGCAGAAGCCGGGAAACTTTTTAAAAAGTACACCGATTCACCGACGCGGGAAGTGACGGATACGATTGTCCGTAAATTAAGCATCGATACTCTTGTTGTGGAGCAGATGATCTTCAGGCATTCCCGTGAAGAATATTCCGACCGGGAAAAAGCCCAGGATGCAGCGGACAAGATCAGGCAAATCGAGCATGATAAATATAACCTGCTTATTGGATATCCGGAAACAGCCTATTCAAAGGATGCCCTGGAATATATGATCAATAACCTCGAAGCCCAGAAATCAGAGTACCTGAAATTATTCACCGGAGTGACTGTAAAGGAAATGCTCAGGTTTTCGATCCCTGTAATTCCTGAACCGGGTAACGAAAGCCAGGTTTACAAGATTTCCGGATTTTCGAAAACCAATGGAATGACTGATGCTGAAGGGCAACCCGAGATCAGTCTTCAATTAATGACCACGGATCAGGATCTGGAGACGGCTAAACCCGGTGAAGCGATTTCCGGGACAGGATTGGTCTATATACTTCCACGCGGTTTCAAGGCCATGATAACATTCGAAGCAAAAGAATTCGCAACAAGGCGTGTTGAAGTGATGCAACTAGGGACGACACTCTCATTGCCGGCCACATTTAAGCGCATTGAATTCAATCTGGAAACAGGCAGCCTGCAATCGGTTGTGATGGAATAGCTATGACCTGGCCAATGGCTGCGCAAACCGGATCACATCGGGAGCCGTAACCTGGCCATCACATAGTATAGCCAGCCGTTCGACAACATTGCGCAACTCACGGATATTACCGGTCCATTTAAGTTTTTTCAGTTCTTCCAAAGCCTCATCGTCGAAAAAGATCATCGGTTTACCTTGTTCTGCGCAGATTTCTTCCATGAAATAGTGGACAAGCAAAGGAATATCCTCTTTTCTTTCGCTCAGTGTCGGAACATGGATAATGATCACACTAAGGCGATGGTACAGGTCTTCCCGGAAATGGCCTGCAGCGATTTCTTCATTGAGGTTTTTATTGGTTGCTGCAATGATCCGCACATCCACCGGGATATCTTTTTCACCACCTACGCGCATGATCTTGTTTTCCTGTAAGGCCCGCAAGACTTTTGCCTGCGCAGAAAGGCTCATGTCGCCGATTTCGTCCAGGAATAGCGTACCGCCGCTGGCCAGCTCAAAATCGCCTTTACGCTGTTTGATGGCCGAGGTGAACGATCCTTTTTCATGGCCAAACAGGTTGCTTTCGATCAGCTCTGCCGGAATTGCCGCGCAGTTCACTTCAACAAACGGCCCCTTGGAACGAAGGCTTTTCTCATGAAGCTGACGGGCTACAAGCTCTTTGCCTGTCCCGTTGTCTCCGGTGATCAGTACCCGGGCATGTGTCGGCGCCACCCGGTCGATCATCTCCATGATATCTTTGATCTGCTGTGTTTCCCCGATAATTTCGTACTTTTTGCTGACCTTCTTCTTGAGCGTCTTTGTTTCCGTAAGCAACCGCGACTTGTCGAGCGCATTCCGGATAGTGACAAGCAACCTGTTCAGGTCAAGGGGCTTGGCGATATAATCGAAAGCACCTTTTTTTATCGCTTCTACCGCAGTTTCGATCGTGCCATGACCTGAGATCATGATCACCGGTGTATCGTATTCAGTAAGGATATGGTCGAGAACCTCGATACCGTCCATCTGTGGCATCTTAATGTCGAGCAGGATCACATCGTACTCCGATTGTTTGAGCAACTCCAGTGCGGTAATGCCTGAATCCGCATCGCTTACCTCATATTTTTCATAGGTGAGGATATCGCGAAGGGTGTTTCTGATACTTCGTTCGTCGTCAACGACGAGAATCTTTGACATTTTTTTTTTGACAAAAATAAAAAAAGAAAAACTTTGGGGTATCCGAAAATGAATTGAGGCTGTCACAAACGTTTACTTTTTCTATCTGGTATCATTTTTAATTCTTGCTCCAACGACTAAAGCCGTTGGTTCCAAATAAGTTACAAGATGGAACCGACGGCTTCAGTCGTCGGACTGCCAATAAAACTGAAGTTGCTCAGACTTTTAGGGCAATCTCAATTGCTTTTATTCATTACATTTGAATATGAAATCCAAATTCTCTTTTTTCTTTCTTCTCGTTTTGTCTTTATCCGGTGCTGCACAGGATTATCGTATAAAAGTCTTCGCTGAAGACCGCTATGAGTATAGCTGTCCCTGGGCAGGAGGAATGAATAGCTGCCAGTATGGAAGAATTGACCTGGACCTGGACAATGAAAACGATCTTGTTGTTTTTGACCGGGTGGGGGACCGGATCATGCCTTTCCGGGTTGTCATATCCGGGGATGAAATGGATTACCGATATGCTTCCGAATTTAAATCTTCGTTCCCTGAACTGCATCAATGGGCTATCTTTGAAGATTATAACCTCGATGGTAAAACGGATATATTCACCTATTCTCCCGGTTATGCCGGGATGAAAGTCTACCGCAATGTGTCGGCCGATCATCTTGAATTCAGGCTGGAAGTGGCGCCATTCCTCAAATCCTTCCAGGGAGGCGGCTATGTCAATATCCTGGTTACATATGCCGATTATCCGGCTATTACTGATCTTGACGGCGATGGCGACCTCGATATCCTGACATTCTGGGGACTGGGTTCATTCGTGGAAAAACACCGGAACCTGTCCATGGAAAAATATGGACATGCCGACTCACTGGATTATGAAAAGACTGAATTCTGCTGGGGTTTTTTCGCCGAAAGCGAAGAAACCAATGCAATCACGCTGGATACCTGCCTGAGATGTTTAGAAAATGCGCCTACAACCGACCGCCACACCGGTTCCACCTTCCGAATCCTCAATTTAAACGGAGATGCATTGCCCGACTTGCTTCTGGGCGATGTGGATTATCCCAACCTGATTGCGCTATATAATGGAGGCACAACTGATACAGCCAGGATGACAACTTACGAATGGCAGTATCCGCCCGGAGATCAAACCGTTAATCTTTTTACTATGCCGGCAGCATTTTATGATGATTTCGATTTTGATGGCATAAAAGATTTGCTGGTTTCTCCTTTCGATCCCAATCCCTTCCTGCCGGAGAATCTTCACAGCAATTGGCTATATCATAATTCCGGGACTAATGATCAGCCTCAGTTCAGCCTGAAGACTCAATCATTTTTGCAAAACAGGATGCTGGATTTCGGTGCCGGTGCGTATCCTGTCATTTTCGATATCGACCAGGACGGACTGACCGATCTGATGATTGGAAATTACGGCTATTACGATACTTCATATTTCGATGAATTCCTGATCCTGCACACAGAACAAACGGGCCAGATCGCATACCTTAAAAATACCGGATCTTCTCTCCAGCCTTCATTTACGCTGGTTTCCAGCGACCTGGCCGGCTTGGCGTCTTTACACCTCAAAGGTGTTCTGCCGGCTTTTGGCGACCTGGATGGGGATGGAGATCCGGATTTACTGGCAGGTTGTGAGAACGGGCAGATCATTTATTGTGAAAATGTGTCCGGTCAGCCCGGCGAACCCAGTTTCGTGATCAGCGATGAAAACTATTTCATGCTGGATGTTGGCGATTACAGTGCGCCCCAGTTATTCGACCTTGACGGCGATGGACCTATAGACCTGATCATCGGTGAAAAAGGCGGAAACCTTAACTATTACCGCAATACAGGCACATTGCAGGCACCGTCATTTACCCTGGTTACGGATAGCCTGGGCGGAATCAGCGTGATTGATCCGGATGTCTCCCTGGATGGTTTCAGCGTGCCATATTTTTTTAAGGATGCTGACGAACAACTGCATTTGCTGGTTGGCTCGGAGCAAGGCGAGGTATATTATTTTACCGGAATCGAAGGCAACCTGGATGGAGAATTTATACTTAATGACACCCTGGCCGGATTGATCGGGATCAATAGTTTAGACGATGATTATGGCTTCAGGGCCGCTGCAGCACTGGGCGACCTTAACCAGGACGGCTCCCCTGAATTGATTGCCGGAAATTTTTCGGGCGGATTGAACTACCTCAGCAAGCAACCTGAATCGCCGGTTAACCATTTGCCTGATGATAATCTACCAGAAAATGTTACAGTCACTATCTTTCCAAATCCTGCTCATAACAAGATTTTCCTGACATTTGACGAAAGCCTTCACCAGGTTGAAATGGAGATCATTCTTTACAATAGTTCCGGGCAACCCATTTATTCATACACCGGCAGTCCAGGGGCATCAATGACAATTCCAACGGACAAATACCCGGGCGGTATTTACTTTCTTCAGTTTATTTATCATAAACAGCTTAAAAATCCGTTTATAGAATCAAAAAGGATTATTTTAATTAAATGATGATCGAGTTTTAGTTTGATTTTCAATAATTTAATTTTATGGTTCAATTTTTGATTTAAGCTTTCATCGATAGTTCTAAGTAAAGCGCTACGTTTTAATACATTTTTAACAATAAATTCGGACCTTCTATTTAGAATTGATATAAATTTGTATTTAGAAATTGTTTTGCCAAATTTACCCCGACATGAAAAGAATATTACTCTCTTTTACTATATTATTATCAATTCACATAGTCAGTCATGCGCAGACCATCACCATAGAAGCTGACACTGGAGGTTATCAAAACCATTATATTTATATTGATGTCATAGCCTCAGGATTTCCTTCGACAATATCCGTTGTGTATTTAATGATCAACATTGATCCCGACAGGGTCCAATATGTTTCAAAAACGAATGGAACTGCAATAAATTACAATGTTACCTCACAGTTTGCTAACCGGATTTTTATAAACAAATTTTTTGATGCTGGAACTAATATTAATGGTACACTGGCCACCCTTTGCTTGCATTATGACGGGGGAACAACGTCTTTTGAGTGGAATGAGAGCAATGATATAAGTGGTTATGACAGTAGTTATGTCGAAAGTTTCCCGCTTGCTTTTCCTCCCAATTTTATACCATTTACCGGAATAGACGGTGGAATTACCGAAACCAGTTATATTCCCAGAATTTATTATGTGGACAAGAACAGTCCGGCCGGAACTACCGGAAACGGTTTGAGCTGGGCCACAGCATTTGACCAGATTTCAGATGCAACAGTCCTTAACCTGAGGCCCGGTGAAAAAGTGCTGATCAAACCAGAAACATATAACGAACGAGTCGTCATTAAAAGCAATGCGGGTTATGCACTTAAACCAAAAACCGGCGTTGTTCTTTCCGATACGAATAAAATCACATTTCCAACCGGGACGAATCTGTCGGGTATTGACCTGGTCTCATTTCCCGACCAATATTATGCCTACGTATACCGGAGCTGGAGTTCAAACAACGGGTATTATAAAATCACTGAAGTGAACGATGCGCTGGATTATTTGAGGGTAGAAGGATCAGCATTTATTCCGGAGACCGGTGTGGTGAATCATCGCGGAAAAGTTATGGCGGCGGTGGCTAGGCCGGTGGTTTACAAGAAAGATCCGGCGGCCCTGGAAAGCCAGAGGGTTGTTATTAATCCGTCAACTGGAACACCTGCCGCAGCAGTTTACTTTGGAACTTATATTAGCCGGACAAATGCCGATTCCGCCAATTGGAACCTTGTAGAAGGAATTGATATCAATAATACGGTTACGCAAATGAAAGGTGTGCAAATTCATTGTTCTTCTTACAACATTTTTGCGAAAGGTAAAATTTACTGTACCTCGAATACAACGTTTCAGGATACTGGCGTTTATATTCAAGGCATATCAACATCGAACAAAAATCCAAAATTCAACATTATTCAGAACAATGAAATATACAATACCTCAAATATTGGCATTTCAATCGGATATGCAACTGCGAATACTTCATTCAATTATAGTCATTACAATCATATCATCGATAATAATTTTTACCTGAGCGGTTCGACAACTGCAGCAAGGATCGACAACATGATTAAAATTCAAAACCGGAACAGGTCGAATGTGATCGATGGCAATAATTTTCATGACTTTAAAATCTATACAAGCACAGGTAACGGAGCACTCTGGATCGGCCAGAATTCCGACAGCACCCTGATATCTCATAATATTTTCAAGAATATCGGAAAAGAGACCGGCAACAGTGGAATTAACGCCTGCGTACAGGCCGATAGCGGATCACATAAAGTCATTGCGTATAATAATATCATTTACAATGATGACACAGTCGCCAACGACATCTATGCGTTCAGAATTTATGGTACCAACCATTTCGGCAGCAAGGTTGTATTCAATACCATTCATAAAATCGCCCGTGCATTCTATTTGCAGGATAATATAGGAGCCGGTCTTCCCATTGATTTTTCCATACAGGATAACATCATGAACCCTTCAACGACGACCTATTTTACAGAGTCCGGGACCGCCGGAAGGTTCACGGTTACTTACAATCTTTTCAGGTCCACACCGGGTTCTTATGCGGCCGGTACTGGGAATAAAGAGGGGGATCCCTTATTCATCGAGCCGGATGGCTCGAATATGTACGGGATGATCCTCCAGCCAACTTCACCGGCCATGGATGCAGGAAACCCGGTCACCAACCTGGTCAAAGATTACCTGGGAGAAGTACGAGACTCGTCGTTACCCAGCATGGGCGCCTTTGAAAACACAATGACTTGCACATGGACGGGAGCGACCAGTACAGACTGGCATATAAACACCAATTGGCTCTTTAATATGGTTCCCCAGAATTATATGTATGTGAAAATACCTAACGTGGCGAATGATCCGGTCATCAATGCAAGTAATGCCGTGTGCACTTCCGTGAGTATTTCTTCCGGTGCCCTGATCAGGTTACAATCTTCAAAAACACTGACCATCTATTAACCGGTGATCTTTTAATCGCTTTTCTTCTTGCTTTTTTCCCTGATTTTGTTTATTTTTATGGGCATGCGATAGGTGCTGCCATATTCTCGCTATAGCTTCCTTTCACTTCCACGGGTGATTTCTGACTTTAAATCCGTGATAGCATGGTTAAAAGTGCCTTAATCAAACCATTCCTGATGATTGCCGCTTTACGGCACGCCAACTCATATCATATAACTATTTTGCCATGAAAAAGATTTTTATTATTCTGCTTGTTCTCATATTGACAAGTGGAACCGGAATTTTGTTCGGGCAAGGTGCAACAACTGCGGAAAAATTAGCCCTTGCAGCCCGGTTATCTGAAGAATTCAATCGCAAAAAGGCCGAAGCCGTGAAAATAGCCCTTGAAAAAGGCTGGCCGGTCAGGGTAGAATACCAGGATGGGAGGGTGATGGAGATCATGGAAATCGGTCCGAACGGTTTCCCGGAATATAATACAACGTTTAATGAAGATGCCGCCGAGACCACCAATACCGATGACCTTTGGGTGGGAGGATCGTCGGGACTTAACCTGACCGGGAGTGGTTTTACATTAGGTGAGTGGGATGCCGGAGGGGTGCTGACCACGCACGTTGAATTCAGGGTGGGAGGCGGAACCAGCCGGGTCACGCAGAAAGATACCCCGGGAAGTACACATTATCACTCGACGCATGTGGCCGGTACCATGATCGCGGAAGGAGATGCGGCCGGGGCACAGGGTATGGCCAGCCAGGCCAACCTGCATGCTTACGATTGGGATGATGATGTGGCCGAAATGCTCAATGCCAATGCGATCGATAATATCATCCTTTCCAATCATTCCTATGGAAGGACCAGGGGCTGGAGTTTTGATGATTATGGAACTGTGTGGTGGTTTGGCGATACAACCATCAGCGGTTGGGAAGACTACGAGTTTGGCTTTTACGGCCCGTTGACAAAAACATGGGACTCGGTTGCTTATGTTATGCCTGAATACCTGATTGTGAAATCAGCCGGAAATGACCGGAACGACGACCATACCGGCGGCCATTATGTGTTTAACCCTCTAACAGGATATGGAACCTGGAGTACTACTCCACGGGATGAAGATGGCGGACCGGATGGTTATGACTGTTTGGGAAACCAGGGGGTGACTAAAAATGGACTCACGGTCGGGGCTGTCCTGGATATCCCCGGAGGATATACCCAACCTTCTGACGTCGATATTACCGAGTTTAGCAGCTACGGCCCGACCGATGACGGCCGGATTAAACCCGACATTGTAGCTAATGGATATGAACTTTATTCCTGCAGTAACATCAATACGACATACTATGAATGGCTATCCGGCACTTCGATGTCTTCACCCAATGTAACCGGCACATTGGCACTGCTCCAACAGTATTTCTATACGTTGAACAGCAGTACGTACATGATGGCTGATGAACTGAAAGCCCTTACGATTAACTGTGCCCAGGAAGCCGGAAGCTATGACGGCCCTGACTATAAATTCGGGTGGGGATTAATGGATGCCCTGGCTATGGCCAATGCAATCCGAATTGATGATTCCGTCGGGGGAATTCAGATCAGAAGAAGTACCCTGACCAATACAACCGACGATGAGGATGAGTATGTTTTTTATTCTGATGGCAGCGAGCCAATACGTGTCACGCTATGCTGGATCGATCCTCCTCACAACGCCCTGGCGCCTTCTTTAAATCCTACAACGATATGCCTGGTCAACGATCTTGATCTAAGGGTGATTACACCACAGGATACCGCAAAACCCTGGCGATTGAATCCATTTAGCCCGTCCTCCGCTGCCACACGTCTGGATAATTACAGGGATAATGTCGAAAGAATCGACATTGAGAGTCCCCCACCGGGCAGATATACGGTCAGAATTACCCATAAAGGGAGTGTTGGTGTCCAGTATTATGCCCTGGTGGTTTCGGGCCTTTACGGGCAACGGTTTACTAACACCTGGACCGGTGGCGCAGCGGATGATTACTGGTACAGGGATGCCAACTGGTCACTCGGACATAACCCGGTGGTTGATGAACCTGTTGTTATACCATCAGGAAGCAGCTTTCATCCCATCATCGATGTCAGTAATGCAACTTGCTACAGTTTAAATCTAGGCAGTGACACCTGGCTGGAAATCCGGGATAATACGCTGACCATTGACCAGGACCTCTCGGTTTATGGCAAGCTTGAAATGGATAACAGTGCCGGCGTACTGACGATAGGTGATGATGCTTACTGGTACAGCGGATCTACAGCTGATATACTTGCAGGTACCGTGATTTGGGTTTATGGCGATTGGGTTTTTCATACCGGTACAAATGTAAATATGACGAATGGCGTCGTGGATTTTACAGGCACAGGAATATCTTATATTTATACTTATGACAGTGATGCGTCATTTTTTAATTTCGGAGATTACAAAACAGGTGATGGATACGTCGAACACAGCTCCTCGTCTTCACAACCATTAAGGACGAATAGTTACTTTTATCTGCACAGCAACAGCGAGTTCAGGTCGAACACTACCCAACCCGTTATCGTAAAAGGGTATTTTTCAAAATCCGCTACAGCAACCTGTAATTTGATCAATGGAACTTTTGTAATGGATGGAACAGCTTCTTCCATTTATTTTGACGCTCCCGGGTATTTTAATAACCTGACCATCAGCCCGTCGGTTTCCATTACTTTACAGGATAATATTGATGTGAATGGAGACTTACTGATAGAAGAAGGTACCCTGGTGGCCAATAACCACCGGATATACCTGGCGGGTGACTGGACCAATACCGTGGGCGATGCTGGTTTTAATGAGACAGGCAGCCGTGTGATCTTCGATCAGGCTGACGGCCCAAGTTCAAATATACTTTCCGGAGAAAACTTTGATACACTTGATGTCAATATTTTTGACCAGGTGATCATGTCTGGCCTGGCAGCTCCGGTCACTTGCGAGCATTTCATTTGTAACGCAGGAGGGATCAACGTAACCAATAGCACATTTACAATCGAAGATCTCATGCAGAGCGGAATTTTTGGCTACTGGTTTGTCAATTCAGGCGGTACGGTCAATATGTACCAGGATGCTTCGAATTATATCGATTTGTTCGGGTCAATCAATATGACCACCGGTGGAACTTTTAATGTTTTCGGTGGTTTAGACGATAGTTTCTGGGGGATTTCCAGCGGTTCTTCATTGACCATGTCAGGGGGCACGCTTGATTTCGTCAACCGGGGCGTCAGGATTTATAACAATTACCCGTTCACGGAAAGTATTACCGGCGGCACCATCCGGACCGCCAGCCGGTTTAATGTAAATCGGACGGATTTTAATCCGACCAGCGGAACCATTGAATTCAGGAGTACGAATGATGGATACATTTCTCATTACGCCGGAAGTAATTTTTATAATATCCTGATCAATAAATATACTTCTCCCCTGGAGATGGTTCCTGTAAATAGTCAGGATTTCAAAGGCCATGAAAAAGTTGAATCCGCGGTTCCTTCATGGCAGTTTGAAATGCACAATAAAAAGGAAAAAGTATACCCTCCATCAAAAAGCACGATCGTCTACCTGGCCAGCGATTTGGATATCAACGGCAACCTGACCATTGATGAAGGTATATTGAATGTTACGGCAAGTAATTATTCCATCAGCATTGCCGGAAGTTGGACGGATAATGTAGATCTGACCGGATTCAGTGAAATGAATGGCAAAGTAACTTTTGATGGCAGCAGTGCCACGGATATCAATACATCGGAAACATTCTACAAACTTGTGCTGGATAAAACGTACGCGAGTTACAACGGCCTTGAGATCGATGCCGGTAATATTGTTTATGTGAATGACTCACTGATTCTAAAAGACGGGACATTTGAAATCAATGCCGGGGCTATCCTGGATGTGTCGGGCCATTTGACCATCCAGACAGGAGCCGGACTGAATGCAGGAGATGATCTTAACGTTACAGTCAGGATTGAAGGTAACTTTGTCGATAATAATGCATCATTTACCACGACACAGGGATTTTATTCGGGAAGTTCTTCGACCGTTCTATTTTATGGATCTACCGACCAGATCTTCCAGACGGCTGGTACAACCGGCATCTTTGATAATCTAACCATCGATAAAAGCGGAGGTACATTCCGGACCTATGAGAGCCTGGAGCTTAAAGGTGATTTATCGGTTGTTGCCGGTGCATGGCAGGATAATGCTGCCAACCTGACCCATTTGTTCCGCGGTAATTATACAATCAGCCCGGGAGCCAGCTTTTATAATACGACAGGCTGTACCTGCAAATTTATCGGCAGTGCCGATCAGGTCATCAGTTTTGACCCGCCCACTACCGATGGGTATTTCATGAACCTGACAGTAGATAAATCTATTGCTAAAGATTCGGAACCAGGTGGTAAAGGTGATAAAGCCAATACAGTGACTTTGGCAACGGATATCATCGCGCTCGGTGAAGGAAACCTGACGGTCAATTATGGAACGCTTGACTTTAATGGCAACTATTTCAGGGCCGCAGGCGATGTCAAAATTTATAGCGGGGGGAAAATAACCATTGATGACGATGCCTGGCTTGAGGTGGGGGGCAGCGACTCTTTGATCGTTTTCAGCGGTGGGACTTTGGAAGTCATGGGCAGTGCCGGGCATCCGGCTACCGTTAAAGGTCATAACAGTAATAATTATGCCTTTGAAGTTCGTTCAGGAGGGACAATATCTGCAGCTCGTGCAAATTTTTATCATATGGGTACTGAAGGTTTGTACATCCTATCCGGCGGTTTGGTCAATCCAAGTTTCGATTTTGATTATTGCTCGTTAGGTTATGGCCTGACAGGCGCAAATGCTTTGCTGCGGATTGATAATAACCAGACGCTTACGATTGACAGTGCTTATTTTCCGACCAGCACTACCACCAAAAATGTGAGCAAAACCCTTAACCAGGGCACTGTGAACTTTGTCGGTGCCACAGGTGATTTTTCCGGTCCTCTTTATGAAAATGATCCTAATGCAAGAATTTTCTGGGCAGAAACCGGTAAATGGGACGGATCGGCATCATCCGACTGGAATGTTGCAGCAAACTGGACATTTGACGTGCCACCTACAGATGGAATTGATGTGGTCATCCCGACCGGATGCCCTAACTATCCCATTCTCACCGATAATTTAGGCATCAATACGTCCTCTTTTGCTTATGACTGTAAAAGCATAACTATCCTTGCCGGAGGAAAATTAACCCTTTCCGGTGCCTACGATATAGTTAGTTATGGAATTTTGAACTCTGCGGGCGATCTCATCGTCGGGGATGATTATGATGCGAGAAGCGGATCGGTATTAAATATTCAGGGCGATACTGCGAAAATTGGTGTAAATACGCCTTCCGGCCTGGTTTACCTCTACAGCGGTTCCGAGATCAATATGACCGGAGGTGACCTGATGAGTGAAAATTATACACTTAATGATGGTTGCTGGGTGCATGGAACCAAAGGTACGGCTCATCTTTCGGTGCTTGGAACTGCGCCGGCTGAAGAATACATCAGGGTTTTTGATGAAGACAGTTACTTCTGGAATTTTATGGTTGATGCCGGTGCTAATGCATCCATGCAAACCAGCACCTTCGATCTGAATACAGCCTATTCCTTGGACATTTTGGGGGCTTTTACCAACAATGGAAAAACCGTGACGGCTCAGTATATGGATGTGAATGGCACCCTGAATGTCAGCTCAGGGTTGATTACGGTCACTGGCAATGGACCTTATTTTCACAGCGGTGGTGTTTTGAATTTATCGGGTGGTACGATCGATGCCGGTACTTCTGTATACTGGTATAACGGATCAACCGGAAATATCACCGGAGGAATTATTTATGCGGCTACCAATTGGGCTCTCCTGGATGGATGCAATGTAACCATGGGAACCGGCAATACATTGTATTTCAATCAAGCCGGAACTTCCTACATTTATAACCAGGACGCAAGTTCCACCTTTGGAAACCTGGATATCAGCAAACCCCTGACATCTTCTTACAATACTTATATACACGCAAACAGCACGTATCCGATGATCGTAAGCGGTGACCTATACTTAAGGGCCAGTAACCAGTTCCATCTGCAAGGCGAGGACCTGACCGTTATGGGTGCATTGGTCAATGAAACGACATCAGTCATGGATATGGGTACCGGGTCGGATTTCATTAATACGCTGGATTATACTTTAAATGGCAGCCTGACCATGTCGGGAGGCAACGCAACCATTCACGGCCGATTCACCGAAAGCTCAACAGGAGTGCTGACCATTACAGACGGAGTCTTCACCAACGCCAAAGCCCTGGAATTGCCTGCAACCGATCTAAGCGGTACTTTAAACATGTCGAATGGAATATTTGAAATATCTCACATGTCGACAGAAATAAAATCAACGTTTGTTGATAATATAACCGGAGGAACCATGAGGTTTGGTTCGACAATTCTTGCAGCCGACAACTGTTTCCAGCCTGCTGGTGGAACTGTGGATTTGATCAATTTTTCAGGAACCGGCTATCCATACCTCCAGATTGGAACAGTAAACTGGCTGCAGAACCTGACCGTGAACAGCAATACGCTTTGGTATATCAGCGGAGCCGGGCCAACTCAGCTCACGATCTGGAAAGATTTGACCATTAATTCCGGTGGTCTTATCGGTACAGATGATGTTCTTTATATAGGAGATGACTGGACCAACAATGTCGGGACCAGTGGATTTAACTGCGGCACGGCTAGTACGGTGTATTTAAACGGTGCAGTAGCAACACCCGAGCGGCAGGTGATCAGCGGAAACACGACATTTTATAACCTGAGCAATTTGAATACCTCGGCTGTAGTTCAATTTGCTGGACCGATTACTGTTAACAATAATTACTACGGCGGTGGGGGAGGCGCCGCCTGTGAAACGTTCATTACCGGTACACCCATTAGCATCCAGACGCTTAATCTGACCACGGGCAATTTCGCGCTCAGTACCAGTGCCCCGGTGGTTTCTGTGAATTCATTTTCACAGGGTGGAACTGTGCAGGTGACCAATGGTAGCCTTACAGTTAATGATCTCGTGGAAAATTACATAGGCGGTGCCTATACAATTTACAACGGGCAGATCAACCTGACACAGGATGCCAGCAGTCTGGTCGACCTGAATGCCAACCTGTATATTCATGGTGGAGCGTTTAATGTCCTCGGAGGAACGGATTTGTCATACTGGCCTTACATGGCTTCAGGCAGCCTAACCATGGACGCTGGCGTGCTCGATTTTCAAACAGTCGGTATACATTTATATTCCGACTCCTTTACAGAAAATGTGACTGGAGGAATGATCCGGACTGCCGGTTACTTTACATCAGGATCAGGCATTACATTCTTTACTCCTGGGGGTGGTGCGGTTGAATTGTACGGGGATGACTATGTTCAGGTCAATATGGCAGCAGGATGCTGGTTCCACGACCTGTACGCCGCCAAGACGGCGCCTGCGACCGTGGAACCCTCATCCAGCCTGACGGTGAAAGGTGAGCTCAAGGTGAAGAGTTCGGAATTCAATACAAACGGATACCAGGTAACCGTTGGCGAATAAAAGCCGGTTACCTGGTTGGTGCTCTGACGGGTAAATTCTCCCTCCCCCGGCTGGGGGAGGGCCGGGGAGGGGGCTGTGCTCTGACAGGTAAATCCGTCGGTTCTATGATTTTCTTATTGACGAATCATCAACTTTCCAGTGAAAATTTCAGGTCCTATTCCGAGCGAATAAAAATAGATACCCTGTGTCAATTCATTGGCTAAAAATTCAATTTCATGGGTACCGGCTGACATGGTGCCATAATCAACCCTGGTGACCATTTTTCCCGTCAGGTCAAATACATGCAGAGAAACCGGGTTGTTGCCATCCAGGCTGAGTCTGAACGATGTCCGTCCGGTAAAAGGATTCGGATAATTTTGAACAGCCTTGTCCGGGTCTTCGGTTTCAGGCTTATCGATTCCGGTCACTGTATAGGTCCTGGTGAAATCAGGAATATAGAAAAAGCTGGCCGGAAGGGTAGGGTCACTGTTGGTCAGTTGGGTATAGACAAATGGAATCGTACAGGTGTAAGTGTTTTCAAAAACATCCGAAAAAACATAATGGCTCATGCATCCAAAATAGGCCGACCACATACCGGCCGAAAGAAATGTCACATTGACCGCCTCTTCTCCGTGGTAATCCATCGACGGTATATATTCCCTGAAATAGATATCGGGCATGCTGTTATCGGCGGCAACAGGATTTTCCGTGTCCAGCCATGAAAAGAAGACCAGGGCGCCATCCATGGTCGTCGCGACCTGAGGCCGGTTATACTGCGTAATCGTGGCTTCACCATTGACAAATTCTGCATCAAACTGGTTCAGGTCGGCTAGGTTAAACGCCTGCCAGGTAAGGCCCTGGTCGTCGGACCAGATGTGGAACATGGCAAACAGACCGGGGGCGGTATAAATTAATCCCTGCTCCAGGTCAGTAATGCAGACCATCCCTGCGAGATGTGGATTTCCCCATGCATCTACGGCAAGATCGCATTCGTAACCCATATAGTAAGCGACTTCATCCCTTGGTGGTACTGGTAAAGGGTCATAGTAAAGACTTAACATGCTGTCGGAAATGAATTCACGGATAGGAGCCAGACCGTCTTCCCCGCCTAGCTGAACTTCGATCGGTTCGCTCCAGCTATCTCCGCCATCAGTCGTCTTAAAAAGGACCGGATGATAAGAGGTGTAAGGCAGGTTGACCACAGGATTGGTCATCACACAAATGTAGCCGGTGAGTCCGTCCGGTGCAAACGCTACTTTGATATCGTTAATGCCATCATCAGGATCAACCTCCAGCGGCATTTGGTCAAAATAATAATCAAAGTCAGCAGTGCCTTCATTCCATAGTCCCCGGCCTACGATCAGTTCACCAAGGTAATCGTAATCCGAGCTATTGCCCTGGGCGTTTTCATCGACCATCCAGGCATCGCCGGTCTGGGTTACTGTGAAGGCAGAAGGCAGATATTGATAATAAGGTGGTGTTGAGGTCCTGTTATGCTGGGTCGGGACGGATCCTTCCTCCAGTTTCTTCACACCGTAGGCATATCCGCCCCAGTTCGTGCCACCGCCGGTATTGCTTCCGTCCAGTGTGGGTGCGAAATAATGGAAGTAAGCCAGGTCAGGATCGGTGTTCCCGGAAGGATTATAAATGGCCCCCTGAGGGTAACGGCCGTCGTAGGCGTCTTCCAGCAAAGGGTCGTAAGCCTGGACGTTGTTGGTCCAGGTCAGCCCGCCATCTTTCGAAATATCATAAGCCAGGTAACCGCTTCCCGGGGGTGTTACCATCCGGTGAATAAACGTTACAGCGTTGATGTTGTTATCCGCCCAAAGGTAGGTCGTACGGAAGAACGCAAAGCCGAAGGCATTTCCCGATTGTCCGATGGGAACAGGATTGACGATAGTAAGATCTTGTTCGGATTTGAATGGTTTTTTAATGGCATATTTATTCAGGTCATGAGCAACCGGATGCCCGGGATGTTTTTCAATGGAAAATTGCTGGTTCAACCGGGCTTTGTGAGGTTTCAACGATGGATGGCCCCTCTGGGCGTAACCGCCAACGACGGACAGGAGCAGTGCAAAAAGTAGTAACTTTTTCATGGTAGTGATTTTTAATAATTTACCGAAAGTTACTTCATGAAGAAGGAAAAAGTATGGCTGATTTAACCATCGGACATTCTGGGTTAATTGTTGATTGGTTAGAAATAACAGACGATGCGTTTATAAGTTCTCCGACGACTCGTGTATGGGTGCTCCGACGACTAAAGCCGTCGGTTCAAGGTTTTCCCTCCCCCTGTTGGGGAAGGGTTGGGGTGGGGGCTGTGCTACGAGATGCTCAGTGACAGTTCTTTTTGATCATTATTTTCCGGGCATCAGTAAAGCTGCTTTCATAGGATAGATCACGAGGATCACAGGAAGATACGTTGTTTTCATAAGGTTTGGTCTTAGATATTCAATTTACACAAAATTTTTCACACCCTCAATAAATTCAACATTCAATCTTTAAAATCCAGTGCCGTTATTCTGTCGTTCCTGACGGAACTTTATTTGTGTGCTTTGCTTGTTATTCTACAAATATTCTTCTCCTACGGAGGAGGTCTCTTCCGCCAACCACATTATGACCACCTACGGAGGAGGTCTCTTCCGCCAACCACCTTCTGACAACTTTATGACAACTTTATGACAACTTTATGACAACTTTATGACAACTTTATGCCCACCTCTTTTATTCCATCCTCTTTATACCCTTTCTAAATTTCCAGCCAGGGGTTTCGGGTCAAATAAAATTGATGAAATTTGCTGCGTAAAACCTTAAAAATTGATTATTTATGGCCGGAAGAACATTTGCAGAAAAGATTTTTGATGCTCCTGCCGGGAGTATTGTTTTTAAAAAACCGGATATTGTTTTATCCCATGATAATACATCAAGTATTGGCAGTACCTTTAATAAAATGGGCGGGCAAAATGTAGCCGATCCAAACCAGTTGCTGGTCATTCTTGACCATAATGCCCCGCCGACCGATGCCAAACTAGCCAATCAATACCAGAAAATCAGGGATATCGTGAAGCAGCAGGGCGTGACAAAATTCCATGATGTCGGTGACGGGATTTGCCATCAGATCATGTCAGAATATGCCAGGCCGGGCATGCTGATCGTCGGGAGTGACAGCCACACCAGTACCGCCGGAGCTTATAATGCGTTTGCCGCGGGGATCGACCGTACAGAAACGGCCGGATTATGGAAACAAGGCGAAACATGGTTCCGGGTGCCGGATACGCTCAAGGTCACACTTACAGGAAAATTGCAGAAAGGAGTTTATGCCAAGGACGTTGCGTTATGGATCATCGGGATGATCGGCTCAAGCGGTGCCGATTATATGTCCGTTGAATTTCACGGTGATGGAGTAAAAACGCTGTCCATCTCCGAACGGATGACATTGTGTAACCTGGCTTCTGAAATGGGCGCTAAAAATGCGGTTTTTCCTGCCGATGGAATCCTCGAAGCGCTGACCGGGCCGGTTGTAAACGCTGTATGGGCGGATCCGGACGCTGTGTATGCAAAACAGATCAGCATTAACCTGAATGAAGTTTTTCCGGTCGTTGCAGCTCCGCATCATGTCGACAATGTGAAAGCCATCTCTGAAGTGGAAGGCACCCCGATCCACCAGGCGATGGTCGGAACCTGCACCAATGGACGTTATGACGATCTTTACGAAGCGGCCATGGTCCTGAAAGGTAAAAAGTTGCCCGTTGGCATGCAGATGCTGGTTATTCCAGCCTCAAAAGATATTTACTTGCAGGCATTACGCCATGGATTGATTGAGATTTTCATGGAAGCCGGAGCTAATGTCCTGGCTTCTTCCTGCGGACCCTGCCTCGGAACAGGACAGGGCATACCGGCTGACGGTTATAATGTCATTTCTACAGCCAACCGCAATTTCAAAGGTCGAATGGGCAACAAAGAGTCCAATATTTACCTTGCTTCACCAGCTGCCGTCGCGATGGCAGCCTTAGCCGGAAAGATCGTGGATCCCAGGGGCATTGTGGCAAACGATAAGTTTCCTTACCAACGCGAGCAGTCAAAAACCGTTATGGTTAATACCGGTGACGACCGGTTGCAAAACAGTGTCTGGAATTACGCCGATGTGGATAACCTCAACACCGACCAGATGTTTGCCGGTAACCTGACCTACAATGTGCTGAGTTCAGAGCCGGAGAAAATCATGCCGCACCTGTTCAAGGGATTTGATGACAGCTTTGCCGAGAGGGTCCAGGCCGGTCATATCATCATTGCCGGGGCTAACTTTGGCTGCGGAAGTTCAAGGGAACATCCTTCAGTTGGATTGGCCTTTGCGAATATCCAGGCGGTTATCTGTAAATCGGTGAACCGGATTTTCTACCGCTCGTCAGTAAACCAGGGACTACCGATCATCCTGGTACCGGAAGCCGTCGACAGCTACAATGCCGGCGATCCGGTCAGCATTGATTTTTCACAGGGAACAGTTATGATCAAGGATAAAACCTTCCGCTTCGAACCGTTGCCGGATAAGCTGGTGAAGATCTTTGAAGCCAAAGGACTGGTCAATTTCATCAAGATGGGTTCATAAACCTGATCGAAAATAAATCATATTAATATCTAATTTTGTTGATAAGATCGCATAGAAAATTCATTTTCTATGCGATCTTTTTTTAATTTTGCGCCCGCAAATTTAAAGATACAGGGGTTGTCGACTTTTTTCCGTAAGTATTTCGTATTCATTCTTATCATCGCACTGCTCGTCCCGGCTTATTTTATTTTTGCCGAAGTGCACCCACAAACCGCGGAAAGGTTTCCATTTATGGTATTTCTTCTTGCCGTGGATATTTATCTCTGGTATTCTTTAAAGGGAATGATCAGGCAACTGACGGTAACCCTGAAGGTAACGGCAGGTTTCTTCTATTGGATCCCACTGGTGGCTTTTTTGTTTCTGACTTCCATCTCTTCCATCCAAAACGTAAACCTGTCTCATCCTCCGCTGATATCATATATTCTTGGGATCACCGTGGTCATTTATTTTGCAAAACTGATCACGGTTGCCTTTTTTGTCTTGGCGGATCTATACCGGATCACGCTTTTTACGATCAAACATGCACGGGCAAAAAAGACCGGCAAACCGATCCATCACGGCGCGACAATGAGCCGTGGCAAATTTATCCGGACATTGGGGATGGCTACCGGGGGATTGTTTTTCAGCGGAATGGTCATCGGTATGGTGAAATGGGCGCATGATTTCAGGGTAAGAAAGGTAAACCTTAATCTACCCCGCTTGCCATGGCCATTTGAAGGCATCCGGATCGTCCAGATTTCCGATCTGCACCTGGGGAGTTGGGCTTCGGTCGATCCGATTGAAGATGCCGTTGAGATCATTAACGACCTCGATGCCGATGTGGTAGTATTTACCGGTGACCTGGTCAACTACAGCACCAAAGAAGCATACCGGTTTAAAGAAGCATTGCAAAGCGTTCAGGCTAAACACGGTGTATATGCCATCCTCGGGAACCACGACTATGGCGACTACGTCAACTGGCCTTCTGCAGAGGAAAAGCAGGAGAATATGAATTCAATGTACCGGTTTTTTGATGAGATAGGATGGAAATTACTAAGGAATGAAAACAGGATCGTTGAAATAGAAGGTGAAAAGATTTCACTGATCGGGGTGGAAAACTGGAGTGCAAATCCACGCTTTCCAAAACTGGGAAATCTTCCGGAAGCTTTAAAAGGTGCCGAAAATGTGCCGGTCAAGATTCTTCTGTCGCATGATCCGACACACTGGGAAAAGGAAGTCAGCCGGAAATTTCCTCAAATCGACCTTACATTGAGCGGGCATACCCATGGCTTTCAGTTTGGTGTGGAATTAAAACATTTTAAGTGGAGTATTGCACAATATGTTTATAAGTACTGGGCCGGCCTTTATCAAAATGAACACCCCGAGAAACCTCAGTACCTCTACGTGAACCGTGGTTTAGGGATGATCGGTTATCCCGGACGGGTCGGCATCCTTCCTGAGATAACACTCTTTACGCTGAATTCCTGAATATTTTCTTGTTGAACATTTTTGATAAGTTTTTGTTTGGCGATTAAACGAAAACATAAATGAAAAAACTTTACCCATTTTTACTGGTTTTAGCAACACCTCTTATTTTAATCCTGATGAGCAATAGTACAGGTTCACCCGGTGGTCGCAGCGGATCGCCCGGTGATAACGGAAACACATGCACGGGTTGCCATACAGGAACTGTTACATCGAAGTTTGGCTGGATTACGACCAATATTCCGGCCGAAGGTTTTACACCGGGTCAGATTTATACGATCACGGCGACGGGTACCCATAATGGGGTCGCAAAATTTGGTTTTGAACTGACTGTTGAAAGTAGCCAGGGCGATAAAGTAGGCTCACTTCAACTTAATGAACCGACCCGGACAAAGTTTACCAACGGGGGCGATGCGGTTACCCACACAGCGGCTGGCAATGTACCGAATGGGAACTCCAATTCCTGGACCATGAAATGGGTGGCACCATCAAATGTTAGCGGAAATGTAGGTATTTATGCTGCTTTCAATGCTGCGAACGGAAATGGTAATACTTCAGGAGATGTCATTTACAAGTCGAGTATTTTCGTTTCAGAATATGCTCCGCCACCACTGATTGTAAGTATCAGCCCAAACCAGGCTGAACAGGGTGACTCGTTCCTGGCAACGATTACCGGCAGCAATACGAATTTTACCGGCATGCCCAATGTCAGCCTTTCATATTCAAGCAATCCTTTTGAGGTTATTGCCGGTACCGGCGTTGTGGTGGTCAGTCCGACCGTGGTGCAAGCACAATTTTCTATACCTTCCGAGGCCACATCGGGTTTATATGATTTACATGTCAATGATTTGTTGCTTGATCAGGCTTTCACAGTGACGCTTTTAACCGGTTTCACGGATAATCATTTGGAACTCTTCAAAATTTATCCTAATCCGGCCGTTGAACGCTTTTCGATAGATAACGCAAATGGGGCGGAAATGTCAATATACCGGACCAATGGTGAATTACTGACCAGCATGACTGTAGATAGCGATAAACAAATCGTGAACGTAAATTACCTTTCGAAAGGACTTTACCTGGTGAAAATACAGTTAGACGGAATAACCAGGATTGAAAAACTGCTTATAAATTAAACTCAAAGGACGAACCAGTCTTTTACCATGACTGTTTTATCTTCAGGCTCGCTGACATGCCTGAATTCATTGGTGTGGCGATTATAAACATAGTCGTCACACCATTTTTTATGGTTTTTTTGAACCTGTCGGATAGCATCCATGATATAAGTTAATTCATCGTCTGTCATGGTCGGATGTAAGGAAAGCCTTATCCATCCGGGTTTTTGGGAAAGATCCCCTGAGCTGATCAGGCTGGTGATCAGATGGGATTTTTCGTAAGATACGTCAAGCAAATAATGTCCGTATGTTCCTGCACAGGCACAACCGCCCCTCACCTGGATTCCGAAACGGTCGTTTAGCAGTTTGACAGCCAGGTTAAAATGAATGTCTTTTATATAGAATGAGATGATCCCCAGCCGGTCTCGGTTATTTTCAGCCAGTAAATAAAGATCAGGAATGCTGTCCATAGCCCGGAATGCGTTTTCAAGCAATAGTTTTTCCCGTCTGCGGATATTTTCCGTGCCCATTTTCTGCTTCAGTTCGATCGACAATGCAGCCCTGATCGCCTGAAGAAATCCGGGGGTGCCGCCATCTTCCCTGGCTTCGATGTCATCGAGGTACTTATATTCCCCCCATGGATTGGTCCAGTCGACAGTTCCACCGCCCGGCTGATCAGGAGGACGATGACCGCTGTATATTTTTTTATCAAAAATCAAAACACCCGAACTACCCGGTCCGCCAAGGAATTTATGCGGAGAAAAAAAGATGGCGTCAAGTTTATCCATTGGATCGGAAGGATGCATATTCATGTTGACATAAGGCGCGGATGCAGCAAAATCAACAAAGCAATAGCCGCCGTATTCATGCATAAGTTTGGCCATCTGATGATAGGGAGTTTCGATTCCTGTCACATTCGAGCAGGCTGTAAATGCTCCGATCTTGATTTTACGGTCCTTATATTTTTCGAGCAAATTCCTGAGCTGGTCCAGATCGATCAACAAGTCATGCCTTGGCGGGATCTGCACGACATCCGACATGGTCTCGAACCACGATGTGTGATTAGAGTGGTGCTCCATATGCGTGATAAACACAACCGGACGGTTTTCTGCATCAATACAATTGCTTTTAGATCCCTGTCCGCAGCTTTTCAGGCCCATCATCCGTTGCAATTTATTCACTACTGCGGTCATGCCAAAACCGGCGGTAATGATCACATCATCAGGGGATGAATTTACATGTTGCTTGATTAATTTGTGGGCCAGGTGATAAGCATGGGTCATCATCGTTCCCGTCTCGCTTGTCTCGGTATGCGTATTGCCGATAAATGGCCCCATTGAATCTGTGATCCGGCTTTCAATCGGCCGGTAGAGCCTTCCACTCGCAATCCAGTCAGCATATACTATGGGCACCTGGCCATAAGGTGATTGAAAACTGTCATTTATCCCGATAATATTATCCCTGAATGGTTTAAAGTGTTTTTCCATGATGATTTTTTACAAAGATATAAAATATGACATGTGTGAAAATGAATGCGGATATACTTAGTCACTATTGGATACCTGCATGAGATAAACTTCAATATCACCACCTTCCGGATAAAATGAAATCCAGTTGTTATCTTCGCTGAACCATTTATATTGAGCGCTGATTCTCACAATAAAATCATAAAACTGCTCACCGGCAGGTACCTTGATGACCACCCCGCCGTTTTTAGTCTGATCTTTCCCAAAGCTGATGATCAGTTTATAATCATGATCTGAAATATTCCTTGCTTTAAAGAAAATATAATTGCTTTTGCGGTCTTTGGCAGGTACCGGATTAAAATCAAATTTATGTGTGGTGTTGTTTGAAATGATCAGAGGATCTTTATTGATCTGTACAATCGATCTTTCACTGAGCAGCTTCAGGATTCGATTGGCCATTTCTTTCGGGTAAGCATCTTCAGGTTTTAGCTGAGCAGCAGCACGGTACGATTCAAGCGCATTGTCGTAAGTTTTTGCATTATAAAACTTGTCCGCATCAACAATAATCCGGTCATATTCGGCCTGGATCAGTTGCCTCTTTTTTGTGATCTCGGTATTGACAGCATTAAGTTTTTCTGCCGGATAAGATTCTCCGGGTTTTAATTCTAATGCCCTTGTATACTGTATTTTAGCCATTTCATATTCTTGAAGTGCCATGAATCCGTCTGCTTTGGTAATGGCCACCTGGTATGCTTGCTCACGTTCAGCCTGCATGACTTGAAGCTTGTGATCAATTTCAAGCATTTGTTTTTTAGGCAAATCTTCAGCTGGTTTTAAAGCGCTGGCTTCCTGGTAGGTAGAGCGGGCTTCTTCATATTCTCCTGCTGTGAATAAATTTTGGGCTGACGCGATTAAGTCGTTATATTTTTTACTAAGTGCCTCTTCGGCCGCGGCTTTCTTGGCGGCTTC
>AMWB02032346.1_pt1 | contig 28325 bp, 20 predicted proteins | sample 200311 | NCBI WGS metagenome assembly AMWB02 (sample SAMN02737377, study PRJNA173069) | bioreactor metagenome | biome: anode biofilm in microbial fuel cells | place: USA: California | collected 2010-12-16 | reverse complement strand
TATGACTTTAATTTTTTCCCGGACAGTAGTGGGTCAAGCCGGGAATGACGTGGCGTAAATACGTTTATTACAATTGTATCTTGATTGCCGTTTAGAATATTTGCACCATATTTGAAGCTTGCTTCGTGTGGTGCGATATTTGTTTAATGGCGAATTTATGGGCCTTTTTAGAAATAATAAAAAATATGTTGCATTTAAGCAACATATGATTGAAAATAATGCAATAAACATTTGAAGTTGGGAGTTTTAAGTATTTAGGAGAGGGTTGTGGAGTATCAGGTAAAAGTTTATCAAACGCATACAGGGAAAAAGCCGTTTGATAGTTGGTTGAATTCCTTGAAAGATAAAAAGATTCAGGTAGCCATAGACTTAAGACTTGAACGAGTTAGGCTTGGTAATCTTGGCCAAAACAGGTCTCTTGGTAATGGTGTGTATGAGTTAAAAATTGATTTAGGTCCTGGGTTTAGGATTTATTATGGGAAAATAGGGTTACAGGTCATTTTGCTTTTATGTGCAGGTGACAAGAAAACTCAGCAGAAAGACATTGATTTGGCAAAAAAATACTTTCAAGATTTTAAGGTTAGGGAGCAATAAAATGGTTAAGAAAAAAACTACCAAAAATGTATCTCGTTGTGTTGATTATCAAGAGACATTGTTAGAAAGACTTAAAAATCGAGAATATGCAGTTGAGTATCTAAATGCAGCCATCGAAGAAAGCTTTAAGGGAGATGGTGAATCGTTAAAACTTTTTCTTAATGCTCTCAAAAACGTGGCTGAGGCGCAGGGTAAGATGAATGATCTTGCAAAGAGATCTCACCTTAGACGAGAGACTTTATATCGAATTTTTTCAGAAAGTGGCAATCCTGAGCTAAGTTCTCTTGCGTCTGTACTTCATGCAATGGGATTTTCTCTCGGTGTTCGTTAGAAAATAATTTTTGGGCACCAAGTTCTTGAAGAGGCGTGAGATACTCGGTCGTAGCCGAGGATGACAAAGAGGTAGGGTTAATAAGATGGGGCTGACGATGTAAAAATTGTCAGCCCTGTTTTTGTTTTCATAGATTATCGTTTTTTATATTTTTTTTAGATTGCGAATCTAACATTTGGAATCCCGTAGGCTTAGCAACGGCTATGCCCGCCGTTAGTAAGCCTGATAGGCTTTGGAATTTTTATTATCCATGGATCCTGAAACAAGTTCAGGATGACAAGGCGTCGTTATTAATTCCTGCGCCTACTCAGCATTATGCTTCGCGCGGCTTGGCAAAATAATAAGATACTTGAAGTTTATTTGGTGTGTTGCGATATTTGCTTAACGGCGAATTTATGGGCTTTCCCAAGGTTTTTTAGTTTTTACTCAATTGATTGAGTAATTTTACTCAGTAGGCTTATTTTGAATCCGAGTGTGTCCCTTTATAAAAATAGGATTTTTTACAAAATTATTGTTTTTTAAAAAACTTAAGAATATTATGTAATTAACTGTCACATTTCGCCAGTTTGTCGCATAATATTGAGGAAAAATGAAAACAAATATTCGAGATTTATTAGATAATTGGCCAAGAATTTTTATTCGAGATAATGAATTAGCCATTATTTTGAATAAAACAGATGATGCCAGATATTCGATTATAAAAAGAGCATTAAAATCCGGAATTTTAGTCCATATTCGCAAGGGACTGTATTTTATTGCCAACAAAATGAAACGTGAACTGGTTAATGAACTTGAACTTGCACTTTTCATTTATGAACCGTCAATTATTAGCCTAGAATCAGCCCTATCCTATCACAATTGGATTCCGGAGGCTGTTTACACAATCACATGTGTTAGCCCAAAACGGGCACAGGAATTTAAAACTCCAATTGGAATATTCAGTTATAAGCATGTTCCTCAAAAAGGATTTTATGTTGGAGTTTCTAGGATTTCCAGAGGTAATACAGTGTTTTTTATTACTGATCCATGGCGAGCTTTAGCAGATTTTATATATGTAAATCGCAAATCGTGGAAAAACATTACTCAACTTGAGGCGGATCTTCGAATTGATGCTGACATAATTATTGGTAGTGATAGACAATTATTAAAATTATTAAGTGAAACCTATCCAAGTCCGCGAGTGCGAAAAGTATTAAAAAGCTTTTTAATCGAAATAACAAAAAAGGAATAGGTTCTTATGAGTATCAAAATTATAGAAGAGCGACTAAAAGAATATACCCCAACGTCTCAGCAAGATGAATTAAATGCAATTAAAGAAGTTGTTCAAGAAATAGCATTGTGTGCGCTGGCACGTTCTGGCTTTTTTAAAATTGCCGCTTTTCAAGGAGGCTCATGCTTGCGCATTGTTTACCATCTCAACAGATTTTCAGAAGATTTAGATTTTATTTTGCTTAAACCCGATAGATCATTCGTATGGGAACCTTTTTTGAAAGCGCTCAAAATGGAATTTGAATTGTATGCGCTTGAATTTCAGATTATTGATCGCTCAAAGGCAGACAAAGCCATAAAAATGGCTTTTTTGAAAGATAACTCCTTTGGTAAGGTTCTTATTTTAAAACATCCTCGCAGTATCTCTGATAAACAAACAATTCAAATTAAATTAGAAATTGATACCAATCCGCCCGCGGAATCAAATTTCCAATCACACTTTCTTAATTTTCCATATCCGTTTTCAATTGTTACTCAGGATTTACCGAGTTTGTTTGCAAGCAAAATTCATGCACTTTTATGTCGACCCTATGTAAAGGGGCGAGATTGGTTTGATTTTATTTGGTATGTTTCTAAGAAAGTTGTACCTAATTACACACACTTACAAAAAGCAATTGAGCAGATAGGACCATGGAACAATCAGATAGTAAATGTCTCTAAAGATTGGCTTATTACTTCATTAAATAGCAAGATTAAGACAATTAACTGGAAAGACGCAAGACAGGATACTGAAAATTTTTTACACCTGCATGAACGACATGGTCTTGAGGTATGGGATCAGGATTTCTTTATTGCCATGGTTGAAAAATTTAAAGAATATCTTACACCATAGCTATTAAAACCTTGCATACAGACTGCATGGTAGGTTTCGCGTTTGTCCAATTTCAGAAATTTGCAGTTCGCCGAATTCGATGCGATTGTATTTTTGCGTCTTAAAGTAGTCTTGAACAAGATTTTTGAGAACCGTTGCAGAATATCCCATTGAGTAGCCGTTGAAGATGAAAAACAGTGGTTCTGGGCTTAGCAGTTGACTGCAAAGTTCCAACAAGTTGCAAACCTGTTTCTCAAATTCAAAAACTTTGCCTTTTTGGTCACGGCCGAACGCCGGTGGGTCCATGATAATTCCATCATATTTTACACCTCGTTTGATTTCACGCATTACAAACTTTGTGCAATCGTCGACAATCCATCTGATTGGCGCGTCTTGAAGTCCGCTCATCTCTTGATTTTTGTTTGCCCATGTGACGGCAGATTTTGCAGCATCAACGTGGCAAACCTTTGCTCCGGCTGCAGCTGCACAAAGTGTTGCGGCTCCGGTGTAGGCAAAAAGATTTAAAACATTGGGTTGTTGTTTTGCGCCGGCTATTAATTTACTGAACCAAAGCCAGTGTGCAGATTGTTCAGGAAATATTCCTAAATTTTTTGATATAGTAGCTCGGAGTTGCATCTTGATTGGATTTTTGCAGATGCCTTCAGTTTTAAGTTTATTGTAGCTGATTGTCCAAGGTTCTTTAAAACTGTTCTTGAACTCCCAGCCCGGATTAGAGAAGCTTGCTTTAAATATGGCGTTTGCTTTAAGCCATTCTGTTTCAGGCTTTTGTCTTTTCCAGACGCAATTTGTGTCCGGTCTTGCTACAATGTTGTTACCAAAACGTTCAAGCTTATAACCGTTACCTGAATCGATAAGTTGGTACTGGTCGTCAAAATTGGCTGTTAATATTTTCATAATTTTTCATCCAATACTAAATAATCAAGATCATTAAGAGGGTGTTTTTCATTACAAATTTTTGCGAGGTGCTGGTTTGAGACATGAGTGTAAATTTCGGTTGTTGAAATTGTTTTATGTCCAAGAAGTTCTTGAATAATTCGCAGGTCTACGCCTTCATTCAAAAGATGTGTTGCAAATGAGTGGCGAATTTTATGAGGTGTTAGATTGCGGTTAACGTTAAGAAATTTTCTGAACATTTCAAATATTCTTTGAATGGATCGAGTGGTTAATAGTCTGCCATTTTTGTTCAGGAATAGATGAATCTCATTCTCGTCTGTTAAAAGTTGTTGGCGTTCCTTTTCAAGGTAAGCTGTTATACTTTTGTGCGCTTTGCTGCCAAAAAGTACGATCCGTTCCTTGCGTCCTTTGCCCATGACTCTAACTGTTTTATTTTCAAAATCTATATCTGTAAGTCTTATTCCAACTGCCTCTGAGCACCGCACTCCTGTTGCATAGATGAGTTCAAATATGGCTTTATCTCTGTAGGGAAGCTTGGTGGGCAATCGTTCGAGTTTAACAGTATCCAGTAGATAAAAGATTTCATCAACGCTTAATGTTACAGGTAACTTTTTATCAGGTCTTGGAGATTTGAAATTTACACTTAAATTTTCTCCGTTTGATTTTAAAAAAGCTTGGAATGAACGGAGTGCTGAAATTTTGCGAGCTAGTGAAGCCTTTGAAATTTTTTGATAAAAAAGTGAAATGGCAAAGCGGCGTAACACCTTTTCAAAGTCCTCTTTTAGTGCAGGTTCTTTTTGGTATGTTCGTTCCCAAAATTTTACAAGTTGCTTCAGATCACCAAAGTATGCTCGAATTGTGTGCATGGAAGAGTTTTTTTCGACTTCAAGATACGCCATGAAGTCCTTTATTTTATCTTTAAAAATCTTTGAATTCACAAAATTTCCCCCAAAATAGTATATTGTCCATTGCATAACATAAACGGTTTCAATATTTGTATTGTCGTGGATGTTATTTTTACAGGAGATTTTGCATGAGTGCAATAAATTTGTAAACTTTATAAATATCTCTTAACTTTAGAATAAAATTAATTGTTAAAATAAAAGGCTTGCAAGTGAAAAATCTTGAAAAAATAATTTGTGAATTAGATAAGCACACCAAAAAATTTTCGCCGCCGCTTATTAATACTGTTATTGATGAGTATGGCAAGCAACCGTTTTTAATATTAATCGCATGTTTACTTAGCCTGCGCGCAAAAGATGTCATGACAATTCATGTCGTCAGAGATCTTTTTAATCGAGTGGCGCCCCGTCCGGATTTAAAAGCGGGTAGGGCTAATAAATCTGAGAAAGCAACACAAGTGCTGCCAATACTCGTGTTGCCACAAGATATTTTGCAAATTAAATTGTCTGAATTAGAAAAAATTATTTTTAGAACCGGTTTTTATAAAAACAAGGCCAAAGTTCTTCGTGAAGTTTGTAAGACTCTTATCGAAAAATTTGGTGGCCAAGTTCCAAGTTCTTATGAAGAGTTGATTTCAATTAATGGTGTAGGGCCAAAGACAGCCAACCTAGTTTTGGGTATGGCATTTGATGTCCCTGCGATTTGCGTTGATACTCATGTGCACAGAATTTCAAACAGAATTGGAATTATTAAAACTAAAACGGCAGAGCAGACATTGATTGCATTGGAAAAAGTTTTGCCACGTAACCGTTGGATATTGTGGAATAAGTTGCTTGTTATATGGGGACAAAATGTTTGCCTGCCTCGCGGACCCAAGTGCGCGATTTGTGCTATTAATAAGTATTGTGCAAAGGTTGGAGTTAAGCGTTTTTAATAATTTCTTGAATAGCAACTTCAACAGGCTTTGATTCTTGCAAAATCCATTTAAAATTTGATTCACCCATCTGCTTGATTAGATTCTGGTCAGCAAGTAGACGCTGGCTGGCCAGCAGTAACTGTTCAAAGTTGTTGACCAGTATAAGCCCTCCGATTTTTTCCATTTGACTGGCAACGACCTGAGTGTTCTGGTGGTGCGGTCCGATTATGCAAGCATTTTTCCAAACTGCCGGTTCAAGTAAATTGTGTCCACCGATGTTTACAAATGTTCCGCCCAGATAAAAAATATCAGCAAATCTGTATAAATTAAAAAGTTCGCCAAGCTTGCATACAAGCAAAAGATCGTGTGATTCAAAAGTTTTTGTGATTGCACGATTGAGAGATTGTGTTGACGAGCTTTCTGCGTTGCCAATTTGATTGGATTTTTGTGACGCATTCTGGCTGTCTTGCATACTCTTTATAATATCATTCTGTGCTGTCCACATAAAATAACTTAGCCCGGCATTTTTAATTTTGCTTTCAAGGTCCTGAATCCAATGGAAGTGTCGTGGCGCAAGAATCATTTTTAAATTGGTGTGAGATGGTTTGAGTGCTTGGTATAATTTGACATAAAAATCGAGTTCGCCGGGATGAATTGAGCCGACAAGTAAAATTGGTGAAATGAATGGTTTTTTATTAATCCATGGATCCTGAAACAAGTTCAGGATGACAGGGCTCTTCGTTGCCTGTTTATGGGGCATGTTTGCTGAATTTGTGGGCGATGGTTCGATGCAATGGCCGCTCGTCCCGAGTGAATTTGCAAAGCAAATTCGTATCGAGGGATCTTCTGAAGTTTCTTCACCCTGTTCTTGTACTCTTACTTGTGCTTGCCATTTTTGATAAACATTAAAAATTTTAATATCGCCAAGAACATATATTTTTTCTTGGTTCACATTGAGCGTGATAAAACGTTCTTTATCTTGTTGGCTTTGCGCGTAAATTTTTTCAAATGAATTAAAGAGCGGGGCGAATATAAATTTCAAAAATTTGTAGCGTCCATAAGAACGAGCGCTTACCCGCGCGTTTATTAAATATTTTTTTATTCTGAAAAGATTGGCCAGGATTAGCATGTTTGGCCAAATTTCTGCTTCGATGATAAAAATTTTACTTGGTCTGATTCGCCAAAATGCAAGTAGCATGAATGGTAGAAAGTCGTATGGCATAAAACTGATGACATCAGCGGCGATGTTTTTTTGTGCAACTTCTCTGCCTGCAGGTGTGCCGACCGTGAGATAAATTATTGTGTCGGGTTTTTGTTTTTTTAGTTGAGAAATAAAGTGTTGGACCGATAACACTTCGCCGACTGAAACAGCATGAATCCAAATGGTTTTTGTAATAGATTTTTTTTGTGCTGATGTTCGTTCGACTAGGCCAATGCGGTGCTTAAAAGAACCGAAGATTTTTTTGCCGGAAAATTTGCGATAAAGTAGGTACGCGAGAAAGAAGGGGAAGATTAGAATTTGTAGTAGATTATAGATTAAGAATATTAATATTATAGCAAGCATTTAACTGTCCGGTTATAAAACAAAAAATGCACGAGCGTTTTTGATGCGCTCGTGCATAAATTTCAATTTAAGAGATGCTTAAATTAAGCAACGACTTCTTCTGTTGAAGCTTTTTTAATAAGCTTGTTCCAGAGGTTTGTTACTTTTAATTTAGAATCTTCGTCTGCTGTGAGTTCAGCAATGACTGCTGCTGCAATAACAGCAACTACTGCTGTTGAAACGCCTGCAAATATAGGATGTTCTTGCACTTTTTTTACAACTATGTTTTTGCCTGCAACTGCATTGTCCCAAGCGAATTGTGCTGGGTAAACTGACAAATCTTTAGCTGCTTCTAAAGCACCAGCTTTTGCTCTTGCTACCTTACCCTTTGTTGCGTCAGCTTTGTAGATTTCAACTCCTGCGGTGATCCCGTAGGTCAATGTTGCTGCAATGGCGGCACCGATTGCGATTGCTTTCTTAGGATTATTTTTAATCCAGGTCATTGCTGCATTTGTATCTTCAGTCAAACCTCTTGTCTCTTCTTTTTGTGCTACTACTACCTGAGAAAGACCCAAGCAAAGTGCCAAACCAAGAATCATCTTTTTCATATCAAATTCCTCACTTTATAATCACACCAATTACACCCAACAACGTTGCCGTTTATGTTTTTATTAACACGGCACGAGCTGGAACAAACACATATACACTTCCCACCCAAATAAATTTTATCTAGTTAACTAGCATCTATTTTGCATGGTTACAATTAAATGCGAGTTAAGCCTAGCATATCAATATCAAAAATCAAGATTTTTTTAATTGACGTAGTTCTATTTGAAGGTTTATTTCATATGGTACTTATTATTTAAATTTAAAACATTTAAAATAAAATAATATTTAAACTTGATTTATTATTTGAAATACGTTCATGAAAACTTGTAAAAAATACATAGAATTCAGTTTGAAATAATTAAGATTGTTTTTTGAATTTAAATTCGGGTTTGAGAATTTATGAGTTATCTGTGTTTTGAATTTTTTGTTTTATATCATGCAGTAGATCAAGCGCTTGCCGTGGAGAGATGTTGTCAAGATCGATATCTTTAAGTTGATTTAAAATAACTGTGTTAGTGTAATTATTGATAGGATCCTGTGCATGAGTTTTTAGACTTAAAGAACTCGCCGGTTGAATATTATTAATATCGTTTGAGATATCGTTTAATTGCGCTTGTGTTTGTTCTGCAGATAAAGTTGCATGTGTAAAATTATGTGTTTCAAGAGTTTTTAAAATAATTGATGCGCGATTAATAATCTCTTCTGGTAATTGGGCAAGTTTTGCAACATCAATTCCGAAACTTCCGTTTGCGGCACCCTTTAATATTTTATGTAAAAAGATAATGTTATTACTGTTTTTCTGGCAGGCCATATTATAATTTGCAATACCTGAAAAATTTTCAGATAACTTTGTAAGTTCGTGATAATGGGTAGCAAAGAGGCAGCGCGCTTTAATTTTTTGTGAAATATATTCTACAATTGCTTGTGCAAGTGCGATGCCATCAAAAGTGCTTGTCCCTCTTCCGACTTCATCAAGAATTACCAAGCTGTTTTTTGTTGCTTGCGTACAAATTGTAGCTGTCTCTTCCATCTCAATTAAAAAAGTACTTTTGCCTTGTGCCAAATTATCGCCAGAACCAATTCTTGTGAATATTCTGTCTAATATTGGCAAGCTTGCTTGCGCTGCAGGAACAAAAGCCCCACATTGAGCCATGATTGCTATTTGTGCCACTTGTCGTAAATAAGTTGATTTACCGCCCATGTTTGGCCCGGTAATTATCCATAATGACTCTTGATCAACCAAATTTGTGTCGTTTGGAATAAAACCACTTCCAAGAACCTGTTCAATTACAGGATGTTTTCCATCTTTGATAATAATATTATTGTTATCGTTAAACTCGGGTTTTACATAATTGTTTTGATAGCTGGAATTTGCCAGCCCAAAGAGCCCATCAAGATAAGATAGAGCTTGTGCCGCCTGACGCAGGGGAGAAAGATAGCTTTCAACCTCTTTTTTAACACGATCAAAAACTGCTGTCTGCACCTGATCGATTTCGTTTTCCGCTTTAAAAAGTTCAGCTTCAAGAGCCTTTAGTTCAGGCGTTGTAAAGCGTTTTCTATTTACAAGTTTTTGGATTTCAATGTAAGTTGCAGGAATTTTGCTCAAATTGGGATTTGTGATTTCAATATAATAACCGGTAATTTGGTTATAACTAATTTTTAAGCTGCTTATACCTGTTTCGTTTTCTTCTTTTTGTTCTAGCTTTAAAACTTCCTGTTTTCCGTTTAAAACTAAATCACGCAAGCGGTCAAGTTCTAGGTCAAAGCCTTTTTTGATTATTCCAATACTTACGTTATTTGTAGAGGCATCGTCGTTTATGCTTGCCTGCAATAAATCAATAAGCGCAGAGAAGTCAGAAATTTTATCTACAATTGATTTGCAAAGTTGTACACAATTTTGTTGTGGGTAATATGGGTGTTGTAAAAGTTCTTTTATGAATGGCGTTATTTTTAGAGACTCTTTTAGTGCTATATAATCATTTATTTGAGCACGATTTAAAGCAATTCGGCCTATGATTCTTTCAAGATCTGCAAGTGAGCCCAGTAACTCTTCCAATTTTTTCATTACATCAATTTGCTGACATAAAAATGCGATAACCTCTTGCCGTTGTAAAATACTTGATCTTGTAACAAGTGGTCGTTGAATCCATTTTTTTATCGTACGTGAACCCATTGGGGTTTTTGCCTGATCCAGGACATGAAAAAGTGTATGGTTGCGTCCGCCGTCTTGATTGTTTTTTATAAGTTCAAGATTTCTTTGTGTTGCTCCGTCAAGTACCAGATAATCTTCAGGCTCGTAAAATTGAATTGATTTAAACTGATCAAGGGCTTTCTCTTGATTACGTTTAAGATAAAAGTAAAGCACTTGTAGACTTTGTAAAATATCCTGCTGAAACTCTAATCTTTTTAGTGTGCTTGGTGCAAATTGGTTTTCTATCCACATGTTCGCATTATTTGTGTCCGGTTGTATAATGCTTGTACAAAATCCTTGTTGCTTGAAATAGTTATTTATATTTGAAGTATGATCGCTAGGCAAAATAATTTCATCAGGCGAAAATCTGACAAGTTCAGTATCAATCATTCTGAAAGATTCTGCAGGAAGACTTACTGCAAAAAGTTGTGCGGTTAACAGCTCAGAAAAAACTAGTCCCCACTGTTTTTGTCCGGGATAAAACGACAAAAGATAAGATGCTGATTTTTCATCAAGCATTAAAGAGTCTGTGAGAGTGCCTGGTGTTAAAACTTTTGTGACACCACGTTGAACAACCGTTCCAGGTTGTGGTTTTGTCAACTGATCGCAGATTGCTACTTTAAAACCGCCCTTAATAAGTTTTAGTAAATAATGGTTTAGCGCATGGACAGGAACGCCGCACAGTGGAATGTCTTCCCCTTTATTTTTCCCACGCTTTGTTAGTGCAATGGCCAAAAAACCGGAAGCTGTTTTTGCGTCTTGAAAAAATAACTCATAAAAATCGCCTACTTGAAAAAACAGTAAAGAATCAGGATATTGAGTCTTGATTGTAAAGTACTGTTCCATTAAAGGGGTATTTTTTTCTTGGGTAATTTTCATAAACTTGTATAAAGATTTTTTGCTAATATTACTTACTATGTCGTTTTGCTATAATTATGCGATAGTTTAACCTGAGTTAGATAACTTAGTAAAGCAATTAGTGTGGGAGTAGATTTTATGATTATCACGATTGACGGTCCTGTTGCAAGTGGAAAAAGTTCGGTTGCAAAAGAGATTGGGAATAGGTTAGATCTTTTTTATCTGAATACCGGACTTTTATACCGTGCTGTTGCATATATTCTTATTCATGAATTCAGAAAAAAAATTAACTTGGAATTTCCGTTTGAGGTAAGCGAACAAGAGCTTGATTTTATAAACGAAATTGTTTACGAATTTATCGCAGGCCAACCGCATGTTATTTTTAAAGGCAATGATATAACGGCTTTTTTGAGCGACGCGTCTTTAGATCAAATTGCCTCGGCTGTGAGCGCGTGCAAAATTGTGCGTGATAAACTTTTGCCCGTACAGCAAAACATTGGCAAAAAATATAACATCATAGCAGATGGGCGTGATTGTGGTACCGTTGTTTTCCCAAATGCTGATTATAAATTTTTCTTAACCGCAAGTGTTGAAGCACGTGTTCAAAGGGTTCTTTCTGACCCCAAGCGCAAGGTACAAGACACTTCTTATGATAAAGTAAAAAGTGAGATTGAAGCACGTGATGCTCGTGATTGGCAAAGAGCCATTGCACCTCTGAAAATTGCAGACGATGCCGTAGTGATCGACAGCGCAGATTTAAGTTTTGAACAGACGGTACAGGCAATTTTGCAGCATATTAAAAATTAGTATTTATATCATAATGTGAGTTTTAGAGATAGAGAAATGGCTGTGCATATTTAAAATGACTTTCGATTAGAGATTTGTCATCCTGAATTTATTTCAGGATCCATGGATTAGTTTTTCCTATTATCAAATTACAAAAATTTTGAATTAATTTATCCATGGATTCCAGCCGTCGCTCTCGTTGCACTCGTGGCTATGGCGGACGGGGCTGAAACGAGTTCAGCATGACACAGTGCTGTCCAAATGCTGTCTAATTCACTGGTATTTTAATTTTAGCGATATAGCGTTAGCGTTAATTAAAATTTTTGCTCTATTTATAAAACGAGTAAGTTAGAAAAGCCATTAATAGCACAAGTGTTGAAACAAAAACAACATCACTAATTTTTGCAAGCCGTATTTTTATGCTTTCCTGTGCCTCTTCTTCCATGTGTTTTATATTATTGAGAGTTAGTGTTACATATAGCTGAAATCCCATGATTATCAAAAGTAGAAAAATAAATGTATAAAAAACTATGTCAACATGCATTGCATACCCCGTGTTTGGAGATGCGCCATCTATTACCAATCTGAAAAGGCCAAGAGATGGCAGTGCACCAACTATCATTTCTAATCTTAAAGAGTCTCCGATTGCAAGAAGTAATGAAAGTAGTCCGATTAAGAATAGAATAAACATTGGAAGATAAAGCCCTCCGATTTTCTTCATCCCTACATTTTCAAAATCGATTGAAAAAAGAACAGCCGGGTATGATATTTCCATGGCAGCATTTTTTGAATCGAGGTTTGCTTGAATATATCCGCTTTGTACAGTTTTCTTTTTTGCAAACCAGTTTTTAATTAATATATTTTTAGATAAAGAAAAGCTATTTTCATCTGATACAAAACATAATTCTTGTGCTGTTGCGCTTTTGTTTTCCAGTAAAATATGCAGTGTGTGATCTCCTATTGGAAAAAATTTATAGTTCATATCGAGCTTAAATGATGTTTGTATGTGATAGCATGCAATGACATCTTCTCCTACAAGCTTTATTATTGGGGCGGAGCGATACAAAAGTTTACCATTTTGTTGTATTAAGCCATTGTAAAGCGTGAAATGCTCAATTGTGGAAAGTGCTTCAGTTGCGGCGGGGAATCTGAACCATATCGTTGCATCAATCGTGAAGTCTCCTGAGTCAAATGAGAAAATTGGAAAGCTGTTTATATACATTCCTACGTGAACTGTAGATGCAAGTTTCTGTGTTTTTTCGTCAATTTGTTGTAGTTTAGGCGCCTGATCATCACCTAAAAATCTTCTGTGTTGTATAAAAAGTAAGGCAGAAATATAAATTATAGTTATTAAAATCGCGTTTATACGAAATCTCGTAAGTTTGAATTTGCTTAGTAAAGGTATCATGAATATTCACTCCCAATTATTTTTTAGTAAGTTTTTATTATTGATATATTGTTGCCGAATGCATGACGATTTGACTTATTAAATGATATTAAAAGCCCATCAATATCGGTATTTTTCATTTGTTCAATCTCTTTTATTATTGACTCTTTTGTTATGGGTCCCGCAATTTTTTGTATTGCTTGTACCAAAATTTTTGCACTTATGTAGTAAGCGAATGATAAAATATTAAAAGTATCTTTGGGAAAGTATTTTTGCAAATCATTGCGATAATCCTGAGCAATTTTAAGTGTGCTATGTTCAGGATCAGGAACGCATGATGCATAATAAAAATGTACTCCCTTATTTTTTAAAATTGAATCTACAAAAAGAGTTGAGTCTACTCCAATAAATTCTGTTCCATAGTGACCTTTTTCAAAAAAGTAGCTAATGAGTTTTGCAGTCGGCATGCTTGTTGCAATGCAAATAACTGCTTTGGGATCAGCCAATAAAAGTTTTTCTGTGCTTTGCAATATATCAATAGTTAGTCGATTGTATGAACTAATTCCCATTGGCGTAATATTATATTTTTGTTTTAGAAATTTATTTAGATTGGTTGCGGCTTGTGTTGAAAAATCGTCATCCGCATGAAAAATTGCAATCTTTTTGATTCTTTTTTTATCAACTACATGCTCTGCTATTTTTTCAATTTGCGGATCCAGATATCCCAATCCGTTAATAATATTTTCGAGTTGAGGATTTCTCAGCGTTTCATCCCCACCCCAAGGAAAGAGCATGGCAATCTTTTTTTCTTGAATGAGAGGCAAAACAGACATAATGGATCTGGTTCCGGTACAGCCTAAGAACATATCTATTTTTTGGTCCTGGAGCATGTGTTTGATGTTTCGTTTTGTGATTTCAGGGGCTCCATTATCTTCCAGACTTACTAATTTCAGTTTTTTTCCTTTGACTCCGCCCGCTTCGTTTATGCGATAAAAATAGGCATTTATCGCATTTTTTATAAAGTCGCCATACAAACCAAGATGCCCGGAAAGCGTTGCAGATTGCCCAAACACTATCTCGTTATTATTGTTATTATAATCTTGATTATTTGTATCCTGTGTTTTTGTAATACTTAAGCTGTCGCCTGCATTAAGAAATTTTGCAAACCCAAATATTGCGAAAAACGTCAAATAAAACAAAAAAGTAGGTCTTATATTCATTGTGCTCCCCTCAAAATTGGTTATTTTGAAACTAATTTGTAACTGAAAAAATAATGGTGTTTTGGCTAGCTTTAGTCAACAGTTTGAAAATACAACCCTACTTTTTGACGTTTTTTAGCCCTTTGACTCTAATAATCATAAGTTCTAAGCTTGAATATAGCTATTATTATGGGGCGTTTATTTAATTAATTGGGGGTTATCATGGATTTTAGAAAAATCTTTTATTCGATATTTATATTTTTAGGCTTATCTGTTTACAGCTCACAGGCAATGGTTACAGCTGTCCATGTTGATCAGGTTAGGCAGTTAACGGCTCAAGGTAAGTTGCCGGGATCTGTTTCGGATTATAATGGTATTCAGCCTGACCAGCTTGCAAATCGCGTTGTAGAAGTTATTAGTAAATCACAAAGTTTTATTAAGCGTAAGGTATTGCCAAAATTTTTGGGTGGGACCAGTAGTGATCTGCTTAACGGCGATTTGACGAGATTTATTCCTGAAGCAATCAGAGATGAGGTAAAAATTCAGTATTGGGTAAGAAATGGAATGGTTTTATCTCAAGAGCCAATTGGAAATATTCATGTATTTGAAAGAAATATAAATCTTTTGATGCAAAGAGGCTTGATACCTGGGCATCCTGTGCTAATTGGCGTAAATTTAAGAGATATCGCCAGATATTATGTGGATAATTATTCACAGTTTGGTTTGTTACGTGAATGCAAAACAGCTGTTTTTGGGGGATGGTGTGTGGCGAATAAGCAGCATAAGATAACGAGCTCATTGAAATATTTACCCTTGGATTTTCAAAATGACGTGAAAAGATATTATCATTGTAAAATGCTCAGAGAGAATGAAGATGTTTGGTTAAATAATGAAAAAATTAATATTCCAGCTTCATACTTTGTGGAGTATGAAATTCTTCCATTACCTATTGGGGTTGATCTTAATCGCCTTAAGGACCTTGAACGAAATAACCAAATTAATGAAGAGGCTAGGTTATATGCAACTTTCATTCGAGATCTTGATAATCCCGGCCTTAATTTGAACAATCGTGTTGGAATTTTCAAGGGGCTTGTAGTTGCTGTTAAATATTTTTTACCGACTGATTTTAGGGATAAGATTATTGAGCAGTATGCTATTTTGACGAATATGTCAGGTAGATTAATTTGCGATCAAAAGGCATTTGGTTCATATGATTGGGAGATATCGTTAGGACAACTTTTGGATATGCCCGGTATGATTAATGCAATTAATCAGGAGCTTGCAGTTTCTCATACATTGAACTTGCTAACCAAAAAAGTTAAGTCTGTTGTGGTAACTGATTTTAATAGAATTAATTTTGGTGATGTTAAAGAATTAATTATATCATCAAAAGTTAACATCAAAGATTTACCCTCTAACTTACGTACATGTTTACCTAATTTGCAAAAATTAGAAATAATTTATAATTAAATAAGATAACAAAAAAGGGCTTCGTAAACACGAAGCCCTTTTTAAATTTTGATTCTAGTTTTTTATTTAGTTGCTTCAATTTTTGATTGTAATTCGAGTACCTCAGGAATGTCTTGAAGTTTTTGGCCATTGATTTCTTCAATAAAAGTGCCGACGTCTATTATTTTCTTGCCCCAAGTTTTAATTTTTGTTGTCACCGGTGTCGTCTCAAGTAAAGAATTAAATTTGTTAACTAGTGCTTTAAATAAATTCAGTGCGCTAAGTTCAATATTTATATCACTGCTTTGCATTCCGTCTTGTGTAGCTTGAATTGCCATATCTATCTTATTTTTCTTAACCAACTCATCAAAAGACTGATCTTTTTCTACTAATTCGTAAAGTAACATCAGTGCAGTATTTTGAACCTCCGGAGTTTTGTTTTTAACTTTAGTTTGTGCTGCTTGGATTGCTTCATTAATTCTTTGATTGTTTTTGACTAAAGCAATAAATAGAAATAGGGCAACGGTTTGAGCTTTAGTGTCACTGCTATTAATTCCAGCTTGTGCTGTGTTAAAAGTTTCGTTTAATCCCTTGTTTTTTTCAAACAAAATATTAAGCAGTTCATGTGCCTGTGCGATTAAATTATTTTTCATGCCTGTTATAGCCCCTTGGATTGCCTCCGTAAATCCTTTATCTTTTTTTGCTAATTCCATAAATAATGATAGTGATGTTATCTGAATCAATCGGTCGTCGATATTAAGTCCGGTTTTTGCGGACTGTATGCCTTCAGTAAAGCCTTTATATTTTTTAACCAACTCTATAAACAGTGATAATGCATATATTTGAGTTAACTTGTTGTTGCTCCGAATTCCAACTTTTGCAGCTTGGATTGCTTCATCAAGGCCCTCATCTTTTTCAACCAAAGCAATAGCCAGAAAAAGGGCAGATGCTTGAGTTAGTGGGCTTTTGCTTTTAATTCCAATTTTTATGGCGTTAATTGCTTCACTAAAACCTTTGTTCTTTTTAACTAAAGCAACAAATAGAAAGAGTGCTGCGCTCTGAGTATTCGCATCGCTGCTGTTAATTCCGTATTTTGCCGCTTGAATTGCCTCATTAAATCCCACATAATTTTTTATTAGTTCGCTAAATAACTCTAGTGCAGTCGTTTTGACTTCCGGGTTTGCACTACTCATTATAGACTTTGAAAGTTGAGTTGCTTCGTCAAGGTCATTCCCTCTTTTTACAAACTCGCGCAGTAATTTTAGTGTAGCCATTTGGGTTGCCGGTGATTTACTCTTAATTGTTGTTTTGATTGATTGAATAGCCTTACCGATTTCTTTGTCTTTTTTTATTAACTCGAATCCTCCGTCATATTTAGCTAATTCGCTAAGTACTTCTAGCGCGGATGCCTGGACGTCTGAATTTTTGGAGAGTAGACCGATTTTTGAGGCTTCTATTGCTTCATGAAATCCTTTGCCTTTTTTAATTAACTCTCTGAGTAAATTAAGTGCAGATACTTGAGCCTCAGGGTTTTTGCTTTGAATACCGTTTTTTGCCGCCTCGGTTGCCTCATAAAATACCGTATAGTTTTCTACTAATTCTCTAAATGAGTCTAACTCTGATGCTTGGGTTGTAGCTGTGCTGCTTTCGATATTTTGATTTTTTGATGAGTTACTGCTTTTAACTTTATTTATATAGTTATCTAAATTATTTTTTTCGGAATTTGTAGTTTCCACGGGTTTTAATGCATTGGATACAAATAAGCCAATCAAGACTGATAAAAGCAGGCATTTCTTAATACTCTTCATTATCTTATGACCTTTCGTGTCTTGCTCCCTTGTGCAGGTGCAACGATCCCGTCCATTTCTAATTTTTCTATCAATCGAGCGGAACGGTTAAACCCGATTCTGAAATATCTTTGAATTAAAGATATTGAAATTTCATCTGTCGTTTTTAAAAAATCCAAAACTTGTGTATAAAGTTCATCATCCAGGTCTTGTGGCTTATTGCTATTTTCTACCAATTTAAGAGTTTCATTCAAATTCAGATAGTTAGGTTCCTGTTGCGCTTTCCACCACTCGACCACTTTTCTAATCTCTTCGTCTGAGACATATACGCCATGAACTCTCATTAAGTCAGGAGATGATGAATTCATATAAAGCATATCGCCGCGACCGAGAAGTTTTTCTGCCCCTTGCGCATCAAGAACTGTTCGAGAATCAATTTTTGATGAAACTCGAAATGAAATTCTGCTTGGGAAGTTTACCTTGATAAGGCCTGTCACCACTTCAACTGATGGACGTTGTGTGGCAACCATCATGTGTATTCCTGCGGCTCTGGCCATCTGTGCAATTCTTACGATTTGTGTTTCAACATCTTTCCCGCCCACCATCATCAAGTCTGCAAGCTCGTCGATTACGACGACAATGAATGGCATGTCTTCGATTGGCTTAGCGAGACTTCCTGTGTTTTGCAGTGCATTGTATTCGTTAATATTTCTGACGCCTACGGTAGCCATTTTTTGATATCTATTTTCCATCTCCTGCACAACCCATTTCAAAACACCTATTGCCGTTGTTGCATTTGTGACTACAGGAAAAAGTAAATGAGGAATATCTGCATATGGTCCAAATTCAAGACGTTTTGGATCGATCAAAATTAATTTTAATTGTTCCGGATTTAATTTGCATAACAGACTTATTATCATGGCGTTCAAGCCAACTGATTTTCCTGAACCTGTTGCTCCTCCAACCAGTAAATGCGGCATTTTTGATAGATCTTCAATTGCGGGTTTTCCTACAACGTCAACGCCGAGAATAAGAGGAAGATTACCTGAATTTTTTTCAAATTCTGGGCTTTTTACGACATCTCCAAAAAAGACATCATTTCGGTTAAGATTCGAAATTTCAAATCCTACTACATTTTTACCTGGAATTGGTGCCAAAATTCTGATACTTTTTGCAGTAAGAGCCATTGCCAAGTCATCTTCAACAGCCGTGATTTTACTAATCTTGCTGTCTATCTCGGGTTTATACTCGAACATTGTTATTACCGGGCCGGGTTTTATGGATGCAACCGAGCCTTTTACTCCAAGGCAGAGTAATTTTTCTTCAAGTTTTTTCCCACAAATTTTGGCCTGTTCTTTTTGTTGTTCTGTTTCAGGACTTTGTGGTTTGGATGCAAATATTTTGTAATCCGGAATGAAAAATTCTTTGCGTGAATTTTTGCTTATTTGCGTTGGGGTGTTGAGAATCTCTTCGTAAATGCATGAGCTCCCAATGCGCGCAAAAATATTTTTTGTTAGCACTGTGTTTGCAAGTAATAGTAATTTTATTTTATTAATTTTTGACAGAGATCCTGAATCAAGTTCAGGATGACAAAAGCAGGGTTTTAGCATAATAACTTTTGCATGTCTGTTTAATTCTTTATTTTCAAAGCGCTGAATAAGTTTAGAAATTCTGTCCGGTTCTTTTTCTAAAATCCCTGTTTCTTGTTGTTCAGTAGTTTTTGCAGCAATACCTCTCTCTAATAAATTTTTCCAATACTCAACTTCCGGATCATCTTGCTTTGCAACGGATGCTCCGGGTTTGAACGTTGGCGCTGTATTTTTTTGTTTAATTATTTTTGAGAGTAAATATTTAAACCAAGAAGTTACTGTTGTTTGTAGTACGAGCAGTAAATCTTTTATTATTGGAATCATAGATATTTCCAATAACCAATTTATGCTTATCCAAACCGTTGTTACTAAAATTAATACTGAGCCTTTTGCTCCCAGGATTAATTCAAATAATTTTGATAGGCCATTGCCTGCGACTCCACCGGAAAATATCAAATTTAACTTAAGATCCAAAATGGATAGCAAAGTCGTATTTGCCACAAAGAATGTAGTTATAGCTATTATTTTTGCTCGAACCTCGCTAATGTTTTTAGCTTTTAATAGCAGAGTAATTATTCCTGCCAGGCAGAGTAAAAGAAGATATGCGGCATGACCAAAAAGATAAAAGAAGAGCGCGGCAAAATTTGCACCTAAAAAACCACACCAATTTGCAGATCCAGTGCCTTTGTTCGAAAAGTGAAATAATGAGTTGTCCGTTGAGTTGTAAGAAATTAATGAAATAGTCAAAAATATAAACACTGCAGATAAGGCAAGACAGGTAATTTCTTTTTTGTAGTTTCTATAATTTTCTGACTTTAAACGGTTTTTTATTAAATTCGACATTGCTACGCTCTCCCTAATACTTTTTTTACAGTATTTCTGCGGCTATTTTTGCCAATTCACTTCGTTCGCTTGTTTCAAGGAACACTCCACCGAAAATTGACTGTTCTTTAAATTTATCAGTTGTTACGGTAAGTCCGTTACTTGAGAAATCGAGGTATGGCGAATCAATCTGATAAGGATCTCCGGCAAGAATTACTTTTGTTCCTTCGCCTGCTCGGCTTACAATTGTTTTTACTTCATGTGGTGTTAAATTTTGTACTTCATCTATCAATACGAATTGATATGGGATTGATCGTCCGCGCATATATGTTATTGCTTCAAGGCTTAGGATTCCCTTGCGTTGTAGCGTTTCGACAAATGTATTTATATTTAGTCCATAATCATGGTCATCGTTATGTGGTTCGTGAGGACGGTACTTTTTGCTAGAATGTTCGGGCATGAATTCTTGTAAATGACTTGCTATAAATTCTAGATTGTCTCGTACAGGTTGCATCCAGTAATGAAGTTTTTCTTGAATGTCGCCTGGAAGATATCCAATGTCTGCCCCAAGGGCTACGACAGGACGTGCTACCAAGAGCTTGCGGTAGGCGTGTTGCTTCATTACCTTATAAAGCCCGGCTAATAATGCCAAAAATGTTTTTCCGGTTCCTGCAGGCCCAAGCAGTGATACAATTTGAATGTTATCATCCATTAAAAGATCAAGAGCCATGAGTTGCTGAACGTTTTTTGCCTGGAATGTGTCCAAGAGTCTTATATTTTCGACTTCTTTAAACTTATCATTGCCCATAAATCTTAATAATCTGTATTGAGCCGTATTGTCTTGATTTTCCGCGATTATAAATTCGTTTGGGAAAATTTGTATTTCTTGTTCTTTTAAGATATTAAGTAATTTTTTTGAATCAAGTTGTTTAAGTTCAAGTGATGGCATGGATAATCGTGACCAGCCTTTATAATAATCGTCTGTGCTGACAGTGCCTTTTGCATAATCTTCAGCGTCTATGTTTAATGCATCTGCTTTTACTCTTACATTTATATCTTTTGTTACAAGTGTTACCTGATTGCCATCTTTTACCAGATCGTGAACAGTTTGAAGAATTAAGTTGTCTTTAATGTCGTGAATATCTTGCTTTATTATTGATGAAAAAGTTATTTCAGTTGGATTTAGCATTATTTTCAAAATTGATATGGATCCGTTTTTAAGTTCTACTCCTTCGCTTAATCGTCCCTTTGATCTCAATTCGTCGAGTCTCCTGATGGTTTCACGTGCATTTCGACCTTTTTCATTGTTTTCTTTTTTGAATTTATCAAGCTCTTCAAGAACAATGAATGGAATTACAATCACTACTCCTTTGAATGCAAAAAGTGCGTTTGGATCGTGTAGTAGAACGTTTGTGTCGAGCACAAATATTCGGTTGGTTCGAACCTGCCCAGATTTTTGAACATCTCCAGGTTTTTGTTGTGAATTTTGTTGTTTTGTCTGTTCTAGTTTTGCTTGCGGCCCTAATCTTTTTTCCATGTTACTTCCTTTTTCCTGAACTACAAACCAATCTTTCTCGTTAAAAATTGTAGCAATTGTTTTGCAGATCAAGCAACAATGTTTTAATAATTGTTGTTAAGGGTTTAGGATAAACAGATTAGGGATATTTATGACAAAAAAAAATCCCCGGATTTCCGGGGATTTTATAAAGTTTTTTTAGATTAATTTGGTCTGAAAAATCTATGAACACAACAAGCATAACTATTTGGATTCATATCTCTTTTCATAATCACAAATTCGAACATTCCACTTGGAGGTAATTGATACGCATTTGCCATCTCATGTCCAATCCATGTGATTCTACCCGGAAATGTAATGCGTATTACAATCCATCCGTTTCCGGTAGATCTTTGACTTGATATGACACCAAGATTACCATAGTATTTTTCCACAAGATTACTGAATGCATGATTATTGTCTCTAGGCTTTTTGTATTTGGTCAATCTTGAATAGTCCAAATTTGCGAGAAAATTTACACTTGATCCGGCAGCTTCCGGATGCAAAAATATTTTACATTGGTAGCCTGTTTCGCCTCTGCTTAAATCCAAAATACAGTTATATTTTTTAGATATTTGATCTTGAGGGTTTTCAAGCTCGAATAGCTCTTTACTTGATTGTGATTTTGAAGTAACAAGTTTACAAGCTTCTTCGATTTCAGAATCTTGAACTTGTGCTGTTAAAACTTGTTGTTGTAATTGCTGTACGCAGGTTGCAGGTGCTTCTACTTTTGTCGATGTGGGTGATGATGTTGATAGCAAAGGTGATGATAATTCAGGAGTCTTGCGTCTAAGCGTTTCAACAACTGAAGGCGCATCTTGTCCTTTGTGTTTTTGCTTTTGTTTTGATGAGCCAATTTTTGGTGTTACTGTTACTGAAGGGGCCTCTTCTTCTTTGCGTTTTGCGGCTGCTTTACTTCTCTCTGCCGCTTGTTTAGCTGCAGCTTTTTGTTTTTTTGTTTTATGTTGTTTCTTTGCAGCTTCCTCTTCAGCGATAAGATCTTTAGCCAGTTGTTCAGCTTTTAATTCTGCTTGTGTAAGCTCTCTGTGTTCTTCCTTTCCGGCTGCTGCTTTTGAACATCCGGGTTCAGAAGAACTTTGCGGTCTAATTAAACCGGTAGATTTTAGTGTTTCTAATTTAGCAAGCAAATTAGGCCAAATATTTTTAGAGTCAGCTCCGGTGACTTCACTTTTAAGATCAATTCCGGAAAATATTTTTTTAAATGATTCTAATTCTGAATTTAAAAATGAAAAATATTGCATATGTGTATCTTTGGACATAGGTCTTATCAGTTGTTCACCCCAAATTTGTATGTAATGAATTAGGGAAGCACTATTTTCTGGATCAGCTAGAGCGAGTATTCTTAGTCTTAATTTTTCAGGCAGATTTACAAGTTGCTGAGATATTAGTTCTTTTATTTCATCCAAAGTTAGCAATCGAGAATATGTGACTTCTCGTTCTCTTGCAATTTCATCCAAAAGTTTCTTTTTATGTGCCTCAATTTTGGCACTGGTGTATTTTACTGGTGCAGAAGGTACTGTTATTCCAGATCTAAAAGCCAAATCTATTATATTTCTTAGGTGCGCGGCAAAAAGAGTCTTACAAATATGTGCAATGTTGTTGTCTGGAATATTTAATATTTCTAAAAATAGTGAGTGTGATTCTGTTTTAATAATGGTTGCTGTTTCTGCGTGTATTCTTTGTATTAAATTAATATACTCAAGAAAAGATCTATTTTGACACTTATCTTTAATGCCTAATGTTTCAGCAACTGCTCTTAATTGAAAATTTATTGACTGTAAGCTAAAATCACTGACATGAATTTTTTCTGATTTAAGAACATCGTCGGCAACGATTTTTTCGATGTCACTGTAGGTAAATGCTCCTTTACCACGAGCAGCTTGTTCTATTTTGTCTAAACGACATTTTACATTTTCGCTTGCCATTAAATAGGCGGTACTTGCCGCATTTATTGCATCACGAGTTTGTTTTTTTGCCCGATCTCTTTTTACGGAAGAATCAACGTGACTTGTGCTTGAGAAGCTGGAAATTTGCATTGCTAAGTCGTTTCTATCAATTGATTCACTTATTGCACAAAATATTGCATCTGCCCTAAGCTCAAGAATATGCATCAATTCTGCAAACTCTTGTCGGACTTGGGCGTCGTCATGTTCTTGCGCGGCTTCGGCACAATCTGCCGGTTTTTGTATTGCGCACCACAAATTATTTGATGCAAAGGCGAATAAACCCAAAAATAGTGTGAAATATAGACTTTTTGTGACTTTTTTCATGATAACCCCCATTTTTATTAAAAATTTACTATCTTGCAATAATTATGCCCAAAAAAATCAACTTTCGCAACCGCCCCCTATTAATTGCAAATCTTGACATTTTTGTTCGTATATGTGATTGTTAGCGTGTTATAATTAAGTTACGTGAGTAGGATTTTTGAATATGCTAAATTTATTTTTACTTCCACACATTTTAGCTTTCAGCGTTTCTCTTAACACAACACATCGAACAGCCGGCTGGGGCCGGTAAATTTTTATTTCAACAACCATTCTTTTTATTTTAATTAAATTTTATTTCTGTTACTTTTGTTTATAAAATTATTTTTTTAGTTTTTAAAAGAAAGCTGACCATGGAAAATAATAAACTGGAAAATAACGAACGCTTGCATAATTTGCGCCACTCTGCAGCGCACTTATTAGCTCAGGCTGTATTGGAAATTTACCCTGACACCAAAGTTACAATCGGTCCTGTTACTGAAAATGGCTTTTTCTATGATTTTTTGCCTACAAAAAATTTCAAAGAAGAAGATCTGCCTTTAATTGAAAACAAAATGCATGAAATTGCTAAACGTGCCTATAAAGTTGTAGGCAGACAGGTTAGCAAAGATGAAGCACGTAAGCTTTTCAAGGGCAATCGATTTAAGCTGGAGTTGATTGATGGGATCACTGACGAAACAGTTGGAATTTATTCACAGGGCGATTTTTTCGATCTTTGCAAGGGTGGTCACGTTGAATCTACCGGCGAAATAAAACACTTCAAATTAACTGCAATTTCAGGAGCATACTGGCGTGCAGATCGCTCAGGAATTGCATTACAGCGAATTTCCGGATTAGCTTTTTTAACCGATGCAGACATGCAGGAATATTTCAAGAAAATAGAAGAGGCTGAACAGAACGACCATCGTAAAATTGGACAACAACTTGGTCTATTTACTTTTGATGATGCAGCTGTCGGATTTCCAATTTTCCTGCCAAAAGGTTGGACAATTTTTAACAAGTTGATGGAATATGAGCGTCATGTTCAACGTGGAGTTTATGAAGAAATTAGAACTCCATTGATTATGAACGAAACTCTCTGGAAGACATCCGGTCATTATGATCATTACAGAGAAAACATGTATTACACCAAAATTGATGATATTGCTCATTGCATTAAGCCTATGAACTGTCCCGGTGGAATTCTGGTTTATAAAAACAGACCACGTTCGTATCGTGAGCTTCCAATCCGTATGTCTGAATTTGGTTTTGTTCACAGACATGAGCTTTCAGGCGTTTTACACGGTCTTTTCAGAGTAAGAGCATTCACTCAGGACGATGCACACATTTACTGTACACAGGAGCAGTTGGAACAGGAAATTTGGGGCGTTGTTGATTTGGCACTCAAGACTTATAATAAATTTGGATTTTCAAAAGTTAGAATGGGTGTTGCTACAAAGCCTGCAAAAGCCATTGGAAGCGATGAACTTTGGGAAAAAGCTATAAATGCACTGAAATCTGCATTAGAAAAAAACGGCGTTGATTATTTTGTAAAAGAGGGCGATGGTGCTTTTTACGGTCCAAAGATTGATATGATGATTCAAGATGCCATGGGACGTGAATGGCAGTGTGGAACAGTTCAAGTTGATTTCTTTTTGCCACAGAATTTTGATCTGAAATATATTGCATCAGACCAATCCAAGCACACTCCAATTATGATTCACAGAGTGTTGTATGGATCACTTGAAAGATTCTTTGGAATTTTGACTGAACATTACAAAGGACACTTCCCATTCTGGCTTGCACCGGTTCAGGCAAAAGTTCTTGTTATAACTGATCAACAGATGGAATATGCAAAGACAGTTCTTGCTGAACTTATGAAGCATGACATTCGTGTTGAGCTTGATGAGTCCGGAGATCAGATTTCTGCAAAAATACGTGCCGCGCAAATGGATAAGATTCCATGGATGATTGTTCTTGGTAAAAAAGAACAAGAGAATGGAACTGTAACATTGCGATACAATGATGGCAAACAGGAATTTGGACTTAAGATTGAAGATCTGCTTAAGAAAGCTCAAGAATTAAGCTGGGTTTAGGATTTTTGATCCAGGATCTGTAATAATTTAATACACAAAAGGGCCGCATTTAGCGGCCCTTAAAATTTCAAAGCTAATTTTTCTTACATAATTTTTGTTAATTTATTAATACTTTTGCCAATTGAGTTATTGTGGATTCACTTCAAAGAATCCTTTTTTATAAAACTCAGCAAAAACTTTTAGAGCGTCTTTAAATTGAATATTGCGATGAAAGCATTTATCATTGGCGCTGTCTATAATATAGACAAAAAGGCATGACCTTTTGGTCTCTGATTCATAAAATTCGACATATCCAGGAATAACAATTTCTCTCTCATTAGCATGGCCAGGTATTCTGCTTGGCACGCTTCGGCTGACACCCATGGTTGGTATAAAACGATCGACCAATCGACTAAAACGATGGATACGTATTATGCGATTTTGTTCACTTGCTGTGCCTGCATATTTTTCACTTGAAGCCTCTAAATATCCTTGATTAGAAAGTGCTGTTTTTGCAGATTTAAACCACACGGAAACATTTGGTCTATAACATGGCTTATAACTGATTCGTGTAATATCAGTTGAGTCGGTTTGATATAAGAAAAGACGCATTTTATTGCATGGATCATCAATTTCAACCATATCGCCTTCTTCGGCATGTACCACTTGCCCATCACTATAAGGAATATCAATTAAATTAGGTGTTCCATGATCTGCCGCACTACTACTTGCTGCACATGCAGCAGCAGGTTTTACTTTTTTGCATTTAGATTTTGTCGAAGTTTCAGGTACAGGCGAAATTTTTTCTGGGTGCTCTGCAGCTGCGGATGATGTTGCAGCACCTTGGTCAGGACAAGCACATGCGTTGACACTAACTTCTGGCTGGACCTCTTGCTCCGCAACAACTTGATCTGCTATGGCGCTTAAAGTGGAAGGAGCTGGTAGCTCCGACTGCTCTTGCGTGTCTTGTGAATCATCTAGGGGTGTTTCCTTATGAGATAAAGCTTTATGCCTTTTACTCTTTGTCTCAGGTTTCGTAGCTTTTTTCTTTTTTGTCTTACTAATTTTTTGTTTTACTTTGGGTGCTTTTTGCGTCTTGACCTCAGCCTTTGCAGAATCTGGCGATTGGACAGGTTCCATAACCAGACTTTCGCTGTTTTCTAGGGAGTCGAGTTGCATGGGCAAAAGTTCACCTTTAATTGTCTTTGAATATGTAAGAAATCTTCTATCTTTTTTTGCCATATGCAAAGTCAGTTCTTGTAATTTTTTTCTTACTTCTTCATAGAGTGCTGGTTGTGTTTGATTGTATATTGCAATTGTCCGTTGCTTTAACTGCGTAGGCATGTCTGAAATTTTTGCTAGTGGATGCATCATGCCTTGTTGAAAAGATGTAATTAATCTTCCTGATAGACTAAAATAGTTGAGTAATGTAGGTGATAATTTATAACTTTGCTCAACCAGGCGGCTGCTTCCAATCGAATCATCAAGACATACTTGATGTTGTTTTTTATTACTGAAGATTGTAATTCTGGCTTTTGATTGTTCCAGTTTAAGTTTTAGAAATATAGCAAGAAACATCACTTCAGCGTTTTCTTGATGCATTGCTTTTTGATGTATTTTATTAATTAATGGCTCATCGCGTACATACTTTTGATCAATGCTATTTTGTTCCTCCATAAACATTTGCATGCTTTGCCCAGGCTTAGGAATAATGCAATTTTGCATAAACAATGAACGATATTTTAACAATAATTCTATACCCTGCAATGTTGCTGCATAGATACGAATTTCTCCTGGTGCGCCAACAATAAATTCATGATCTTGGTTAGTTCTTAGAGCGAGTTTTATTTCTTGCAATCTTTTAAAAAAATCGGGCTCTGCATTAGATTCAAAACAAGCTTCAGGTGATTGGTCCAACAATACCATACGATTCCATGCATTTAGTCCTAGTTTGTCTGCAAGTTGGTTCAGGGTAAGGGTATCAGCAGCAGCACGTAATGACGTTTTTAGAAAGCGATGCTGCATTAAAAGTGCTTGAGCGAAATTGCGCAAAGCTCCAATATATGGTTCACCGGCGGTTACGCCAAATTGTTCTGGCGATATATCGGGTAAAATATCCGTTGTAATAGGCGCAGTAGTTGTGTTGCTAGGCGATGCAGGTTGTTCCATACCAGAAAGACCTATACAACTAATTAAAAATACTGACATAAAAGCAATAAAAAGCTTTTTCATGATATAACCTCCAATTAAGATAACTAAATATAACCTACCATTTATAATTTTCAAAACTGTTAATTTTCGGGGTTTTTATATATTAAATAATTATACACTTGTAAATATTAAAAGTAAAACGCCTAGGCGTTTTACTTTGGTGAGGTATTGATAGCTATTTGGCTATATTTTGCCCCATACTGTTGATGGCAAACAGGAATTTGGGCTTAAGATTGAAGATCTGCTTAAGAAAGCTCA
>AMWB02008710.1_pt3 | contig 28372 bp, 22 predicted proteins | sample 200311 | NCBI WGS metagenome assembly AMWB02 (sample SAMN02737377, study PRJNA173069) | bioreactor metagenome | biome: anode biofilm in microbial fuel cells | place: USA: California | collected 2010-12-16 | reverse complement strand
CCTGCACAGTTACTACGGATCCAGACTGTCTAGAGGGCAGATCGACCCAACCGCACCTTTATCAGTCGTTAGAGAGACAAGCGCCACCCTGGCCATGGATGCCAATAATGGACTGGGACACCCGGCTGGCGTGAATACCATGCAGAGGTGCATCGCAAAAGCGCGGCAAAGCGGGGTGGCCATGGCAACCGTGCGCAACTCAAACCATTACGGTATCGCCGGGTATTACGCCATGATGGCGCTGCCTGAAGATATGATCGGGGTAAGTTTCACCAACTCAGGTCCGTTGGTCGCACCGACGCACGGGCGCAAGGCGCTATTGGGCACCAACCCGGTCGCGGTAGCCGTGCCGGCAGGCAGGAACCAGCCATATGTACTGGATATGGCCACCAGCATCGTTCCGATCGGACGGATCACGGTGTTTCAGAAAAACGGAAAGCAGATCCCTGCAGGATGGGGGATAGACAGTAATGGCAATGTTACAGAAAATCCTGCCGAGGTATTGGAAGGCGGCGCGCTGATGCCGCTCGGCGGCGTGGAACTGATGCGCGGCTACAAAGGTTACGGGCTGGCCTTGATGGTGGATATCTTTTCCGGAATCCTGGCCGGTTCAGGTTTTGGCGAGCTGGTGTACGGCGCTGATAAACCTGATACATCGCGAGTGGGTCACTTCTTCGCAGCAATCCGCATCGACGCGTTCCGCGACCCGGTCGACTTCAAGGCGGACTTGGACAACCTGATCGAGATGCTGAAAAACTCACCCAAAGCCGCGGGAGAGGAACGGATCTACATCCACGGTGAAAAGGAATTTGAACGCGCTCAACACGCAGAAAAAGAAGGCGTGCCGCTTTCCGAAGTGACTGTGCGCGCGCTCAGTGAAGCCGGCGAGAAGGATGGGGTGCCTTTTGATCTGACCCCGCTCAAGACCGATTAGCGCTCAGGCTACTTTTGGACCAGTATACAAACTTCATATCCTTCCAGTTTCAACCAGCCTTTTTCGAATAAAGGCTGGTTCTTTTTCTTATTGGAGAGCAAAACATCCCACTGATAACGGGTAATATCACCACCCAGTGCCAGCTTCGAGCGACCGCGGGCAAGATTCAGCGCAACCAGGATCCTGTGGTCATTATCCTGCCGGATAAAAGACAGCACCCTTTGCGGTTCATGATGTAGGGGAATGAACAAACCGCCACGCAGCGCTGCGTACGATCGGCGCAGGTTTAAAAGGTATTTGTAGAAGTTCAACAAAGAATCCGGATCTGCCTGTTGAGCCTGCACATTTCTAGACAAATAATTCTGGTGTATTTTTAACCAGGGCGTTGTTTTCGAAAAACCGCCGTAAGGTTCAGCCGACCATTGCATGGGTGAACGGCAGCCATCACGACCCACAGGTAATGGCCAGTAATGTTTTCCGACCGGGTCCTGGATCTCCGACCGGCTCACTTGAATGTCCCGCATTCCGAGCTCTTCTCCGTAATACATAAACGGTGTCCCCCGAACGGTTAGAAGCATCGCCGCAGCTACCTTGAGTTTTTCGTCGTCTTTCCCCGCCCTGATGCGCGTCGCGATCCTGGGATTATCGTGATTGTTGAGCACATGGATCGGCCATGCATCAACCGGGAGTGCATCATCCTGGCGTTGCATGGCGTGCAGGTACCGACCTGGGTTCCAGGTGGTCTTCAGCAGCGAATAGAAATCAAAGGCAGCGTGGAACTTACCTGAACCACAGTAACTGGCAGTCATTTTTGTATCTGCCAGGAAAGTTTCGCCGACCACATACCGCTCAGCATAACTATCGAGGATTGAACGAATGTCGGCTACCGCAGTCATCATTTCGGGCTGGTTGGTGTCATAAAGATGTACCTGCCAATCAAAAGGTCGAATGCCAATTTTTTTCGGGTTATCCCTGAAGTGCGCGTCTTTGAAATAGTTATTGAACACATCCAATCTAAATCCGTCCACACCGCGATCTGCCCAATATCGGAAAATGCTCATCATTTCGGTGTAGACTTCAGGATTGCGCCAATTCAGGTCAGGCTGCTGACGGGTGAACATGTGATAGTAGTACTGCCCTGTACGCTCATCAAATTCCCAGGCTTTCCCTCCGAAGACAGACTGCCAACGATTAGGTGGTTTTTGCCCACCTTCTGCTCCGCTGCGCCAGATGTACCAGTCACGTTTAGGATTTTCCAAGGAGGACCGGGATTCAATAAACCAGGGATGTTCTTCAGACGTATGGTTGAGTACCAGATCCATGATGATGCGGATGCCGCGCTGATGTGCTGCACGGATAAGTTGCAGGAAATCGTCCATGGTGCCGTACCTGGGATCGATATCCTTATAATCCGCCACGTCATAGCCGAAATCCGCGTCTGGTGAAGGGTTGATGGGTGACAGCCAGATGGCATCGATCCCCAGATCTGCCAGGTAATCCAGCTTGCCGATGATCCCCGGCAGGTCGCCGATGCCATCTCCGTTGCTATCCGCGAAGGAACGCGGATAGATCTGGTAGATCACGCCGTCCTTCCACCACAACCATTCATCAGTCATTTTTTCCTCCTGTCAGAGTTCTTCCTTTTGTAAACCTGTAGCAATCAACGTTGATGATTTTGCCTGACATGACGACAATATTTTAATATTCTGCTATGATAAGAACAAGATGGGAATGCTTATTTGCACACCTGTTGGGTTGAAAATCAACGCGGGGGGATCAGTTACCTTATCCGATCCTTACCTGCGTCTTTTCAACTAAAAGCTAAAACTCCAACCATATGGATGAGTTTACATGTATTTTGATTTTCCTGCCTTCATCCGGTACAACTTTAAAGCATTTTTCCTGACAAAAGGAAAACATTACCGGCTAACCCCCAAACGCTTCCTGGTGCTGTTTATCTGGCTGATCCTCTACATTCCGAACGAGATCATTTATCACTTACTCTTGCTTTTGGATGAAGTTCTTTTCCCCGGGTATCGCAAGCAGGAGGTGAAAGACCCGGTGTTCATTATTGGCAACCCGCGCAGCGGTACAACGCTGCTGCACCGGCTGATGAACCTGGATGGACAGACTTTTACATCATTTCAAGTTTGGGAATTGATCTTTGCCCCTTCCATTACGCAACGTAAACTCATCTGGGGGATCATCAAACTCGCCAAACTTGTCGGCGCACCGGTGAATAAAGCCCTGCACACGCTCAACAAGCGTACAACGAAACGCACAAAGAAGATCCACGCCGTGCGCATTGACGCAGCCGAGGAGGATGATCATGTGCTGATCCACGGCTGGTGCAGCGCGACCCTGTGGCCGCTTTACCCGATCCCCGAAGAGATGCTACCCTACTTCTTTTTTGACCGCGACATCCCCCTAAAAAAACGCGAAAAGGTAATGAAGTTGTACAAGAATATGCTGCAGCGGCATATCTACGCTCACGGAGGAAAACTCAGGTTGTTATCCAAAAACCCTGATCAATCTGCCAAAATCGACAGCCTACAGCAGACATTCCCGGATGCACGCTTTATCAACCTTGCGCGCAACCCGCTGGAAACCGTTCCATCGATGATGGATTACATGGCAGCCGGTTGGCAGGTTTTTTGTGACCCGCTTGAAGCGCACCCTCACAAAGATGAGTTTTTTAACGTGATGGGCTACTACTACAAATACCCGATGGAGTATTTCAAGGATAAACCGGATGCCTGTTACTTCATCCGGTATGATCACTTGATCGATGATCCTGAGAGGATGGTGAGCGAGGTTTATGATTTCCTCGACCTGGATATGTCAGAAAATTTTGCCAGTGTGTTAAAGCAGGAAGCCGAAAAATCCAGGCAATTCCAGAGTGAGCATTCCTATACTCTCGAAGAGATGCAATTGAATCCGGAACAGATCACAGAATCTTTTTCGAGTGTTTTTGAATTTTACGAGTTTAGCGCCGAACAAAACATGGTTTCAGAAAAGGGAGTCCTCCTCAATGTCAGGGAATGGCAGTTGGCAAGGAAACAACGCAGAAGGTTACGTGCAAAAAAACGGCGTAAGTTATTGAGGAGAAAAGAAATCCGACTGGATTAAGGAAAACCGGGCGCGATTTGCTTTTCTCTTAGGGTTGAATCACACAACGGCAGTCAACAGGCAATTGAAAGGATCAAAAACACACCATGCATGTCGCAAATCTTCACAGATACCTCACTTCAGTATTGATCTGCTGTTTTTTATCCGCGTGTTCCACTGCCACTCCCACAGTTCCAGCTTCCGGATCAGCTACCCCGACAGCAGGAGAACCGGCTGGAATTTCAACCGAGGTTGCGATTGAGACAGCACAACCGACCTCTGAACCCACTGACGAGGTAGCCGAAAATGATGAGCAGTCAATGCTGCATCTGTGGGCGCTTAGAGGGAATATCGACGCGGTAGACCTGGTGAATTACGCGACAGGGGCACCTGAGGACGATGATGATTGCGGCACTGCCATGATTGCCGTTGACAACAGCCAGGCAGGGGAAGTCACTCTTGCGCTCAGTTACGCGCCATCCATCATCCCCAAACAGGTAAACCTGTGGCTCGGCGGAAACATGGATGAGATCCTGCGCGTGGAAATTCTGAACACCACCTCGGGGCTTGGACGCGAAGTATACCCGGCAACCTCAGCCACCGAGGAAACCCTTTTGGACGACAATGCCTGCAGCAGGATCCTGACACTCCCCATCGATGTGGATTTCGAGGTAGACACCGTGTTCATCACCTTTCGTTCACTGGCAGCAGCCGGGCAAGTTGACGCGGCTGAGCTTGTGGGGAGCACCGACCAATTCCTCGATGCACCGGTTTACTGGCGGATGCCACTGGCGGCAGCCCCGGTGAGCGTGGCGGTTGATCGTTATAACAAGGTGGTCGTCGCTGCCGAGAACAACAACATATATGAATTTGATATTGAAGGAAATGAACTGGGCGAAGCGCAGGTGATACTTGATGGCAGCCTTTCTGATCTCACATTTGATAATGATAACAACCTGGTCTTGAGCGATGCTGTTTACGGTACGTATTCCATCGTATTACCAAACGGGGAGGTCATGACAGGCGGCGGTGATTCACCGGCGGTCCAGGTGGCAATCGAACCCGATAACGGTAAGCTTTTCCTCCTCGGAGACCTGGGTGGTTTGTTCTACCTGTTGCCGTACCTGCCGGGGACAGACGAAATCATCAATCCCTTGCCCCTGGATGATGTCGCTTACACCGGGCTGGCATTCTCACCGGATAACCGGCTGTATACCATCCGGCCAATTGAGGGCTTCCTGGCGGAGCATGATCCGCTCACAGGGTTAGAGATCTACAGTATTCCGTTAAAAACCGCCGAATACATTGATTCTCTGCCGGTTGATGTATCGATCGATCAAACCGGTACTTTTTACGTGTTGTATGAAACGAACGAGGGCAATTCCGCGATCGCCGTGCTGGATGCGAACGGCGCGATGCTGAGACGATTAGGAACGCTTAGCGAACCCACGGATGGCGACTGGCCTGAGGGAAGTTTCTATCAACCCCGGTCAATCGCAGTGACCGCTGACGGGAGATTTGCATTGATTGTGGATGGAGAAGCGGGTACTTATTACCTCACCTGCCTGCTGATGAAAGCGGATTAATCATAACAGGATTAATCATAATAAACCTTGACCCAAAGGGTGAGAAGTGATAAAATTTCCTTTGGTTCGAAAGACATTTGAGGTTTCAACACCGAAAAGTGGGCATCCCCCACTTTTCTTCTTATCAGAGACGGACCGTAACAACTCGAAACCAGGTGGAGAAAAAAAGGAATGAAGAACGAATTCACACTCGCGTTCAATGAAGTTCTAGAGGATAAGGGCTTACCCAAGGATATCATCCTGGAGGCGCTCGAATCCGCGATGGTGTCCGCTTATCGGCGGTCAGTGAATGCCTCGACTGAACAACACATCGAGGCGAAAGTCGACATTGAGACCGGTAAGGTCACCGTCTTTGCCCAAAAAGAGGTGGTGGAAACCGTCGAAAATCAGATCACCGAAGTGAGCCTCGAAGCTGCCCGTGCGGTAGAACCTGAAGCACAGCTGGGTGATCTGGTAGTCGTTGAATCGACACCCGGTGACTTTGGACGCGTTGCCGCTCAAACAGCCCGGCAGGTGATCCAGCAGCGCATACGCGACGCGGAACGCAAAGCCCAGGTGAATTATTACGAAAAACAATTGGGCGAGATCGTCAGTGGTATTGTGCAGGCGGTGGGTGCCGCTGGACTGACCATCGGACTTGAAATGAAGGCAGAAGCGAGCATGCCGCGCAAAGAAATGATCGCCGGCGAGCGTTTCCACATTCACGACCGCGTCCGCGCGCTTGTTGCCGAAGTGAAAGATTCACAGCGCGGACCACAGATCATTCTTTCCCGTACACACCGTGATTTCCTGCGCCGGCTGCTCGAGAACGAAGTTCCCGAAATCTTCCATGGCATCGTGGAGATCCGCTCGATCGCCCGTGAGCCGGGTGACCGCGCCAAGGTGGCTGTTTCTGCCACACAACAGGGCATCGACCCCGTTGGCGCTTGCGTGGGTATCCGCGGTGTACGCATCCAGGCCATCGTCAAGGAATTACACGACGAGAAGATCGATGTAATTGAATGGAATCCTGATCCGGCGATCTTTATTGCCAAAGCGATCAGCCCTGCCCGCGTGAGCGGAGTTTACCTGACCGATCAGAGATCAAACAGCGGAAAGACTGCCACTGTGGTCGTTCCGGAAGATCAGCTTAGCCTGGCGATTGGCCGGGTTGGCCAGAACGCCCGTCTCGCCGCGAAACTCACCGGTTGGCGGATTGACATCAAGAGCCTGCCCGAAGCGGCAACGGATGCACTCCACAAGTTGCTCAACGATCCATCGCTGGCGCTCATTCGCGAAAATGAGAAAGAAAGCGCGACCAGGATCGAGGAGATGCTGGCAAGAAAAGCAGACGGAAGACCCCTAACACCCGAAGAATATGACCTGATGGCCAGGTTCGTGGACCGTGTAGAGCGCAAGGTGATCGCGAAAACCGAGCAACAGCACAAAGAGGAAGAAGAAAAACTGGCTGCCATCCGGAACTCGATCCCGGCGACGGCCTTTGAGACCAGTATCCTGGACGGCAGTCTACCTGAACATGTGGCCTACACTCTGCAGGAAGCCGGATATTTCAGCATCGGTGACATGGCGTTGCAGATAAAACAGAATGTTGATGTCATCAATAAACTGCATGGTATTGGTGAAAAAGCCATGGAAAGCATCATGCTGGTAGTGGCTGACCTAGACAAGAAACTGGCTGCAGAACAACTTGTGGTTGAAGCGGTGGTTGAAACCCCCGTTGAGGTCGTTGAAACTCCCGCTGAAACTCCAGTCACTGAAGAAGTACAAGTTTTGACCCCCGAAGAAGTTGAGCAGGTCATTGATGTTTCTGCTGTTGTACCTGAAACAGAGGTTAAAGAGACAGAAGAAACACCCGAAAAAGAACCTTCTCTGGAAGAGCTATTTACCCTGCGTCCTGAAGTTCTCGATACTGCCGGTATCACCGAAGATGAAGACGAAGAAAACGGTAAGACCAAGAAGAAGGGCAAGAAGAAGGGTAAGAGTGTTGTGGTAACCTACGATCCCGATCGTGATATGACCCTGGTTCAAAAGAAACACAAACGCGGTGGTGATGGTTGGGATTGGGAAGAATAAAGTAGAAAGAAAGACAGGTGGCTAAGAAACCGCAAAAACGGATCAAGCACGTACCACAGCGTACCTGCATCGGTTGCAGGACAGTTCTGGCAAAAAAGGAACTGGTGCGCGTGGTCCGCACGCCCGAAGGAGTCAGGATTGACCCAACGGGGAAGGCAGCCGGCCGTGGTGCTTACGTGCACAAGATCCGCTCATGCTGGGAGCAAGCAATAAAAGGTCCGATCAATCATGCTTTGAAAATGGAACTGACTGCGGAAGACCGGCAGATACTTATCGAGTATATGAACCAGCTTACACAGAAAGAACCAACGTTCGATGAGACGACACAAAATGGAACAAGTGAGCAGACATGATTGAGTGACCCGGAAACTTGCTCAAAGGCACAGACGCCGGCCTGACAGGTAGAACCAAAAGTTTACTGGTGTTGACAGGGGAAAGAGGGGGAACATTTTTGGAGGTGTGTTATGAGCGAGAAACAAATCGAATTTCCGGTGCAAATCACCGTAAGGGATCTGGCACAGCGTATGGATGCCAGCCCAATCCAGGTCATCAAGGTTTTGATGTCAAATGGCGTGATGGCCAATATCAACCAACAGATCGATTATGATACCGCTGCAATCGTTGCTTCAGAACTGGGTTTTGAAGCGATCCCGGAATCGGTAAAAGAATCAGCAACCGTTGAAGAACAGGGGAACATCCCCTTGTGGCGTGAACTCATTGACAGTGAAGACCCTGCCAAGTTGATCAAACGCCCGCCTGTTGTGACCATCCTGGGGCATGTGGACCATGGTAAGACGACACTTCTCGATGCCATCCGGCACACCAACGTTGCTTCAGGTGAGGCAGGCGGTATCACGCAACACATCGGCGCTTACCAGGTGGAACATAAAGGACAACTGATCACTTTCCTGGATACGCCAGGACATGCTGCTTTTACTGCCATGCGTGCCCGCGGCGCACAGGGAGCTGATATTGTGATCCTTGTAGTCGCAGCTGACGACGGCGTGATGCCGCAAACGCGTGAGGCGATTGCGCATGCCAAGGCAGCCAGAGTACCCATTATCGTCGCACTGAACAAGATCGACCGCCCGGATGCCAACCCGGATTTTGTGAAACGCCAACTGGCAGAGAACGGACTCGTGCCGGATGAATGGGATGGCAGCACGATCGTTGTGCCTGTTTCAGCCAAGCAAAAGAAAGGTCTGGAGGATATACTGGAAGCTATTCTATTGGTGAATGACAGCCTATCCATCCGCGCCAATCCGCAAGGCAAGGTGTTCGGTACAGTGATCGAAGCACAGGTGGATAAAGCACGCGGTGTGATCGCCACCCTGCTGGTTCAGAATGGCACCCTGCACACAGGAAATACTGTGATCGCGGGAGATACTTGTGGAAAAATACGTGCAATGTTCGATTTCACTGGCAAGGCTGCCAGAACCGCCGCTCCTTCCACGCCCATCCAGGTATTGGGTTTTGGCAACGTACCCCCTGCCGGAGAAGTATTCAGGGTGGTCGCTAACGAAAAGGAAGCGCGGGCTATACTGGCTGAAAAAGCGGCTGAAAAATCAAATAATCCCGTGGTCTCCACCAAAACCTCGCTTGAAAAGTTATTTGAAAAATTCCAAGCGGGTGAAATTCGTGAACTCCCTCTCATCCTCAAAGTGGATGTCCAGGGATCCGTGGAACCCATCGTAAATTCACTCAATGAATTGAGCCAGGGTGACATTAAGATCAACATCATTCACGCAGAAACCGGCAATATCAGTGAAAGCGATGTGATGCTGGCATCGGCTTCGCACGCGATCCTGCTGGGATTCAATGTGGTCACCGATCAGGCTGCGCGCAACCTGGCTGAACAGGAAGGCGTTTCGATCCGGTTGTATGAGATCATATACCGCATGATCGAGGACATTGAGAAAGCACTGAAAGGCATGCTGGAACCTGAAATTCGTGAAATTCCGGTGGGACAGGCACAGGTTCGCCAGGTCTTTAAAATCAACAAAGTGGGTACAATTGCTGGTTGCCGGGTGATCAGTGGAGAACTGCGCCGAAACGCAAAAGTCAGGCTGGTACGGAATGGCAACACTGTATTCGATGGTGAGATCTCATCATTGAAACACGAAAAAGAAGATGTGCGTGAAGTTCGCCAGGGTTTTGAGTGTGGCGTGTCATTGAAAGGATATAATGATATTGTCGAAGGTGACATACTCGAAAATTATGTCATTGAAAAGACAGGTTAACCGGGGAAAACGGACAAGGAAATCAGGATATGCCATCACCATTGAGATTAAAGCGCATCGGAGACCGTTTCCGCAAGGAATTGTCCGAGATGCTGGCAAAGGAAGAAATTCGAGATCCACGCTTAATTGGAATTAGCATTACGGACGTGGAAGTTGACCGGGAATTGTCATACGCTGAGATCTATGTCTCCGCGTATGAAGGGGTCGTGCGATCAAAGGAAGTTTTGGAAGGACTTGAAAGTGCCAGCGGATTCATCCGCAAGGTGCTATCGGAAAGGATCGAGCTGAGATCTTTTCCAAAATTGCGTTTTCATTGGGACGTCACGCCTGAAAAGGCTGACCGTATCGAACAATTGCTGGCCACCATCCACAGCGAAGAAGAACAGCGGAAAAAGCTAAAATGAACGACCGCGAGATCAAAGAGCTGCTCAATAACGCGCTTGTGATCGGTATCACCTCTCACATTCGCCCCGACGGGGACGCAATCGGAGCTGTACTGGGTCTCGGATTAGCGCTGCAGGCAGCCGGCAAAACGGTCGAGATGGTGCTGAAGAGTGGTGTTTCGAAAACCTTTAAACATCTGGAAGGCGTGGAATTGATCAAGCATTCCTTCAAAGAGGATTGCGACCTTTTGATCGTTCTGGATTGCTCAGATGAAGAACGGACAGGTGGCGTCTTACGAGGTAAACCCGCCGACGTTGTGATCGATCACCATGTGACCAACCAGGCATTCGGCCGAAAGGTCAACCTGATCGAGCCGGAATCAGTGGCGACCTGTGCGATCTTAGCTGAACACATGCCGAGATGGGGCTTAGAGATCACTGAACCGGTGGCTGCCGCACTACTTTCAGGTATAATCAGCGATTCCATTGGTTTCCGCACTTCCAATACCACCGCAAAATCGTTGAGGATTGCCGCTGATCTGATGGACAAGGGAGCTGAGATCAACCGGTTATATAACAAAGCGCTGATCAGCAAACCCTTTGAAAGTGTCAATTACTGGGGTTACGGTCTCACAAAACTTGAAAGGGAAAACGGTCTGGTGTGGACTTCTCTATCGCTTGAAGACCGCAAAAACGCCGGTTACCAAAACGAGGATGATGCCGACCTGACCAACATCCTGTCCAGTGTAGAGGACATTGACATCGCAGTACTGTTTATCGAGCAGGCTGCAGACAAAGTAAAGGTAAGCTGGCGGGCACGACCCGGGCTGAATGTGGCGCATATCGCTGCATCACTCGGTGGAGGTGGCCACCCCGCCGCTGCAGGTGCAGATCTGAATGGGAGCCTGCCTGAAGTTCAAACTAAGATCCTGGATCTAACACGTGAGTATCTTGACCAGATTAAGAATAATATATAAACAGACATGGTGCACATGTAACGGAGTGAGGTATGGACAACAATAGTGGTTTTGATGTAAAGAATACCATTTCAGGCGTGCTGGTTGTGGATAAACCAGTCGGGATGACCTCACACGACGTGGTGCAGGTGATCCGCAAAGGATCTAACATCCGGCGTGCAGGACACACCGGAACGCTGGATCCAAGGGCTTCTGGAGTGCTGGTGGTTTTGATCGGGCCGGCCGTACGTTTGAGCGAGTATGTATCAGCCTCTGACAAACGTTATCAGGCTGTCATTATGATGGGCACCACAACCGATACCTACGACGCTGACGGAAAAACGACTTCATCATCGCCGGTCGATGTTACCGAAGAGCAATTTGCGACCGAATTGCAGAAATTTGTAGGGCAGATCGAACAGGTCCCTCCCCCTTATTCAGCTGTGAAAATTCAAGGCCGCAAGGCGTATGAACTGGCACGAAAGGGAGAAGAAGTGGAACTTGAACCGCGCACGATCAACGTGTACAGCCTTGAGTTGCTGGAATGGGCACCACCCGAGGTCGTGCTCGACGTGTACTGTTCATCCGGAACCTATGTCCGCTCACTGGTGAATGACCTGGGAGAACGACTGGGTTGTGGAGCCACCCTGACCGGTTTGCGACGCACCAAGAGCGGCCGATTTACGCTACGAGACGCGGTTCCGCTGCGCAAGTTGAACGAAGCCTTTGCAGACGGCACCTGGTACCAGTACCTGATTCCGGCTGCAGAAGCCCTTTCAGATTGGCCAACGATCGAACTAACCCATGAAGAAGTGGAAACCATCCGTCACGGTCATCGGATCAATGCTGCTGCGACTGAACAGAAAAAGGTATTGGGTGTCAGCGAACAGGGCGAACTGGTCGCCTTGATGGAGCTTGACGAAGAGACCGTGGAATGGCAGCCAAAAAAGGTTTTCTTCTCTTAACAACCCTTCCCCCTCTCACGAGGGGGTTTTTACATCTTGATAAGGAAAGGCATCCCCTTATAATTAGAATATGGATTACATAGAGACCCTCAACACAAAAGCAGTCCCCTCCTCTTGGGTAACGATCGGCGCGTTTGACGGAGTGCATACAGGGCATCAAACCCTTTTCCGCAAGATCGTTGATGGTGCCCGACAAGCAAATTGCCAATCAGTCGCGATCACTTTTGACCCGCTGCCCGCGCTGTTTTTCAAACGAATTACGACCGACCATATTCTGACATCGACCAAAGAAAGGGTGGCGTTGATCAAGAAATTGGGTGTGGATCACGTGATCGTTCTTGATTTCACCCGTGAATTTGCAGACATCGACGCGCTCACCTTTATGAGCGATGTAAAAAAAGCGCTTGGTTTACAAAAGCTTTTTGCTGGTTACAACTTCACATTGGGAAAAGACCAGGCAGGAACGGTCGCAGTTTTAAAAGAAATTGGTCAGCAACTGGATTTTGAGGTCGAGGTTGTCCCGCCCATCCGGCACGGACAGGAGGTCATTTCATCAAGTAATATCCGCAAAATATTAAAAACGGGTGATGTGGTCAAAGCTAAAGATTACCTGGGTAGACCGTATGCCCTTCGCGGTCGAGTGGTGCACGGAGAAAGCCGCGGCAGCAAACTGGGAATTCCCACCGCCAATCTATCCATACCGGGTGAAAGATTGCTGCCAGCTACTGGAGTTTACGCCACGCTGTCACATATCAACCGGAAAACGTACATCTCAGTAACCAATGTAGGCGTCCGACCAACTTTCGATAACCCTTTGCCTTATCCACGGGTCGAACCCCATCTACTCGACACAAACGAAACCTTCTACGGTAAAACCATGACTCTCGAGTTTATTGATTACATAAGGCCTGAGGTTCGATTCCCGGATTCCAAAGCGCTGGTTGCCCAGATCCAGCAGGATATTACGAAGACCAGGGAGATACTGAAGAAATGACCCATCAACGGCAAATTTACCTGCTTGATCCGCAGGAGCTTTCACCAGAAACGATCGCGGTGACATTTGCAAAAACCTCGCGCTCACCGGAGTCGTTTCGGGAAATCGCGACTGAACTTACCGAAGCGAAAAGCGCGGAGTTCAATGAAAAGTGGGTAGTTGGATACGGGCATTCCTCGGTAGCCGAACACGCCGTCCTGCACATTGCGCTGGAAAATATCTCCAGGCTGGCCGTTGAGAATCTGGAATCCAATCGCCTGGCATCCTACACTGAAAAATCCACCCGATATCAAACATGGAGCGGTGAGGCATTTTTTGTACCTTCTGAATTGGACACCCATCCGCTTCGAGATACTTACATTCAAACCTGCCAACTGTTATTCGCGACCTACCGGGATTGCCTGGAAAAACTGGAAAAGCATCTTTTAGAAAACGAAGTTCAACACGAAAACGAAAAAACAGCACAGTACGAACGACGTATGCGTTCAGCTGCCATAGACGTGTGCCGATTCATGCTGCCGGCTTCCTCCCTGGCCAATGTCGGTATGACCATCAACGCCCGTGTCCTGGAGCACGCCATAGGTAAACTCCTCAGCGCCCCGCTGGAGGAAACCCGCCAGATCGGCACAGAGATCAAAGCAGCCGCACGGGAAAGCGTGCCCACGCTGTTAAAGTATGCTGATGAGATCCCCTACCTGCAGGTAATTTGCGCAGATTTCTCAAGTTACGAGCCGTCACCCTCAGCGGAAAGTAACGATTGGTGCCAACTTGTACATTATGAGCCTGATGCGATGGAGCGTCTGCTGGCAGCCGCTTTGTATCGCGAACATAATAATAGCTATGCGCAATGCCTTTCCGCCATCAGTACTTTAAGCGTCGAACAAAAATGTGAGCTTATCCACTGTCTGCTGGACATCCCTGACCCGCACACCATCCCGTCGCGAGAACTGGAAAATGTGGTTTTTACTTTCGACCTGATGCTCGACCAAGGAGCCTATTTTGAGGTCAAACGCCACAGAATGATGACGCAAACCCCGCAACACCTAACGGCCGAACTGGGTTATGCCGTACCACGCGCGATCTTCGCGGCAGGACTGCTGGACAAGTATGCCGCGGCCATGCAAGAAGCCAGAAACACTTACAGGCAGATCGCAGACTTTGATCCGCACGTGGCAGCTTATGTGGTACCCAACGGATTCAACCGTCGTGTGCTGTTGATGGTGAATCTGCGCAGCCTGGTGCACTTCATCCGTTTACGCAGTGCCACGAATGCCCATTTTTCTGTCCGGCGTGTCGCTCAGCGCATGGCAGAAGAGGTGACGGCACAACTACCCGAGTTGGCGAACCTGCTGGGCAGAAATGAACTGGAAACCTCACAATCGGTGGAAGATGCATATTTCTATTCATCAAGGCTATAATGTCAATTGAAAGGAGATTGGTATGTTAATTTCCGAAGGTGAGATCCTCATCCGACTCGGTCTGGCCGCCCTGTTGGGAATGATTGTGGGATTTGAGCGCGAACGGCAAAACCAACCAGCCGGTTTGCGCACGCATGCCATCCTGGCGATCGGGTCATGCCTGGCGATGACCGTATCGATCAACCTGGCTGTCCAGTTTGTCCCATATGTTCCAAATGGTGACCCGGCGCGGCTGGCTGCCCAGGTTATTTCGGGGATAGGTTTCCTGGGAGCTGGAGCCATCCTACGCTATGGGACGAACGTCAAAGGATTGACCACTGCTACTTCATTATGGACGGTTGCCATTGTGGGATTGGCGGTTGGAGCCGGGCACTATTTTTCTGCGGCAGGTACCACCCTGGCCTTGATCATCGTGCTGGTTTTACTCAATATTTTGGAAAAACGGGCCATTCAAACCTTCCAGGTTATCAATGTGTCTGTGACAGCACGCGAAAATCCCGAACTGGTCGAGCAATTGAATCGCATCTTCGTAGATCTAAAGAAGAAGGTTCTGTCAATGGGAATAGAGTCCAATCCAGTGCATAAAGATCTCACAGTCAACATGGTCGTGAAAACCCGCGAAAATGATCCCATGTCGGATATTCGCAAAGCAATCGAAGAACTTCCTGGTGTCACTCATTTCAAGTTAGATTAACGCCAGCGATCTTCGTTAAACCTCCTGATATTTTTTTTCGTAGGAGTATACTTAAATCTAATCTATGTCGGAATGAACCTTTAACCAATGAGCCAGTAGAAAGGCCGGTTATGGATCTAATTTCCTGTATGAAGAAGCAGGTCATACATATCTCCCCAGAGACTCCATTGAGAGAAGCCGCCAAAACCTTCATCCGGCATCACATCGGCACCTTGCCTGTGGTTGACACGAACGGAAAACTGGTGGGAATCCTGTCGATCCGTGATCTCGTGTCTCAGGTGTTTCCGGATTTTGTGAATATGATTCAGGACATCGATTTCATTCTCGATTTCGGCGCAGCTGAAACCAGGAAACCGGATGATGAGATGTTGATGACACCGGTCAGGAAGGTCATGAACCCCCCCATCTCAGCCAAAGGCGATTGCAGCCTTTTAAGAGCCAGCGCATTAATAAAGAAGCACAACCTGCTTGACCTACCGGTTGTGGACGATGATGAGCGACTGATTGGAATCGCCTCATTAGTGGATATCGGCACCAAATTCCTGCAAAGCTGGAATTAATCGTACCTGGTCTTCAGGAGACATTGATGGTGGATGGCATCATCGCACTACTCATATTTATTCTTACACTCTACCTGATCTTTTCTGAGAAGCTGCACAGAACGATCGCAGGTCTCTTTGGTGCAGCGGCGATGCTGATTTCTGGAAAAGTGTTCGGATTTTTCAACGAATCTGACGCCATCAATACAATTGATTACTCCACACTTGGTCTCCTGTTGGGGATGATGATATTGGTCGCACTCCTTGAACCAACCGGGGTCTTTGAATTCATTGCCATCAAAGCTGCCCAGGTTTCAAAAGGTAAACCCGGCAAGCTGCTGGTGCTGCTCGGATTGATTACGACATTGTTCTCCATGTTTCTGGACAATGTGACCACCGTAATCCTCATCGCTCCCGTGACCATCCTTATCTGCGAACTGCTCGGGTTTAATCCAACGCCATTCCTGATCGCTGAAGCTTTATTGTCGGATACCGGCGGAATCGCCACTTTGATTGGTGATCCACCCAATGTACTTATTGCAGCCGCAGCAGGGCTAACTTTCAATGATTTCCTGACCCATTCCCTGCCTATCGTTATCGTCGCATGGATCGTCGCGCTGCTGCTCTTAAAATTCTTATTCCGGAAAGAACTCAGCACAACACCAACCAATATTGAAGGTCTGATGGAATTGAATCCAAAAGAGGTGTTGAAAGATGGAAAAACTGCAACCAAAGTCCTGATTGTTTTAGGAATGGCGATAATCTTTTTCTTCCTGGAAGAATTACTTCACATATCGCCAGCGTTCATTGCCTTGACTGCAGCGACAGTTGCGCTCATCTGGATCCGGCCTGATCCACGTGAAACCTTGAGCCGTATAGAATGGAGCGTACTGGTTTTCTTCGCAGCACTGTTTATTATGGTGGGCGGTTTGGAAAAAACCGGTTTACTTGAAAGCATGGCTCACAGCGTAGCCGGCCTGGCGCAACTCCACCCTCTTCTTTTTGGAGTCCTGTTATTATGGCTAGTTGCTGTGCTTTCAGCATTTCTTGACAACATTCCAATTACCGTGGCGTTTATTCCTGTCATCCAAAGTCTCGCGGCGGCTGGGGTGAACGTGAATGCGTACTGGTGGGCACTGGCGTTCGGGGCGGGTTTGGGTGGAAACGGTACGATCATTGGGTCTACCGCCAACATTGTGGTTGCCTCACTTTCTGAGAGGACGCGCAATCCCATCACCGTGAAATTATGGAACAAGCGCGGCCTACCTGTGATGCTGGCGACCCTCATCACCACAACAATTCTATTCATCATCGCCTACCCGTTTCTTTCCAGGTAATCGTCATTAATTTAAGGGTTTAAAGCTTGACATTTTGAATTGTGCGCCTATAATAGGTTGAAATTGAATACAAAAAGCTGTGACGAGGACGAGTAAGCGTCATGTCGGCGCAACAGAGAGCGGTAAAAGGTGAGAACCCGCGCGTGCAATGACCCCCAATGGACCTCTGAGCTGCGAGGTGAACGCTAAAGCAAGTAACCGCCGCCGGAATGCCGCCGTTACAGGGCAATGGGTATAAGCAGGTAAAACACTGCCGTACCCGAAAACGAGTGAAGCTGGCAAATCCGATCTCCGATCGCAACCTCCGGAGATTTTTTTATTCACGGATCAGCCGCTTAATCGGGGTGGCACCGCGGGCATCGAGCCCGTCCCCAGCAGGGACGGGCTTTTTTAATTCCAGGTCCGTCCACAATAAAAAATCAAAAGGAGATAGGACATGGAAGAAACAACCAAATACCTGCTGAGTGAAAGTGACATCCCGCATTCCTGGTACAACATCAATGCGGATTCACCCATCAAACCGGAACCAATGCTCAACCCGATGACATTGGAACCGGTAACACCTGATTTTCTATCAGTTCTTTTTCCCCAGGGATTGATCGAACAGGAGTTTTCGACTGAGCGTTATATTGAGATACCGGAAGAGGTGCGCGAAGCTTACAAGCTGTGGCGCCCCACCCCGTTGATCCGCGCACGCCGGTTTGAGAAAGCGCTCGGTACACCGGCGCATATTTACTTCAAGTACGAAGGGGTCTCCCCTTCCGGAAGCCATAAGTCCAACAGCGCCATCCCCCAGGCCTTCTATAACAAAATCTCGGGCACCAAGGCCATGACCACTGAGACAGGTGCCGGGCAATGGGGCGCCGCCCTGGCAATGGCTTGCACTTTTTACGGACTGGACCTGGAAGTATACATGGTCAAAGTTTCTTATGACCAAAAACCTTACCGTCGTTACCTGATGGAAACCTACGGCGCCCAGGTGTTTGCCAGCCCGAGCGACCAAACGGAATTCGGGCGCAAGATTCTGGCTGAAACCCCTGACAATCTGGGTTCTCTTGGAATCGCCATCTCAGAGGCTGTGGAGGTGGCGGCGAAATCCAACGGACAAAAAAAGTATGGGCTTGGTTCGGTTCTGCATCATGTGCTGCTACATCAAACCGTGATCGGTGAGGAAGCGCTTAAACAAATGGACCTGGCGGGGGAATATCCCGATGTGGTGATCGGTTGTGTTGGGGGCGGGTCTAATTTTTCAGGTATCGCCTTCCCATTCCTGCGGGAAAACCTGCTCAATGGGCAACGCACCCGCCTGCTGGCCGTTGAACCCTACGCCACACCCTCACTCACCAAGGGATTGTATGCCTTTGATTATGGAGACACCGCCTGCATGGCACCAGTGATGAAGATGTACACACTTGGACATGATTTTGTTCCGGCGGCCATTCACGCTGGAGGATTACGTTACCACGGCATGGCTCCCACACTTTCAGCGCTCTATAACGCCGGCCTGGTTGAGGCAGTCCCCGTACATCAGAAAGCCGTGTTTGAATCAGCGCTGCTCTTCACGCGCACGGAAGGCATCCTGCCCGCCCCAGAATCAGCTCACGCTTTACGGGCTGCCACCGACCTCGCGCTGGAAGCCAAACTTACCGGTGAGAAAAAGGTGATCCTGTTCAATATGTCGGGCAATGGCAGTTTTGATCTGGTTGCTTATAACCGCTACCTTTCCGGTGAACTGGAGGATTATGATTACCCATCGGACGCGATTGCAGCAATCCGGGAACACATCCCTTCAATAAAATAAAACGAATACCTGCCATTTTCACCGAAATTCCCCTTCACATGACCTGTTTGAAACAGGTCATGTGTTTTTTTGATACAAGGGCTAACGGTTGAAATTCGCCAGATTTCGGCTATCATAATTGCAGAGGAAGTAATGATCAAACCATTGGTTTACACCCCTGCTCATCATACCAGGGTGGTACTGCCCTTTGACCGGTTTCTGCCGTTGGACCCGCCTGGAATGGCAGCCCGCTGGCTCAAGAGGGATACCCCGGTTGGGAGCACAATCCTTGATCCGATCTGCGCCTCACCCCTGGCCATCCTTGAAGCAGCTGCGGCTGGTTACCGCGTGCTGGTTGCCTGCAACAACCCGGTGACTGCCTTTCAACTGCGGTTACTGGCAAAGGGAACTATTGCAGAGGATTTCAACTCGGTAATCAGGGAACTGGGCGACCAGAAAAAAGGACAGGAAAGGCTTGAGACCTCGATCAAGAGCCTGTACGCTACCCGCTGTGCCAGCTGTGGAGCAGAAATTCAGGCAAGCGGCTTCCTGTGGACACGGGGAGAGAAGCTTCCACATGGGAGAATTTACGATTGTCCGCACTGCAGTGATTCAGGTGAACACGCCATCACTGACGAGGACATTCAACGCATTGAACAACTGCAGCGCAGTGAACTCATGCACCGCTCCCGCGCTCTTTCGAAAGTACTGGGCGGCAACATCGCGGACCGTGAGACGGTTGAAGCTGCGATCAACATTTACCCGGTGCGCTCGCTGTATGTTCTGTTCACACTGATGAATAAAATGGAAGGGATGACGCTTTCTGATCAGCGCCGCGAACTGCTTGAAGCGATCCTACTCTCTCTCATGTACAGCGGGAATGCTATCTGGTCCTGGCCGGAAGAACGCGAACGTCCGCGGCTATTGAGCATTCCCACGCAGTACATTGAAAAGAATCTGTGGCTTGAAATCGATCAAGCCATCCGGACCTGGACGGCGGAGGTTCCGCGGGTGGAGTACACGACCTGGCCAACGATGCCAACAAAGAATGGCGTGTGCCTGTACCCTGGAAGGATGCGCGACCTCGCGCAGGCAGCCGAGGGAATGCAAATCGATCAGGTATTGTGCGTCTTCCCAAGGCCTAACCAGGCATTCTGGACACTGTGCAGTCTGTGGTCATCATGGTTGTGGGGACGCGAAAAAGCCGGAAAATTCAGCCAGGTGATCGAACGCCGCCGCTTTGACTGGTACTGGCACACCACCGCGCTCCACGCTGCACTATTACCCGCCACCAATCTTGCGGGTGACGATGTGCCAGTATTTGGCATTGTGCCCGAACCTGCTGCCGGCTTGATCAGCGCTGTGATACAAAGCGCGGCGATTTGCAGGATGGAAATTAGCGGATGCGCGGTGATGAATGAATCTGAACCTGTCCAGATCGCCTGGAAAACCGGTAAACGGGATGCGGAATTTAAACGGGTGAATGTTCAGAAGATAGCCCGCGAAGCCATGCGTGAATTGCTCACAGAGATTGGAGAACCGACTGAGTACATCGAACTGCATACAGCCTGCATGAGCGCACTGGCTGACGAAAATTCCTTTCCCCCTTCCATCCAACAACTGACCATCGAGAAAGCCTCCGAACTCCAGGGGTCGCTGAATTCATTGTTGGCGGATAACACATTTCTGAGGAGATTGGATGCCACGGCGCAGGATCCTGAAAGCGGGTTGTGGTGGCTGGCACAACCGGAAATGCAACAAAATCCATTAGCGGATCGATTGGAGACGGAACTCCGGTCATGGTTGTTAAGCGAAAAACGCATCCCAACAGAGACCCTGAGTGACAGGATCAATCAACGATTTCCCGGCTACCTGACCCCTCCGATCAACCTTATTCAGATGTGCATGGACTCGTATGCTGACCTGGACACGACCTCCGGGACATGGCAACTCAAACCATCTGAAACGACCCAAATACGCGAGGCTGACAAGCGAAGCGTGCAGGATCTGGTCACCAGGTTGGGGAAAAAATTTAGAGTGCGCCAGGAGGGAGAGCATCCCATCAACTGGTACCTGCAAAGCGGCCGGGAAGAACCCCTATACCGTCTCTACATTTCATCTACCGCGACCACAGACCGAAAAGCGATATGTTCCGATGTGGCAGGTTGCGAGACTGTTTTTATCCTACCCGGAAGTCGGGCGGGGTTACTCAAATTTAAACTTGAACGTGACCCTTACTTACGTGAATTGCTTGACAATAGGTTTCATTTCCTAAAATATCGTACGTTGCGCAGTATTGCGCAACGGACTGATGTTACCCTTGAACTCTGGAAAATGCTGATCGATTCTGATCCATTAAGCCTGGAAGAAAATACCCAACTCTCGATGTTCCTGTAGCGGTTACTCAGCCGGCTACCAGGGTGATTTCGACCCTTAACGTACCTGTTTGAAGTTGACCAGGATCAGGTTTTTATCACAATCAGGTGTTGTATCGACGATCACCCGATTTGAAATGGGCATCATTGCCTGGTCGACAAGCTGCACCGCGAGCGTTGCTGTGGATTCGATAGGTTTGAACCCCAGGATGAATTCATACCCCGATTCACCATACCAGGCGGAAGCTCCACCGGTAAGTGTGTTCATTTCAATTGTGCGTCCATCATAAAAACCGGTGAGGCGTACCAATACACCCACAACAGGTTTTCCCTGCAAATCCACAACCGTTCCGGCGATTCCCTGCCAGTCGCATGAATCCCCGGGGTGAAATACCGTGTTCGCCATTAATGCCGGTTCACCCTGTAAGGCGTAAGGATATTCCGCGTCTTCATCAACCTCAAAGGTTGGAAATTGCCCAACTGTGGCGGTGGCGGTAGGGGTTTCTACTGCTGGTAAAGGCGTTTCTGCTGCCGGTGAAGGTGTTCCGGTTGGCCTGGAGGTTAGGGTCGGCCGCACGGTTGGCGTCCAGGTGGGCGGCAGGCGGGGAGGAGTGGCAGTGCTGGTGGGTAATGCGACGAGAACCGGCATGGTCGGAGGAGGGAACGGATTAAGAGAGGCCTGGGGATTGGAATATAAAACGAAGATGTAACCGATCAAGCCCACTGTCGCAATTACAACCAATGAGGTCAGCACATTCCAGAGTATATCGCGCTGACGCTGGCGTTCACGACGCTGCGCTCTTCGATCCAACTCACTTTGATCAACAAATCGCATCCAGACCCCTCTACTTTCGTGCCGAAAACTCAGGGCACCAGTATTTCAATGGTGCTATTTTCCCGGGTGTCCTTGAGCCAATTTGCCAGGGTTTCCCGCTGCAGCATCAGCCTGGCTTCCGTGGATAAGGGATGATCGTCATCCCTTTCCAGCACATTCACGATGTGGTAGCCAAGACTGCTGGCAATGATCCCGGAGGTTTCACCGGGCTGCAAAGTAAAAACCACTTCCTCGACCTCAGGTTGAGTGAGCATTCCGCGAGGGAACCAGCCCAGGTCTCCGCCTAATGTTGGATCCTGTTGGGCTGCGAGCGTGCCGAATTCAATTCCAGTTTCCAGCTGTTTCTGTGCAGCGATTGCATTGGCTTCATTCTTGAAAAACAATTGCCGAGCGTGAATTTGCTCAGCTACAGCCGGTACAGCTTCGGTGAGCGTATCACGCTGCCAGGCGGCAGTGATGGCACGCTTCAACGCCACCCGCAGCGATTCATCGGTGTAAAAATTCGTGGTCTGCCACTCGGTGAGTTTTTCAATGCTACCGAGGTTCGCGACCAATTGATCGATGCGCGCCTGTACATCTTCATCACTGACCGTATGACCGGCTGCAACCGCTGCCTGTGCCAGCAATAACTCATCAATGAAATTATCGAGAACACGGGTTTTCTGATCTTCAGGGGACATTTCCTGTTCCAGTTCAGCGAGGGCAGCCTGTAAACGGGAAAGTTCAGCTTCATAATCAGTGAGTAGGATGCCCTCACCATTGACCACCAGCGCCATGGGAAGAGATGTGGGCGTGGTTGCGGCTGGTTCGGTGGAAGGAACAGGTTCCTGAGTGACGGACGGTATCGTTGGCGACTCAGTTTCAGCTGGAGAATTATTGGTGCATCCTGCCAGCAATATCAGAAAAAGAAATGAGAGGACGATGAGGATACGAGGTTTCATCGGGTAGATTATAACCGATATGCCCGGATAAAAAACTGACAGACCTTGCGGTCTGTCAGTGTTCCTGCTGGTTATGGATTAGTAATCCATCGGGGGCTGCATGGGAGCCGGCGGATTCTTTTCAGGGATGTCCGTGATCAGGGCTTCGGTAGTGAGGATCATGGCAGCGATGGACGCGGCGTTTTCTAGCGCACCACGGGTCACCTTGGCAGGATCACCCAAACCGCCTTTGATCATATCGATGTAATCTTCGCGGATGATGTCGTAACCGATATTGGTGTTTTTCTTGGCCTTCTGCTCAGCGCGGACCTTTTCAATGATCACTGCGCCATCCATACCGGCATTCTCGACGATCTTTTTCATCGGCATTTCAAGTGATTTGCGGACGATCTTGACACCGATCTGCTCATCTTCGCTGGCGAGTTTGAGGTCATCCAGGACGGCCATGGCATTGATCAGAGCAACACCACCACCGGGGACGATCCCTTCTTCAACAGCGGCACGGGTAGCGGAGAGGGCATCTTCAACACGGTGCTTCTTTTCCTTCAGTTCAGTCTCAGTCGCTGCGCCAACACGGATGATGGCAACTCCACCGGATAACTTGGCAAGACGTTCCTGCAGTTTTTCACGATCATAATCGCTGGTGGTCTTGTCGATCTCGACACGGATCTGCTCGATGCGGCCTTTGATCGCGGCCTCGTCGCCCTTGCCACCGATGATAGTGGTATTGTCCTTGTCAGAAACGACCTTCTCAGCGCGACCAAGGTCAGGCAGTACAACGGTTTCGAGCTTGCGACCGGTCTCTTCAGAGATCACGGTGGCGCCGGTCAGGAAAGCGATGTCCTGCAGCATGGCCTTGCGGCGATCGCCAAAACCGGGGGCTTTGACAGCAAGGACGTTCAGCATGCCGCGCAGTTTATTGACCACGAGTGTGGCCAATGCTTCGCTGTCAACATCTTCAGAGATGATGACCAGGTCGCGTTTGCCGGTCTGTACGAGTTTCTCGAGAATGGGAACCAGGTCCTGAGCTGCAGAGATCTTCTTGTCATAAATCAGGATGTAGGGTTCTGGAATCACGGATTCCATGTGCTCGGTATCGGTGACGAAGTAGGGGGAGATGTAACCACGATCAAACTGCATACCTTCGACATATTCCTGTTCAAATTCGAGGCCTTTTGATTCTTCAACAGTGATGACACCATCTTTACCGACTTTGTCCATCACGTCAGCGATCAACTCACCGATGGATGAATCCTGGGCGGAGGTGGTGGCAACAGCGGCAATATCTTCACGGGTTGAAATCGCAATGGCGTGCTTTTTGATCTCTTCGGAAACTTTTTTGGCGGCGACTTCAATACCACGCTTGAGAAGCATGGGGTTCCCGCCTGCTGCCAGAGTTTTCAGGCCTTCACTCACAATGGTGTGGGCCAGGAGGGTGGATGTGGTGGTGCCGTCACCGGCAATGTCGTTGGTCTTCGTGGCGGCTTCTTTGATCAACTGGGCGCCCATGTTCTCGTAGGGGTTTTCCAATTCGATCTCTTTGGCCACGGTCACGCCATCATGGGTGATGGTCGGAGCGCCGAACTTGCGATCGATCGCAACATTGCGACCTTTCGGTCCAAGTGTAGTAACAACCGCATTTGCGACAATATCAATACCATTTTTGAGGCTGCGGCGTGCTTCCTCAGAAAAGACGAGTTGTTTTGCTGCCATATGAAATATCTCCTTTTGTTATTTTGACTACTTGCTGGAAACGATGGCGAGCAGATCGCTCTCGCGCAGGATCAAAAGTTTCTTGCCTTCAACTTTGATCTCAGCTCCACCATACTTCTGGAACAGGACAGTATCGCCAACCTTCACATCCATGGGGATGTGTTCGCCGTCTTCATCACGGTCGCCAGGACCGATTGCGAGGATAACACCCTTTTGCGGTTTTTCCTTGGCGGTATCAGGTAATACAATTCCACCCGCGGTAACTTCATTTTCTTCCACGGGCTCCACTAAAACACGATTTCCCAACGGTTTCAAATCTAGTGACATACTTGCCTCCTGTTTAGGATTGGATTTTTCAGTATTTTAGCACTCGTTGTATATGAGTGCTAAAAGCAAAAGAATAATAACCTTCTTTGAGATTGAAGTCAAGAGATTGAATATATCTCTAATAAAACTCTGATATTTTTGGAAACAGATCAGTTGAAGCCGTAGTAATTACAGATGGCCACGCCTTCTTTTACAATCCCCATGATGGTCTCATCAGCGCTAAAGACACTGGTGATTTCGTCGAAAACTTCCATTGCCTCTGTGCAATACCCATTGTTGGGTTGGTGCAAACCGGCCAGTACGGACCCATAGATGTAGTAGTAAATGACTGTGTTGTTGGTCATTTCCACACCGGGAATAGGGATATCTGGAGTTTCCTCGGGGTCGCATTCCTCGCCACCATTGCGCACCAGGCAGGATTCCTGCGCAGTGCACCCGCGCACAGAGCAGCGCAACGGTAGGATGGAACCCTCATAGTTGCGAGCCTTGTAATACACCGTACCCAACTGGCCGTAAACTGTCGGGTCATCCGGTGAAAATTCGATTGCTTTTAAAACGTTCCGCGCGGCAGCAAAAAACTCACCCATCTGTACGTATGTATTGGCGATGGAAAGCAATGGGATCGGGTCCTTAACCCCCAGCCGGTCATTAATTGCCGCTGCCTGGGCAAAGGCTTCAAGTGTCAGGTCGTAGTAATAAGTTTGTTCAGGTTTCGTTACCGCGATATTTGCCAGTTGACGGTAATTCGCACCAAGGGACATATAAAGGAAGTTCAGGTTGGGAGAGATCTCAATTGCGCGTTGATACTCCTCGATCGCCTGAGCATAATTGGCGGAAGCTTCCAGAATGTTGCCATTGACACGGTGAACATCCATCAGGCTGCTATCAGTTTGCATCGCCTGATTAATAAACTCTTGCGCCTGGGTGTATTTCAACTGATCGATCAGCAGCTCTGCATAATATGCCATGGCGAGGGCATTGGTGTTGTCAAATTGCAGCGCTTCCACCGCTGATTGTTCGCCCTTGATCAGATACTCCTGAGATTTTTCACCGGCAACTCCGGACGCACCGTACCAATCCAACGCGAAAGCCTTTACTGCGTGCAGGTTGCTGTCCTGTGGTTCGATCGCCAAACCTTCATCGATGATGGCAATCGCTTCATCGTACCGTGTCCTTTTCTCCGCATCCACAGTGATCTGTGATGTGGAATAGATCTGAATTCGGGCCAGGTCAGCCCTCAGTGCAGTGTTGCCCGGGTCGATCTGGACGGCATTTCTATAGGCTTCGATCGCTTTTTCAAGGTTGCCCGCCTGGAAATGCGTCTGACCTTCCTGCGCAAATGAATTCAAACTCCGCGTCGGCGTAACGGTGGTTTGGAGCATGGGGTTGATCGCCCCGGTCTTCAAACCACGAATCACAAACAAGCCGGCCATAATCAAAATCATTAACAGAAAGATCCGAACCGGATTGGATCTCTTTTTGGTGTTGCTAAAAATATTGCGCTTGCCATTGAAATCGATCATGTCTCTTAATAAAGTAAGTGATTTGAAGGACCACTCAGGGGGTGACCTAAGGAGCAGGTGTTTCCTCCTGGGGAGAATCGGTGGGGATTGGTTCCTCGCCATTTTCCGTATCGGTACCCTCACAAATCTTCATCATTTCCTCCGCGTTGTAAACCGCGACATCATCATTGCGAAGTCCGTTTTGAATTGCCAGGGAGATCTGTATTGCCTCTCCGCACTGACCTTCACGGGCAAGTGCGAGCCCATAAGTGTAATAGAACTGAGCAACACGTCCGTACGCCATCGGTATACCCTCCACCGGTGCGCCATCAGAAGATGTGCCGCCGCGGATCGCGATACGGAGAAAATCAATGGCGTCGAGATATTGGGTGGCACTGCTGTAGATAAGCCCCAGATTTCCGTAAAGAAACGGGTTCTGCGGCTCATCAAGGAGCGCAGCTTCAGCATATTGAATGGCTTTTTGGTAATCACCGTTGATCGCATAAGTCCGTGAGATGAGCGTTTCAGGTGTTGAATCACGGGGATTTAAAGCATTTGCCCGGCTATATTCAGTAATCGCATCATTGTATTCCTGAAGGTAAAAATAGTTACGCCCAAGTGCCAGGTGGAGGTCGGCTATATTCGGATTAAGCGCAATAGCAGCCTCAAATTCAGCGATTGCCTCTTCGTAATTTGAAGTGTATTCCAACACAAGTCCCCGAGCCCGGTGCACTTCGAGGGTTCCAGGAGCAAGCGATTCTGCCACGCGGGATTGGTTGATGGCATCATCCATCGTTGTCAGATCACCCTGACCCTCCTCGAGCATGTAAATCAATACTTCAGCCAGGTAGGCATGCGCCGCTGCATTATCCGGATTTGCGGTTATCGTATCCTTCAGTGCGCCAACCGCACGCACGTAATCGCCGCTCAATCCGATCGCCCAGCCGCGCATCGCCATCGCCTGGTCGTTATTGGGATTTAACAGCAAAGCGTTCTCTGCTTGCGAGACGGCTTCTTCATAATTACCGATATGAATATTCAAACGCGCCAGCGCCATAAAGTTTTCAGGGTTGCGGGGATCGGCAGCAACGGCCTGTTTGTAAGCAGTGATCGCCAAAGCGTATTTACCTTCCTCCTCCAGATCACGGGCATCGGTGACCAGTGATTCAGGCGCTCTCGTGGGAGTTGGTGTGGGCTGGAAGAACTGTGGAATCGTGGGAACCACCATGCGGTCAAAATAGATCGCAGCTGCGATAAAAACAAGCAGTAAAATCACCTTAAACGGATTAGACCGTTTACGGCGTTTTTGCATGCTAAATTTACTTCCTTTTATATACATAAAATCATCTTACCAAGTGTAATCATCAGCGTCAAGATAGAGTAGCGATCGCGCAATCGGAAATTTGCATAGAGAATTCAACTTGCCACAAGACTGATTTTGTTGCTAGAATTGACTTATGCATTTTGACGTGTTCACCCTATTCCCAGGTGTGATTCAACCGTATCTTGAATCAAGCATCCTGCAACGCGCTCAGGAAAATAAACTGATCAGTGTTGCATTGCACAATATCCGCGACTGGACGCAAGACCGACATCATGTCACCGATGACGCGCCGTACGGGGGCGGCGGCGGGATGGTGATGAAGGTGGAGCCGATCTTCGCGGCAGTTGA
>AMWB02015907.1_pt1 | contig 28380 bp, 29 predicted proteins | sample 200311 | NCBI WGS metagenome assembly AMWB02 (sample SAMN02737377, study PRJNA173069) | bioreactor metagenome | biome: anode biofilm in microbial fuel cells | place: USA: California | collected 2010-12-16 | reverse complement strand
AGGTTGTCGAACACCGCCACCGTCGTCGTGTCGTATTCGTCGGCGCCGCCGCAGATCATGGCGTCCTGCATGCCGTATCGGATCATTTCATAGCCGAACCCGATCGACTGGCTGCTCGTTGTGCAGGCGGTGGAGGATGAGATCACCCGGCCGGTGATGCCGAACATCTTGGTGATGTTGACGGCCGTGGTGTGGACCATCGACTTGAGATAGTCCACCGCTCCGATGCGCGCATATTCCGACCGCGACCCGCTGAAGAAGTTCCGGTAGATGCCGCGCTGGACCGTCGGGCTGCCGTGGGTGGAGCCGAAGGCGACGCCCAGTCTGCCCGACGTGATGAACGAGGGATCGAGGCCGGCCGCGTCGAGAACCTCTTTGACGACCTGGCAGGCATAGTAGGCCACCGGGCCCATGGTCTTTCGGAATCGGCGGGCGAAATCGTATGTAACCGGATAGTCGACGGTGCCGAAGACCCGCGAGTGGATGTAATCGCCCAACAGGTCGTCGGGCTTCAGTTTCTTGACGCCCGAAACGCCGTTTTCAAGGCTTTTGACGATATCCGCCTTCCCGTGGCCGATGGGCGTGATGGCCGATCCGGCGGTGATGACGACGCGTCGTTCCATATCGGTTCAGGCCTCTTTCCGGTCGCGGGCTTCGATATAGCGCCGGATGTCTGCCAGGGTCCGGATCGTCATGGCCTGCTTTTTCTCTTCCTGGCTGAGGGAAACGCCCAGCATCCTTTCGATCTCCACCAGAAGCTCGATGGCGTCGATACTGTCGAAATCGTATGCCTGCCGCAAGTCTTCATCCATGGCGGGATCGTCGATCTCGAATTTTTCCCTGAAAATCCGCTTCAGTTCGGATTCAATCGTTTCTCGGCTGAGGGTCATTCCATCCTTGTCCGTATGTGAATTGCAGAAGGTGCATTAAAATGAAACCGGTCGAAAAGTCAAGGCAATTGGCTCAAAACAGTCGGCTCAAGACCGTCGGCAATGATTCTTGCCGGCAGGCTGCCGGTCGATGTCTCTTTTTGCACCGGCTTTTCTGCGGGCGGCGGGAACCATGATCCTCTGAAAGATGAGACGGGAAAAGGTGGCGGAATTTCTCAAAAAATCGGCGAGCGGCCTGAAATGGGAGATCCTTCGGGTCCCGGGGCGGTAATCGACCCCGACCGGCGCTTCCACCACCGGGATCCCTGCCCATCGGGCCTTCACAAGGATCTCCACCTCGAACTGGAAGCGCCGGGTCCGGACATCCAGGCCGAGGGTCTCCGGAAGAGGGTAGAGCCTGAAGCCGCTCTGCGTGTCGGCAAGGCGCGGGCCGCCGGCGCACCACACCCAGAAATTTGAAAATTTCCGACCGAACCGGCTGGTCCAGGGAACCGCGGTGTCCGACATTCCCGTTCGGGCTCCCACAACGATGGGGCGACCGGTTGCCGGCAGCGCCGCCATCAGGCGGCGCGCGTCCTCGGGGTCATGCTGCCCGTCGGCATCGATCGTGACCGCCCAGTCGGCGATTCGGGCCGCTTCGGCAAAGCCGGTCGCAAGGGCCGCGCCCTTCCCCAGATTTGCGGGGTGGCGCAGGATGCGGACGTTCGGGATATTGCGAAGCAGGTCTTTCGTGCCGTCCGTCGACCCGTCGTCCACGACAATGACGGGAAAGCCCAGCCGACAGGCGGCACGTACGGTATTTTGGACCATCTCGGGGTGGTTGAAGACCGGTATGACCACTGAAAAGCGGCAGCCCGCGCCCGGAACGAACGGTGCGGGAGACCGCAGGAGCGAATTGTGCCGGGCGGGTGTATTCATCTGGCGGCCGATGCTTAGGACCTGAAACAAAATAAACTTAACAATCCTGCTTGTCTTTTGACCCGTCTTCCGTGTTGCGCCAAAGGCTCTATACGGAAAGTATGCGACCGTTGACGCGCCTTGAAGACGACCCAACATCCGGCGCAATCTTTGTCAACTTTATTTCGTTTCAGGTCCTTATTTCTGAACCAATTCATGAAAGTTGACGGAACATTCTCCGGTTGAAAATTATCACCTCCAGGAGATGAAAGCCATATCTTTTTGTTCGGAAGCGCCGACAACAGTCGCCGATCCGACACTGAACGGGAAAAAGTCCCAGATGAAATGAAGTCAAGTACCCATGGACAATAAATGAATTTTCTGCAATTGTGGGTTATAATAATGGATATAAGGAGACAAAGAGATGTACGCGATCACCCGGCGCGCGTTTTCGCGCAATACGTACCGTGCTCCGATTCATTTCTCAGATCAGCATGTCATGGAATCTCCACAAGAATTTCATGAAGGGGAGATGATCAACAGCAGCATCGGCGGAATGGCATTCCTTTCCGGGCGGGCACTTGCTGCCGGTTCGGGCATTCTGATCAAGATGGTCGATCTTGTGCCGGATCCATATTGGCTGGAGGCCCGGCAGGACTATCTTGCCGAAGTCCGATGGTGTGTAAAAAAAGAGAATGAAGAGACGCACCTCTATCAGGTGGGTGTCCGGTTTCTGGTCGATACCTGCAGGATGTGCGACAAAACGATCCTGCGGGGCTCGACCGACGCCGCGGACCTGTGTCCGGATTGCCTGACCCGGGTATGCTCCCTGTGTGACGGTTCGGTCAGGGAGTGCATTGAAAAATATCTGATGGGGAATGTCTTGTAGAAATGTCTGGTAAAAGCTCTGGCAAGATGACGGGCCGACCGTCGGAAAGAGCGATTGCTCTCTCCTGGCGGCGGCTTGGAATTCAGGCGCTTTTTTTCCGGGCGGTCGCGGCGTTCGATCGGGACCCCGCGGCGACGGAAGTTGTTTTCTCCCCGCTGGTGCTGTTCCGTTTGGCAACGCGCCGGGACGCCGCTTTTTTTCGCTGCACCGCAGATTTCACATCCTCTTCCCGCGCTTTCAGCCACCCCGCGATTTTAGGAGCGAATTCCGCCTGGTATTTTGAACTGACATAGATGCCGATATGGCCGGTGTCGAGGCAGAGATCCTCGGTGTCCTTGCTGCCGACCGCCCGGGTCAGCCGTTCGCAGGCGGCGGGCGGCACGAGGTGATCGAACCTGCCGTAGATGTTCAACAGCGGCATCGTGATCTTCTTCAGGTCCACCCGGCGCCCGCCCAGCTCCAACCGATTCCGGATCAGAAGGTTCTTTTTGTAGCAGTCTTCGATGAACTGCCGGAAGGTGGCCGCAGGCACATCCGGACTGTCGAAGATCCATTTTTCCATCCGGACGAAATTTTCCACGAAGTTCTTGTTGTCCATGTGTTCGAAGAACCCGACGTATTTGTCTAGGATGAGCCGCGCCGGGTTGAGCAGCAGAAACCCGAGATTCATGACGTCGCCCGGCATGTTGCCGTAGACGTCCCCCATCTCGAGGGCCCGGGTGTTTTTCATCCAGATATGGAGAAGGCCCGTGTCGGTGTCGAAATGGGTGGGGGTGACGGTCGTGACGAGGTTTTTGATCTTTTCGGGGTGGAGGGCCGCATACATCACCGAAAACGCGCCGCCCATGCAGATCCCCATCAGGTTGATCCTGGAGAGGCCGTGCCGTTGCCGGATGAAATCGACGATATTGTCCATGTAGCCGTTCACGTGGTCGTCGATCGTGGTGTAGCGGTCTTTCCGGGTCGGGTATCCCCAGTCGATCATGTAGACCTCGATACCCTGGTCCAAAAAGGTCTGAACGACGCTTCTGCCCGGCTGAAGATCAAGCATCGTTTCGCGGTTGATCAGGGCGTAGACGACGAGCAGGGGGAATTTCTGAGTGACTTTTTCGGGCATGTAGTGCTTGAGGCTCACCCGGTCCTCTTCGTAGACGACGTCGTAGGGGGTTGCGGCCAGATCGGTTTCCAGAGTGCCCAACATCACCTCCGAGGCTTTCTGAACGCGGGTCTTGACCTGTTCGGTGCTTTCGGTCAGTTTTTTCAGGATCAGATCGACGGCGATTTTAGACTTGCTCATAACAATACCTTTCCGCATCTTTATGCGTTTTCTTTTTCAACTTCTTCAAACCCACAGGGGTCCAACCGCTTCGAATCGGAGTGGTTCAATTGGTCGGATGATCTCGAATCCTCTGCTCTGTTCGTAAATTATTCTCGGACGATAGAACTTTAAAGGTTGCTGGACAAAAATCAAAAACAGCTGACTGAATTCTGTTCAGGAATTATATCATGGTCGTCAACTGATTTGATATAGGGGGTTTTTATCATTTTTCTGGGTAAAAAACCCCAGCGCTTGAAGTGATTCAGGATCGAAACGGGATGGCTCTTCTATATGTGCCGTGAACTTTGACATATGGCGCGCCGACCGGGAAAATTCCCCGTAAAAATGATAACAATTACCTATATACAGGCGGGAGCGTTGTATTCTATAGGTTGGCAGGTCGGGTTTCTGGAAAGGTGTGATCCACCCCATCCGCAGGTATGGAGGATATGAGATGGACCAAGGCGATCATTGCTGCCACGAAGGCAGCGTCCCTGATATTCCGCATCTTATCCGGAGTATTCAGCGAATCAAGGGCAACCCGGACTGTTTCGGCATGATGGTCGAGGCTTGTCAGCCCCTGTCGTGCTGCTGGTATGAACTCTGTTCAAAGATGTCCGTCCGGAGTCTGGGCGAACCGATGCCGGAGGATCGGTCCGGAATAACGAAATAGCAACATGAAATAGAAACATAGAGACGGCGACGAATTCAGCCCGTTACGGCGGGCATGAACGCCACCGCCCAAGCACCGGGGCCCATATGGGCGCCGGACGTCAAGGAGAGCGGCTGCACCCGGATATCCGATGCGCCGTACCGCCGCTTGACCGCCGGCAGCACATTTTTTTCCACCCAGGTGATGTTGTCGGAATACTGCAGCAGAACCAGATGCCGCCGGCCGCTTTTCAGACGGCGTTCGAGGCGCTCCATGGCAAATGCCAGCTGTGATTTACGGTTTCTGGTCATGCCGATCCGCTTCGCCCCGTCGGCGGTGGGGGTGATGACGGGCTTCATATGGAGCATGTCGCCCATAAAAGCGCCGGGACGGGAAATCCGCCCGCTTCGGGAAAGATAGTTCAGCCGGTCGAGAAAGACATATTCCTCGGAGGCTTCCATGGCGTAGCGGACATAATCGGCGACCGTTTGCGGCGATGTCGCCCCGGCGGCATATTGCGCCGCGGATACCGCTATCGCCCCCAGGCGCCCTGAAGCGGCGCCGGTGTCGATGACCGTCATCCGACCGTCCGGATCATGCGCCGCTTGCCACCTGCACGCCGCCGCGAAATTGCCGGTGTACGCCGATCCCACGCACAGGTAAAGTACCCGGTCGAATCTGCCGAGAGCGCTCGTATATCGTTCGTGTCGTTCGAAATTCGATGCCTGGGCCGTGGAAACGCGGCCACCGGACCGCATGGCCGCATAGAGCAGCGCGGGTTCCATGAGGGTTTCAGGCAGCGCCCGACCGTCGACGATCACATAACTGGCCAGGACGGTCATCCCCCATCTCCGGGCCTCGGCCGGATCGATCGATCCGGCGGCGTCGGTCATGATGTGAACCGCGGACGCCGATTTCGGGGCGCGGTTTTCCTCCGCGGTCATCGGCATCGCCGACCATTCCAGCACCTCGCCCACGGGGCCGACGCTGCTGCGGACCAAACATTCGTTTCCGGTATGGAAATGAACCTTGAGCGCTTCGCCGGTCTTTGCAACCACCATGCTGTCGCCATAATGTGAAATCGTCCGGATGACGGCTTTTTCGTTGTCGCCGCCGTCATCGCGGATGGGACGGGGGCGGATGACGGCCTGAACGCACCGGTCCGCTGGCGCATGATGCTGATGCCCGGGGATTTTTCGCGGCGCATCAAGGAGCGGCCCAAACCGGTCGGTGACCGGCATCAGGAGAGCATTGCGGCCGAAGCAGGCCGAAAAAAAACCTTCCAGAAAGATAAACATCCCCAAGGCTCCGGCATCCACCACGCCGGCGGCCTCGAGTTCGGGCAGCATGGCGGGGCCAAAACGGACGGCGTCTGCGAGTGATTCGATGAGCAGCGACACCTCATCGGCCTCTGACGGGAGCTTGGCGGCCGCCAGGGCGTCGAACACGCTGAGCATGGTGCCGGCTTTGGGCTCGCCCACCGAAGCCCATGCGGCATCCCTGCCGGCAGCGGCGGCCCGGTAAAAGGGCAGGGGGCCGTCAGGGGCGAGAAAGCCCGCAAGAAAACAAGCGGCGATATTTCCGGAATTTCCCACCGCCCGGCGCTGGATTTCCCGGACCACGCGCTCGGCGCCGGCTGCGCTTCCGATGTCGCATTGGTGCAGCGGCATGAGCGAGACGGTGAGATTGCGGCCCGTATCGCCGTCGGCTACCGGAAAGACATTGATGGCGTCGAGCAGGTCCGCCCAGGCGGCCATCCGCTCCCATGCATACGCCAGAGCGGCGGATATCCGTTGTGCCGTCACCTAAGTCTCCGAAATTATAAATTTATGATAAATATCCGGCGATTTACAGCGCCTCCGGTTCCAAGATCTCCACAATGGTTCTTTCCACCGTCCGTCCCTGTTCCAGGGCATAGGTCCTGCGGATAACCTTGAGCCGGTTTTCGGCATAGAGCTGAATGCATTCGGGGTAAATCTCCCACTCTATTTGGAGGCCTTTCTTCTTGACGGATGCGAGACTGTCGCCGGGATCGATCGCGAATGCCCGCTGCCCGATGATGGGGCCTGAATCCTCGCCGTAATCGATGAAATGAACCGTGCAGCCGCCGATCTTGCACCCGTACCGAAAGGTGTCGCCGTAGCCGTCCACGCCGGGAAAGGCCGGCAGAAGCGCCGGGTGGATGTTCATGATCCGGGGGCGGAGGGGATCGGTGTTGACGCGGTCGATGCAATACGGCGTCAGGTTTCGCATGAAGCCGGCCAGAACGAGCAGATCGAAGCCGTGAACCTCCATCCGTTCCAGCAGCTGCGCCTCGGCCGCCGCCCGGCTCGCGAAAAAGGCCAGGGCTTTTTTGCGGTCCGTGGCGGCGGAAAAGAGGTTTTGCCTCGACAGGACATCGTCGATGTCGAAATCACCGGGGATGTCGATCGTCTCAGGATCTGTGCGGTAGGAACGAATGACAGCCGCATAATCGACCGTAAAATGGGGAATATGGTGCTTTTCGGCCCGCTCCAGGCCTTTTGCGGCGGGATTGTCCGACCCGACGAAAACGACGTCGGCATCGATCCGGCCGGCCTCGCAGCTGTCGATAATGGCCTGGAGATTGGTTCCGCCGCCTGAAATCAGGGCGCCGACGCGGATTTTCCTGCCCATGGGAGACTGCCTCCGTTCATTGAAAATAAGAATGAATGTCGTAGTCTTGCCGACGTTTATGACCGCAGGACATGCGCGCCGCAAGATTTCAGATATCGATCGGGGAAGAGGTAACAGAATGCCGTCGTCGTGTCAATCCGCCGGGCCGGCACGCCCCGGCGGCAAAGATGCAATGTGGTTGACAAAAAACCCCACGGTCACTATAATTTCGGCAATTGAATAACCCCAATGAAAGGACAACAGGATATGGCTGAAGGTGTTGTGGAAATCAATGATGACGGCTTTGAAGCGGAAGTGCTGAAGTCCGACATACCTGTTTTGGTGGATTTCTGGGCGCCGTGGTGCGGCCCCTGTAAAGCTATCGCTCCTACCGTCGAACAACTGGCAAAGGATTTCGGCGGCAAGATAAAATTCACGAAATGCAATGTGGACGACAATCCGGTAACACCCGCGAAATACGGCATTCGGGCCATTCCCACACTCATCTTCTTCAAGGGTGGCGAAGTGGCCGATCAGATCACGGGCATGGTCGCCAAAGCCAAACTGGAAGAAGCCATCAATAAACTGGTCTGAAAGCTGATCCCGGAACCCTATGACGGTCCATCTGAATATCGGACCGGATATAAGAGCGTTCCAGCCGGAAACCGGATCTGAAAGCGGCAGCGGAGTCGTTGGGCGGAGTCATGTAAATGGCAGGCGTTGACTATGATCTCGTGATTATCGGAGGCGGTCCGGCCGGGCTGACGGCGGGGCTCTATGCGGCCCGCGCCCGTCTCAACACGCTTCTGCTGGAGGGGCATCTGCCGGGCGGCCAGATCCTCATTACAGATTGGGTTGAGAACTATCCTGGTTTTCCCGACGGCGTCACCGGGCTCGATCTCGTCCGGGCCATGTCGGACCAGGCGAAACGTTTCGGCTTGACAATGGAGACCGCCAAGGTCGATGCCATCGACCGCGACGGCAACGTCAGGATCGTCAAAGCCGGGGAGCGGATATTTAGAACCTATGCCGTGATCATCGCCACCGGGGCGTCGCCCAAGAAGCTCGGGGTGCCGGGGGAGGATCAATTCTTTGGAAAGGGGATTTCCTCCTGCGCCACCTGTGACGGTCCTTTCTATAAAAATCGCGTGGTCGCCGCCGTGGGCGGTGGGGATACCGCCGTTCAGGAAAGCGTTTTTCTGACGAAATTCGCGAGCAAGGTCTATTTAATTCATCGAAGAGACCGGTTCCGTGCCGAGAAGATACTCCAGGAACGGGCGCTGGCCAGCGACAAGATAGAAATCATCTGGGACACGGTGGTGACAGGGATCAGCGGCCTGACCCATGTCGAAAACATCCATATCCGTAACGTTAAAACCGGTGAAGGGCGAACCCTCCGGGCCGACGCCTTTTTTGTGTGGATCGGCATTCTTCCCAATGCCGATTTCCTTGGAGATACGGTCCGGCGGGATGAGTATGGCTTCATCATGGCGGACGATCATATGATCACCTCCGTTCCAGGCCTGTTCGCGGCCGGGGATGTGAGGGCCACCCCTCTGCGCCAGATCGCCACGGCTGTCGGCGACGGTGCGATTGCCGCCTACGCGGCGGAACATTATATCGAGCAGTTGGTAAAATGAAAAAAACATTGTTTGCGGTACTGTTCCTGACCTTTTTGGTATCGGGATGCTCCTGGTTTCAAACGAGAGACGAGGAATCCTCCGACGATCTCGTGAGCGACGGCATGTATAACTATGAAGATGCGAATTATCGCAGGTCAATAGAATCGTTTGAAAAACTGAAAGACTGGTATCCCTACAGCAAGTATGCGATCCTGGCGGAGCTGAAGATCGCCGACGCGCACTACCGGCTGCACGAATATGACGAGGCGATCGCCGCTTATGAATCCTTTGAAAGTCTCCATCCCCGTAACGATGCCGTTCCTTATGTCATCTATCAGATCGGGACCAGCTATTTCGAACAAATCGACACGGTCGACCGCGACCAGACCGTTGCCGAAAAAGCTCTTGCGGTCTATACGCGGCTCGTGAAGCAATACCCCGACGATCCTTATGCCGCAAAAGCGCGTGAACATATCAAGCTCTGCCAGAAGAGCCTTGCCGGACATGAGTTTTACGTGGGTTTGTTCTATTATAACAGCAAACACTACCGGCCGGCCCTCAAGCGGTTCAAATCGGTTCTCGCCAACTATCCGGATGTGGGTATTCATCAGGAGGCGATCCGATACACCGCGCTTTGCGAAACCCGGCTTCAGAACGATGCCGGGGATACGGATGCCGATCAGAAGGAAGCGTCAATGGGGGCCGAAAGTGCGAGCGAGTGGCCGACGAATTACTAGAACGGCCGGCCCCGGTTCAAAAAATGCCTTTACATAAATACGCGCATGGCATATAATACTTGATTGTGTTTTTGCCATATCGTTTTCGAAGCTTAGATGGAAACTATCAGGGTAATTTTCAGGATATTATTTAAGGAGTGATGATCATGTCCAGAATGTGTGAGATTTGCGGCAAAACCGCGCAGGTCGGAAACAATGTCAGTCATGCGCATAATCTCAACAAGCGTCGTTTCAACCCTAATCTGCAGCGTGTCCGCGCCATGCGGGGCAAGCAGGTCAGAAAAATAATGGTCTGCACCCAGTGCATCAAATCCGGACGGGTCATCAAAGCGGCCTAACCTTCGATCCGCGCGACTCTGTTGATATGTTTCACTTTTTTGATGGCGGAAAGCACCCGGTTGAGGTGGTTCGTATCCTTTATCGCCAGGGTGAAAATGCTGTCGACGGTGTTGTTTTCCCGGATTTCCGAGTGGACGTTCAGGATGTTGGCGCCGTTTTTGCTGATCGTGGACGCCAGGTCCGCCAGGAGACCCACCCGGTCGTACGCATGAATATGAATCTTGACCGGGTAGGTTTCTTCAGTCGACGTGTCGTTCCACTCCACCTCGATCTGCCGTTCGGGATTGACCTGGAGGGCATTGACGCAATTGATGCGATGGATGGTCACCCCCCGCCCCTGGGTGATATAGCCGATGATCGAGTCTCCGGGAACCGGCTGACAGCATTTGCCGAATCTCACCAGAATGTCATCGATTCCCTTGACCGTTACCCCCGTCTTCGTTTTTTTCTTCCGAACCCGATCGATGATCTTGTCGAAGAGTGAATCGTCTTTCTCCTCTTCGCTCGCAGGCTTCGGGATGAATTTCCGGACGACCTGCAGCGGCGTGATCTTGCCGTAACCCACATTCGCGATCAGATCGTCCGCCGTCTTGAACCCGAAGTCGGCGATCACCTTCTCCATCTCTTCGGACTTCACGTAATCGTTGTAGTTGAGCTTATACTTCCGAAAGGCCTTTTCACACATTTCCCGGCCCAGCGTGATGCTCCGCTCCTTTTCCTGCGTCTTGATCCACTGCCGGATGCGGGAGCGGGCCTTGACGGTTTTGACGAAACTGAGCCAGTCTTTGCTGGGCTGATGGTTTTTGTTGGTGATGATCTCGACGATATCGCCGGTGGCCAGCTCCGAGCGCAGAGGCACCATGCGGCCGTTCACCTTGGCGCCGATGCACTGGTTGCCGACTTCGGTATGGATCAGATAGGCGAAATCGACCGGCGTCGATCCCTTGACCAGCGATTTTACCTGGCCCTGGGGAGTGAAAACATAAACCTCGTCCGGAAAAAGGTCGATGCGGACGCTTTCAAGGAATTCATCGGGATTTTCAATATTGGCCTGATTTTCGATCAGGTTCTGGATCCAGGCGAATTTCTCGCTGACGCTCTTGTCGAGTTTTTTCCCTTCCTTGTAGCTCCAGTGAGCCGCGATGCCCGATTTGGCAACGCGGTCCATCTCCCAGCTCCGGATCTGGATTTCCACCCGTTCGCCGTAAGGGCCGATGACGGTGGTATGAAGGGACTGGTACATGTTCGGCTTGGGCCGGCCGATGTAGTCCTTGAATTTGATGTCGATCGGCTTCCAGAGCGCATGGAGGATGCCCAGGGCCTCGTAGCACTGCGACTTGGTATCGAGGATGATCCTGAACGCGACGATGTCATAGACATCCTCGAACGCGAGGTTCTGGGAAATCATCTTCTGGTAGATGCTGTAAAAATGTTTGTACCGGCCCAGCACGACGCACCTGAGGCCGGCGTCGGCCATCTCCTTTTTGATCATCCCCATGACGGTGTCGACATAGTTTTCCCGCTCCGCCTTGTCCTTGCTGACAAGGCCCTTGATCCGGGCGTATTCCTCGGGCATGAGATACATGAACGAGGTGTCTTCCAACTCCCGCTTCATCCAGTAGATTCCCAGCCGGGAAGCGAGGGAGGCGTATATGTCGAGGGTTTCCTGTGAAATCTCCCGCTTTTTCTTCTCGCTTTTGTGAAATCCCAGGGTGCGCATGTTGTGCAGGCGGTCGGCCAGTTTGATCAGGATCACCCGGATATCGTCGGCCATGGCGAGAATCATCTTGCGGATGCTCTCGGCATGGCGTTGATTGGCGCTGTGGGTCTCGACCTTGGTCAGTTTGGTCACGCCCGACACGATATGGGCGACATCCGGACCGAAGATGTCGCTGATTTCCGCGGTGGTGGCGTGGGTGTCTTCCACCACGTCATGGAGGAGGCCCGCCGCGATCGAGACGGCATCGAGGTTCATATCCGCCAGGATCGCCGATACCTCTAATGGATGGGAGAGATAGGGCTCCCCGGAAAGGCGCACCTGGCCGTCGTGGACCCGGGCGGAGTAAATATAAGCGCGGTCGATGAGATCGACGTCCGCATCCGGGTTGTTTTCGATCATTTTGTCGATGATGTCGCTGATACGAACCATGGGCGCTGCTTTCCTAAGAGAGATTCCCTTTCAATAAGCTTTCGCGAAGACGACACGCTCACCCGAGGGTTTCCCGCAGCAGATGCACCGTCCCTTTTCGGCGGTATTGTCGAGGGGGATGCACCGGATGGTGACGGTGAGATCCTCTTTGATCCGGGCTTCGCATGCCGCGTCGCCGCACCAGTGGCTCATGGCATACCCGCCGTGGATTTCCGGTTTTTCGATGTTTGCCGGCGTGAAAAACCTGTAGAATTCTTCCCGGTCGTCGATGGAACGGGTATGGGTGTCTGCAAGCGTCTTGGCGCGGCCAAAAAGATTGCCCTGGATCTCATCGAGAAGCGCGCCGATTTTTGTGACGAACGCGTCGCGCTTGATGGCCGTCTTTTTCCGGTGTTCCTCGTCGCGGCGGCCGACGAAAACGGCATTATCGGCGATGTCGCGGGGACCGATCTCCACCCGGAGGGGGATGCCCTTTTTGATCCATTCCCATCCCCTGGCCCCGCCGATATCCCGATCGTCGATCTCGACGCGCAGGCGGGCGTGATGGTAGTAGGTATCTTTCAGCTCGCGGGCGAGGCTTTCGGTATATTCCATGACGCGGGTCCGTTCATCGTCATTTCTGAAGATCGGAAGCAGCACCAGATGCGACGGGCTGACCCTGGGGGGCATGATTACGCCGTCGTCGTCGCCGTGCGTCATGATCAGGCCGCCGATCATCCGGGTGGAAGTGCCCCAGGAGGTGGTCCATGCGAACGCCTCCTTTTCCTCGGGGGTCTGGAACTTGATGCCCGAAGCCTTGGCGAAATTCTGGCCGAGAAAATGGGAGGTGCCGGATTGGAGCGCCTTGCGGTCCTGCATCATGGCTTCAATGCAGAGGGTGTCGACCGCGCCGGGAAATCGTTCCGAGGCTGTTTTTCGCCCTTTGACGACCGGCATGCCCAGATAATCCTGCACGAAATGCGCGTAAACCTCCAACATCTGGTGGGTGCGGGCGACGGCGTCTTCCGATGTGGCGTGGACGGTGTGCCCCTCCTGCCACAGAAACTCGCTGGTTCTGAGAAAAATGCGGGTCCGCATCTCCCACCGTACGACATTGACCCATTGATTGATGAGCAGCGGCAGATCCCGGTAGGAGGAGACCCATTTGGCGAATGAATCGCCGATGATGGTTTCGGAGGTGGGCCGCACGACCAGCGGTTCGGCCAGCTCGCCTGCGGGGGAGAGGCCGCCCGCGGCATTTTTTTCGAGGCGGTGGTGGGTGACGACCGCGCACTCCTTGGCAAACCCCTCCACATGCTGGGCTTCCTTTTCGAGGAAGCTGAGCGGAATAAAGAGCGGAAAGTAGGCGTTTCTGACGCCGGTGGCCTTGAAAAGATCGTCCAGCTCGCGGACGATATTCTCCCAGAGGGCATACCCCCAGGGCTTGATGACCATGCATCCGCGCACCGGTGAACGATCGGCCATATCCGAGGCCTTGATCACCTGCTGATACCATTCCGCGTAATCTTCGGTCCGTGTGGGGGTGATTGCTGTTTTCGGCTGCGTTGCCATGTATGGTGTCCTTTCGATCAGATTCGGGAAGATGAAATCAATGCCGGGCCGCATACCGGCATGTCGAGAATGGATGGCGGTCCGAACGCCTTTACCGGAGCCGCCGGGGCGTGTCAGGCATCCCTGTCGGGCGACGTTCGGGATTTTATAAAATGATCGACCTCTTCCAGCAGCACATCGACCAGCTTTTCATGGGGCACCTTCCGGATGACCTCGCCCCGCTTGAAAAGTATCCCCATGCCGTCGCCGCCCGCGATGCCGATGTCGGCCTCCTTCGCTTCTCCGGGACCGTTCACCACGCACCCCATGATGGCGATCTTGACGGGGAAGGCGACAAACAACAGGGCCTTTTCGACCTGTTCGGCCACAGTGAAGAGATCGATTTTACAGCGGCCGCAGGTGGGGCAGCTGATAATTTCCGGGCCCCGCTGCCGGAGGCCCAGCGCTCTCAGGATTTCGTATCCGACACGGACCTCCTCCACCGGATCGCGGGTCAGCGAGACGCGGATGGTATCCCCGATCCCCTCCGCCAGCAGCATGCCGATGCCAAGTGCCGATTTGACGATTCCCGGAAAGAGCCCGCCGGCTTCCGTAACGCCGACGTGCAGCGGAAGGTCGGTTTTTTGGGCAAGGAGCCGGTAGGCCTCCACCGTCCGGCTGACGTCCGAGGCCTTGAGAGAGATTTTTATCTCGTGGAAGTCACACGATTGCAGCATCTCTATATGACGCAGGGCGCTTTCAACCATGCCCGCCGCGGTGACGCCGCCATATTTGTTGAGGATCTCCTTTTCAAGGGAACCGGAATTGACGCCGATGCGGATGGGCAGCCCCCGGTCTTTTGCGCAGCGTACCACGGCGGCCACTTTGTCCATGCCGCCGATATTGCCGGGGTTTACGCGCAGCCCGTCGGCGCCGGCCTCGGCCGCCGCGATGGCGAGGCGGTGGTCGAAATGGATATCGGCGACAAGGGGGATGGTGATTTCCCGCTTGATCGGGCCAATGGCGCGGGCGGCGGCCATGTCGGGCACGGCGACGCGGACGATCTCGCATCCGGCAAGTTCAAGACGCCGGATCTGATCGGTCGTGGCCGCAATGTCGTCGGTCGGCGTATTGGTCATGGACTGTACCGCGATGGGCGCGTTGCCGCCGACGGGTACGCCGCCGACATACATCCGTCGCGTGGATCTTCGATTGCCGAAGATTGTATTCCGCTTGCCGGCATTCGGGTCGGGCATTGTTTTCAATTCCAGAAAAACCGATAAAATCCAATAACCTGAAAGGGGGCCGGTGGTGCGGCCATCCGGCCCTTCATCTCAGACGATCATCCATTAGCGAAAAAACGGATTGTAGCGCTTCTCTCTTCCGATGGTGGTGGCCGGTCCATGTCCGCAAAAGACCCGGGTTTCATCCGGCAGGGTGAACAGCTTGGTTCGTACGCTGGCGATGAGCTTGTCGAAATTGCCGCCCGGAAGATCGGTCCGTCCGATGGAGCCGGAAAAGAGCGTATCCCCGACAAAGACGGCGTCTTCGGTCTGAAGGGCGATGCCACCGGGGCTGTGGCCCGGCACATGGAGCACCTTGAGGGTGATCCTGCCGAAGGTGAGGGTATCGCCGTCGGCGGGCATGGTGTCGGCCGTCGGCGAATTTTCGACGGAAAGACCGAACGAGGCCGCTGCCTGGCTGAGATGGCCCAGCATCGGCGCATCGCCTTCATGAATCAGAATCGGCGCTCCGGTGGCGTCTTTGAGCTGCTTGTTGGCGCCCACGTGGTCGAAGTGGCCGTGGGTGTTGATGATCAGTTTGACGGCAAGGCCCATCCGGTCGACGGCCCGCAGAATGCGATCGGGGTCGCCCCCCGGATCGATGACCGCGGCTTCCTTGGTTTCCTCACATCCCAGAATGTAGCAGTTGGCCATAATCGGCCCGACTTCCAGATTTTCCAAAATCATGGCATTCTCCTTTCCATCAATGCGCAAACAGCCGCGGGGCTTTTTGAATGCCGGAAACGGACGGGCCGCCCAGGCGCGGGCATCGTCGTTCAAATCGGCAGGGGTCTTCGGAATGCATCAGCGGCTTTTCAACAATGCGGGTTTCGGGAAATTTTCGAAGATCTTTTCCGATCGCTCGATCTCCTCGTCCGTCAGAACATAATTCGTCAGCCGACCGGCAAGAAATTTTTCATAGGTGGCCAGATCCAGCAGTCCATGTCCGCTCCAGGTAAACACGATCACCTTCTCTTTTCCCTCTTCCCTGGCCTTCACGGCTTCGTTCACCACGCATGCCAGGGCATGATTCGTTTCAGGCGCGGGGATGATCCCTTCGGTTCTCGCCACCAGCAAGCCGGCGTTCATGGCCTCCACCTGGGTGACGGACCGGGGGGATGCGATGCCCTCGCTCACGATCTGACTCACGGTCGGCGCCATGCCGTGATACCTGAGCCCGCCGGCATGCAGCGGCGGCGGAACGAAAGCGTGTCCCAGGCTGTGCATGGGCATGAGCGGCGTATACCGGGCCGTGTCTCCGTGGTCGTAGACATACGGCGCCCTGGTGAGCGTGGGGCAGGCCGCGGGTTCGACCGGAAGGATCTCGATGTCGCGTCCGTTGATCTTGTCCAGCACAAAAGGAAAGGCAAGTCCCGCGAAATTGCTGCCGCCGCCGGCGCAGCCGATGACGATGTCGGGGTATTCGCCGATTTTTTCGAACTGTTTCTTCGCCTCGAGGCCGATGATCGTCTGATGGAGCATGACATGGTTGAGAACGCTGCCCAGCGAATACCGCGTCTTTCCCGACTCATCGGCCACGGCCGCCTCGATCGCCTCGCTGATGGCGATACCCAGGCTTCCCGGCGTATCGGGATCCCGCGCGAGCGCTTCCCTTCCGGCACGCGTCTCGCTGCTCGGACTGGCCACGCACTCTCCGCCCCAGGTCTCCATCATCGCTTTACGGTAAGGTTTCTGGTCGAAGCTGACGCGGACCATATAGACCTTGCACCGCATGCCGAACTGGGCGCAGGCGAACGCCAGGGCGCTGCCCCACTGGCCGGCGCCGGTTTCGGTGGTCATCCGCTCGATGCCGAAGATCTTGTTGTAGTAGACCTGGGGCACCGACGTATTGGGCTTGTGGCTTCCCGGCGGGCTCAGGCTTTCATTCTTGTAGTAGATTCTGGCAGGCGTTCCCAGCGCCTTTTCCAGCGACAGCGCACGGACCAAGGGGGCGGGGCGCCAGATGGAAAGTACATCCATGACCGGCCCGGGGATGTCGATCCACCGCTCCGTGCTGACCTCCTGCTCGATCAGGTTCATGGGAAACACCGGCGCCAGGTCTTCCGGCGTGATCGGGCTGCCGTTTGGCCCCAGCGGCGGGTTCATCTTGATATCCGCCAGGATATTATACCATTTGCGCGGCATCTCATCTTCGGACAGGAGGATTTTCCTGGTCTTCATATCGCTTTCTGCTCCTTAATGCTTTGGTTTTTTGCCGGACGCTTCATCTGGTGGCCGATCCGGTGACGGTATATCCGGCGAGGCATCCGACATCGCTGTCGATGCGGGCGCGCGCCGCCTGACCACGCCCGGTCTTCCCCGCACCGGAGAAAAGGAGACGTCCTGATCCTGCACGACCGCACGGTCGAGATCGGCATCCGCTGCGGGAATACGTTCGGGTATGATCGACAGGGATTCGTCGTCCACGGCGATCTGCTTGTTTTTCAACGCGATATGCGCGCTGTCGAGAATGCCGTTGATGAAGGCGCCGGAGTCTTCGGTTCCGAATTTTTTGCCGATATCGATGGCTTCGTTGATCGATACCTTCTCGGGAATATCGTCCAGAAAAAGAATCTCATAGAGCGCAATCCGCATCACGTTCCGGTCGACGCAGGCCATGCGGCTGATTCTCCAGTTGCTCGAAAAGCGTTCGATCAGCCGGTCGATCTGGGAACGGTTGCGCATGACCCCTTTGGTCAGCGTTTCGAAAAAGGGCAGCACCGTCTCGGACAGCGGAAAACAGCGCTGGAAGAGCGCCAGCGCTTCCAGGGTGATATCGTTCCGGATATCCATGTAATAGAGCGCCTGCAAGGCGGCCTCTCGTGACTTGCGTCGGTTTTTCATCGTAACTTCACGCCTGGTCTACCACTTCCATCAGATTGGCCATTTCAACGGCGCCGACCGCCGCGCTCCAGCCCTTGTTGCCGGCCTTGGTCCCGGCCCGTTCAATGGCCTGTTCGATGGTATCCGTGGTAAGGATTCCGAAGATGACCGGCACCTCCGATTTCATGGTGACGGCGGCGATGCCCTTGGTGACCTCGGCGCAGACATAATCGTAGTGGGATGTGGATCCCCGAATCACGGCACCGAGGCAGATGATCGCATGATACCGGCCTTTTGCGGCCATTTTCTGGGCCAGCAGCGGGATCTCGAACGCGCCCGGGACCTTGACGATGTCGATATCCGCATCGTCGGCCCCGGAGCGGGTCAATGCATCGAGGGCGCCGCCCACGAGGCGGTCGGTGATAAAGTCATTGAAACGGCTCGCAATGATCGCGAACTTTTTTCCTTCCGCGATCATTTTGCCTTCGAAATAGTTCGGCATGAGATTCTCCTTTTGAGGTCGGACGGATCAGGCTTCGACGTCGATATTCAGCAGATGGCCCATTTTCAGTTTCTTGCACTCCAGATAGCACCGGTCGAAATCATTCGGCGGAATTTCGATCGAGACCTGTTCGACCACGCTGAGGCCGTACCCCTGAAGACCGATCATCTTTTTGGGGTTGTTGGTCATCAGCCGCATCTTTCTCACCCCCAGGTCGCGAAGAATCTGGGCGCCGATGCCGTAGTCCCTGAGATCGTCCTTGAAGCCCAGCTTCCGATTCGCCTCGACGGTGTCGAGGCCGTGATTGAGCTGGAGTTCATAGGCCTTCAGCTTGTTGACCAGTCCGATGCCGCGCCCTTCCTGCCGGAGATAGAGAAGCACGCCGGCGCCTTCCCGGTCGATCATCTCCATGGCCTTGTGAAGCTGGTCGCTGCAGTCGCACCGCAGGGAGCCGAAGATATCCCCGGTCATGCATTCCGAGTGGACGCGGACGAGAATCGGCGACTGGGGATCGATCTCTCCTTTCACCAGGGCGATATGGGTCAGATTGTCCATATCGTTTTCATAGGCGATGATCCTGAATTCTCCGCCGAAGCGGCTCGGGATCCGCGTGTCCGCGGCGCGGCGGACAAAGGATTCGTTCCGGAGCAGGTAGGCCACCAGGTCGGCAATGGTGCAGATTCCGATGCCGTGCTCTTCGCTGAACTGTTCGAGCCTGGGCATCCGGGCCATGGTTCCGTCGTCGTCCATGATTTCACAGATGACGCCGGCGGGCTTCAACCCGGCCAGGCGGGCCAGGTCGACCGATCCCTCGGTCTGCCCCACCCGAACGGTCACCCCGCCGTCGCGGGCCCGGAGGGGAAAGATGTGGCCGGGGCGCGCCAGGTCTTCGGGTCTGCAGCCGTCCGCGACCGCCGTCAGCACCGTGGTGGCGCGGTCCGCCGCAGAGATACCCGTGGTGACCCCTTTTTTGGCCTCGATCGATACGGTAAAGCCGGTTTCGAACCGCGAGGTGTTGTTCTGCACCATCATGGGAAGCTTGAGCTGGTCGGCCTTGGCCCCGGTCAGCGACAGGCAGATCAGTCCCCTGCCGTATCTCGCCATGAAATTGATGGCTTCGGGGGTTACCTTTTCGGCCGCCATGGTGAGGTCGCCCTCGTTTTCACGGTCCTCGTCGTCGACGAGAATGACCATCCGGCCGTCTTTGATGTCTTGAATTGCCTGTTCGATAGAAATTTGCGGCATGGTTGTTCCTGAACTCCTTTAATCCTATGGTTGATCAACCGCATGAAACGCCGGACGGCTTCGGCGTCAAGCCGTCCGGACGGCGGATATCTTTTTTGTAAACATATTACAGAAAGCCGTATCTTGCCAGAAGCTCCCTGCTGACGGCCTCTTTCCGGGGCGCCGCCGTATCGGACGATGCCCTCGTACCGGTGACGAACCGTTCGACGTATTTTCCGATCATGTCCGTTTCGATATTGACGGTGTCCCCGACCGTCTTTCTTCCCACCGTCGTCAGTGTGGCGGTATGGGGAATGATGCTCACCTCGAAACCCTCGTCCGTGCATGTATTGACCGTCAAGCTGACCCCGTCGACGGCGACGGACCCTTTGGGAATCATGTACCGGGCCAGGGGTCCGGGAACGCGGAAGCGGATGATGACGGCATTGCTTTGCCGTGTCCGGCCGGCTATCGTTCCCATCCCGTCGATATGGCCGGAGACGAGATGCCCGTCCAGTCGGTCCGAAAGCCGGAGCGCCCGTTCGAGGTTGACCAGATCTCCCACACGCATCTTGCCGAAGGTGGTTCGGGCGAGGGTCTCGGGCGAAACGTCGACGGTGAAATGTCGGCCGCCGAGGGCGACCGCCGTGAGGCAGGCGCCGCTGACCGCGATGCTGTCTCCCAGTTTCGTGCCGATGAGATCGAAGCCGGCGTCGATAGACAGCTTGCATCCTTCACCCGCGGGATGGATGCCTCTGATCGTTCCGAGTCCTTCTATAATCCCTGTAAACATATGCTCCATTCCAAGGCGATCATCCGATCCGGCGGTTGTCGAGGTATCCCTCGATCATGATGTCCTCTCCGAACCGCCGGACCGTCATCTCCGTGACGGAGATGCAGTCGCGCATCAGGGCCGGGCCGGGCCCCCTGCAGATCGGAAAGCCGTCATCGCCGCCGGTAATCTTCGGGGCGTAAAAGAACATGATCTTGTCGGCTATACCGGAGGTCAGGGCCGATGCCGTGACCCGGCTGCCCCCTTCGACCAGGACGCTTGTTACACCCATCGCCCCCAGTCGTTCCATGAGAACCGCAAGGTCGATTCCGCCCGCCGCCTGCGGCAGCCGGAGAACCGCAGCACCTCTTTCCGACAACCGCCGCTCTTTGTCCGCGGCGGCCGACGCCGCGGCCGCGACGATCACACGGGCGGGCGACGCCACCGTCAGAACCTTCGCATCCTCGGGAATGGAAAGGCGGCTGTCAAGGATAATCCGGGCCGGGTCGCGTCCGTCCACGCCGGGAAGCCGGGTGGTCAGACTGGGGTTGTCGGCCAGAACGGTGCCGATGCCGACCATGATCGCGTCCACGCCGTCGCGCAGATAATGAACGTGGGCGCGGGCCTCTTCGCCGGTGACCCACCGGGCGTCACCGGAGCGGACGGCGATCCGCCCGTCGAGGGTCGCCGCGCATTTCAGGATCACGAACGGACGGCGGGTCTTCATGAATTTCACGAATATTTCATTGAGCCTGAGCGCCTCTTTTTCGAGGATGCCACGGGCGACCAAAACGCCCCTCGACCGCAGATAATCGCCGCCGCCGCCGACGACTTCGGGATTGGGATCGTTCATGGCCGTAAAGACGCGGCGGATGCCGGCAGCCAGAATCTTCTCCGTGCATGGAGGGGTTCGGCCCGTATGATTGCAGGGTTCCAGGGTCACGTACAGATCGGCTCCCCGGGCATGGACGCCCGCGTCGTCGATGGCATTGACCTCGGCGTGGGGGCCGCCCACCGTTTCATGAAAGCCTTTGCCGACAACCGCGCCGTCTTTGACCACGACCGCTCCGACCATGGGGTTGGGCGAGGTGCGGCCCCATCCCTTCCGGGCCAGATCCAGGGCCATCCGCATGTACCGGACGTCATTCATGATGGGGATCACCGTCATGATGGGGATCATCGTGTCCGCACTGGATATCCCGATCGGGTTTTTCCTTGCTCAGCAGCTTCTTGAGTTCGGAGACGAAATCGTTCACGTCCTTGAATTCACGGTAGACCGAGGCGAACCGCACATAGGCGACATCGTCGAGTTCATGGAGCCGGGTCATGATTTTTTCCCCGATGATGTGGGAAGCGATCTCCTTTTCATCGGTCTCCCTCAGGTCCCTTTCGAGATCGTCCAGCAGCTCCTCGATGACGTCCATGCTGATGTTGCGTTTTTCACATGCCCGCTGAATGCCCGAACGGACCTTGTCCCGGCTGAAAATCTCGCGGCGGCCGTCTTTCTTGATAATCATGATCGGAATGTCTTCGACCTGTTCATACGTGGTAAACCGGCGTTCGCAGGCGAGGCATTCCCGGCGCCTGCGGGTGACGTTGCCGTCTTTTCCAAGGCGGGAGTCGATCACCTTGTTGTCGATTTCACCGCAATAGGGGCATTTCATCGTTCAGTCCTCGGGGGCGTCCTCGATCTGGAAGACCTTCACCCCGCCCTCGTCGAACATCTCCGTCGACATCGTGTCGGCGTAACCGGACAGGTAGTACACCTTGCTGATGCCGGCATTGATGATCATCTTGGCGCAGATCGCGCACGGCATATGCGTGCAGAACAAGGTTGCCTTGCGGATCGAGACGCCGTGGTAGGCCGCCTGGATGATGGCGTTCTGCTCGGCGTGAATCCCCCGACAGAGTTCATGTCGCTCGCCCGAGGGAACCCTGAGCCGCTCTCTCAGACAGCCGGTTTCCCGGCAATGGGAGATGCCGGTGGGGGCGCCGTTGTAGCCGGTCGACAGAATCCGCTTGTTTTTGACAATGACCGCCCCGACCGCCCGCCGCATGCAGGTTGACCGCTTCGCCACCAGGGTGGTGATGTCCATGAAATAGTTGACCCACGACGGCCTTTCGGCCGCTTTGGGATCGAGATCATGAATAAGGGCGGTCGGGTCCCCGATGTTGCGAATGGTCATGGCTGCGCCGGTCCTTCACGGTAGATCGGGAATTTCAGGCACAGATCGTTCACCGCCCGCCGGACCCGCCGGATCACCTCAGGATCAGAGGGGGATTTCAGCACCTCGGTGATCAGATCGGCGATGGTCGTCATCTCGCCGGCGCCCATGCCTCGCGACGTCACCGCCGGCGTACCGATGCGAATGCCGCTCGTGATCAGCGGGCTGCGGGTTTCAAACGGTATGGCGTTTTTGTTCACCGTGATCCCGGCCTGTTCCAGCGCGTGTTCCGCGTCTTTTCCGGTGATGCCGAAGCGGGTGAGATCGGCCAGCATCATATGATTGTCGGTGCCGCCCGACACCAGCCGGACGCCGTTTTCGCGCAACCGAGCGGCCATGGCGCCGGCGTTTCCGACGACGTTCTCCTGGTATATCCTGAAGTCGTCGCCCTGGGCTTCCTTGAACGCCACGGCCTTGGCCGCGATGACATGCATCAGCGGTCCTCCCTGGATGCCCGGGAAGATCTGGCCGGCGATCCGGCGGGCATGCGTCTCGCGGGCCAGGATCAGGCCTCCCCGCGGACCTCTCAGGGTCTTGTGGGTGGTCGAGGTGACTGCATCGGCGTACGGCACGGGCGAAGGGTGCAGCCCCGTCGCCACGAGTCCTGCGATATGGGCCATGTCGACCATGAAAAAGGCGCCGACGGACGCGGCGATATCGGCAAAACGGTCGAAACGGATGATGCGGGGATAGGCGCTCGCACCGGCCACGATCAATCGGGGACGATGGGTCTCGGCCAGGCGGGCGACCGCGTCGTAGTCGATGGTTTCGGTCTCTTGATCGACCCCGTAATGCACAAAATTGAAGAGCTTCCCCGAAAAACTGACCGGGCTGCCGTGGGTCAGATGTCCGCCGTGGGCGAGATTCATCCCCAGTACCGTATCCCCCGGCGACAGCAGCGCAAAATAGACCGCCATGTTGGCCTGGGATCCGGAGTGGGGCTGAACATTGACGTAATCGGCCCCGAAGAGTTTCCGGGCTCTTTCGATGGCCAGATCTTCGGCCTTGTCGACAACATTGCACCCGCCGTAGTAGCGCTTCCGGGGATAGCCTTCGGCGTATTTGTTGGTAAGGACGCTCCCCTGGGCGGCCATCACCGCCTGGCCGGCGATATTCTCGGAGGCGATCAGCTCCAGAGTGGTGCGCTGTCTTTCCAGCTCATCGGCTATGATGCCGGCAATCTCGGGATCGACGCGCTCGATGACGTTCAGCTCCACCGGTTGTTCCTTTTCAGTTTTCTGCAAATGATGATCAAAAAAGAGCCCTTGGCGCACGGTTTTTTCTTCCTGGAACCTTCTAACACACCTGGTCGAACTTATCCAGGCGGGACTGATGCCTGCCGCCTTCGAAGGGTGTTTCCAGCCATGTCTTGAGGATCTCGACGGCCAGAATGTCACCGATGACGCGTCCGCCTAGCACGAGGATGTTGGCATCGTTGTGCTGCCGCGAGAGCCGCGCTGCGAACAGGTCGTTGCACAATGCCGCCCGTACGCGGGGAAAGCGGTTGGCCGCCATGGACATGCCGATCCCGGTTCCGCAGATGAGAATTCCGCGGGCAAAGGCACCTTCCGATATGGCCCCGGCGACCTTGGCGGCATAATCGGGATAATCGACGGAATCCGTTCCGAAGGTACCGATGTCGTTGGTCTCGATGCCCGCCGTCTCGACGAGGTAGGTCTTGAGGACGTTCTTGAGCGCTACGGCCGCGTGGTCGCAGCCGATAATGATCGGGGTATTGTTTTCTTTCATGTTTTTTCCGTTTTCATAATAAATGTAAATCATTAGTATAATCCCAAGCGACCAAAGCCGCAAGGAAAATATGGGATGGACCGGTATTATCGCATGAATTTTGTAGGGGCGGCCCCCTGTGCCCGCCCAAAACGTCGGGCATCGGGCCCGGAATGTCGGGCACCGCGCGCAAAAGGGCAGGCACGGGGGCCTGCCCCTACGGGAGCAACGTCTCGGGCAGTTGTCGGTCGAATCTGAGATGGACGGAATAATTGCTGGAAAAATGATCGATGACGCCGATGACGATTCCCGTTTCCGATATGTGGGTCCCGGACGGTCCGCCGGCGATCGTGAATTCGACCTTGATTTTCCGGCCCAGAAGCATCTGGGGGATTTTCGGATGGGTGATCCTGATGAAAAAGGAGAGGCCGCCCGCCGAGATATCCGAGAGGTTGCCTTTGAACGCATCGGTAAGGGGCTCACCGGCGGAATTCAGGATATGATAATGGAGAATGCCGCCGATCTTGACGCGGGCATGCCGCCGACGGTTGATTTCCTGTTCGTTCAGCAGTTCGTGGTCTTTGACGGTTTTCGAAAAATAGGCTTCGAGCTTTGCGGCCAGAGACGGCATGGTCCTGCGCCACCCGTCATAGATTTCATGGTCTAGGTATCGCAGTCTGGAACGGCTCTGCGCCACGAGTGAGGTCGTGCAGACGGAGACCGAAAAAAAGGTGTCTCCGCCGGCCAGGGTTCCCACTCCCACCGACCGGATGAGGCGTTCTTCCGCATCCTGGCGGCAGACCAGTTTGAGCTCCCCCCGATCGATAAAATAGAGCCGCCGGTTCTTGTAGCCCTGGCGAAAAATCACCGTGCCGGCATCGCAGGCCATCTCCTTGAGTTTGAAATAAAGAGTGTTGGATTCCTCGGGCATGAGGGTCGCGTACAGCTTTTTCCAGATTTCCAGATGTCTTTTTTCGATGGCCCCGCTTTTTTCATCCTCGATGATCTCGGCGGATTTGATGATTTCAACAAGCGCCATGGCATCGACCTCGAAGAGCTTCTCCCTGAGGGCATACGCCGCCGGAAAGTTTTTGGCCCTGGCGTTTTCCACGATCAGATTGAAAATCAACTCGACCGCTTCGCTTTTCCGGCCCTGCCGGACGAATGCATCGATTTGCTGGTGTTCTCTGGCAAGACCTTCCATCCGCCGCATCTCCTGTTCACATGTGATTCACACGTATTGCCGTGGATCTCAGAATAGCACGGGTCTCGGACCAACTCAAACAATTATTCGGGGGTGCTTCTTTCGGGTTCATCCGCAGGCGGTGTTGAAAAAAACAGAGCGCCGGGGATATGTAAAGCGGCTTTTTGCCGCCTCAATCGACGGGAAGGAACCGTACCCGCCGTTTGAGAAAAACAGCGGCGCGACGAAGGATGTCCGGTGTGATATCCGTGAGGTAGAATTCCGTCTGGTTTGCAGGAGGGCCTGAATCCGGATCCGTCCGGCCGGATGCGGTCGGCGGCTCGGGCGTCTTTTCAGGCTGAAGTGCAGCCGGCAGAGAAGCGGCGAGTTCCGCCGCGGCCGCTATTAGATGGACGCGGGGACCGATTTTTCGCTGGATGATCTTTGCCGTCATCGAATAGCGGCCGTCGGCCAGGATCAGGGTATCGATTTTACGGGCTTTTAAAGGAATCAGATATTTCTTGATGATCATCGCCGTTTCGGGTTTTTTGAGCCATCCCTCTTCGATCATGGCGGCGACGAGCGGACAGGCCGTCTCGTAGACGGCGGCCTCGGGCGCCAGCGCATGGATACGACCGGTGTATGTACCCGAAAGAATCGCCGCCCGACCCCCGATGACCCCGATCCTCCGTCCGGGGGAAATCCGGACGGCCGCTGCGGCGGCCGGGTCGACCGCATCGGTCACCGGTACCGCCGACTGCGCCGCCAGGGCGCGGCCCGCGGCGCATGCGATGGCGCCGCAGGCCACGACGATGCGCCGGACGCCTTTTTCCTCGAGGAACCTTGCTCCCCTGCGCGCAAACCGGAGGATGGCCTCGGGGCTTTTTTCATCGTAGGCGCCGTGTGCGGTATCGCCGAAATAGATGAACCGCTCCCGCGGCGGAACAGCCGTCAACCGACGAACGAGGTCCAGTCCCCCCAGGGCCGAATCCAGGATGCCGATCATCGATCAGGATCCCTGCGCGTCGATCTGTTTGCGAACGCAGCGCAGGATGCATGCGTCGGTGACATCCGTGCGCATGCCCGGGCAGGAGCCGGCCATCATACGCCAGTTGGCCGGATCTTTCAGCACGCTCTCGATATAGGGCCAGGCCCGGCACATGCGGGGTTTCACCGGGTGGATCGAACAGCGTCCGTCCCGGAAAAAGAGGCAGTATCCATCCGGTCCCTGGGCGATCACCGGCCGGCTTCCCGACATGCGGCAATAATCACGCACAAACGTGGCGGGGTCCGCCCCGATATAGGCGGCGATGGCAGAAACGTCCGCCGGCGTGACATAGGTCCCTCCGAAGCCGTTGCAGCACTCGCCGCACTGAAGGCATTCAAAGATGATCTCACACCGGTTGTCATTCCGGTTGTCATCCAAGGACATAACGGGTCTCCATGGCGCGTTTCAGGGTGAGCTGATCCACGTATTTGAGGTCTCCGCCCAACGGGACGCCCGAGGCGATGCGGGTCACCTTGACCGGCTTTCCTTCGAGCCGCTCCGAGAGATAGATGGCGGTGGTTTCTCCCTCCAAATGGGTGTTGGTGGCCAGGATGATCTCCTTGACGTCGCCTTCGGCGACCCGCTGGAGAAGTTCCTCGATGCGGATGTCGTCCGGGCCGATCCCGTCCATGGGAGAGAGCACGCCCTGGAGGATATGGTACCGTCCGTAGAAGGCCCCCGACCGTTCGATGGCGATCATCTCCGAGACGTTTTCCACGACGCAGAGCAGGGCGGGATCCCGGGCGGGATTGGCGCAGATGTCGCAGACGTCCGAATCGCTCAGGCCGAAGCAGCGGCTGCAGAGCCGGATCTTCTCCTTGACGTTCAGAATACCAAAAGCCAGGGCTTCGGCGTCTTTTTTCCGGCTCCTGACCAGGTGGAGGGCCAGGCGCTCGGCGGTTTTTTCGCCGATCCCCGGCAGGCCGGAAAGGTGGCGGATCAGATGGCGCAGAGACGGCGGATAACAGATCATGTGAATCGAAAATCCCCGCTCCGGCTACATCAACCCGGGAATGTTCATGCCGGCCGGCATCAGCTTGCTCATTTCCTGCGACATCATCTCCTGGGATTTGACGAGGGCGTCGTTGACCGCGGCCAGAATCAGATCCTGGAGCATCTCGACGTCGTCGGGGTCGACGACCTCTTTTTCGATCCTGATCGAGACGATCTGCTGCTTCCCGTTGGCCACGACCTTGATCATTCCGCCGCCGGCGCTGGTTTCGACGGTGGCGTCGGCGAGCTCTTCCTGCAGTTTCGCCATTTTCTGCTGGAACTTCTGTGCCTGCTTCATCATGTTTCCCATATTCTTCATCATGATAGGTGCCTCCTATAAAATTTTGATGTCGACGAGCGTCCCGTCGAAGATTTCAATGGCGGCCGTCACCATGGGGTGGTTCAACGCTTCTTGTTTAATGGTGTTGGCCTGGTCGATTCTGGTCTGCCGGGCATCGCCGCCGGCATTGTCGATGCGAAACGACAACCGGCACTCCCGACCGAAAAAGTCGCGGGCGGCCGCCTGAAGGATCTCCTGCTTTTTCTGGATCTGCTTCAGATCGAACGCGCTTCCCTGGACCGCGATGTCGAGCGTTCCGTCATCGAAACGAACGAGCGTGCAGCGGGTGAGATAGGATCCGAGTGCCGACGACAGGCCGCAGACCCGTGCCGTCAGCTTTTCCCAACTCGCCGCCGGGGATTCGTCTGCATCATAAGCATCGTTTGCGGGATCCGGAAGGGGGCAGTCCGCCGGGGGGCTTTCGGATGCCGCGGGCGGGTTAATCGGCGACGCATCGGTATGACCGGCATTACCGGCGGGCGGAGCCGGATCAGGGGCCGCCAGCGTTTCCTGCGGCACGACCAATCTTGCGGGTTGCCGTTTTGGAGGCGCAGCGGGACGGGAAGGCTCTGCGGCGGGAGAGGGCGGAGCTGCCGCCGCCC
>AMWB02155611.1_pt1 | contig 28396 bp, 29 predicted proteins | sample 200311 | NCBI WGS metagenome assembly AMWB02 (sample SAMN02737377, study PRJNA173069) | bioreactor metagenome | biome: anode biofilm in microbial fuel cells | place: USA: California | collected 2010-12-16 | reverse complement strand
CCCGCTGACATGGTGGAGATCGACCGCCAGGGTGGGCGCGTGGCGTGCGAGGGCTGCGGCAAAAAGCCGAGCCGGATCGTGCGTCTGGACGGGAGCGAAAGGATCAAGCGATGAGCAAGACCACCAAGAAGACCACGCGGGCCCGCAAGCCTGCAGCTGAGAAGACGAGCACCAAGACGGCCGAGACCAAGGCCGCGCGCGAGGAACTCTGCGTGTTCGCCTTCCGGCTGACCGAGGCCGAGCGCGACGCCATCCACAAGGCGGCCGGGCCGGCGAAGGCTTCGAAGTTCGCGCGCAACCTGCTGGTGGCTGCCGCCAACAAGGATGATGCGGCGGTTCGGGCCATCATGAAGGAGATCGCGGCCGTAGCCTAGCTCGCTGGCTCCAGCCCAGCACCGACGACCTCTCGGCGCCCCGAGGGGTCTTCGGTCTCATGGGCGGCCGCTGCTGAGACTGCCGTGTTGGAACCGACGGGGAATTGTTGCCGCGGGCCCGACCCATCCAAGTGATGCACAGAATGCACAGAATTCCCCGCGACTGATGGTGATCCTGAATTCTGTGTATTCTGTGTATTCTGTGTATTCCGTTCTGCATCGCGCCGTCGCCACGCCAGCACGCGACAAGCGTCCGAGCAGAACCGCTTCGTTTCCCCGCGCCGCGTTTTCTGGGGTTCGAACTCCCGTCCACACAGGGCGCAGAACGGAATCAGAGGCCCCTGCATTCCGTTCGATTCCGTTCCAGGTGCCGAGGTACCACCCGGGTCGCTTGGAACGCTCACAGCGCCTCCTGGAGCGTCGGCCTCTCGCGGTGGCCGATTCGAAGGGTGATCGACACCGGAAGGTGCGGTCTCTCTTTCCCCCCTCCCGTAGACGCGCGCACGCAGAAAACAGGGGGGTTATGCGTGAGGGGGGAATAGAGAGTAAGAGTAGAAGTAAGTAGAAGAGTGTGTGTCCTATATAGATTTACAGACTTCTCTTGCTTCACCTTCATTCTCCTTCTTTCACCGGCGATCTGGGCCCTTGTAGGGGCTTCTTTCACCATGCTTCACGATCATTCCCTGTTCGGGTCCGAACTTGAACCGGCCAGACGGTAAATCCGACCCGTCCGACCGGAAGTCGACTGCATCTGGACGACGATGTCGCCTCGCTGCTCGAGCGTGGTCACCAACCCCGAAAAACTCTTGGCATCGATCTTCGACCGCTTCAGCAGCACGCTATGGGGAAGCTCGCGATCAGGAGCAGCGCGCAGCTTCTGCAGGAACTTCAAGCACTCGGCATGGAACGGGTTGTCCGCGACGTGGGACTGGGCCATGAAGAGCATCCGCCGCGCCTGGTGCAGAACAAGCCGGCTGGCCCAAGATGAGGCCGCCTTGCCGATCTCTGGCTGCTGGTGGTTCTCGCTCACGGCGTAGATCAGCGCGAGCTTGCGGGCGTGCTCGCTGACACGCCCCCACACGGTCGTCCCGACGCTGTCATCGGCGGCCTCCGCCTTGGCGTACTCGGCCTCCGCCTCGAGCCGAGTCTCGATCACAACGTCCTTGGCCTCTGCGGTGTGCGGGACGATCTGCGGCACGGGATGCCAGTTCTCGAGGTTCCCGGTGCCGGCCCTGAATTCAGCCCACCACCGCGCCGTATCAAGCACGCGTCCCGGCAACGGCATCAGCCGCGGCTCTCGTCCGCTCGAACGGCTGCCGCATTCCAGGACGATCATGCGGGCGAAGAACCCGTTGGTCAGCATTCGCTCCGAGAGGGCTTGGTAGAAATGACCCGGAACCGCCGTCCCGAAGACCACCAGGCACGGTTGGTCGATCGCGCCGGGGGCGTCTCTCCCCGCCTTGCGGCGCATCGGGAAGATGGAGTTGGCCGACGAGTACATCGTCAGGAGAGCTTCCATGATGCTCTCATGCCGGGCGTCGCGCGCCTTGTTGATCGATTGCAGCATGCCGTCGATCTCATCGGTCTGGAACAGTATGGTGGGCTCGGTGATGAGCGCGTCCTGGAGGCCTTCGCCCGAGGCGAACCGGCCGCCAATCTGGCCGGACAGACCAATCGTGTGCAGGACCTCCGCGTTGATCTTGCGCGGGCGGTCCTTGCCGGCCGAGGAGTGCGCCAGGCCCAGCAGGTAGAGATTGGTCCGGTTGTCACCGGGGTCGCGGACCTTGCGCCCGGCGAGCGTCGCCTGCAACGCCAGTGCGCCAGCGAACGCCATGGCGCTGTTCGGATACGGCGCCGTCTCCAGGCAGTAGTCCATGACCTCGGAGACGAAGCCGGGGATACGGAGGAGCTCCGCCGGAAGCGGGCCTGGATCTGGCAGATCAGGCGCGCTGTCCGCGGGCTCGGTCGCCCCGGGATTGTCCTGGAGCCAGTGGTCCTCCACCACGGCGACCGCGACCTGGTCAGGCTCGTAGCGGGCGATGCTGGCGGCGATCCGCTCAACCTCCCGGTCCTTCAGCGGCGGCAGGCAGCGGTTGAGGTTGACCCGAACCAGGGCTGCTAGGATCTCCTCCTGGCTCATCCCCACCCGGCGCATGGCCCCACCCAGGCGCGCCAACGTGGCGTTCCGGTGGCCGGTTGGTATTGTGTTGCCATCGGACGCCGATGTCGCGCCCTGGGGCGCCGGGGGCGCGCCGTGGGCCGCCACCTGGCCGTCTTCAGCGGGCCGACTGGCGCCCTGGGCGAACAGGTCCGTTCCGCCGTCGACCTGGGCCGCGAGCCACGCCGGCGGCTCGGGCAGATCTGCCGACCCCACCTCGAGGTCCCCGGCCCACTTGTACGGCCTTCCGCCCACGACAGAGGGCGGCAGCACGATGTAGCCGCCATTGGCACGGGTGTCGACCTTCGGCGCGAGCCGGCTCGCTGTGTTGCTCCAACTCCTGCCCGCCGGCTGCCGGAAGATGTAATGCCGACCGCCACGAGGAGTCTGCGAGACCGGGCATTCGCCGAGCACCTCCAGGTCATCGCCGGGCCAGGGGTTGTCGGCCCCATCAACGTCGACGACCAGGAGGCCGGCGGTCGGCATGCCGATGTTCGCATCCGGCCGCGCCGTCCACCACGCCTCGATCTGGCCGGCATCCGTCGTGGCATCCAGGAACCCATGCGCTGTCGCGGGGGCCTTCCCTCCCCGAACGCACGGGAAGACTGGGTACCCGAGCTCCGCGTACCTCAGCGCTGCCTGCAGCATCTTCCCCTTGGCTTCGCCCACAAGACACCTGCTTCATGGTCAGAAGGGTAGATCGTCATCATCCAGCGGGTTGTAGGCGCCCGCGGGACCACCGGCCAGGACCGCGGCCGGCTCGAGGTCGTCATCCATCCCCGGCTCGCGCCAGGCGGGCCTGTCATCCAGCTCGTAGCCGATGATCCGCGGGTACTGGTCACCAACTACGGTGCGCACAGTGATCGCGCGGGTCCGGCACAGCGCGCCGTCGTTCGCCAGCAACGCCGCCTCGTCCGCGGTCCGCGGCGTCGGGGCGTTCGACCGGCGACGCCACCACGATTCGGCCTTCTGGCGGGCCCAGCCGGTATGCTCGAAGCAGATCCACTCGGATTGGTGCTGGTGAAAGCCGATCCGGTACTCGACCCGCAGGGTCTTCGGCGCATCCTCTGGAGCGCCCTTCTTGCTGTGGACGCTGTAGAACACCTCACGGACTTCGTGGACGCTGGTCGTCACCTCGCCCGAGAGGATGCCCTCGGTAGACGCGGTCGCCTCGTGCTGCCGCCGCTCCGGGGGCGGGAATTCGTAGCCACAGTCCGGGCACACCGCGTAGCCGGCGGCGATCAGACTCTGGCACTGGGGGCACTGCTTGGCCGGCGCCTCGCCTGCGGCCCGGTGGTTGACTGCCTGAATGCGGATGGCGTCGACCGGTCCGTGCCGCAGCACGTTGCCGCCGAAGTCCAGGACCAGGCAGTTCTCCTTGCCCGCGTTCAGGCGGAAGCCGCGGCCCACCATCTGGTAGTAGAGACCAGGCGACAGCGTCGGCCGCACCATGGCCACGCAGTCGATGTTGGGGGCGTCGAACCCCGTGGTCAGCACGTTGACGTTGACCAGATGCTTGATCCTGCCGGCCTTGAACTCCGCCAGGACCCGATCGCGTTCCTCCGTTGCGGTCTCGCCGAAGACGGTGGCCACGGGCTCGCTCGCCATCCGGCGCAAGACCGCGGCGACGTGCTCGCCATGCTGGATCCCGGTGGTGAACACAAGGACCGAGCGCCGCCCCTGGGTCTGCTCGACGATCTCCCGGCAGGCCGACTCCACGAGTTCGTCGGTATCCATGAGGTCCTCGGCCTCGCCGGCCACGAACTCGCCTGCGCGCACATGCAAGCCCGACGTGTCCAGCGGCTGGGCGCACCCCTTGGTGATCAACGGGCAGAGGTAGCCCTGGACGATGAGCTCCTTCACGCCGATCTCGTAGCAGATCTCGTTCAGGACGTTGTCGGGACCGCAAATCATCCCGCTCTTCATCCGGAACGGCGTCGCCGTCAGCCCAATCACCCGCAGGTTGGGATTTACCTTCCTGGCGTCGTCGAGAAAGGTCCGGTACATCCCGTCCCCATCCGGGGGAATCATGTGCGCCTCGTCGATGATCACGAGGTCGAAGGCGTCGAGCTCGCAGGCCCTGCGGAAGACCGACTGAACGCCCGCGATGATGACCGGATGGTCAGTGTCCCGGCTCTTGAGACCGGCCGAGTAGATGCCTGTCTTCATCCACATCTCGGGCGCGACGAGGTGGAGCTTTTCGCGCGCTTGCTCGAGAAGTTCCTTCACGTGGGCCAGGATAAGGACGCGACCATGCCAGCGTACCACCGCGTCCCGGCACATCGTGGCCATGATCGGCGTTTTGCCCCCAGCTGTTGGGATCACGCAGACGGGGTTGTCGTCGCGCTCCCGGAGATGGCGGTAGATCGCCTCCACCGCCTCGTGCTGATAGGGTCGAAGTTCCATGGCGTCTCTTGCCTCTGGCTACCGTTTACTCTCGATCCGCAACAGCAACCGACCACCGCGCACGACGCCACGCCTCTCGACCTCCAGCTTCGCGACTTGGCTGTCGTCCCGGTAAAGCCCGCCGTGCTGGAGAGAATCAAGAATGGCCTTTTGCACGTTGTCGACGTCCCGGCGCCGCCGGTCAGGCGGGTAGATTTCGATCTGGAGCCGAATGGGCCCGTCGAATCTCCGAACCCCCGCTGCCGCGAGGATGGCGCAGACCCGCTCCCGGTACCTGCGCCCCTCACGACTGATGAGCATCCTGGACCCCACGTGTCGGTACAGGTGGTTGGCTGAAGGCGGATATGGCAGTTCCAGTTCAATCACGAGTTCCCTTGCCTTGCCGTGGCTTGCGAAGCCCTGCATTGCGTAGCCTAGCCTGGCCTTGCCGGGCAATACCGCACCGCGCCCCTAGGCCCACTTCACTACCACGAACTTCCCGAACGGCCCCTTGCACGCAGGCCGGAAATCGCCCAGGCCGATCCGCTTTCCCGCCGCATCCACGATGTCGCGCATGAGAACGAGGGACAGCATGTCCGTGTCCACAGCGAGCGTGAAGCTCAGGCGCCAGTCGTAGAAGCAGGGCCGGTGGCAGAGGATCCGCCCACCGGTCGAGGGGATGCGGACCGCGCGGGTATCGACCGACCACGGCTCGCGATGCTGAATCGGAAGCTCAAGGCCTTCGATCTCCACGCACGCGGGGATCATCGAAGTCTTCAAAGTCGTGATCTTGCTCTTGCCCGCCTTGAAGAACTGCCCCGCGTCGATCAGGCAGCGGAAGAGGTTCGGCTGGGGGATCATGGGCTTGCCGTCGTGGCCGATGTACAGCCGCTGCTGAGCCTGGTCGTGCGGGCTGCCCTTCTCGCCGACGGACGAGAGCCGGTTGCCCGCCGTTGCCGCCATCTGCGCCGCGTCAGTGAAGCGGTTGCAGATGAGTGGGGTCGTTCCCTCGATCGTGATTTCGACAGTCTTCATGTCTCGGTTCTCCTGTCCGTCTTCTGGCTTGCCTTGGATAGCCGTGCCTGGCCTTGCAGTGCGAAGCCACACATTGCTAAGCCGTGCCGCGCGAAGAGCGAGAGATGCTTATCGACGGGCCCAAGGCGGCGTGCTGGTCGTCTCCTGCTGGGGCGCGCCGGCGGTGGCGTCCTTGCGGGCGTAGCCGCGGATCTCGTTGACCACGTCGCCGGTGTCGTCCCGCTTCTTACACTTCACCGTGATCTGAAGAGGCAGGTTGTGCAGTTCGAGCGAGTCCTTGGGCTGCAGCACCCCGACCGCCCGGCAGATCGCCGACAACTCGCCTTGGGCTATCTGGACCGCCTGGCGGTTCGGGTTGTCGAGGTTGAGCCGAGACCAGATCATCCGGTTCTTGAACGGGCCGTCGATGACCTGAAACGTCAGCTCGAGGAAGTGTCCGTTGCCGTTCTTGGTCGGCTTCATCTGCGAGTCGGTGATGACCGCGATGTACTTGCCCGCGGGCAGCGGCTCGAAATCGGTCGCTGGGTCGACGTTGTTGGCATCGAATCCGTTGAGATTCGCCATGGCTACTTCGCTCCTTTGCTCTTGCCGCCCTGGGGCGCGCTGACAGGTTCGGGGCTGATGTGCTGGGCGTAGACGTTCCAGTCCAGCGGCATCTCTTCGGGGAGACTCAGGCGGTTCTTGGCCACGTGGGCAGGGCGCTCGACCGTACGCAGGACGCGCTCGCCAGTACTGATGCCCTGGTTCCGCTTGCGGTCGAATCCTTCGTCGGTTTGCTTCGTGAAAATCCGGAACGTGGCAAAGAGAACCTCGTCGCACCACTCCTGCAGGACCTGCGACGCCAGGCGGTGCAGTCGCGGCACGTAGCGGTCGTAGCTATCGGTCTCGGGGTTCTCGAAGCGCTCGATCCGGGCGTGGGCGATCAGGACCGTCGTCATGCCCTTTTCGCTGCGAAGCGCCGACAGCCCGTCCATGAACTCGCGCCACTGTGTCATGGCGAACACGTAGCCCTTGGCATAGCCGATTTCCTCGATGCTCTGGACATTCCGCTTGCGGCAGACCTCGGCCCAGATCAGCCGCTCGAGCCAGTCCACGGAGTCGACCACCACCGTGCGATAGGGGTGCTCGTCGGTGTAGAGCTCCGATAGGGCCTGCATGGCCTGATCGAAGGTGGTGGCCAGGGGAAACTTGGCGCAGTTGATCTCGCCCAGCCCGTCTTCGCACTGGATGAAGATCGGGTTGGGCGCGCACGATGCCCACGTGGACTTGCCCACGCCGTGAGTGCCATAGAGCATCACTCGCCTCGGCGCTGGCATCTTCCCGGTCGTGATCTGTCCCAAAAGCTTCATCGCTCTATTCTCCCTTCTGAAAGTGGGAGCGGGCGGACCCAGGGAGTCCCGACGCGCTCGGGCGACAGCACGTCACGCCATTCCGCCCGCTCCCGATCCTCTATCTAGCCCGGCCTTCCGGGCCTGCCTCGCCATGCCAAGGTCCGCCAGGCATCGCATTGCCTTGCCTGGCCAAGCCAGGCGTCACACCCAGTCGAAGTCGCGAATGTCCTCGTAGCCGGTGAGCCACTCGTCCCGCTCTCGGCAGCCCATCAGGCGCGCGATGGCCTCCTCGTTCTCCTTCTGGGCGAGCCCGAGGACCTCCTCGCTGATCCGCCAGACCCCGCAGCGCAGCGGTTCGCGCTTTTCCACGGCGATCATGTAGACGGGCAGGTTCGTGCCGGTGAGGAAGGCGATCACGGATCGGTAGAAGGCCAGCTGGTGAGCGTAGCCGTAGGCGCGTGCATCCGACTGGAGCCAGTCGAGGTTGTCGCAGGTCTTCAGGTCGACGATTCCGCGCTCGGGATTCAGCCAGTCCAGACGCGCCTGACACGGCACGCCGCAGTACGTCGCCCGCACAACGCCCTCCGGAACGCCGTCAGCCAGAAGAGCCGTGGCGTGCTTGTGGGCCTGTACCGACGCATTGAGGCTCTCGATCAGTGCCGCCTGCTCGTCGTCGAGCACGGGCTTACCCTGCTCGTCCGCCCAGTCCTGGAATGCCTTGGTGCGGCTGCCGAACGGCTGGCCGGTCTTGGGGTTGATCGGCCCACCGAAGGCGTAGGTCTGCTCGTACACCTCGCGGCCCTCGAGGATCAGGACGTGTGCGGCGCGCCCGACGACGTACGCCGGGCGGTCCTGGTCCTGGATCAGGCCCTGCGCCTTCTTCTGGAACAAAAGGGGACAGCGTCTGAAGTCCGCGAGCCTGTGACTGGACAGGTACTTGCCAGCCTGGGCATGGTAAACGTCGGCCGGCTCGCAGATCAGATCCTGGACGCTCCACGCGCGTCGCTTGAACACTTCCGGCATGTTCATGAGTTGAGGTCCTCCGTTTCCGTCTTGGGCATGCGCTCGGCGCGGCTGACCGAGAAGGCCCCCTCGCCGAACTCCCGAATGGCAAAGCCCGTGAAGATGCGGCTGATGTCCTGACCGACGATCGTGTCGGCGTCGATCACGCAGGCGTGCTTCTCGGCGTCGAAGCAGTACTTCGCGTCGAGCCTCACCCGCGACTTACCGTGCAGGCCCTCGACCGCCATCACGGCCAGGAGCAGCGTGCTTTCGATCTCGTCTGCCGGTGCCGAGGCCTCGAACTCGTAGCGGTGGATTTCTCGGGTCATCGTTCTTCCTCTCCTGTGGTCCCGGGCAGTTCGCCCTCTGTGGGTTACTTACCCGGTCCCTTTTCGATGTGTCGGGAGTCGCCCAGGTATTCGCGCAGTCCGTTGTCCTCGAAGATCTTCCGCAGACAGGCGATGCCCTTTTCGTAGAGCGTGCTGCGCGGAACACCGAGTTCTCGGGCGATTTCGGCTACGGTTCTGGTCTGCAGGCGGCGGGCGAGGTCACGCAGATCCTCGGGCAATTCGTCCAACACCAACGAGAGGTCGAGCCTGAGGTCGATGCGTTCGGCTTCTGGGCGGTCGTAACGCGCGATCTCTTCGTCGAAAGCGTCCTGGCTGAGAACCTCGTCGAGGCCACGCTGCTGGCCGTCCTGGTCCTCGACCTGCGCATCCAGCGGGCAGACATGCCGCCGGTAGTCCCGCTTCTCCTGCCGCTGGTGGCGGATCAGGGTAGAGACCTTGCGGTCGACAACACGGGCCACGAAAGTGCTCAGGCCCGCCCTGTCGGGATCGTACTTGGCGAGTCGCCGCAACAGATCCAGCATCATGTCCTGCTGCAGGTCGTCGTAGTCGTCGCGGGTGAATCCGTACTTGTTGATCAGCTGCCGGGCTTTGTGCCGAATGACTTCACGGGCGTATCCGTCGAGGATGCGCTGCTTTGCGTTCTCCATCGGAACCTCTCCTGAGGCCGCGGAGAGGCGCATGGATGTCGCGCGGAGCAGCGCATAGACCGGCGTGGCAGAGGCACACGTGGATCGCCGTTACGGCGACACCCACATGCACCTCCACCTCGTGGCCGGTTGTATGTCTGGTGACGATCAGTCAGGGACGGAAGCGGGAAGGCTGGGCTCTAGGTCAGGAAGTCACCTCCTCCACCTGCATGCGGAACGGCAGGCCATGCTTGACCTCCAGGCAACGCACCGTCGCGTTGCCGAGGGAGGCGAATGTGTCCATCAGTTCCTGGACGTTCGACTTCAGGGCGAAGTCGGTGAGTCCGGCCTCGGAGCGATGGCCGTTGCCGGCGCCGAACTTCACGTCCCGGACGACGCGCGGGCGGGGCTTGAGCACAGGCAGGCCGCCGCGGATCACGAGCCCTTCGATGATGCCGAAATCGATTTTCTGCATCAGTTCGACGAGCTCGGCTTGGGCAGGCAAGAGGGCGGATTTCTTGGGAGGCTTCATGGTGGATCCTTCCTGCTGCTGGCTTCCTGGGGATAACCTTTAGGCATCGTGGGTCCTGAACAATCAACACCGGGGACGAAATTGGGCGGTGATCACGGGAACGGTCGGGGCGCTGACGCCATCTGCCGCGCCGCCTCGACTGGGTCGCCTGCCTTTCTGCGGATAGAGACCGTTGGTGGCGCAACTCCCATCAGCAACCGCGGCAGATAATCGATTTCGAAATCGAGGCTCAGATGAGCCTCGACAATCTACTCGAATGGTTCCGGCGGCTGGATGCTTACATCATACCATCTGGCGAGGTCGGCCAACAAGGCCGTGGCACCATCATCGATGGCTTTCTTGTGGACAAACGCGTGGACACGCTGTGCACAGATCTGTGGACAAGATTGGGATTGCGCGCGATGCGTGCCCCCTGCACGTTCTGCGCTCAGGACCGCTTCTTCATGTGCTCGGCCTTCAGCTCCCGCCACATCACCCGCTGCTTCCGGAAATCCGGAACCGCCGCAATGGGCCGGACCATCTTCTCGGCGACCGAGTCCCGGCTTTCCTCCACGCGCGGCAGGTAAAGGATCTCCTCCTGGATGTCCGGCGCCAGCAGCACCAGGCTCATGATCTGGGTCATGCGAGCGCGCGATACCAGCGCCAATCGGGCCAGTTCGGCGTAGTCGGTGACCTCGCCCTGGTGGCGCAGGTCCGCCATGTGGATCGCGAGTGCCATCACGCGCGAAACGCGCGGCACACGGCCCAGCGCCGGCAGGTCCGCCTTGATCCCTTCCTGAATCACCTTCCTGCCGCGCTTCATGCTCCGGAAATGGACTTCCTTCGTGATCTTCAGCGGCCGTGTCATGCGTTCTCCTCCGCGTACTCGCGCGACAGCATCTCGATGCCCGCCGGGTGGAAGGTCACCGCCACCGTTCCCTTGTCGCCGTCGTAGTCGACGCGCTGGACCAGCAGGCGCAGCACCCGCGCCTGCTCGCGCAGCGTGAGCGTCTCCCAGACGGGGTCGAAGGCGGCCAAGGCTCGGGCGGCCTCCTTCTCGTCGATCAGCTCCCGTCCCAAGGTGGCCAGCTCCTCCCGAATCGCAGCCAGGCGCTGCTCCGCGCCACGATTGCGATCCAACAGGTCAGCCATGCGGTCGGTGGCCGTGCCGCCAGACCCGACCGACCCCGCCAAATCGCGCATCTGGGCGTTGTGGCGCCTCAGTTCGCGCGTCAGACCCGTTTTCTCCGCTTCGAGTTCCTTGATCCGCGCCTTGGCCTCGGCCCGCGCTCCGCCCAGCGTCTCGGCCAGGAGCGCTGGGTCGCTCCCGATGCCACGCACCTGGTCGATGACGAACTTCTCGATCTCGCCGGCCGGGATCGACTTCGACGGGCAGTTGTGCCAGCCGCGCTTCTGGGCGTTGGCGCAGACGTAGTACCGGTAGCGCCGGTCCTTCTTGGTGGCGTGGGTCGGCACCATGGCGCAGTTGCACGGCACGCAATTGATCAGGCCCTTGAGGATGGCTCCGAACTGGTTGCAAACGTGCCTGCCGCCGTTGGTCCCGTTGCGCCCCAGGATCTGCCTGACGCGACGGAACGTCTCGTCGTCCACGATCGCCGGTTGCTCCCCGTCGTGAATCTCGTCCTTGTAGGTCGACCGGCCGGTATAGAGGACATTGGTCAGCATGCTGTAGAGGCTGTGTTTGTTGAATGGCGCGCCGCCAGACTCGCGCCCCTTCTTGTTCGTCCACTGCTTGTTGGTCCACCGCCGCGCGTCCAGCTCCGCGATCGTGGCGATGAGCGACTCGCGGTCCAGGTAGATCTCGTAGATCGCCCGCACGCGCGCCGCCTCCGCCTCGTTGACCAGCAGGCGGCCGCCCTTGGGGTCGACATCGAAGCCGAGGATTGGCCGCCCCCCGGACCACTTCCCCTTGCGGCGGGCGGCGGCGATCTTGTCGCGGGTGCGCTCCGATATGATCTCCCGTTCGAACTGCGCGAACGACAGCAGGATGTTCAGGGTCAGTCGGCCCATCGAGCTCGTCGTGTTGAACTGCTGGGTCACTGACACGAAGGAGACGCCGCGCTTGTCGAGGGCCTCCATGATCCGAGTGAAGTCCAGCAGGCTCCGCGACAACCGGTCGACCTTGTAGACCACGATGCAGTCGATCCGCCCGGCCTCAACGTCGGACATCAGACGCTTGAACGCTGGGCGTTCCATGTTGCCGCCCGTGTAGCCGCCGTCATCGTACCGATCGGGCAGGCAGACCCACCCCTCGCTCTTCTGGCTGGCTATGAAGGCCTCGCCGGCCTCGCGCTGGGCGTCAAGGCTGTTGAATTCCTGTTCGAGCCCTTCCTCTGTGCTCTTGCGGGTGTAGGTGGCGCAGCGAATGGTCGGGGTGTCGACTCTCCTACCGGCCATCGGCGCACCCCTTTTCAACCAAATTGAAGAATCCGAACCCGTTCCAGTGGGTGCCCGTGACCTTCTTGGCCACGGCGCTCAAGGTCCGGTAGATGTCGCCTTCGTACTCGAACCCCTTTGGTAGGACCCGTACCTCGATCGTCTGGTTCTTGTAGCGGCGCGTGATGACCGCCCCGGGCATGGGCAGGCGGTCGTCCTGGGGGAACTCAATCGGCGTGGTGGTTGTCTCGCCGCCCGGAACCACGGGGCGCGGCCGAGGCGCGGTCAGGCGGACGTCGGATTCGGTGGCCAGTTCCCGGGCCCGCTGGCGGGCACGCTCGGACAAGTCGCCCTCCTGGTTGACCTGCAGGCGCCAGATGATGCGGCGGATCAGAAACTCCTTGTGCCGGGATGCCGTGTCCTCGCCAAAGACCTCGGCGTACTTGCGCCGCAGCTCCGGCACCGTCATGCGCTTCAGCGCGGTCATTTCCTTCCCGATGTTCAACGCCATGGTGCATCTCCTCTCATGTTCTCGGCTCGGTTAACCAAGACACATGAGGGTCGCCTGGCGCGGACACATCAAGGGCTTTCTGAACGGCGATTTCTGGCGCATGACTGCATGCTTCCGGCGCTGCCGTGCATGCGCTGCACAGGCGGAGCAGGCCGCGGCCGAGGATGGCGGCGACCTCGTGTCGTCGTTGTTCCGGGGTCAGGGAATCGGCGATCGAGTTCGGCATGGGTTGTCTCCGGGAAGCAGCCACCTCTCTGGTGTTTACTTACCCGGGGACGATTCGATGTGTCGGAGGGACCGGCGCTTCCGGCTCCTCGTCGATCGATGGCCCTTCTCTCAAATTCACCTAACTAACAAGAGCTTCTGCACGTCGACACGATCATCCGCCTCCAGGCGCACCAGGTACTGCCCTGCCGCCACCGGCTTGCCGGCTGCGTCGCGTCCATCCCAGACCGCGTCATGCGCGCCGCCGCCGACCTCGCCGTCCACGAGCAACACCACTCGGCGCCCCGCCAAGTCATGGATCGCCAACTGGATTTGGCCGGCCTTGCGGCACGTGAAGTTGATCGTCGTGCGCGGGTTGAGGGGGTTCGGATACACCGACACGATGCGCGTGGCTGTTGCGAGAACCTGCAAAGACGTCGAGGCGGTGCTGAGCAGACTCCATGTCTGGTGATCGTTGTTCAGGTACAAGCGATAGGTGATATCCGAGCTGCTATTCAACCAAGATGAGCGGTCATCGGCGGTGTACGACGAAGCGCCGGGACCGGCCGTGTAAGGTACTTCCCATTCCTGGCGACCATTGGAGGCGAGAAGGCGGAAGGATACCGGCTCGCCGTCTGAAGCGATTCGCCATTTGATGGTGACGACGCCGGGTGCGGGGAATAGGTCGAAGGCGCCCAGAAAAACCGGTGTGCTGGTGCCGCACTGCGCCGGAAGAATCTGCAGACCGAAATACCCGTCCGCGACGAAGGCGTATTCACCCGCGATCGTGACGCCGATGGCATAGCCTGGCGTGTCTGCACTACCGACAATTCGGGGGTCCAGCGGATTCGAGATGTCGACCACCTGCAGACCGAAGCCTTGGTCCGCGACGTACGCGTAGGTGCCTGCGACGGCCACGCCATAGGCATTAGCCGTATTGTCCCAGTTGCCCACTATCTGGGGGCTCTGGGGATTCGAAATGTCGATCACCTGCAGACCGTGGGCGTCGTCCGCGACGTAGGCGTAGCTGCCCGCGGTAGCCACACCATGGGCGTAGCCCGGCGTGTCCACGGTTCCGGCAATCTGAGGATTCTGCGGATCGTGGATGTCGATCACCTGCAGACCGGAACCATAGTCCGCCACATAGGCGTATGTTCCCGCGATGACCACGCCATAGGCATTGCCCGGCGTGTCCGCGCTGCCAACAATATGGGGGCTCTGGGGAGTCGAGATGTCGATCACCTGTAAACCGTAATCCCAGTCCGCGATGTAGGCGTAGGTGCCCGCGATCGCCACGCCAAAGGCCCTGCCCGGCGTGTCAACGCTGCCGACGATCTGGGGAGTTTGGGGAGTCGAGATGTCGACCACTTGGAGACCGGCCACTCCGTCCGCGAGATATGCGTACGAGTCCGCGATGGCCACACCCCCAGTGACTCCCGGTGTGTCCACCCCGCCGACGATTTGCGGGCTTTGAAGGTCCGAGATGTCAATGACCTGCAGACCGGAACCCCAGTCCGCGACATAGGCGCAAGTGCCCGTGATGGCCACACCATAGGCCGCGCTCGGCGTGTCTACGCTGCCGACGATCTCGGGGCTCCGGGGATTCGAGATGTCAATGACCTGCAGACCGGGCAAGCCGGCCGCACTGAAGGCGTAGGTGCCAGAAATGGCCACGCCCAGGGCATACTTCGGCGTGCTCATGTTGCCGACGATCCGGGGACTCTGGGGGTTCGAGATGTCGATCACCTGCAGGCCGAAGAGATTGTCCGCAACGTAGGCGTAGGTGCCCGCGATGATCACGTCTGAGGCATAGCCCGGCGTGTCCACGCTGCCGACGATCTGAGGGCTCTGGGGATTCGAGATGTCGATCACCTGCAGGCCGGAGTTGTAGTCCGCGACAAAGGCATAGGTGTTCGCGACGGCCACGCCCCAGGCAAAGCTCGGCGTGTCTACATTGCCAACGATCTGGGGATTCTGAGGATTCGAGATGTCGACTACCTGCAGACCGGAACCCCCATCCGCGACAAAAGCGTAGGCGCCCGCGATGGTCACGTCATAGGCCCTGCCCGGCGTGTCCACACTGCCAACGATCTGGGGGCTCTGGGGACTTGAGATATCTGTGACGTGCAGACCGGAAGAGTCGTCCGCGACGTAGGCGTAGGAGCCCGCAATGGCCACGCCAGAGGCATGGCTCGGCGTTTGTACGCTACCGACGACCTGGGGACTCTGGGGATTCGCGATGTCGATCACCTGTAAACCGGAATCCCAGTCCGCGATATAGGCGTAGGTGCCCGCGACGGTCAAGCTCGTGGCAAAGCCCGGCGTACTCACACTGCCAACAATCTGGGGGCTCAGGGGATTCGCGATGTCTATCACCTGCAGACCGGAATCCCAGTCCGCGACGTAGGCCAGAGTGCCGGCGACAACCACGGCCTCGCCTACGCCTGGCGTGTCCACGCTGGCCTCCCAGTGGAGATAGTCGCGATAGTCGACACACTCAGCCTTGGCCATGCCAAAGATGCCCAGACACAAAAAGGCGGCAGCGAATACCGCCGCAAGATGCCTACCTTGCCCCACACGTAGACGCCGCAATGCTGAACGGCCGTCAGGCCGCGACGGGCTTTCATCCGAAAATCGCGAATGTATGGATAACGGCATGACCAGGAACCCCTTGTATTCTCGTTACCTATGACGTGTGGACGGTGTCCGATTGTGCTGCGGATGCCATTCCATTTGTGCGGCACCCAAGAAGAGCCAGACTGCCGGGGATCGCTTCGGATCATAATCCCTTGGCAATTTGCTTTCCTCGATCTATTGAAAGCGCTGAGAATGGAAAAACTAACGCCCCCCGTCTTATACCGGCTGACACCCCGTGATTGTCCCACGAGAGCCGACCTCCCGTCAATCCGCACGCTCTGAAAGCCTCCCCAGCGCCGAATTCCTGCATCCCGTGTCGTGAATTCACTGTCGCTCTCGCCCGTGTGTACGCTGACAGAATGGAATCCGCTATTGGCTCCTGCTGGCGAACGCACCCACGTAGGATGGCGGTTACGTTCGACCCACACAAGCTCCCCGAGCGCTAAATCCGAGGGGGTTGTGAAACAGAGATTCCGAGAGTTTTTCTACCACCGACCGGGGTCCGGCCGTAACCCCTGACTGTTACGATCGACCCCCAAACTCTCCTCCCAAAACAGAGATTCCGGCCCCGGCCGGCGAAATCGCGCAATCCGTTGCCAGGCTTGGGAATAAACGAAAAGCCCGAAAGCTCTCGCCCCGGGCCACACCGCTAACCGGAAGGTATGTCGAATTCCGCTGAAAAAGGATTGGCTCCCCAAACGTAACAGCATTCGAACCCGAAGGCAAGGCCCGCCCGAGGTTTGGTTCCGGATCCAACACATCGCCCCAGACGACCACAATGTCTTACCCGGGGCCGAGTTGCACGAACAGGTCGTTGAGATCGCCCTCGGGCCTAAGGGGGCGTTCGAGAACGGGAGTGAGGGCGCCCTTAAGCGGCGCGTCACCACCGACCGGGTAGTGAACGTGGCAGCCAAGGCCCGACGACCGGCCAAGCCTCCCAAGCAACCTCAGCCCCTCCGGGTGGTCGAGCTCCTCAGAAAGGCGCAGGAGTGGCGGCGCCAGCTTGACGCCGGCGACGTCCGCACACAGGCCGAGATTGCCCGTCGCGAGGGTATCACCCGTGCCCGGGTGACCCAGATCATGGCCCTCATGCGCCTTGCCCCGGAGATCCAGGACCTCATCCTGTCGCTCCCCGCCATGGAGCGTGGCCCAGTCATCACCGAGCGCGCCCTACGACCGATAGCCCGCGTGGAGACATCGACAGCACAAGAGCTCATATTCAGGCAGCTCCTCGAGGAAAGAACCGCGTATCGGGGCGGCCATCTTGCCACGAACGACGATTCCGCCGCATCTCTGCACTCGCGACAGGCTTAGACACTATCTTCCGACCTGTCTCTGACGACATCCTGTATCAAGATCACGTTTGGGAGCACGTTCCATCCGTTCCATCCAGGGACAAGTGCGCCGTGAAGATCCACGCCAGCTCGCTCGCCCCCTTTCTTGGATTCTCCTGTATCTTTCTGGTCCCTTGTGTACTATCATGTACCGTCATGTATTCGCGTGACACAAATGCGACTCCAGCACTCAGCGTTCAACAGGTCGCGCGCCGCCTGAACGTCCATAGCCGCACGGTCTACCGCCTTGCCAAGGCAGGTGAGTTGCCGGGTTTCAGAGTGGCGGGTATGTGGAGGTTTCTCGAGTCCGATATCGACGCGTGGATCGCGCAGCGAAAATCCGAGTCCAAGCGACAGACGGGACTCCGCTCATCGAGGAAGAACCGAACGCGAGGTGCGCGATGAGCGCTGAGAATGCGCACTCCATTGACTTCACGACGTTCAATGCTTGGACGAAGAGCCGCCAGGTGCCGTCGATGGGCACCAACGCCGGCGCAGATGAACTTCCGTTTCAGGAGTGGAGGCACTTCAAGGAAGCATTTACGCCCGAGTTGGTTGCTCGCGCAGTTAGCGAGAGCCCAATTCCGGCTCGCCGATGCATCGATCCATTCGGTGGCTCGGGAACTACGGCTCTAGCATGTCAATTTCTAGGTATTGCGTCGGTTACCGTTGAGGTCAATCCGTATCTGGCCGATCTTATCGAGGCAAAGCTCTCAAACTATAATGCAGATGATGTCGCCCGGGATCTTGGACGTGTCCTGCGCATGGCAGTGAAACGTCGGACAGGCTCTCGGCTACACTTGCCGGAAACCGCGCCACACACACTTATTCAACCCGGCAAGAACGGCCGCTGGATCTTCGATCGTTCGATCGCCCGAAGGCTGGCCGCTCTTCTCGATGCCATCGCTGACATCGAGAATGAGCAACACCAACGGCTCTTTCGCGTCATTCTAGGCGATATCTTGCTCGACGTAAGCAATGTTGTAGTGAACGGGAAAGGGCGGCGGTACCGCAGACGATGGGAGGAACGTAGGCGTCAGTCAAAGAGCGTCGAACTGCTCTTCAGCGCCGGCGTTAGGCGGGCTATCTCAGACATTCACCGGTTTTCCGACAGAGACCACAGTTGCTCTACGGTTATCCGCGGCGACGCCAGGACCAGCCTTCAGGGAGTCGAGCAATGCGACCTTGCCGTATTCTCCCCACCATATCCAAATTCGTTCGACTACACCGATGTCTATAATCTCGAATTGTGGATTCTTGGCTACCTGCGTGAGCGAGAGTCGAACCGTGTTTTGAGGCAGTCTACGTTGTGCTCCCACGTCCAGATTGATCGCGTATACCCGACTTCTCCGGAAGGGTCGCCGACGCTGGATCGAGTAATGAGACGCCTTCGCCGGGCTCGCCCAAAGCTCTGGAACCGGCGGATCCCCGAGATGGTCGGCGGCTATTTCGCCGACTTACTCGCCGTCCTGGACGGGATCACCGCTATTCTCCGTCCGAACGGGACAATCTGGCTTGTCATTGGCGATAGCCAGTACGCGGATATCTTGATCCCCACAGCCAAAATCCTTCAAGAGCTAGCACTCACGCGCGACCTCAAGCCTCTTAACATCGAGCCGTTTCGGTCAATGCGGGCATCGGCGCAACAAGGCGGGCGCCCCGAACTTGCTGAGACGCTGCTGGTCCTCAGCCGTCCGTAGAGGCCCTGGCATCTCGGCATAGCTCCGAGCTGGCGTACATGTACCACCGACGCAGGTCGACGTTCATGCTCGCAGCGAGGTCCTGCACTTTGTCGAAACACGCGTCGCCGTCATCTCGCACGCGCATGTCGAAGCAGGCGAGCGTAGCGACGCGGTGACCACGCTCCTTCCGGTAACTCCCCGCCTGCTTAACACCTTTCTCAACCCAGTCGTTGACGTCACTATCGGAATACGAATTCCCGCTTTCGGAGCAGCTTCGCAAGACCTTCAATTCCATTACAACTAAGAACGTTACCAATGAGCGGTCAACAGGGTCCTGCTCCTCGAGATGCAAATCGGCCCGTCCCATTGTCCCGGCAAACTCATCGTAGATTCGACAGGTCGGAAACGCAGCCGCGAACGCTGGCTTCAAGAACGCCTGCACTCGGTGCTCGGCGTCACGCTGCGGAGTGTGTCTTGATGCATCCTTCCAGAGTCTATTCCCCTGTGGCTGGGCGTCAGGCGTGATCAGGCACTGCCGATAGACGCGATTGATAACTTCGCACACTTGCGGCAAATCGACGTCTGCACAGTGCAACCGTATCTCCTCGCACGTATCGGGCGAGTTCAGTCCCCGCGGGTAGTAGCGCACCGCTGTCTTCGGAAGCCGTGGATCCACAACAGCCGCCGGCAGGCCGCCGAGGTCGAGCTCATCCGTAACAATTCGAAATACGCCGTCGGGATCATCTACTGCAAGCGGCCGCGCTCTGCCCGAGATCACAGGTGCATTCACGAACCATATCATGCCAGCGATCGGCGTCAGCCCCGAATCAAGCATCGGCTCTCTCGCAAGTTCCTGAATCCCAGCGGCGTTCGGCGCCAGCAAAAACACAGAGAGATGCTTTGGATCGGTAGCCTCCTTCGCCAGTGCCTCACGCCTTCGAACCACCGTAGCAACGCCGCGCACGAATCGCATTGATGCATCGATGTCGCAATCCGAGCCAACGGGCGAGGCGTCGCGCACAGTGGCACGCAACTCATCTGGATTCCAACCCCCGAGACTCGGGGTGTCGCCCGGCGCAGAATCAGTGGGCATGAATTCTCCGGTGGAGGTGGCGAACGTAGAGATGGAGACGTTCGCCGGGGGTTGCCTTTGTGCCTCTGGGCAAGAAATGATCGAAATACGCGGCCGCGTTGGCGCTTGGATTCTGACGTGTCCATTCGTCAAAATCCACGACGTTCTCGTCGCTGAAACAAGGGTCGGAGTATGTTGCATCTTCAACAAGGGCACGATCAAACTCGCCCTCGCCGAGCGCTGACAACGCAAATGCCAATTCTTGAACAAATGAGGACACTCGCTCCTCGTCCTGGCGCCCGAGTAGGTAAGTGAGCGCGGCACGGCAGAGCTCGGAGTGCAGTCCATACGCTCCGTCGACCCGCCATCTGCCGTCCGGATCGCGAACGTGGTTCACTCCGTGCACGACGATCATTCCCTTACCCACCATTCGATCCACATCACGTTGCAGATCTGGATAAAACGGTCCGCCTTTTCGCTTAAGGATCCTCCCATCCATAGCAGGCATGTCCCACACCGGCGCAAGAACATTGGCTAAGTACGCAAACGCATGGAATGGCATCACGCGAATCGGCGCAAGTGACGCTTCCGTCGCAGCGTTGAGCAACACTAGAACCCTCATCTGTCGCAGTAGAGAAGCCTCATCTGTCGTGTTCATCGCTTATCCTTCGTCTGCGGCAGAGTTCCGAGGATACGCTCTTTCACTGCCCGATATTCCTTCTCTAGCGCGCGAATTGCCGCTGTTGGCTCCGCGATCTCGAAAAGGTCAACCACACGCTGCTCCCAACCTACCCCGCCATTCGTTCGCTTCAGCAACTGAGGAATTAGGTCGCCATCCGTCAGATTCGAGGTGATTACCAGCCGATTAGCCCCAGAGGTAGAGAATCGCGCGAGAACTCCGGCCGCACGATGGACAAAAACCGCGTCGAGCGAAGACTCCGGCGCGTCGATAACAAGTGTGCTCCCATGCTCTGGATCGGCCACTGCCATTAGCGCCATACGAAACGCAAGATCGATAAACTCGCGCTGACTCTCAGACACCTGCTCCGGCCCGGTTCTGCGCACAGGAGATCGGAACGCTGCAGATGTGAGGTCGAGCTCGAACGCTGGAAAGTCGACAGTGATGCCACTCTGTCCGACACGCTCCCGTCGCGTTGACCAGGCCAAAGAACAATCCTCAATGAGAAACTCGCTTGCGTAGTTCTCAAAGCTAGATTTGATCTCGGATGCAAACCGAAGGAGCGCAGTCTTCTCCTTCTCGATGAACTCAGCAAACGTCGTGCGCTTCGACGCCAGTTCCTTCTTGAGCGATTCCACGCGACTCCGCAACCGCGCCAACTCATCCCGCTGCTCATGGAGGTCCGCTTCCTCCTTCGGAAGTCGGCGAACCAATGCGTCGATCCGTTCGCGGCGTTGAGCAATAGCTGCCTCAAGCTCTTCCATACTAGACTGCACACGAGCATGATCATCAGTGGCCTTCCGCAGCTCAGATCGCGCTGTGCCGACGACGCAATCGGCCTTCTCGAGCGATGCCTCGCTCATGTCACCATTTACATGCTCTTCACCCTCACCGGGGGCGCCCGGGGCGCCGATTTCACCTCGCACGAGATCGCTCCCGCAGACGACGCACTTTGATTCACTCAACCGGACATGCAAGATCCTCGAGACCTCAGGGGCAATATTGCCACACGTTAGGCACCGCGCGTCCGTGAACAGCTGGGCCAAGATATAGCGGGCCGTCTCGCTTGCCGACGGGAATCGTTCGGCCAGAGCGCGGAGCTTCGAGTGCTCGATGGCGCGAAACGTCGCTTCGCGGTCTTGCTCGCTCCGCAACAAGCTCAGCCGCGCCTCCTTTCGCTGTCGATCACGCACAAGAAGCTCAGTATCTAGGTCGTCCAATCGACGCTGATCGGCATCCTGAAGCGCTGTGAGACTCTTCAGCTCCTCTCGCACGTCCAGCGCAGTGTCCTGGAGAGAGAGTTCTTCCGCCAGCGCGCGTTCTTCTCGCGTAAGTGCCGCATTCAGATTTCGCGTGCGGCTATCTAACTCTAAGATTCGTCTCTCGGATTCACTCCACTCTTTTGCTGTCTCGACCGGCAAAAACAGCAGCCGGAGAATCTGTCGCTGTGCCGACGGATCCCATACGAGGTCCCGGCGGTCCTCAAAGTAGAATGTCAGATGGCGGAGGAGCAGAACCCAGTCCCCGAAAGACCACACACCGGCAAGCTTCGAGATTGTGACTTGATAGGATTCGATTTCGTTGGTTGGACGAGTCTCTCCATCGACCGCAAATTCGATGAGCTCCAAATCTGACAGCCGTCGAGTGACCGAGATCTTGTGCTTGCCCAGCGTGAAAGTGAGGCGCGCAATAGCACCTTCTGCGTCGTCGAACACGCGTCTTGCGAAAATCTTTCTCTGCGCCGCTCGAAGCGGTCGTGGCTCAAGGCTGCGCCCGCCCAAGTCTCCGCCAGTGTCCAATCCCGGAATGTCGTACGGGCCAGAGATCAACCGATACATGATCCAGACGAGCGTTGTCTTTCCGAGTCCGTTCGCCCCGAGGACAAGGGTGAGGCCAGAAGGGAGTGCTGCCTTCAGTCCCTTACCACGCTTTCCTGGGAAGAGCCCATACCCCTCGACTTGCAGTCCTGTGAGGAGAGGAAAGCGTACGCAGAAATCCTTCGAATCTCGGGTCATTCGTGCCATCCCGTCTTGCGAATCTGGGCTAGGGACTCCGAGTCAGAAGAGACTCATCCGCGCTGTTCTGCTCGACTGAGCCCTGGCACCAATCGCTGTTCCATTGCGCGCAGCTCCAATTCGACTCGCTCGGCCAGGCGGCCTGCATCTTCTGCAATCCGGAGGGTTGTCAGCAACTGGCCATAGATCACGACCTTGCGGTCATTCCGAGAGAGGTCGAATCCACAATCTTCCAATCTGTTGATCTTGTTCCTTGCAGACACGATGGCCTCGTCCATCGACATGCAGCACGGCACATGCCCTGACTTCCGGCACACTAGTACCACATCCATTTGGATGGGTTCTCGCGCCTGAGACTTCGGGGCCGCGACCGACATCTCAGCCTTTACCGGATGGCAGTTGACGACCATGAAGCCCGCACCGAGCACAGCCTCGGCAACCGCCATCCACCCCTCGTCTCGAGAGTGGTGGTATGTGAACGCCAGGAGACCCTCTTCCTTGAGAACGCGATGACATTCGCCGAAGACATCGCGCAGCTTCGCCGCGAATGCTCCCGGTTCAGTGTCCTGAACCTCGAAGGGGCTCCGTGTTGTTGCGTCGCTGATTCCACGATCAAGCTGCTGCCAGGCAAAAAAGAAATCAGCCAGTTCCGAGTAATGAACGTTGTCAAAGAACGGCGGGTCGGTGACTACAAGATCCACGCTTTTCGCCGCCAAACCTAGTGACTGCGAATCACCACATGATAGGTGAATCGCGCCCTTTCCGATTCCATTCGTTGGCCACGGCCGCACAGGCCCGCCAAACAATTGTGGATTCCCGCTTGCCCCATCTACTCCGCCGCCAATTTCAATCGGCCTTCTCTGGTAATCCGCTGCACGCAGGAGACGTGAACGGAAAAGATTGGAGAAGGATCCCGAGCTCTTCGCCGTACCCCATACATTAGCTTCAAGGGGGGTTCGTTCTGGCTTTAAAATGTGGTGCGCGAACATGTGTCGCACCGCGCCCGTCCCTTCGCCCTTGTAAGACGCAAACATGTTATTGAACTCAAGCACGCCCGAGAAGAGCGTCAGAAGCGGTTCGCGTGCCTCTGCGGACTCCAAGCGAAGGATGGCCGCGTGTAGCCAGCCGAGAGCTAGGAGCTGCCTAGCGTTGAAGAACTCACGCCACGCATGAAAGCCATAACTCATCGCCTGCCTCGTGTTGTACCCATCGGTCAGGCGCAGTGTCGGCAGCGCAATTTCGCCGATACGTTCCGCTTCTTCTAGGAGTTTCTCGCAATGCGCGTATGCCTGTATATCTACAGAAGTCGCTGGCACGTATTCTTTCTGTCCATCTGCAGTTAGCACAAGCTTCGCATACAGTCGAAACCGCGGCCGCACCCCACCCAAGGCATCCAGAACGGAGAAGCGATTATCGCACAATGGGCACGTAGCATTTGCTCCCCGCACATTGCCCCGCTGAGGGTTGAAACTGCGCAGGCATTCACTACAGGTCGCTTCTTGTGCGCCGTGAAGTGACTGGAAGATCGCACCGCATCCAGGACAAAGAACCCGAGTCTCGGGCTTCCGTTTGGGATACGCGTTTGCGGCAATTACGCGCGATGAAAACAGATCCATGCTGTCGCCACAAGATGGGCAGTTGCAGACCATCACCCAGAAGTAGTAAAGGGCTTCACCCTCCCGGCCGCTGGAATCTTCTACTAGGTAGAGTCCACGGATCTTCTGCCCAATGTCTTGAGCAAGTTCATCGAAGGACTGCTGAAGTTCCTCCGCGGCCAGTCGCCCAAGACCGACCTTCACTGCCTGGACCGCAACCGGATTGATATCGCGCCCGAGAGCGGTCATTCCCAGCTTATGTGCTTCTCCAACTGTCGTTCCCGACCCCATGAACGGATCCAACACGCAGACATTGCTGAGCGTGTGGTCACGAAAGAAGCTATCCCTTAGGTTCTCGCTTTCTCCACCGACGCATCCAAGCAAGATCCCGCGAAAGACCGATCCGAGTCTCTTTGCCCACCACTTATGTACATGGTATATGGGCCGATGCACCTCTTTACGCCAGCTTTCTCTCTCCCCTAACTCGGAGAGAAACTCGAATGGGAATTTGTCGGTTTCAATAAGTCTCCCGCTAGTCATCGTCGCCCTCTACTTCTGTGACGCTTGCATCGGCGGCGGCGCACCGAGTTGACACAGGATCCATTGGCGACCCTACTAGACGCCATGCCCGGAAGACGTGCTCGGTGCCCGCACCCGGATTGGGTACCTCTTGCGGCCGCAGCTCATTCGTCGTAAGGTCGAATGCATATCCAATAACCATGTGTTCGGCTTCTACGCGTGTGACTTCGCCGACCTGGATATATCCCTCTCCTGCCTCTGCATTCCGAGGCAGGATGAGGGTCTGTTGGTGTGCCAGGCCATCCGCAATCCGGAACGGCGTGGGTACAACGTACATCTTCCGGTCTCGTATGAGGATATCTCCGTAGCTGCCAAACCCCTTTACGCTCTTGTTTTCGTGAACATAACTGTGGTCCGCGTTCAAGAAATCCCCATGACATACCACAAGGTCAAGCACTGGGTACCGGTTGCCATCGGGCGTCTTTGGATAGCGGCCGAAGACATAGAAGATCTCTCTGCCATTGTGAGATCCCGTCGGAACCTGGCTGTTGCTATCGAAGCTCGCGTCACGGCCAGGGTACGCAAGCCCCTTGAGCTCGTAACCCTGTGTGTACCGAACCAGCCGGAAATCCGGATAGCTGTTTCTTCCCCCGATCTCGAATTGAAGTCCGGACGCTTCCAATCTTCGCCTGAACCAATTTTGGAAATGAAATTCCTTATCCGAAACGCTCTCTCGAACAATCATCTCAGATGCTCGGATAGCCTCAACGCATTCCCTGAATACTTGGGCTACAGGCACGTTCTCTCCTCGGCCTCATTTACCGGCGGCCAATTTAGCTGCTAAGCCGATGCGTTCACTTGGTCTGACGATAATGCCACATGTCCGTCGAAACGGCCACCTTCGACTGATCCTGCAGGCGTCGAATTGCTGCGTCCATAATTGGCATATCCACATACAGTTACGACAAGGGCCTGGGATCACCGAGGCCAGAATCTCGAGGCACACATTCCTCGCCAGTCAATTCGTGCGCGAACAATGAGTGGCTCACAGATCCGGCCACGATGGGAATCTGAAATCGGTCGATACGCGAGGGCAAGACCAGAACCGCCCGTCTCAAACGAGCGACTGCATCAGCCCTTCTTTATTGCGGTTACCAGCTCCGGCAGGATCTTCTCCGCCGACCGCCCGATCACGTACCCACCAAGGCCGATCTCAACGATGTCCCAGAGCTTCAAGACCTCGGCCTCTCCGAGATTCGGCGCCTACCACCCCAGCCAGCGGGCCACAATCAGCGCCACGAAGACTAGCATCGTCACCGGTCGCCAGGTCCGCTGGAGCCAGCTTTGGCCCTGCGCCTCCGCCTTGACGACCTCGGCGGCAGCGCGTTCGATCTCCCAGGTCCGCTCGAGAACAGCCGCCTGAAGCGCTTGCTGAAGCTCGATCCGCTTCAGCTCGTGCTCGGGATCGGGAAAGATCCGGTCCGCGACCGAGCCGGCGACTTTCCCCAGGATGCCCAGAATCTCGCCAACCATATCGACCCCTTTCAGGTGTAGGCCGGGTTCAGCCAGCCGCCCTGGAACACAACCTGATCGGCGCTGCGCGCGACGCGGAGCCGGTATTCCCCCGCCGCTTCGGAGCGCAGCGCCGCCATGATCGCTGCCTGGTCGGCCCGCGTCGCAGCCCCACAGGTCTCGGTTCCGAGCGCCTCGTCGATCGTCACCCGCAGACCACATGCGTGGAGCGCGCGCTGCAGACAGGTCACCGCCGTCTTGTGCCCCAGGTTGACCGCCAGGTCGAAGACCTTGATAGCAATCACTTCGGGTAGAAACTCGTACCTGTGTCCGTGCCAGTAGCGCTCCCAGTAGACCTCGATCGCCTGGGCTCGGGTCAGACTCTTCACGTCCAGGTCGGGGTTCCAGCGCTGGGAGATCCCAAACTTGGTGGGGCCGCCGCGATCGGCGGGGTTGTCGGTGTAGGCGTCCCCCTCGTGCTCGAGGACAACCTCGATCGCCCGGTCGAACAGTTCCCTGCTGGTCACCTCAACCCTCCCTTCGCGCCAATTCGAGGCGCAGCGCCCCGAGGATGTCGCACAGGCGCTGGCTCCGGTCCTTCATGTCCGTCTCGATCTCTTTCTGGGTCTCATTGAGCCGCTCCATGCCGCTGCGGATCTGGATCAGGACCTCGTGGACGTCGTCCAAGGAATGCCGCCCTGGCGCCAACGGGCAGACGACCTTCAGCTCGTCGAAGGCGACCATCTGGCCATTCCTGCCGTTGCTTCCGTTTCGCCGCGAGATCTGGTTCCGAGCGAGGTCGACGACCTGGATGGCCAGCTTTACGGCTAACATCGTCGCCATCAGCCCGAGCCCACCCAGCCCCAAACTGCGGGCCGCCTCGAATGCCATCTCCATCGATTGCCCTCCGGCGCCACGGTTAGGAGTGCAGCTGCCAGTCGAACGGCGGATCGTTCTTGCTCGGCTGCACGTACGACTGGATGAACGTGGTCCACGGCACGCTTAGCCAAGCTGGGTCAAGTGCTTCTAGTTCGACATCGGCGCGGTAAGTCGTCCCGACGACGAGGCCAGATACGAGCGCTCGATTGTCGGAGGCGCTCGTCCAGTTGCTCGTGCCGACGATGACCGAATCGCTGACGCGGACGATTCGGATCCTTCCGCGCGCCTGGGACAGCGGGGCATTGAGGAAGATGTATAGGTAGGCGTTGGTGCCCCCAGCCAGGAATCGCGTCGAAGCTACCAATTCGAGCGTGACCGGCGCGGCCGCGACCGAGCGCGCCGGCAGAGGAACACCCATGCCGTTGGCCCAGCCGCCGCTGTGCAGAGCGCCTCCGTACTGGGCCCACGCGGCCGCCGGCAGCGCCGCCGCCAGTCCGAGGACGGCCAGCGAGAGGATCACGATTCGCATGGCAGTCACTCCCACATCAGGTCCGCTCGCCCCTCGCCCGAGAGGTAGGCGGCGTCCGGCGCGTTCGGCTCGAAAATGAAACGCACGGGCAGACCCTCGCGCAGCGTGAAGACGGTGTCCCCCAGGGCCACCTTCGGCTTGAGCTTCGTCCACGTGTTCGACGCCGCGTTGTAGGTCCAGAACGACATGGAGACCGTTCCCAGATCGGGAAGCGCGTACATGTCGAGGATATGCGCCTTCTTCGATCCCGCCTGACCAGAGCCGTAGAAGGGCACCCAGCCGGTGACGCTGGCTCGGGCCCCGTCCTGAGCAGCCAGACCGGGCAACGGTGGCCAGGCAACGGCCACGATCAGCATCAGCACGCAGATCACGATCTTCCGCACTACTTCACCTTTCGGTTTTGCCCCGGACACGGAGCACCCATCGCAATGCGCCGCGCGGCTACTTGGCCGCGCTGGCGTCATCGCCTTTCTCGCTAACCTCGTCGCCGCTGGCCGCTTCGTCGGATCCATCGGCCGGGGCCTTCTGGCTCGCTGGCGTTTCGCCCGAGACGTTGATCCCGTACTCCCCGGCGAGCGCCTGCTCTCTGGCCAACTCGGCGAAGACGTCCTCAATGTCCTCGCCCTTCTCGGCCAGGAAGCCGGTCCTCGTGCCGAGGCCGTTCTGGATCGAGATCACGGCGGCCCGGGCTTCCTTCTCGGGATCGATCCACTGCCAGCCGCGCGGACGGTGCCGGACGGCCAGAAAGCGCGAGGGGTCGCGGGAGGAGAGTTGCAAGCTACCGGTGAGCAGGGCCATGCCGAGCCAGGCCGCGTACAGCGGCCGGCGCCACATGTCGATGAAATCCTGCTGGATGGACCGCCAGTCGTCCCGCTCGACTAGCGCGAAGCTGCGCATCGTGGAGTAGCTGACGCCCTCCGCGTCATTGGCGAGCACGTTGTAGAACACGCTGAAGCCCGAGGCGATCTTCCGCAGCATCTGCTTGATGAACGCCGGGAACTGCGCGGTCGGGTGGTCAGGCTCCCAAGCCTTGAACTCGTAGCCGTCCGGGACGATCTC
>AMWB02000004.1_pt3 | contig 28509 bp, 28 predicted proteins | sample 200311 | NCBI WGS metagenome assembly AMWB02 (sample SAMN02737377, study PRJNA173069) | bioreactor metagenome | biome: anode biofilm in microbial fuel cells | place: USA: California | collected 2010-12-16 | reverse complement strand
CCTCCCCTCGATGGCGGCGGCGGGGGGCCTCTACTGGATGATGGCGCAGCTTAAATCGGAGAAGACACCATGAAAGACAACTACGCAGACATCGTTCAACACAATGTGGAGACGCTTTGTTCAAGAAGCGGCGGCGCAGCGACGCTTGCCGACTGGCTTCCGGGCATCCCGGAGGACGACGGCAGCGTGCGGTTTCAGGCTTTCGGCGAACCCTGCCGTCTCGGCCCCGAAGGCATTTACCTGTCGGAGATCAAGCAGGAAGGGCCGGTCGGCATCATCATCTCCCTCTACGCCCTTGCCGCCGGCCCCCGCCTTCCGGTCATGGAACCCTTCAGGGCGTTCAAGGATTTTCCCGGCAGCATGCCGTACGCGGGCGCTTTCGCCGCCTATACCCAAGACGCCTTGGTGCCGCATGTCGACGCGATCGGCAAACGGGTGCCGGAGATTTTAAACACGCTGGGGGGCATCACCATCGCCGGCCCGCCTATCGGCGATTTCTCCTTTTGCGTGATGCCGCTGCCGAAAATCGCCCTGCTGTATATCTTCTACGAAGCCGACGAGGACTTTCCGGCGGCCGTCACATGCCTGTTCTCCGCCAACGCGGCGGATTTCATGCCGATGGACGGACTGGCGGACACGGGGGAATACACCTCCCGGAAAATCATCCGCCTTCTGGAATAGCGCCCGGAAGTTCCCCTGTCGGCGGAAAAACCCGATGCTGGGAATGCCCTAGAACGTCCAGGTGATTTTTCCATAAACGCTGCGCGGCACCTCCGTCGACATGACATCGATCCCCTCGGGGATGTATTCCGCATGCCGGCTGTCGAGAAGATTCCGGCCGACCACGGCCATTTCGAGGTTCTTGGCGGCCTGCCAGCCCAGCCGAAGGTCGAGGACCGTGTAGGCGTCCACATTCTGGCTCGGCAGTGCATCGACGTAGCGGATCCAGCCGTCGAGATTCCAGCGCTCGCCCAGGCTCATGAGGGATCTCATGGAGAGCTGGTGCTTCGGCGCGTCCCCCTCGAACACGGAAATGTCCCCCCTGACGATGGGAATGTCCGATGGATCGAGATCGATCTGGATGTAGGTGTAGGCCAGCTTGAGGCGCCACCAGTCCGTGATGTCGCTGTCGGCGGCCGCTTCAACGCCGTACACGTTCCCATCGATCGCATTGACCATATCGAGCTGCCACGGCACCGGGGTACGGGCGTTAGTGGAGCGCACATCGTGGTACCGATTGTAAAATCCGGTGATGTCGACGGAGAGGCGGTCGTACAGATTGACCCGGTATCCCGCCTCGTAGGCAATGACATCCTCCGACACGAAATCCGAATTGCCCGAGACGGAGAACGTCGCCGTCGGCCCGAAGGGATTGGCGGGATCGAGGGGAAACACCTGCAGATTGTACCTGGCGGTCTGCTCCGCCCTGGCGGGCGTGCGGACGGCCCTTGAGACGGCCGCCCATACGGAATGATTCCCGGTGATGGCCCACAGCGCCCTTGCGCTGGGTTGAACCTCGAAGCCGGTATAATCGTTGTGTTCAAATTTGGAGCCTAGGGTCACCCGAACCTTGTCGTCGAAAAAACGGATCTCATCCTGAACGAACGCGCTGAACAGGTTGTCGGTCCGGCTGAGTTCGGTAAACGTCAGCGGAAAGGTGTTCGTCAGATCGTCCCGGGTGATCCGCCAGCCGGCGCCCCATTGTATTTCATGCCGGTCCATCAGAACGGTCCGGTGCTGAACATCGAGATCGAAGATATCCCGGGTCTCCTCGGTGAGAACGAAATTCCGGTGGGTCCGATCATAGTAGAACTGAAGGACCGTTTCGGATTGGGTTCCGCCCTGGCAGGTCCATCGCCCCAGAAGGTTGCCCCCCTGATACTGCTCGTCGACATCGTCCGTGGCCGCGAAGGGAAGCGTCGGGAGGTTGTAGGTCAGCCGCTCCCCGCTCCTGCCCTTATAAAGATCTCCCTGCAGGGTCATCCGGTGGAACGGATTGGGCTGCCAATCGGTTCGAAATCCCGTCCGGAACGCATGCCAGTCATCCGGGGTATCATCGCCCATCGCATCGACGCCGCCGTCCCGGTCAAAATATTTTCCGTACAGGCGGTATGCGCCGGTCTTTCCGATCGTGCCGCCGTAGCGCGCGGCGACATTTCCATTCTCGACCGTTCCCGCCAGGGCCGCCACCAGTCCGCCCTGGGTCTCCGATGCCGGCTTGGTGATGATATTGATGACGCCGTTCACGGCATTGGCCCCCCATACCGAGGCGCCGGGGCCCCGGATGACCTCGATGCGGTCGATATCCTCGAGCATCGTGTCCTGCACATCCCAGATGACGCCGGAAAAGAGCGGTGAATAGACGCTCCGCCCGTCCATCAATACCAGGAGCTTGTTGGCGAACCGGCCGTTGAATCCCCGGGCGGTGACCGCCCATTTATTGCCGTCGATGCGGGCGACCTGAAGCCCCGGCACCATTCTCAGAAGATCGGGGATCGTCGTTGCGCCCGAACGCCGGATGTCTTCCTGGGTGATCACGAAAACGGCGGCGGCGGTTTCGGACAGCCGCTGGTTTTTCCTGCCGGCCGTGGTGATCTCGATATTCATGAGCTGCTCGATGCTCAGCTCGGTCAGATCCGAGAACCCCCGGTCATTTTTTGCGGCCCAGGCGGGAGAGATCAGGAACAAGGCGGCCAGCACGGCCGTCGCCCATGCCGCGGCCTGCCGCATCAAAGGTTTCACGTCCATGTCGATTTCCTGCGGGCCTGCCCTGTGGACGCTCGTCGCGGATGTTAACGGCGACGGTTCTGCGTGTAACGTCTTCCGGATGGGGGGCTCTTTAAACATCATTTTTTTCTCTCATGAATTCGTGGGTTCCGTCCCGACGATTTTCGCCAGTTTCAGCAGATGCGAGCTGATGGTAATCTCGGCGCGCCGGGCGGAATTCAGATTGATTTCAAAACCGATTTTATTCACCATCCCGATCAGATTGATCATAACGCCGCTGTCGGCGTAACCTGTGGTATCGGCCACGGTCAGAACGTGAAACTTTTCGGCCAGGCGAACAATCCGTCCGAGCCGTTCTTCTTCCGAACGTCCAATGAAAAGAATCCGGCAGTCCTTGATCGCTTCCATGTCGTCGATATACCGCACCTCCACGGGACGCTCTTTTGCTTCCTTTCCCTTGAGAAAATCGATTTCATCCTTAAACGGATCTTCTCCGATAACGCCGATAATGAAGACATTCGGGGGATAGGCGAACACCGCCGCCGGCCAATCGACAAATTTACTGAATTGATAGAGAAAAGCGGCCTTAACGGCATACTCGGTCGACGGCGGCTTCGCGGATGACACCGGCGCGGCCGTAAGCCAGGCGAGCAGCCCGATACAGATTCCCATCGTCATCACAAAGTTTCTTGCCATCATTTTTCTGGTATGCAGGAAAGATTCATCCAGGTTTGATCATATGTCAACCTGCCGCCGACCCTTGTCAAATAAGATATCCCCACATATACATCAAACTTTTGTTATAGAAAAGAAAAATTTTCACCGATCCCTGTAATTAAATGATACATAAGGCAATGATGCATGAATATCATGGGTTTATGGTGGGAAAACTTACGGAAGTGGTTGGGAAGGGAGCGCGGAACGTCGGCAGGCCGAAGGATGGCATCCCGCCGGCCTGCCGATAGCGTCTCGATTAATGTTTCAGCAGTGTCAGGGCTTTTTGGACGACGTTCTCGACCGTGAAGCCATAGCGCTCCAGAACCAGTCCGCCGGGTGCGGAGGTGCCGAAGGTGTCGATGCCGATGACGGCCTCGCGGCCGCCGGCATACCGCTCCCACCCCATGGGACGTCCGGCCTCGACCGCCAGACGGACGGCGACTTCCGGCGGAAGCACCTCGGCCCGATACGCCGCATCCTGCCGTTCAAAAAGCTCCCAGGAAGGCAGGCTGACGACCCGTGCCTTGACGCCTTGTTCAGCCAGCCGCTTCTGCGCCGCAAGAATCAGGTGGACCTCGGCGCCGGTGGACATGAGGATGATATCCGCCACACCCTCGCAGTCGGACAGCACATAGCCGCCGCGGGCAAGGTCCCCGGCGCCTGCCAAGGCCTCCCGGTCGATGACGGGAAGCTTCTGGCGGCTTAGGATCAGCGCCGTCGGACCGTCCAGATGGGTCATGGCCACACGCCAGGCCGCCAGGGTTTCGTTGGCATCCGCGGGCCGGATCACCGTAACGCCGGGAATGGCCCGGAGGCTCATCACATGCTCCACCGGCTGGTGGGTGGGGCCGTCCTCGCCGACGGCGACGCTGTCGTGGGTGAACACGTAGGTGACGGGAAGCTTCATGAGGGAGGCCAGCCGTATGGCGGCCCTCATGTAATCGGCGAAGACCAGAAACGTCCCCCCGTAGGCCCGGATGCCGCCGTGCAAGGTCAGCCCCGACAGGATCGCCCCCATGGCGTGCTCGCGGACCCCGAAGCGGATGTTCCTGCCGGTGTAGTGGTCCTTCTGAAAATCATCGGCCCCGTCGATATGCGTTTTGTTGGAAGGCGCCAGGTCGGCGGATCCACCGATGAGATTGGGGATATGGGCGGCCAGCGCGTTGAGCACCCGGCCCGAGGCCGACCGGGTCGCCACGGGCCCGTCCGCGGCCGCAAACGCGACGAGGCCGGCGTCCCAGCCGTCGGGCAGCGTGCCGGTGATCATCTCGTTCCACTCCCGGGCCGCTTCGGGGTGAGCTTTTGCGTAGGCATTGAAGGTTTCAAGCCATTTGCGCTGATCGTCCCGGCCCCTGTCGACGCACTGCCTGAAAATCCGCAAGGGGTCTTCGAGGATACAGAAACATTCGTCCTCGGGACATCCCAGGTTGATCTTGGTCAACCGGATCTCGGCGTCCCCCAAAGGCGCGCCGTGAGCGTCGGCCTTGCCCTGCTTGCCGGGGCTTCCGTAAGCGATGTGGGTGCGCAGCAGGATGACCGAGGGTTTGCCGGTTTCCGCCTTGGCCGCCGCAAGCGCTTTGGTGATCGCATCGAGGTCGTTGCCGTCGTCGACCTTCTGAACGTGCCAGTGCATCGCCTCGAACCGGAGGGCCGTATTTTCGGTGAAAGCCAGATCGGTGCTTCCCTCGATCGAGATCCGGTTGTCGTCATAGATGCAGATCAGTTTTCCGAGCCCCAGGTGGCCGGCCAGCGAGGCGGCCTCGTAGCTGATGCCCTCCATCAGATCGCCGTCGCCGCACATGACGTAGGTATGGTGGTCGACGATCTCGCTGCCGTTCCGGTTGAAGCGCGCCGCCAGAAACCGCTCGGCCATCGCCATGCCGACGGCGTTGGCGATCCCCTGGCCCAGGGGGCCGGTGGTGGTTTCAACGCCCGGCGTATGGCCGTACTCCGGGTGTCCCGGGGTTTTGCTTCCCCACTGGCGGAAATTCCGGATGTCGTCCAGGGTGACATCGTAGCCCGTCAGGTGCAGGACGCTGTAAAGCAGCATCGAGGCGTGCCCCCCCGACAGAACGAACCGATCCCGGTCCGGCCATTGGGGGTTTTTGGGATTGTGTTTCATCACCCGTGTCCATAAAACATAGGCCGCCGAGGCCAGGCCCATCGGCGCGCCGGGATGCCCGGAATTGGCGGCCTGAATGGCGTCCACGGACAGGGTGCGAATGGTGTTGACGCACAGCTGATCATTGATTGCCCCGCATGCCGGCAATGACTTGTTCATCTTCTCTTCTCCTCCCTAGTTGACGTGGGACCGTTCACTGAACGATGTTTCATTGGAATATCGATGGCTTTGAATCTGAACAGCGACAGGCATGAACGGCCTTCCTCGTGTGCCTCATGCCGTCTGTTTTATAATGCCCGCAGCCATTCCGGTTTCAATTTGATTTTTCCCGCGAGGGCTTCGTCGATCTGCCCTAATACGGCATCTTTATCCTTGGGAAGCCTCGCCTTGATGGGCAGATAATTGGAGGCGTGATTGGCGTGGAAAAGCCCCCGGGACAAATCGGTATGGGCGATCATGGTCCTCAGTTCCACAAGCATTTCCCGGGGCGTGATGCGTTCGAACCGGCCGGACGTGTCATCGTCGTACAAGGGGGTGCCGGGCACCAGCATGAGGCTCAGGGCGCCCACGTATTCGGGGTCGATCGCGCTCAGAACCCGGCCGGTGGCCTCCGCGTGAATCTGCGAGCGCTCCCGCCCCGCCAGCCCCAGCAGAACCGTCAGGGAGAGCTTGATGCCGGCCCGGCGGATCTTTCGCCCCATCTCGATCATTTTATCCGCGTCGGCGCCCTTCCGCACCCGTTCGAGGGTCACGTCATCCCCGGACTCGAGCCCCATGTAGGCGATCTTCAGCCCATGGGCGTGGAGCTCCGCCAGCTGTTCGTCGGTTTTCATGCCGATGCCCTTGGTGTTGGCGTAAAGGCCGACCCGGGTCACCCACGGCAGCTGCCGTTCGATCTCTTTTAAAATACCCAGAAGCCGCGGGTGGGGAATGATCAGCGCATCCCCGTCGCAGATGAACACCCGCCGCACATGTTCGAAGTGCCGGGCGGCATAGGCGATATCCGCTTGGATCCTCTCCTCCGGCTTGATCTGGAAGCGCAGCCCCTTGTAGGCGCCGCAGAAGGTGCATTTGTTGTGGGAACAGCCGACCGTCGCCTGCAGCAGGATGCTGTAGGCTTCACTCGGCGGCCGGATCACCCGGTCAGGATGTTCGTAGTGCATGTTTATGACTCCGATTATATTACAATATATTCTTATGTGTTACTGAGAGAACCAACCTTTGAATTTACGAAAAACGGCTCGGTGATGCAACCGTTATCTTCAGCCAAACCGCGGGAAGAGCACTGCGGAATCGTTATCTGGAGGAAGTCCGGGTGTCGTCAACACGCCAGTCATATTCGCGGAAATCGATCCCGGCCTGTGTTGCGCGGATCTTCTCACGCAGGGCGGCGTCATCCGTCAGGGCGTCGGCATAGGCCGCAAAGAAATCCTCCAGACTTTCGTACCCCCGAAAGCCTTGGCTGAAATCCCCGCCGTACCAATCGAGGTTTCGTGGATCTCCCAACAGCTTGAAAAATTTCTGTATGAATCCGCTGGATTTTCCGGAGGCGCGCGATAGCCTCTGCCCGCCTCCGGAGGTCAGCGGCTATGCTTTCATGAGCTTTCTCAGCACATACGGCAGAATGCCGCCGTGTTCGAAATATTCCATCTCGATATCCGTATTCAGCTTGGATTCGACCTCGAAACTGAGCGTGGCGCCGTCTTTCTTGACCGCCTCGACCGTCAACACGCCTCTTGGCCGCATCGCGGCAAGCCCTTTCAGCGTGAAGGTCTCCGAACCGTCGAGACCCAGTTGTTTCCATCCTTCACCCTCCCGGAAAACCAGGGGCAGCACGCCCATGCCGACCAGATTGCTCCGGTGGATCCGTTCGAAGGATTCGGCAATGACGGCACGGACGCCCAGAAGGATGGTCCCTTTGGCGGCCCAGTCCCGGGATGAGCCCGTCCCGTATTCCCTGCCGCCCATCACGACGAGGGGGACGTCCTCCTTTTCATACGCCATGGCCGCGTCGTAGACGAACGCTTCACGCCCTTCGGGGAACTTCACGGTATAGCTGCCCTCCTTGGGCGCCGCCAGCTGGTTCTTGATCCGGATATTGCCGAAGGTTCCCCGCATCATGACCTCGTGGTTGCCGCGGCGGGAGCCGTAGGAATTGAACTCGCCCGTGGGAACCCCGTTTTCGATCAGGTATCTGCCGGCGGGATACGCCGCCGGAATCTGGCCGGCCGGTGAGATATGATCGGTCGTGACCGAATCGCCCAGGAGCAGCAGCAACCGGGCGGCTTCGATATCCCGTGGCTTTTCGATATCCAGATCGAAGTTTTCGAAATACGGCGGGTTCTTGATATAGGTCGAGTGCGGGTCCCATTTGAAGGTGGTGCCCTCCGGCACGTCCAAGGCCGCCCAGAATGCATCGCCCTCGAAAATTTTCGCATATTCGTCGCGGTAAAACGCCTGCCGGACATGCCGCTCGATCAGCGGTTCGATCTCTTCCCGCCGGGGCCAGATATCTTCGAGATAGACCGGCTCTCCGTTGGGATCGAGCGCCAGAGGCCTTCGCAGCAGGTTGACATCGATCCGGCCGGCGATGGCAAAGGCGACCACCAGCATCGGAGAGGCCAGGAAATTGCCTTTGACGGCCTGATGAATCCTGGCCTCGAAGTTGCGGTTTCCGGAAAGAACCGAGGCCACCGTCAGGTCGTGCTCCTGGATCAGCCGTTCGATCTGTGGATGGAGCGGGCCGCTGTTGCCGATGCAGGTGGTGCATCCGAAGCCGGCCAGATGAAATCCCAATCCCTGAAAGTACGGCATCAGGCCCGCATCCTCGAGGTAGTCGACGACCACCCTGGAGCCCGGCACCAGCGAGGTTTTGACGTGAGGCGGCACCTTGAGCCCTTTTTCGACGGCCTTTTTGGCGAGAAGCCCCGCGCCGAGCAGCACATACGGGTTGGAGGTATTGGTGCACGACGTGATGGCGGCGATGACGATCGAGCCATCGCCGATGCTGACCTCCTTCCCGTTGATGCTGGTGGTGAATCGTCTTCTGCCGCTCGGTTCGCAATAGGCTTCCCGGGCGGTCGTCGACCCGGATTCATCGAGGAATTTGGAGATATGCTTGATATCCGTATCCCGTTCGTGTTCGCATTTCAGCAGGTGGTCGAAATGGTTTTCGAGATCGGTCAGCACGATCAGGTCCTGAGGGCGGGAGGGACCGGCAAGGGACGGCACCACCGATGAAAGATCGAGATCGAGCACGGCGGTGTACTCGGACGTTTCTTCTCCGGTGTAGAAGAGACCGAGCGCTTTTGCGCAGCTTTCGACCACGCGCGCTTCCGCCGCACGGTCGGTCGTCACGAGATATTCCACGGTTTTTTCGTCCACCGGAAAAAACCCCATGGTGGCGCCGTATTCCGGCGACATGTTGGCGATGGTGGCCCGGTCCGGCACGGTCAGCCGCCGCATTCCCGGTCCGAAGAATTCGACGAACTTTTCGACGACCTTGAATTCCCGGAGCATCTTCGTCACCGTCAGAACGAGGTCCGTCGCCGTCACGCCGGGGCCGAGTTCTCCGGTCATCCGGACGCCGACGACCTCGGGGATGGCCATGAAATAGGGCTGCCCCAGCATTACCGCCTCCGCCTCGATCCCGCCGACGCCCCATCCCATGACGCCGATGCCGTTGATCATCGTCGTGTGGGAGTCGGTTCCCACCAGGGTATCGGGGTAGGCGGTCATGACGCCGTCGACCGGCGCCGTGATGATCACCCGGCCGAGGTGCTCGAGGTTGACCTGGTGACAGATGCCCGAATTGGGGGGAACGACCTTGAAATTATCGAAGCTTTTCTGCGCCCATTTGAGCAGGGCATACCGCTCGCCGTTCCGCTCGTATTCCTTGGCCACGTTCTTGGTCAGGGCATCGGCGGTCCCGTAGTAGTCCACCTGAACCGAGTGGTCGACGATCAGCTCCACCGGGATCAGGGGATTGATTCTTGCGGGATCACCGCCCAGGTTTTTCACCGCATCCCGCATGGCGGCCAGATCCACGACGGCCGGAACGCCGGTGAAATCCTGCATCAGAACCCGGGCCGGATGATGGGGAATCTCGACCGGCGCGACATAATGTTTTTGCCACCGGGCGATATTCAAGAGGTCTTCTTCCGTGACGATCCGGCCATCCAGTTTTCTGAGCAGGTTTTCGACCAGAATCCGTATGGAAAAGGGGAGCCTGCCGATGTCGGCGACGCCTTTTTCCTCTAAGAGCCGGATATCCATGATGGTATACTCCCGCCCACCCGCTTGGACCTGCCGCAAAAACTCCTCTCTGTTAATCATTCCCCCTCCTCGATCGTATAAGGTTAATGTCGCCGAAGCCGTCCCTGCGGGAACAATGGTCCAATTGTTGGATACCATTGATTCAAGGGAATGGTCGGCGTAGACAAATCACTCCATGTCAAGCACTACCGTTTTTAATGGCCTCATCTTGAAAAACAGCGCAGGATAGTTCATTTATACTTTTGTTTCAAAGATTTATAGATCGTATCCCTGCGACCGACACTGATGACATAGACTGTGACATCCCGGTCATCGGCCTCGTAAACCAGCCGGTACCCAACAGAACGCAACTTGATCTTGAAGAAGTTCCGATATCCCCGGATTTTGGCCGCTTCGACATGGGGATTTTCGAGTCTGTGCTCCAATTGAATCTTGAATTGCATCTTGATTTCGGGGGCGAGCTTACGCCATTCCTTTAAAGCGCTGGGCAGGAACTTGAGTTTATAACTCACCTATCGTCAGCTCCACGGCACGCTCCTTCTCGGCCCGCCTTTCTTCGATCACTTGGCCGATCTCAACATCTTCAACGATATCCATCAGCTTCTCATAGGTTTCGGATGGAATGATATAGGCGGTGGGCTTGTTTCGATTCAGCAAGGCAATCGTTTCGCCATGGGCTTCGTCAATCACCGCCTGGGGATTGCGCTTCAATTCGCTGATACTGACGGATAATTCTGCGTATATTCTGGTAAGCATGAAAGACCTCTTTTAAGAGTGCTTTTTACGGTGCTTATATTAGCACTCTTAAAAAGACATGTCAATCCTTGATGCTCATCAAGCAGGGCGTTGAATATGAAACGCGGCCGGTGGCGTGGGGATTCAGGCCCGCACGGCCTTGACCTCTTTTTCGACGTTTGGGTTCCGGTTTGGAATCTGCGCATAAAAATCATCCCGTTGCAAGAGTCCGCATGCGGGCACATATGATAATCTAATCCTCAGGTATGAAGGCCGGCAGAGAAAAGATATATGAGGAAAAAAGTCGGTAAACAGAGTGTCAAACGTGTAATAAAAAGAAAGGTATCCGAAAGTCGCTGAAACCGAAACGAGATGAGAGGCGGTTGCGTCGGGCTCAGGACAAAATAAACCGTCTGGAACAGCGGCGGTTGACGGGAGAGACTGAAATTTTTCAAGTATACTGAAGGGCACGCATACTCCGATCGGCGCATTCTCAAAAAACAGCGAAATGCCCCTGCCTCACCCGCTTACCGCACCAGAAAACTCCACATGACGCCGGCGGCGATGGCCGAACCGATGACGCCCGAGACATTGGGAGCCATGGCATGCATGAGGAGAAAATTGGTCGGATCCTCTTCATGGCCGACATGCTGTACCACGCGGGCGGAATCGGGCACGGCCGACACCCCCGCGGCGCCCAGAAGGGGATTGATTTTTTCACGCAGAAAGAGATTGATGATTTTTGCAAACATGACCCCGGATGCGGTGGCCACGCCAAAGGAAAGCGCACCCAGGACGAAGATGCCGACGGACCGAGGGGTTAGAAACACGTCCGCCTGGGTGCTCGCGCCCACCGTGATTCCCAGAAGAATGGTGACTGTATCGATCACGGCGTTCCGGGCGGTGGCGGCCAGACGTTCGGCGACCACGCACTCCTTGAGAAGATTGCCGAAAAAGAGCATCCCCAAAAGCGGCAGGGCGGCCGGCGCCAGAAGGCAGCAGAGCAGAAATCCCATGACCGGAAAAATGATCTTCTCTCTTTTCGGGACGTCCCTGGGTTCTTCCATCTTGATCAGACGCTCTTTGCGCGTCGTCAGAAGCTTCATGATCGGCGGCTGAATCACCGGCACCAGCGCCATGTACGAATAGGCGGCAACCGCGATGGGGCCGATCAGCGCCGGGGCGAGCTGCGCCGTCAGGAAGATGGCCGTCGGGCCGTCGGCGCCGCCGATGATGCCGATGGAGGCGGCCTCCTTGGGATCGAAGCCTAGCGCCAGCGCCCCCAGAAAGGTTAAAAAGATACCCGTCTGCGCCGCAGCTCCCAGAAGCATGAGCAGGGGTCTGGCGAGCATGGTCGAAAAATCGGTCATCGCGCCGATCCCCAGGAAAATGAGCGGCGGATAGATACCCAGGGTGACGCCCATGTAGAGATAATGCAGGACGCTGTTGTTCTCGTAAATGGCAAGGCCCAGCCCTTGAAAGACCGGTATGTTTCCCATCAAGATACCAAAACCGATCGGCACGAGCAGAAGCGGTTCGTAGTTTTTGGCAATGCCTAAATAAATGAAAACAAGACCGACACCGATCATGATCATATATCGGTAATCCAGCATATAGTAGCCTGTATTGTTGATAAACTGCATCAAGAAATCTAACAGCTGTTCCATGGGTTTGCTTCCGCTCCTTTGTGCATGCTGATGGTTGGCGTCAACTCTAGCCTTCGATAAATATTCCGCCAGATTTTTGCGCTCGCGTGCCGGCCATTGCTGTCTGCAAGGGTAGATGCATTTTCTTTACATTGATAGGCGGGCGTTTTTATTCCACCGGTAAAAACCGTTTTTATCCGGAACGATAATAACGGATAAGAGAAGTTCGTTGAGCGCTGAATGGGGATGCCCTACGCCGCAATGCTTCGCATTTTCGAGAAGTGCCGGCAGGGAGAACGGTTCTCCCATTCGGTCGGCCAGCATCTTGAAATTTCGGGCCGCTTCCTGAATATCGCCGGGTACGAAAATAAGACAATCGTCGGCAGCAGGTTCGTTGCGACTCGCAGCGCGAAAACGCGTGTAAATCTGGTCGCGGTCGTCCCAGAGGGCCAATAATTTGTGGAGTTGGGCGATGGTCAGGGAGAGCACCGTCAGCCCCGTGAAGACGATGGAGACGCCCACCGCGGCGATGGCCCATCCATTGTGGGTGGAGATGGCTTCTAATCCAGTCAATGAATACCTCCTCGATCTTTCGATTTTTTAACGAAAACGTGTGAACAACCGTCTTGCGGGAATGACCGCCGATATCATTTCACTGTACGGCGGGCGCGCACTTTGCATCTTCAGCGGCGGCCGTTTCATTGAAAAAAGGCGTCCGGTGGGCAATCACATCATTCAAGGTTCGCATGATTTTTCCGCCCAGCCGGGCGTTGCCCCGGATGAGTTCGGTGAATTTATCTCCCGCCACCACGAGAACCTCTCCATCCGTCAACGCGACCGTCGTGCCCCGGTAGTTAAACGGCTCCAGCATGGTGGACATTCCAATGACGTCTCCTTTTTCATGCAGGGTAAACGCCTTTCCATCCTTGAAATAGATCATAAAATTGCCCGAAAGAATGATATAGAAGTTCTGCGCCGGATCACCGCGGCGCGTCAGCACTTCCGCCTCCTTGACCCGCATTGATTTCAGAAGCGCGCCGATCATCTCCAGATCTTCCTGATCGATGCCATCAAAAAGATCCAGCGTTTCAAGTATTTTCATGTCAACAGTCATGTATTTCCTTTCTTTCCGAAAAGCTGCAGCATCCCCGCCCCGCCGGCACGGCGAGTCCGCACACCGTCATCCGGAGGCGACTTCATTTCTGTTGTGTCACTATTATTTACAACAAGGCGAGAATTAACGGAAAATGACTTTATTCACCGTCTTCATATCATTTTAAGGCTCAATAGTAAAGGAGATAGCCAACAATAATGAGATGGTTTTTTGCCGCAGCGCCAGGATCGAGGATCGTTGTCCCTTGTTCTTTCATATTCAATTGGGTTTCGGGGAAACATGATTACCTTAAAACAGAATATCCGATTCACATAGACAGGATGAACAATCCGCCGTGAGGTATCGATCATGAGTCTCGATCAAAACGTCATAGAAGATCAAAACTTTCTGGAAATGACCTATCGCTGGTTTGAACCATACCATAAAATGGCATGCATTTTTTTTATCGTATGGAACATCCTGAGCGCGTTTTTGTTTCACGAAGAATTTATCCGGCTTGTTTCGGGGCAGATGTCGGTTCTTAGAAGCGCTGCGGCGATGTCTCTTTTCGTGTCGCTATGGCTTATCCCCTCCTATTGGATTCTTGTGCTGACGCTGAATCGCACAATTATCCAGCTCACCCGCAAGGAGATGGTGGTGTGGCACGGACCGCTGCCGTGCTTTACCCGAAATAATGTTTTTTCCATCCGTGAAATGAGGAGCATATGGCTTGAAAATGCGTATCCCGATGCCGAAGAGGGAGACGGGGCAACGGATGTCATCGTGATTCTGCGAAACGGAGAGGAACGAAAGGTCCTTAAAAATGTCAAAAACACCCAGGATTCGGAAATTATCCGTGATAGAATCAATGCTTGGCTGAAGAAGACAGCCGGATCGTCCCGCGTCCTTCATAAACCGATGCCGCCGTCCAATCCGGTGGTCAACGATCTTACATGAACCTGCACACGACGGTCGACACCGTTAAAGATGGTCGATCGGCCGCCTTGGACAGTGGGAATTTATCTTTTCCTTTCAAGGATATATCTTGAAATCGCTCGGAGAGGTTCCGCTTTTTCATCAAATTTTTCAAGCGATGCCAGAGCCTCCTGGATGAGGCGGCCCGCAAACCGATGGGAATCCTCGAGGCCCATGAGGAGGGGGTAGGTGTTTTTTCGGCGTGCCATGTCGGTACCCACCGCTTTGCCCATCACCGCGGGGTCGCCTTCCACATTCAGAATATCATCCGTTACCTGGAACGCCAGGCCGATGCCGCCGGCATAGCGCAAAAGGGCTTCGGTCCGACGGGTATCCGCACCGCCTGAAATCGCTCCAACCGCCACAGATGCCCGGATCAAGGCTCCGGTCTTCAGGGAATGCATCTCTTTCAGGGAAGCCGCATCGAGCACCGCCCCCTCGGCGGCAAGATCCTGCATCTGCCCCTCGATCATGCCCCTGTATCCGGCGGCGCCGGCGATTTCCCGCATGATGCGCAGCCGCCGGGCCGGATCATGGCAGATATGATCCGAAGCCTCGGCGACGACCCCGAACGCCAATGTCAGGAGTGCATCTCCGGCCAGCAGGGCCGTGGCCTCGTCAAATTGTATGTGGAGCGTCGGCCTGCCGCGCCTCAGCCGATCATCATCCATCGCCGGCAGATCATCGTGGATGAGGGAATAGGTATGGATCATTTCCAAGGCGCACGCCGGCACAAGCGCGGTATCGGCATCGCCGCCCACCGCTTCGGCAGCCGCCAGGCAGAGAATCGGCCGGAGCCGTTTTCCGCCGGCCAGCAGGGAATAGCGCATCGCCCGAACCAGGCGGGAGGTATCACCCGGATCACCGCACAAGCGGTCCAGCGCCGTGTTGATTCGCCGGCGCCTCTCGTCGAGGTAATGCTTTAAATCAAACATGGTCGCGGGTTTTTGGCGCCCTCGTTAATCATGTGAACGCCGCTCACGCAGCTGCACCAAGTTGGGTTCGGTTCATCCGCCCACCTCACGCAGCCGATCGACCGCCGCCGCGATATCCCGGACATCGATGCTGTTCACTTCGATCTTCCGGCCGATGCCGCAAGGCAGCGTTATCGTCAGGTCTCCGCCCAGATGTTCACGAAACCGCGCGAGGCCCTCCGTAATCTCAAGAAAACCGCCGGGCGCCCGCCTGTCGAGCAGATCGTTCCACACCGGAAGGCCGCAAGACTGCAATCCCTCGACAATCCGGATGAAATCCGCCTGCGGCATCAATCCCTGGCGGACGGAAATCCAGGCGTCGAGGGCAATGCCGATGGCCACCGCCTGACCGTGGCCGATGGTGTAGCCGGACATACTCTCCAGCTTATGGGCAACCCAGTGTCCAAAATCGAGCGGCCTGGCCGAGCCGAATTCGAAGGGATCTCCGTTATTGCAGATATGGTCCAGATGAAGAACCGCGCACCGCTTTACGGCCTCGGCCATCACATCCCCATCCCGCGCCCGAAGCGCGGCAGCGGATTGCATAAGAAACTCAAAAAAACCGGCGTCCTTGATAATCGCCACCTTGAACGCCTCGGAGATGCCGCCGATCCATTGGTCGAAGCTGAGGGTGGTCAAAAACGCGGCGTCGTTCAGAACCGCGAACGGCGGAGCGAACGTTCCGAGGTAATTTTTCTGCCCCTGATCGTTGATGCCGTTTTTGACACCGATACCGGCATCGTTTTGCGCGAGCGTCGTTGTCGGCACGCGAAGAAGCCGTAGGCCCCGGTGAATCACGGCCGATGCAAATCCAACCATATCGAGTACCGCGCCACCGCCGACGGCGATCACATAGCTCTGCCGGTCCAGTGACGTCCGGTTCACGGCATCGATGACGTCGTGCACATGGGTCCAGCCGTTTTTGACCGACTCGCCGCCGGCCACCAGACGCGGCGGCGCCGCGAGGACCATGTCGGAGGACCGGGATTTGAAATATTCATGAACGGCGGAGAGCAGATCCTTGTGGGCCTCCGCAACCCCCGTATCCACAAACACCATGCAGCGATGGCGGCGCGACTCGTTCAGACGGCCGGCGGCGGCGGAGAGCACAGGGTTATCCGGTGAAAACAAATGGTTTGTAAAGTAGACCGGATACTCAAACGGAACTGAAAATGATTGGATATAAGGTGGTGTATGTTTCATGGGTCGATTCATATGTTTCCGGGTCATATGTTCCCAGGAAATTTAAAAATCCGGAGCCTTTTTCACGAGACGGGTATTCAGCCGATGCTGATCCCGGCATCCTGAAAAATCGGTGTCAGGTAGGCCAGGCCTTCCCGTCCGGCCAATTCCGGCATATCCACATAAGGATATAATTCCAGGCAGATATCTCCGGCATAATCCAGCCGCTTCATCGCCTTCAATACCGGCGCGAAGGGAATTGCACCCCGGCCGGGGACCAGATGCTGATGAACACGGGTATCGGCGATATCCTCGATATGGACGTGCCCGATCCACTCGAAAAGCTCCTCGAATGCCACCGCCGGATCTTCTCCTACGCAGTAGAAATGGCCGATGTCGAAATTGAGGCCAAGATGTTTCGATTGGATGTCTTGCATAAAAGACTTGAACTGGGAGGTGTTTTCGATCAGAAGATCCGGCTCCGGCTCGATGAGGATATCGATACCCAAAGCCTCGGCCTCGGGCATGACCCGTTCGAGCCCTTTGCGAAACAGACCGAACCCTGCGCGTTCATCCATGCCGTCCACCGGCCCGCCCGGAGGAACGGAGATGCATCCGCATCCCAGGCGGTGGGCGACGTTCAGGCAGTCGAGGGTGTGGCGGATGCGAATGTTTCTTCGGCTTTCATCGGCCTCGATCCACGACGGCAGATAGGTGTTCCCCACGGCAAACAGGGTGAAACCATTGAGGTTGGTCACCTTTAAACCATTTTTTTCCAGAATTCCGCGAAGTCTGGTCAGATCATCGTCCGAATATTCGGGAGGATAGAGGTGAGGCCTGTCGCACATGATCTCGATGCCGGTAAAGCCTATCCGCGCGATCTTCCCGATGGATGCGTCGAGGGAATGCTTGACGAATGCGTTGCTGCTGTAGGCAAAAACCATACGCTTCCTTTCTCGGAAAAATTTTTCCAAATAAAAAAAGCCAAGAAGATGGATTTGTACCACATGCGATCCATCACTTGGCTTCAATATTGAAAAATGGTGCCGAAGGCCGGATTTGAACCGGCACGGGCGTAGCCCACTACCCCCTCAAGATAGCGTGTCTACCAAATTCCACCACTTCGGCACATGAGAAGATCATTATCATTTTGCCCTTCCGGGTTATTCAGGGGCCTTGTCGCCGGGCGTCTTATCTGAAGTTCCGGCAGTGCTTCCACCGGCGGGAGCCGGCGCCGCGGAAGAAGACGGCGCCGGTGCAGGCACCTTCTCTTTGGGTGAAGAACCATCGGTCGCCGGGGCTGTCGCCTGACCGTTCGCACCCTGCTCCGTACTCTGCGTTACCGGCGGCGGCGTGCCTTCCTGCTGTGTCGCCCGGTCGACCTCGACATTGGTCATGACCGATCCTTCGATCCGATGTCCCGACATGTAGGCCAGGGCCAGCGAGGTGAGCATGAAAATAATCGCCGCGGCGGTCGTTGCCTTGCCAAGAAAGGTAGATGCGCCCGTGCTGCCGAAAAGGGTATTGCTGGCGCCCCCGCCGAAAGCCGCACCCATATCCGCTCCTTTTCCCGTCTGCAGAAGGACGATCATGATCAGAGCGATACAGACAATGATATGTATGACAATCAGTAAAGCCGACATCTGAAATATAATTTCCTTTATTGAAAGTGGATGATCCGGCTGAATGTCTCGGCATCCAGGCTTGCACCACCCACCAGCGCGCCGTCGATATCAGGCATTTCCATCAATGCCTTTATGTTACCTGGTTTTACACTTCCGCCGTATTGAATCCGGATGGCCTCGGCAAGAGCGGTTCCAAACATTTTTTCAATGAGAGAACGCAGAAACAGATGGACTTCCTGGACCTGCTCACGCCCGGCTGTTTTCCCGGTGCCGATGGCCCATACAGGCTCATATGCAATGACGAGCGGCGCCAGATCATCCGAGCGGAGGTTTTTTAAACCGTTTTGGAGCTGTTTGTCAAGTATAGAAAAAGTTTTTTTTGTTTCACGTTCGGTTTCCGTTTCGCCCACGCACAGTATCGGTGACAGGCCGGTCGCAAGCGCCGCCGCAAGCTTTCTGTTCACTGTGTCGTCGGTCTCACCGAAGTATTGCCGACGTTCGGAATGTCCGATGATCACATAACGGCATCCCGCATCCCGAAGCATGCCGGCGGAGGTCTCACCGGTATAGGCCCCCTCGGGCTCCCAGAACAGATTCTGCCCGCCCAGTTTGATGGGACTCCGACGGACCACATCGTAAACAGACGCCAAGGCCGTGAAATTGGGCGCGATCATCACATCGGCAGTCGGTGCATCCGAAACCCGGTCTACCAGCGCCCGGGCCGTCTGAACAGCCGCACCGACGCTTTTGAACATTTTCCAGTTTCCTGCAATAAACGGTCTCCTTGAGCCCATCTTTCCTCTCCTTTTCATTCGCCTGCAGCGATTTATTCACCGCACGGCACATGTCCGCCGACGGCCTCCGGAATACCGTCTTGCCGGAACGACCGCGGCATGCGAGCCTGTGTGCCGGACAAGGGACGTCAGCCCCGTTTGTTTCCGCGCAGAATGCCGCTGGCCATGGAAATACTTCTTTTTCCGAAACTCTCGAGGCATTCCGCCAGTGCGCCCAGATCCATATTTTCCCGGGTGTTGATCGCTTTGATGACAATCGGAAGATTAACACCCGATACCACCTCGACCTGACCTTCCTGCAGGAAGGAATAGCTCAGATTCGACGGTGTGCCGCCGAACATGTCGGTCAGAATCAGCACTCCCCGCTTGCGGGCGACTTCCTTGATCGCCCGGGCCACTTTTCCCCGGAGCTTGTCGACATCCTCCGTGATGTTGATGGAAACCGCTATCATGGCCTCCGGCCTGGATCCGACGATCAGCTCGGCCGTATCAATCAATACCTCTCCAAGTTGACCATGTGTAACGATGACAATACCAATCATAATTTTCCTACATCGCCTAGCGGGCGAAGAACGCACGCCTATCCATCTTTTTCGATATCACGATGAACCAGATGAACCCATTTGTTTCGGCGTTTGATATGGTCAAAAATCGAACATGCAATGGCAACCGATCGATGCCTTCCGCCCGTGCAGCCAATGGCGATCGTCAGATAGGCCTTTCCTTCTTTTTCATACAAAGGGATCAGATAATCCAAAAGGGCGGTATATTTTTCGATAAACGGATGCGTAATCTCCCGATTCATGACGAAGTTCCGGATCTCGGGGCTTCTGCCGTCCAGAGGCTTCAATTCAGGTACGAAATATGGATTATCGATAAACCGGACATCCATGACCAGGTCGGCGTCATGTGGAAGACCGTATTTAAAGCCGAACGTGAGAATGCCGATCCTGAGAGGGATGCGTGTCTCCTTCTCCCGGGCGATATCGAATATATGGGATTTCAGTTCGTGAGCCGTATATTTCGTCGTATCGATCACCTGCCTGGCGATCTTCCGCAGCGGCGTCATTTTTGTCCGTTCCGTCCGTATCGCTTCCAGCACCCCGCGGCTTCGGGTAAGCGGATGGAACCGTCGCGTTTGAGAATATCTTCTCAGGAGGATCTCTTCATCGGCTTCGAAAAAGATGATCTCGAAACAATAACCTTTTGTCGTGAGAAGTTCGAAGACGGCTTCATATTTGTCAAGAAAATCCTTTTCCCGAAGATCCATGACAAATGCCAGGCCGGTGAACTCTTTCTTCAGCGGCAGATTCAGAAAATCCGGGAGAAGAGATACCGGCATATTGTCGACACAGTAAAAACCGGCGTCTTCGAAGGCCGCCAGAGCCGTGCTTTTTCCAGAACCGGACAATCCGGTGATGATGATTATTTTAGGCTCTTCCGGCATATCACATCCTGTCCGTTTCCGAAAACGGATTAAAACGCCATGTCTTCTTCACGGATGCTCTCGATAATATCGTCGCTGCTCCGGGCATTGCGCAGTCGCTGCTTGAGATGGTCGTTTTTCAAAATTCTGGAAATCCGGGACAGCATTTCAAGATGGACAGCGATGGAATTTTCCGGCGTTACCAGAACGAAGAAGATATCGGTCGGCCGGCCGTCCATCGATTCGAAATCGACCCCTTTCAGGCTTCGTCCAAAACCGACAAGAAGCGTTTCGAGCCCCTTCAGTTTGCCGTGGGGAATGCCGACGCCGCCCCCGATGCCCGTACTTCCCAGCCTCTCGCGCTCCATGAGCACCCTTACAAGCTCCGAGGCGGGCATACCGGTCATCCGAGCCAGGGGAGCAGCGAGCTCCTCGATCACCCCTTTCTTTTCCCGGGATTTGAGATCGATGACAATCGCTTCTTTTCGCAGCACATCAAGAATTTTCATGGCAGAACATTATTCAGTGAACAGAACCGGTTTTGCAGCGCCCGACCGTGAGAATGAATTTTTTACACCCCATCCGCCGTGCTGCAATAGTTAGGGCCCCGACCCTTTGCGGGAGGGGGCCTTCGTCCGGCCGGCAATGACCGGCCATACACATCTTCAGGTTTTTACTGGGGTTGAATCAGTCCGTAATGACCGTCGTTTCTACGATAAACCACGTTGATCTGATCGGTGCGGGCATTCGTGAAAACGATGAAACTGTCATCGGCGAGATCAAGCTGCATCACCGCCTCTTCTGCATCCATGGGCTTGTATTCCAGCGTCTTGACGATGATTTCAGCCTCGTCATCCGTTGTTCGGGCGTCATCGAGTTGCATCGGTGCCGTATCGACCTTTGCGCCGCCCCTGCCGCGGCGGTCCCGAATCTTCTGTTTGCTTTTTTTGATCTGCTTTTCAAGTTTGTCCATGACCATGTCGATCGCCGAATACATGTCGTTGGTCTCTTCCGTGCCGTTGATCTTCAGCCGGTCTCCGATAATGTTGATCTCTGCGATATGGCGGAATTTTTCCACGGAAAGAACGACGTTCGCTTCGGCGGGATTGTCGAGAAACCGGTCAAACCGATCGAGCTTGTCCCCCACATATGATTTCAGATGATCGGAAGGATCAATGTTCTTGAAGGTAACAGATGTCTGCATAGGATAGCCCTCCCTTAGAATTGTTTTCGTTTGTTCGACGGCAGTATTTTCATCATTTCACGATATTTGGCGACAGTCCTGCGTGCAATGTCGATATTGGCGGCCTGTAATATCTGCGAGATTTTTTCATCGCTGTAGGGTTTTTTGGGATCCTCCCCCTCGATAATCCGACGAATCCGCTCCTGGACGCTCGCCGAGGCTACGGCATCGCCGTTGACCCGGTTGATGGAACTGTTGAAGAAATACTTGAGCTCGAAGATCCCCTGGGGGGTATACACATATTTGTTGGTGGTCACGCGACTGATGGTCGATTCATGCATATCGATATCTTCGGCCACATCCTTGAGGATCATGGGTTTCAGGTGGGCGATCCCCCGTTCGAAAAAGTCTCGCTGATGCTTTAAGATACTTTCCATCACGCGATAGATCGTTTTTTGCCGCTGCTGGATGCTCTTGATCAGCCACGCGGCCGCGCGCATCTTTTCCTGCATGTACTCCCGGGCGGATCCGGCCAGTGCCCCGTTCTTGCCCATGGCATGATGGTAGAAATTGTTGACCCGGAGTTTCGGCATGCCGTCATCGTTCAAAACAATGACGAAGTCATCCTCCAGCTTGTAGACATATATATCCGGATTGATGTAATGGGAGGTATCGTCGCTGAACTCGCGGCCGGGCCTGGGCTCCAGCCCCTTGATAATATTGACGGCGGCGACCACGTGGTCGATGCTGATCTTGAGCGCCTTGGCGATGGCCTTGTAGTTCTTGTTTTCGAGATGGCTGATGTGGTTTTCGATGATCGCCGTCACCACCGGATCGTCGCAGCCGAAGTGCCGCGCCTGGATCAACAGACTTTCCTGGAGATTTCTGGCACACACGCCGATAGGGTCGAACCCCTGCAGCACGGCAAGGACCTCCTCGACGCGCTCCACATCGACACCTCCCGTCTGGCTGAGCTCTTCGACGGAAACCTCTAAAAAACCGTTCCGGTTGAGGTTCCCGATAATGAGGCTGCCGATCTTCTCTTGCTCCGGAGACGGGGAGGTCATCAGAAACTGCCATAAAAGATGGCTGCTCAACAATTCCTTCTGGGCAATAAAGGCTTCGTACCGGGGAGCTTCCCTGTCTTCGCTTTCATAGCTGGTCCTTCCCGGAGAATTATATTCCTCGATATAGTTGCTCCAGTCGATGTCATCGGGCAGCTTCTCCTCGATTTTCACCTCCTGGGTCTCGGCGGCCTCGCCTTCCTTTCCCTCGGAAATCTCCATTTCAGCAGCATCTCCCGGGCCGTCCTCCGGTCGGATCTCTTCCTGCACCTCCTCCAGCGCCGGGTTTTCTTCCAGCTCCTGCCGTATGGTATCCACCAGCTCCAACCGCGACAGCTGCAAAAGCTTGATCGCCATCTGGAGCTGAGGCGTCATCACCAGCTGCTGCGTGAGCTTCAGCTGTTGTCTTAACTCAATTGCCATCTTTACAACCTGAATTCATCACCTAGATAGAACCTCCGGGCCGTTTTGCTCGCTGCAATCTTCTCAGGAGGGCCGGCCTCGATCACCTCTCCCCCGTTCAGAATATAGGCGTAATCGCATGCCCCCAGTGTTTCCCTGACATTATGATCCGAGATCAAGATCCCGATACCCCGTCCTTTGAGGTGTTCGATAATTTTCTTGATATCGCTGACCGCAAGGGGATCGACACCGGCAAACGGCTCATCCAGCAACATAAAGGACGGATGGGTCGCCAGTGCGCGGCTGATCTCGAGTCGCCTGCGCTCACCCCCCGACAGAACGCTCGCTTTCTGGTCCCGAAGGCGGCTGATGCCCAGTTCTTCCAGAATCTGATCCGACCGCTTCTCCCGCTCCGCAGGCGACATCGCAAAGAACTCGAGGATGGCCAGGATATTCTGCCGGACGGTCAATTTCCGGAAAACCGATGTTTCCTGAGGCAGATACCCGACGCCTCGACGCGCCCGTTTGTACATAGGATAATCCGTAATATCCTCGTCATCAAGAACCACCCGGCCTTCATCCGGCTGAATCAGGCCTACGGTCATGTAAAACGTGGTGGTTTTCCCGGCCCCGTTGGGCCCCAGCAATCCAACCACCTGGCCGGATTCCACCCCCAGGCTGGCGGATGATACCACCCGGCGGCCGCGATACACTTTTGCAAGCGACCGGAGAGACAATACCGCCACGTCAGTTCAACCCCTTTTGCCCCGGGAAAAAGAGCCCTTCAACATTTCCTTCGAACTTGATCTGACCGCTTTCCCGGTTGATCGAAATCTTCGTGCCGGAGATCTCGCCGCTGTCGGCCTTCGTCACCCTGGCGTTGGGCCCCGAAAGCACCAGAATCCGATCGGCGGTGGTATAAACCGCTTCACGACTTTCCGCCACGGTGCCGTCGAACGTGATCTTTACATTGCCGACAGCGACGATCTTTTTGATGGAATCGCCGGCGGAACCGGCATTCTTGGCGGGTTCGGCCGAAGATTGGCGAGGATTGCCCTCGTAGTAAATCTTCAGGCGGTCGGCAATGATCTTTGTATCGCCTTGAACCGCTTTCACGTGGCCGATGAATTCAGCATATTTTTCGGCATCGTTGGCGACAAGACTCTCCGACGATATATGAATCTTATCCTTGCCCGCGGCCGGTGAAGTCTCCGCCCTGACCACCGGGGCGCATATCCCCGTGAAGAGCATGAGCAGCATGAACGGAAGCATCCATAAACGCCGTCCGGAAAACCGTTTTATGGCACTATAGCTGGATATCTTCACGCAACGTTCCCCTGACATTTCCCTTCAGGACAGCCTGCCGGCTTTTCATATTCAGGGAGGCCGATTCGGCGGTCAGATTGAAGTCCGTCCCCGAGAGCGCTACCGGCGTATTGGTCAAAAACATCTGATCGGCGTTGTCGTATTTCAATGCCTCGGTCTTGAGGACGTAGTCTGCGTCTTTCACTACGACGTTCCCGCTGACGCTGATGTTGTTCGAATCGGTGCGAACCGTGCCTTTTTCAGCCGTCAGCATGATCTTGTCGCGGCCTTCCATGAAGAATGTCACGGCGGGAGAGATGAACTCCGCCCGGTTTTCGGCGTTGAGATATTCGGCGGACGCCGCATCCATACACCATTCCATGATCCCATTGCGGACGGCGGTTTGCCGAACGCATGAAATCGCCATGCCGGCGCCGTCCTGGATGGAGGAAACGAGGCCTCCGGCCTGGTTCATCACCCGGCGGTAGCCCGTAAAAACAGCAATCACGCCGCCCACGGTCAGTACAATGCAAAACAGCAGGATCATTTTTATATTTTTGGATGTTTTATTTTTCATGATTCACATTTCGAGTCCGGCTGAGGGTTTACATAGCGATTTTGTATATTCTCCCATTTTCCCTGGGCTTCCAGGAGCATCTCGCAGACCTCTCTGACGGCGCCGTGCCCTCCGCTTTTGGCGGTGACCATATCCGCGTGCTCTAAAAGGCAATGGTGGGCGTCGGCAACCGCGATGGAGAGGCCGACCTTCCGCATCAGCGGCAGATCGAGAAGATCGTCTCCGACATAAGCGATCTCGTGGGCCGCCACGCCCGTTCTTGCCGTAACCGCTGCGAGAACGGACCCTTTGTCTTCGAGGCCGTCAAACACCAGATCGATGCCCAGGTTGCGGCAACGGTGGCGGAGTGCGCCGGATGAGCGCGCGGTAACGATGCCGACGTCGATCCCCGCCGTGACGGCGAGGCGGATGCCCAACCCGTCTTTCACATGGAAAGACTTAATTTCATCTCCCTGATCCGTATAGGTAATCTGTCCATCGGTCAGCACCCCGTCAACATCCAGCAGCAGCAGACGTATCTGCCGCATCTTTGGGATGCAGGCGGAAGGAACTGTCATATCGCCTCGCGGATACGCTTCAATTGCGACAGAAGCGGCGCCAGCGTATCTGTTTTGAGGGAATTCGGGCCATCGCACAGGGCATGGTCGGGATCGGGATGCACCTCGAGAAAGACGCCGTCGACGCCCGCCGCCACGGCCGCCCGGGCAAGAACCGGTGCAAACTCCCGCTGGCCGCCGGACGCCGTTCCCGCGCCGCCCGGAAGCTGCACGCTGTGGGTGGCGTCGAAAACAACCGGGCAGCCGGTCTGCTGCATGATCCGGATGCCCCTGAAATCGACGACAAGATTATTGTAGCCGAACATGACGCCCCGCTCGGTGATCACCACGCGATCGTTTCCGATGGACCGAATCTTCTCGACGATATTTGCAATATCCCACGGTGCCAGAAACTGGCCTTTCTTGACATTGACCGTCCGGCCGGTTTTGGCAACCGCAAGAATCAGATCGGTCTGCCGGCAGAGAAAGGCGGGAATCTGAATGACGTCCAGCACCTCCGCCGCCGCCTCCACCTCCTGGATACGGTGGACGTCCGAGAGGACCAGAATGCCCAACTCCTTTTTGACATTGGCCAGGATCTTCAGGCCTTCCGCGGCCCCCGGCCCCCGGTATGAATGAATCGACGTCCGGTTCGCCTTATCGTAGGAGGCCTTGAAAATGAACGGCATCGCAAGCGCTTCCGTCAGCGTTTTCAGAAACGAGGCGATTTCCAATACACGCTCTTCGTCTTCGATAACGCACGGCCCGGCAATCAGGGCCAGCGGGCGTCCTTCTCCCATCGGCAGATTTTCGATATTTACCAAATTATTCATCCTGTTAATTTCCTCTAGGGAATGTTTATCGTGGGCGGGGTTAAAAGTCAAGAAACGAAAAACAGGCCTTGATTACAGTGGTTTTAGCTGATAATGTCACCTGCTGAATCGAAACGAAGAGGAAGGTATCATCCATTGAAAGACAGATGGAAAACATTTAAAAATCGGTTATTGCTTACGGTGGGTGTGCTGCTCGTATGCGGCTTGGGAGCGTTCCTCTATGTCAAGATGGAGGGCAGCGGGCCGGAGGTCACGTTTCAGGGGCTCGACCAGGCCGTCCGGGCCGCTCACGAGCTCAGCCTCGATATCACCGATCCGAAAAGCGGGATTCGCAGCGTCAGCATCACCCTCGAAAAAGACGGCAAGAAGGTGGTGCTGTTCGATGAATCCTATCCCGCCGTCAATATCTTCGCCGGCGGCACGGTCTTCCAGAAAGCGTTGGCCGTCACCATCGAACCCCAAAAGCAGGGCTTTTCCGACGGGGAAGCCACGCTTCAATTGATCGCCACGGATTACTCCTGGCGCAACTGGTGGCACGGCAATAAAACCGTCATCGAAAAGCCTGTTCTGATCGACTTTCATCCCCCGAGGATCGAGGTCCTCAGCAAACAGCACAACGTCAATCAGGGCGGTGCGGGGCTCGTGGTCTACAAACTGTCTGAAGCCTGCCCGCAGCACGGCGTTCAGGTCGGGGAGAATTTTTTCCAGGGATACGCCCTCGAAGGCGATAAAGACAACCGGCTGGTATCCCTCTTCGCCCTGGACTACCGCCAGGGAAAAGAAACCCAAATTTTTCTCACCGCAACCGACCGGGCCGGCAATGTTTCCAAATCGGGATTTTATCACCACATCCGGAGCAAGGATTTCAAGACGGATCTGATCCGGCTCTCCGATAATTTTCTCGCTCAGAAAATGCCTGAATTCGACGACGGCCTTTTCAAGTCTCCCCAGGCGTCGCCGGTCGATAAGTTCCTGATGATCAACCGTGACATCCGCTCTGAAAACGCCGAGCAATTCAAGACTCTTTCCAAAACTTCCGATGGTCTCATGCATTGGAAAAACACGTTTTTGAGGCTTCCCAATGCCGCCAGAAAGGCGAGTTTCGCCGATCACCGGGACTATCAATATCTGGGCAAAACCATCGACCGGCAGGTGCATGTCGGCATCGATCTTGCCTCGCTTGCCCATTCCCCCGTTCCGGCCGGCAACGCCGGCAAGGTGGTCTTCGCGGGACCTATCGGCATCTACGGTGAAACCGTGGTCATCGATCACGGCATCGGTCTCTTCAGCACCTATTCCCATCTGAGCGGCATCCAGGTCCAGCAGGGACAGACGGTCGCTCGGGGGGATGTCATCGGCACCACTGGAACCACGGGCCTTGCCGGGGGAGATCATCTCCATTACGGTATGCTCGTCGGCGGTGTTTTTGTCAACCCCGTGGAATGGTGGGATCCGGAATGGATCCGAAACAACATCACCCTGCGGATCGATACCGGCGAATAAGCGTTGACTTCAGGCGGCGAAGAATTAATTTCAGGAGCTTTCAATGAGCGACTTCAAGATCAACAAGACCTACCAGGAAATCAACCGGAAGATCAAGGCCGGAAAAGCCGTGGTGGTCACCGCCGAAGAGATGATCGGCATCGTCAAAGACAACGGCGCCGTCGCGGCGGCAAGCCAGATCGATGTGGTGACCACCGGGACCTTTGCGCCGATGTGCTCTTCCGGTGCGTTTATCAACTTCGGGCATTCGGTTCCCACGATCAAGGCCTCACGGGTATGGCTCAATAACGTTCCCGCCTATGGCGGTATCGCCGCCGTCGACGCTTACATCGGCGCCACCGAGCTTCCGGAGGACGATCCTCTCAACAAAGTCCATCCGGGTGAATTCAGGTACGGCGGCGGGCATGTCATCGAAGACCTCTTGGCCGGTAAAAAGATTCATCTTCGGGCGACGGGATACGGCACCACATGCTATCCCAATACCCGCATAGAGAAAAAGGTCAGTCTCGAAACGCTCCCCTACGCCGTCTTGTGCAACCCCCGAAACGGTTACCAGAATTACAATTGCGCCGTCAATCTCACCAACAAAACCGTTTACACCTACATGGGCGCCCTGAAGCCCAGAATCGGCAACGCCAATTACTGTTCCGCCGGGCAGCTGAGCCCCCTGTTCAATGACCCGTATTATAAGACCATCGGGCTGGGGACACGCATCTTCCTGGGCGGGGGCTTGGGATATGTCACCTGGTCGGGAACCCAGCACAATCCCGCCGTCGAGCGAACGCCCGGCGGCACGCCGGTGAAACCGGCGGGAA
>AMWB02148797.1_pt2 | contig 28525 bp, 24 predicted proteins | sample 200311 | NCBI WGS metagenome assembly AMWB02 (sample SAMN02737377, study PRJNA173069) | bioreactor metagenome | biome: anode biofilm in microbial fuel cells | place: USA: California | collected 2010-12-16 | reverse complement strand
GGCTTCAAGCATAGCCGTAACGGCTGATCCATTATCATCAGCGCCCCCGTAGAAAGCATCGATATGGCATCCGACAAGGATCACTTCACGGGGAAAAGTAGTGCCGGGCAATTCGGCAAAGACATTGTAGGTGACCAGGTTGCCTTCGCCAAGAACCAGGGTATCCGGTACATAACCAACCGACCTGAATGCATCGGCCAGGAACCCCACGGCGGCATCCCGGGTCAGGTGGTCCGACGGGAAAAGGTCCTTGGGAGGAAATTCCGTGTTGTCGATCGGGGTATCATTCAAATGCACTTCCACCAGCCTTTCCAGCAGGGGCATCAGGTTTTCTGCCTCAACACCGGCTGCAACCGTCAATGCATCCTCAAAACCTGATTGATCAATATTTTCTTTCTGGCAGGTATTAAAAATGAGGATAATACCGGCCCATAAAATGATTCGTATCTTTTTCATTTTCATTAGAATTTATATCCTGCAGAAATAACCATGACCTGGGCACGCAAGGTGCGGCCGAAATTTGAAAAATGTGTTCCGAAATCGACTTCGATCAGGCTGAGCTTCCAGTTTTCCCTGATTTCGAAAGCCAGGGGAGCGGTGTGGATAGCCATGTAAAATGAACTAATGTCGGTTTGCATGGCTTTCCGTGTTTCCTGAAGTAGGATGGCCCCATCATCGAAATAAGTACGGTTCGTATAGCCCAGTTCAAGCCCTATTTCAGGGCGCCAGGCACCTGCTTGCTGAAAAGCCAGGACTCGTCCGAAAAATTCGGGCAGGACAGGATCCAATCCAAGCCTGAGCCCCGCTTGCCAGTCAACAGGGCCTTTGATATTACTTCTGACTACTGCTTCAATTCCGAACGAATTCTGCAAATTATACGCTGACTGGTATATCAGCATACCAAATCCGGCGGTCACTTCATACTTATTTCTTTCCGTCAACTTCTCCTGGGAAAATAATGGAATACATAGAAAAAATCCGGAGATCAGTAAAATGAACTGTTTCATAAATATTTCGTTCTGGTTTGGTTATAAAGGATATCTGATGATAATCCACTCGAAAGTCATTGTAAAAATATGAATTATTGAATAAAAAATCCCGGAACCTGATATTTATTTCTAGTGAATATATCAGCTTCCGGGACTATGTCCGGCTATTTGTCAGGTTAGTTTTTCTTTTTCCGGTTCAATATAACTACCGGAACTACAAAAAGGAGCACCATGATGATGCCTATGATTAAAGTTGATGTTGTCATCTTAATAAGAATTTATATGAAATAATCAATGAAATTGCGAAAGACCCTCTCCTACGATGAATGCATTCTGTGAGAAAAGTCAAATTAAAATTCATAGGACTTCCTGTGCAGCCTTTTCATTAAGATGATCAGGCGTGAAGTCACTATTTACCGGAAGGAATATTACCAGAAATATTGAAATGGAAAAACGATATCGGGATTCCGAAACCTTAAGATGATATTTGAAGCAAAGAAGTGATAATTCGTGAAAAATTTCCAGATGACCAACTCGGCAGATTTACTGCAAAAGATCAAGTGATTGATCTGATTTTTTATTAAGAATACAGGGGCTTGAACTGCGGTTTGAATACTGTTTCCGGAAGGAATGACCGGATCGGTAAGATCAGCCGGAAGAAGAAAGCTGTTCTGCTGCCCATCGACCGGTATAAGCACTGAATATTCGGGATCATTGAAGAAAAAGCTACGGTCAAAAAAAACAGCCGTGAAACTAAGCAGCACCGCCAGATAAAACCATGTAACTATTTTAGCATTCCTTTTCACCCGGCAAAGATACTCAAGAAATCCTGACGTTGATCCGAATCCATGAAACATCAATGTAAGCACGATAAACACCGAAAGAGCCGGTTTGAATTTTAAGCACATGATCCCAAAAAGAAGGCCCGCCAAGGCAAACATGATGGTGTTGAAAGGACTGGAGATCAGGACCGATACGATACCGACGGAAAGAAGCAATATGACCATACCCGCCGTGATATGCCTGGTGTTGGCATGGTTTGGAAAATTGTATAAGTAAAATTAAAATCCCCTGAAAATCTAAAGGCTGGTTGATCGGATGGTGCGCCGATGATTAAAGCTGTCGGTTCCTAATATGTCACAAAATAGAACCGACGGTTTCTTTCTTCGTAGCGCCAAAAACATGGAGACTATCCGGACTATTGAGACAGCTTCTTTCTGCCCAAAGATTTGTATGACTATTCAAAACAGGTTTCACATATTTAGCCACATTGAAATCTACGGGTTGATCTGTAAGGTTTTCATATACCCTTGAAGCAATTCCTGGATTGTTCTTTTTCTGGTATCCCTTATTCAAAGAAAGATAAAGAAGGGCTTCATAAAAACCAATCTTAACATTCGGATAGGCGCGTTTCAGGATTGATTTGTTCGCATAAAAATGCCATTTGATTTTGTTATATCCGGCCAGCAGATCTTCGGAAGACATATTTTCTGGCCGAATAATAACTTTTGAGGCATCAAAACGGGTCCAGTCGTCAGTAAGAATGCGTCCTTCCGAACGAAGCCTGTGAAAGACCGGTGTGCCGGGATAGGGCGTCATGACGCATGCCTGGAAGAAAGCGGCTTTGGAACGAGTAAGAAAATCATGGGCCACATCAAATACCTCATCGGTGTCAGAATCCAGGCCAAAGATCAAGGAAGCCATGGTCATAATGCCATTGTCCTGAAGCTTTTTCACAGCTGCTACATTTTCATCGATGGTTTTCAGGGTTTTTCGATACTGATTGAAGCCCGAGTCCGACATAGATTCAAAACCGATCAGCAAGGCCCTGCAACCTGATTTATAAGCCAGGCTCATCAGTTCCGGATCACCGGCTACCTGCACTGAAGCCTGCCCGACCCATATCTTTTTCAGGGGTATCATTTCCCTGAACAGCTCACGGGCATATCGTTTATCTCCCGTGATATTATCATCAAGGAAAAAGAGGTTTTTTTCGTTGCATGATTCAATATCGGCCATGATACCGGGGATAGGCTTGTGCCGCTGACGGGTACCGAAGAATCTCGAAACAGAACAAAAATCACAATTGTAGGGGCATCCACGGGTGGTTTCGATGGGCGCAATGGAGAATTTCCCGGAGGAGCATTTGATGAGATCGCGCCTTGGTTTTACGTGATTTTGCAAATCCGGTAGTTTATCGAGCTTATAGAAAGATTTAAGCCGGTTATTTTTAATATCATCCAGGACGATATCCCATAATCCCTCAGCTTCCCCGATTACGACCGAATTACCGAAACGGATGGCTTCATCAGGCATCGACGTGGCGTGTATTCCGCCAAACACGACCGTCCGACCCCGTTTCCGGAATTCATTGGCGATCTGGTAGCCACGGATACAGGTCTGGGTCATGATTGAAATTCCAATGACGTCGTAATCACCTTCAAAATTTACGGTATCACCATAAACTTCTTCAACGATTTCAATTTCATGCTCGGGTGGGGTAAGCGCAGCGATGATAGAAAGAGTTAGCTGGGGAATGTCCATTGAATTCGGACGCTGATCGGCCAGCTGGCACGGCGAAATAAGTAATATTTTCATAGTCAGGAAATGCTTTGCTTCTCAGGCAATTGCCACTAATAAATCGCAGAGCATTAAATATTACCGGATAAACTTAGAATGAGCGTAACGATGATATATCCTCTGAAACCTTTACTGGTTAATTCTTAAATTAATTAACGTTTTTGGATGAAATAAAGTATAAAGGTAGCCAATTCAAGGCAAACAACGGCTATTTAATTCCGGCAGGAGATGATCTTTTCCATAACATTGCATAAATCAGAAGGAAGCAAGCACCGGCAATTAACACCACATCCAGGTAAACTTTCAGCCTCAGGACACCAAATAGCCCATAAAATAATCCGAACAGGGCTGCGGTGAGCATCCATTTTTTTGATCCAAATCCATGAAACATCAACGTAAGCCCGATAAACACCGAAAGAGTCGGGCAGGGGATGAGGCCCAGCGGAGCGGCATAAATGTACCGGTAAAAAGCCGGCCCTTCCAGAAAGTGAGGATAGAAGAATCCAAAGATGACCATCAGCAATCCGGCAATTGAAATCAGATCCCATTTCAAGCCCACCGGTTCCGGTTTGAATTTTAAGGTGATGATCCCGAAAAGGAGTGCGGCTAAGGCAAACATGATCGCATTGAAGGGATTGGAACTGAGTACGGCAATAATTCCAACGGAAAGTAGCAATATAGCCATCCCCGCTGTGATATGCTTGGTATTGAATTTTCGGCCGGTCATCAATAAAATAATAATGAGCAGTACGATAATGTGCCAGGCAATGCTGACCGCGATAAACCTGTTGGCCGCAGCGGCCAGTCCGTAGAGAATTTCTTCTGGTGTGGGCATAGTTTAGTATTTAGGGCTGTAAAGTTAAAACAATATACATTAATGGCAGTCCGACGACTAAAGCCGTCGGTTCCATGATCTCCCTCCCCCGTTTGGGGGAAGGCTGGGGTGGGGGTTGTAGGCCGACGGGTTTGAATAAATTATTGCGAAATCCGCTGATGGAAGCTTTAAACCTGTAATTTTGCAGCACATTGTGAATTATTTCACAATAAATTCAACAGGATATTTTTTACTATGGCGGTTTTACGTTTAAAGAAGAAAATCAGGTTTTGCCTAGTGTATCGCGACATGTGGCAATCCTCAGGAAAATACCAGCCCAGGCTCGATCAATTAAAAGCCATTGCTCCGGCGATCATTGAAATGGGATGCTTCGACAGGGTGGAAACAAATGGTGGAGCCTTTGAGCAGGTTCAGCTCATGTACGGTGAAAACCCGAACCAGGCCGTCAGGGAGTGGACAAAGCCCTTTAATGAAGCCGGAATCCAGACCCAGATGCTGGAAAGGGCGTTGAACGGGATCCGCATGTATCCGGTTCCCGCAGACGTAAGAAGGTTGATGTTCCAGGTGAAGAAAGCCCAGGGAGTCAATATTTCCCGGTCTTTTTGCGGCCTCAACGATCACCGCAACCTGGAGCTGTCGATTAAATATGCCAAAGAAGCGGGGATGATCTCGCAAGCTGCTCTTTCCATCACTTTTTCCCCGGTTCACACGGTGGATTATTACCTGGATGTGGTCAAAAAAATGGTAAAATACGGTGCCGATGAGATATGTCTGAAGGATATGGCGGGTATTGGAAGGCCGGTCATGCTTGGCGAACTGGTGAAAAAGATCAAGAGAAAACATTCACACATTAAAGTTCAGTACCACGGGCATTCAGGTCCGGGTTTGTCAATGGCTTCAATGCTGGAAGTAGCCAGGGCCGGTGCCGATTATGTTGATGTGGCGATGGAACCGCTGAGCTGGGGCATGGTGCATCCCGATGTACTGTCGGTACATGCACTGATGAAAGATGCCGGATTCGAAGTCCCCGACATCGACATGAATGCCTACATGAAAGTTCGTTCGATGACCCAGGAATTCATCGATGATTTCCTCGGTTATTTCATTGATCCGAGGAACAAGTCATTGTCATCATTGCTCATTGGCAGCGGCTTGCCAGGTGGCATGATGGGCAGCCTGATGGCCGACCTGAAAGGGGCGCACCGAAGTATCAATGCTTCGTTAAAAGGGCGCGGACAGGCCGAACTTACCGAAGATGAACTTATGGTCAAAATGTTCAACGAAGTTGAATTTATCTGGCCTAAACTCGGGTATCCTCCGTTGGTAACGCCTTTCAGCCAGTATGTCAAGAACATGGCCATCATGAATATCCTGCAACTGGCTGGCGGCAAAGACCGCTATTCCATGATCGATAACAATACCTGGGATATGATCCTGGGCAAGGCCGGCAGACTGCCCGGGCCGCTCGATCCGGAGATCATCAAACTGGCTGAAGCCCAGGGGAAAGTATTTTACAGTGGTGTGCCACAGACTGCATATCCGGATGAACTGGATAAATTCCGTAAAGAAATGGCGGATAATCATTGGGATGCAGGGCAGGATGAGGAAGAACTGTTCGAACTGGCCATGCACGACAAGCAATATCGCGACTATAAATCAGGTATTGCCAAAACCCGGTTTGAAACGGAACTGGGTAAGGCACGCGAACAGGCCAGCAGCGTGAAAGTAGCCGCCACTCCCCCACCTCCGCCCGAACCGCCTAAGGAAAAACCGGTTGAAGTCAAACAACCGCCGAAGCCGCTTGATCCGGATATCAGGGAAATCCTTTCACCCGCCAAAGGACAGATCATCTATAACCTGTTCGGGGAAGATACTGAGTTTTCGACGCCGGGAGAACATATCTCCAAAGGCGACCGGCTCTGCTATATTCAGACGACAGCCTACATCGGCGAGATTACATGCCCTTACAACGGTTCTGTATCCGAAATCGTTGTTCAACAGGGATCCCATGTAAAAAAAGGAGAAGTGCTTTTCAGAATCAGAGAGGTCAAACAGGAGATCAAAGAAGAAAAGCCTATAAAGAAGAATGCGGATACAGTCGGTTCGCCTGTTGCATGATTATCCGATCCTGACAGACGTCATCGTCAGCGATCCGCCAATGGCTTTATCGTTGAATAATTTTACCTCGTCAATATTTTCCTTCAAAGCCAGCGCATAGAGCAAAGGAAGATAGTGTTCCGGTGTGGGGATGGCCAGTTCAAAGGCCTTACCCTGTGATTTGTAACCGATCAGTTGCCGGTGATCGCCGTTCAGGATGAACTGCTTCATTTTATCGCTTGCTTCCAGTGCCCAGTCGTAGCCGTATTCATCGTCATTCAGCCGGTCCCAGGCCACCATGCGAAGGTTGTGCACCATGTTACCGCTACCGATGATAAGAATGCCTTTTCGACGCAATGCTGAAATTTCTTTTGCCAGATCATAATGGAACTGCGGATCCTTGCTATAATCCAGGCTCAACTGGATAACCGGAACATCAGCCTGAGGATAAAGATGTTTCACCACGCTCCAGCAACCGTGGTCCAGTCCCCAGCGCTGGTCAAGCCCAACATCGGTTTTTGTGACCAGTTGACTGGCCTGGTTAGCCAATTCAGGGTTTCCTGGCGCCGGGTACTGCACTTCATAAAGCGCTTTTGGAAATCCGCCGAAATCGTGGATCGTCCGGGGCTTTTCCATGGCGGTCACAAAGGTTCCATCGGTTTCCCAGTGAGCAGAAACACAGAGGATGGCAGCAGGTTTTGGAATGCTTTTCCCGGCTTCACGGAATCCGGCTACAAATTCATTTTCCTCGATGGCATTCATCGGGCTGCCATGACCCAGGAACAGCACCGGCATTTTTTCCGTGTTGTTCAACGAATCATGAAGTTGGTTCAGTGCATTTAATTTCATGGTCACACCAGCTAGTCCCAGCAGGGATAAAAATTGAATGAATTTTTTACGGTCCATGGAAAGGGCATGGATAAAATAGTTAAATGAAATAGATTTAAAAGTATAACAAATCGAATGAAGAAATGTTCCGGCAAGTTTTTCAGCAATGGTCTTCCTGATCAATTAACCGATAGTGGTTTTTACTGCTTATTTTTTCTAGTGGTTTTCTGCTATGGATTCCGGATAAACATTGCTTATACTTGGGGCATGAATTTCTTTATCAACCATTACCATTTCTTTTATCTTTCTGAATTTGAGACAGGTTTTAATCTTCACATCATAAAACATCTGTTTCCTCCTTAAAATTGAGCAATATTTTACATTGCATTCAGATGCCTTTTAACAGGCATCTTCATTTATCCATCATCTTAAAAAACCAAAAAATTAATTACAATGAAAAAATATTATCTATTTTTCGCAATATTGTCATTCCTAATTTTCGCTATCTTTAGTTGTAGAAAATCTTCTGAACCTGAGCCTAATATAAAACAGATGACGGTTTCATCAAAAGATACGGAAATGAAAATCAAATCTTTCATGAAGCACTTAAATGACAATCTGAAAGATGAAATAAGCTATAGCATTGATAGTGCTATTTGGTACAGTACTGCCTATCTTAATTATAATTTTGCCATTTATGATTCATCGTTAATATATTTATCAAGAGATACCATTACATTCAGTATTGAACTTGATGAGAACAACCGGATATCAGAAGCCAACCTGCATGCCACTGTTGATCAGATGACTGATAGTCTGACCGTAGTTTATGATAATTTACCTGCAATTGTAAAACATTTGGTATCATGCATGGTTTATGAAATAGAAATAAATCCGGGGAGATTAGAATTAGGGCTTAAGTCTGTTCTTGGTTGGGGATATTCAAGTACTTATTATGGATCATTTAACTCGACGGATCATTGGTATTCAATGGGAAATTATGGTGATTGCTATGACTTTACACGAGCCGGTGATGCCACTTTATTGCTTGAATATAAATTAATGCATCCACTTGTATCTAATGATCCAAACTGGAGGCTTTACACTATTCCGGAAGAAGAATACACCACTGATATGGTATTCCCGGATGAATTTGTATATGAACCCGCGCCAAGAGGTTGCCGAGGATTTTATTATGCTGATGACGGCAATTGGAGCGGACCACAATGTCTTCCTCCGAGTGAAATGAATTTCTATATAAGTTCAAATGGTATACCTTATATTATCGATGCATATCAACCACAAAATCTTGATTTTACTGAAATTAATATTGAAGGTGAAGTGATATTTCTCTGGCCAGATGGATTTCAGGAATTTCATTATTACTATATTACCTATGCTCCAATTTATGAGACATCTGTGCCTGCAAGTGCATTATAATATTTTTATAGAGCTATCCGCTTGCATCGGATAGCTCTATTGTCTTTCAATAGTTATGAAAAACTTCCATTTATATTTCGTTGTCGTTTATTTTTTGTGTCAATCCGGAATAGGTTTATCTCAAAGTAATTATGAAATCATTTATGGTTCTGCTCAATGGCATGAAATTGTATCTGATGTCGAAGAATGTGAACCAAATCGATTATTAATCACAGGTTTTAAATGCATTCCAAATTCCAACCGGTACAGCGGGTTTTTACTCGAGATTAATGAAATAGGCGAGTTAACCGATGAATATTTGTTTAACCATCCTGATTCTTCATTTTTTCCAATTCATATGATTGAAATAAGCGATTCAATTTACGTATTTGGCCAAAAATTTGTTCATTTAAATGATGAAAAGAAATTTATCTGGTCATTTATCCTTGATACAGCGCTAAATATAATCAAAAGCACCTCCTATAGTCTTCCTGCATCAATTTTAGATTTTGGAATTCAGTCTGTCAAATTCTATGATGGAAATTTTATTTTGTTAATGAATGTCACGACACAAGAAGAACCTCAATTTTCCGATATTGGATTTTTCATAACAAATAAAAATCTGGATAGTATTTCTTCTATGATAGATTTCAGAGAAGGCAACCAGTTGGCTTTCGACTTTTTAAAGAGTATGCCCACTAAATATTACAAGATTTTTGGACGGGGCAATTACCCTGAAACATACCCTTTTTATAGTCAAATAATAAAATTTGACTCGAATTTTAATTTCATCAGTGTTGATTCCATACCCTGGAAATTAACAGATCAGTTTAGTGCAGTTCAATTTAAAGACTCTTGCTATCTTTTAACCGGAAAAAAACCAGTTACAAATCCTCCCAAGTTTAATGTGGGATTAATAAATCTATCAAATACGGATGAATTAATTTGGAAAGAACAGTTCGGAAAAACCGGCGACACAAATAATTATCCTGGTGTAAGTAATAATTTGAGTTTTATTTATGCAAATTACATTTATCTTGGCGGGACTTCAAACTTTATAGCTCTACAATATCCCTGGCAGCAGGTTGACTCTTGGATTATGCTCAATCAATTTGATTCCAACTTAAACCTGACTTTTCAGAATTTTTATGGTGGAGATGCATTTTATCTCTTAAGAGGGATTCAAGCCACACATGATGGAGGCTGTGTGATGTATGCAACTCGATTTGATGAAAACACCCAGTTTGAAGAATATGATGTTTACATTATAAAAGTTGATTCGACCGGATTGCTTTCATCAACCGGGAATTATCCATCTATCCCCGTCCAGCAACTGGCCATCATGCCAAATCCTGCCATCAATATGGTTTCCATCCGGTACCCGGATATATTTGGTTATGATTACAAGGAGATCGATATTTACAATTCACAGGGCAGACTTATTTTCGAAACATCCGCTAAACAAGATTTAACAGAAACGAGTGTTGATGTCAGCGCTCTTCCGCCAGGCCTGTATTTTGTTGTGCTGAAAGTCGAAGGGAAAAAGGTCGCAACGGGAAAACTAGTGAAAATATAACGATTCGGTGGTGTCAATTACTGGTGATGCGTTAACTTTTTATAAAGATCAGAAATCGGAACGGCGGATTGAGCTAAGTGATCCTGAGATTGGCTGAATTTTTATTGAATGATCTTTTCATTGCATATTACAACATTTTGTACTATTTTTGCAACAAAAAAATATGGCATCTGCAATCAGAATATCGGATGATTTAATAAACCTTGCCCGAAAGGTGAGTAAAGCTGAAAACCGATCACTCACAGGGCAAATTGAATACTGGGCGAAAATCGGGAAGCTCGCGGAAGAAAATCCTGATCTCCCTTTCAAACTCCTCCGTGAAATTCTTTATGGGCTGAATGAAATCAATTCGGGTGAATTTTCAGCTTATCATTTGAATGAACCCTGATGCTCATTGTTCAATCCAGGATATTTGAAAATAAAGTCAAAAAGTTTTCTGTGACGCAGAAAGCTCAGTTAGACCATGCAATCAAGGATATATTAAATTCTCCTTCCATCGGAGAGCGCAAGAGGGGGGATTTAGGTAGCGTGTATATTTATAAATTCCGGATTGTAAATAAGATATACGTCCTTGCTTATGCAATTTCTGACGAAAAACTCGAATTACTGATGATTGGTCCGCATGAAAATTATTACAAAGACCTTAAAAATTATTTGAAGAAAAAATAGAATTACTGAATTCTCAAGATCTTGTTCTTCGGATATTTTACAGAGTATTCAAGCGATCTGGTGATCGTTTCCCCGGGTGCAGATTCCAGTTCCCAGGTTACAATCCCCGTATCGGCATCTGCTGTTACGCCGGAAGTATTGATGGATTCCACAATGATATCGGAATGATTCGACACCGGGAGCTGGTCGTACACAATAATCCTGACATTGCGGGATTTATTGTTTTTGACTATCGTTTTCCAGCTTCTTTTTTCGATCTTGTTCGGGCCCATCAACTGTTTGCTGGTAAATTCCTTTTCAAGCTCCCGCTTGATGGAAATATCTTTGTCAGGACCCAGTGAAACCTCTAGTGTGTCGGAGATTTGCGAAAGGTCCAGCAGGGATTTCCCGACAAAGGTATTTTCATAATAAAGATTGATTTCTCCATCGAGCAGGTCATATTTCTCCCAATCGCTGATCAGTGCAATCAGAAACGCTCTTTCGCTCAGTTTGGGAACGGTTTTGTACACATAGGCCGAATTCATTTCGAAACTCATCATGTCGATCTTCAACGCACCTGAATTCGATTCAATGGTGTAGGGCGTCGCTATCTTAAACTCAAAGCTGGTCTGCCGCTGCACCGTGCTCACTTCCAGGGGAACCGACTGCTCTTCATCCAGCTCCTTTTCCCTGAAACTGTCTTTGGATATGCCATACGATGTAACGACGACTTCCTGCAGGCCAACCACGTCGGCGTTCAACGATACGGTCATGTAGGCTTGACTGATCGGAATTTCCTGGCTGAGATAACCTACGTAAGAAAACACAAGGAATTTTGCCCCCGCCGGGATGGAGATCGTAAAATTACCGTCAAAATCGGAAGCTGTGCCGACGGATTTATCCTTTACCGTGATGGATACAAAAGGCAAGGGCTCCCCGGTTTCACCATCGATTACCTTCCCCCTGACCTGCCTGACGGAGGGATCGTAAGCGATGCCGCCAACCGTCCTGGCCAGGGAAGGAAAGTTCAGATAGTAAGGAGCCAGCACCGGCAAGTTGGCATTTTCACCGGGGTTGGCGTTCGAAATGATCAGTTCGACGTTTTTCCAGTCCATCCCACAGGTCTGGTAAACATTGGCCTGGTAGGTCAGTTGCACCGGGCTGTCGATATCTTTCACCCGCAGATCATACGTCGGATACCAGCCAGCACTGGTGATCACATAACTTACTTTAAACGATCCGGTAGTTTCCTGTCGGGCAGTCACCTCCACGATAATCTCGGATGAAGGCTGATTTTTCTGCTTAGCTATTTCCTGGTACTGTTGCTCATTTAATTTCAGTTGCTCGTTCAAATCACGGAGCTCACGCTGGACAGACAGTATCTTCATTTCCACCTCCGAAAAATTGGTGGTGAAAAAATCATGGTATAAGCGCATGTTAGCCGGATCCACGACTTTATCGGAAGCCAGTGACATGTTGGCGACCAGGAAATCTTTGCGTTCCCCAAGAATCTTCAATTCGGTTTCTTTGGTCTCAACCTGGTTTTTCAACAGCTTGATTTTGGCTCCGATTTCATCCGTCTTTACCTGGTTTTCCGATTTATCCAGGTAATTCAGGGTATGTTTGACAGAAAGGATGGTAAAGTTTCCCTGGCCGGTCACCCTGATACTGTTTTTATCCACGAATGAAGAAATCCCGGTAAACTTTAGTGTTGTATTTCCGGCGGGAAGGCTGATCTTATAATCACCGGTTACCTGCGCGCCATTCATGAATACCGTCACCGTTGAAATTTTGGATTCAACTTCTTTTTCGGCGGCAAAAATCAACAGGCTTTGTGAGAACAGGAAGGCTGTAAAAATGAAGAGTAGCTTTTTCATGGTTTGGAATTTATCTTGCAGAAACCAAAATAATGCCAAAGTTACCAAAAAGAAAAATCCCCGGAAAGTGGCCATCGGCTAATCTTCCCGGGGATGCAATTATAATGATATGAATTATGGAAACTTTACCCGATTATATTTTAACAAGATGGATTACAGACATTTTACCATCTTGAATTTCATTAACCAGATAAATACTTTAGTCAGTTTATAGTTAGTTTAGATATAGTTATCTGTTCCGTTCACATAGATTAATACCTGAATTTGAAAAAGGTTATTTTCTCTTACGTAAATTTTTTTGTTCTTTTTTTTCAAAGTTTTTAATCGCTGCAAACCTGACAATTTCATCGATCAGTTTAACAGGGAGAGGAGCGGCCAGAGGAAAATGAATTGCCGATTTTGTGGTTGTGTAATTTTGCAATTCCCTGTTGAATGCCTCCCTGATCTCAGGTGAAACAAAAAGACTGTAATGATCTTTAAAAACGGCAAAAAAGCAGAGCATGCCATGGTATTTGAAAGCCGGCATCTGGTAGCTGATGGCTTCATTCGCCTCCGGAACTGCAGTTTTAATGGTATGACGGATCGTTTCAAGCTTTTCCTGATGTTCGGTGCGTTGATTGGCAAGGTATTCGTCGATGGTTTTAAATTGCGGGATTTTTTGCATGATTTCTGGAATTATTTTCCAAAAATAGCATGGAAACCGATAGGTTACATGACGATGATCTTTTGCTGGTATGGTTTGATTCCGTCATTAATCCTCAAGAAATAGATACCGCTTTTAAGGTCAGAAAGGTCGATCGGATAATTATTCAGCGTGTATTGAGTTGTCCGGGAACAGACTTTTTCGCCGAGCATGTTGTAAATATCGATACATTCAATTTTCTCTTTGGATGAAATGAAAATGATCTCGTCTGAAGGATTGGGAAAAACGCTCATCCCTCTGATCGCCAAGTCCTCCTCCAGGCCGATTGACGTAGCATATTTAAGGGTCAGGACATCACTTTCGTTTTGCTGACCGTAATATTCAGTTTGTCCGACAACAAATACATTTCCATCAGGATCGGCAGTGATGGCCGTACCCTGGTCGTCATTGGTACCAGGGCCGTCATAGCGGCTCACCCATTGCTCCATACCCCCAGCAGTGTATTTCACTGTAACAAGATCTGTAGTACTGATATAAGGCGAAGGAGGATTTACAGAATATCCTGTGACATATATATTTCCGGCGATATCCCTGGTGAGTCCAAGCGCAATATCATCAAGATTCCCGGGCCCGTTGTAGCGGGCTACCCAAACTTCGCCGCCTTCGCTATTATATTTAATTGTGCAAAAGTCGTTGTTACCGTCCGTGCCGCCACTATAGCCGGTCACGTAGACATTGCCCCCATAATCCAGGGCAAGGTCAAAGGCTTTATCATACGAATTGGACGGGCCGTTGTACCTGGCCACCCACTGCTCAACACCATTGGAGTCATATTTTACCGTGGCATAATCATCATAGTAAATTCCCCAGCTGGCACCTGTAATGAAAACATTACCATCATCGTCAACGGCAATGGCATAAGCCCGGTCTTCATCCGATCCGGTCCCATTATAGGTCCGGACCCAGGCCGTATCCCCGTTCGGACGGTATTTCACCGTGGCATAGTTATACCGCTGATCCACATCGGCTTCAACATAGCCGGTCACGTATACATTTCCATATAGATCAACGGCCAGTTCCGTCGCCACATCGTTTGGCATCCCGGATCCACCCAATCGTCTGGTCCAGATGGTATCCCCGCTGGCACTGTATTTAATGGTGGCGAAATCCGTCCACATGGAGCTTGAATAACCGGCGCTGGATCCGGTCACATAAACATATCCATCATCTCCGACCTCGATATCCCGGGCCCAGTCGGTATCGTCCTGGCCTAAACCGGAGTAAATACCTGTCCAGACCAGAGAACCTCCTGAAGTATATTTTTGCGTGACAAAATCTTTGTCGGTAGCACCCTGGTCGCTGGCACCCGTTAGATAAACATCCCCCACATCATCCACTGCAATAGCCGTCACCATATCTTCATTGTTTCCCGCGCCATTGTACGTTTGATACCATAACTGTTCGCCGGCCGGGTTGTATTTGATGATCAAATAATCGGATGTATTGGTACTGTATTTCACCGTAACCCCGCCAACATAAACATTTCCCTCGTCGTCAGTCGCTACGGATGTGCCCATGTCGTGCCAGTCGTCTGTCCCGTTAAAAAAACGCACCCATTCCGGGGGAACCTGCGCACTGAGACTACATTGCACCAAAACGAATAACAGGATTGAAATTGACTTTTTCATAATATTTAGATGAATATGAAAAACATGGAAAATTTATACTGAATAAAACCGGCGTACAGATATGAACCCTGGCATTTCATATGCTGAAATATAAGCAAATATAATAATTATCAGGCTATTTGAAGTTGATGGTTAATTAAGGCTGGTATGATAAAATAATTTTGGTTCACGGGTAATGTTCCAGTATTGGAGTAACGCTGAAGTAGGCTTAGATTCCTCCGGCGTTGCGATAATTTTCCAGTCCAAAACCGGGCAGTTGTCCGTTAACCTGACCACATTTTCGGGCGATGAGGCTATTTGCCCGACTGCATCTCTTTCGCAGCGGTACGGTTTGACATTCAGGCTGTCTGCAGCGGTGAAAGTGATCAAAACAGCCATTATAACGAATGCGTATATAGTTTTATACTTGCCTGAAATCCTGTCGAAGAGGAATAATGATGACTTGCCGAACAAAAACACCAGCCCCAGCGTAACAGGCATGATGGTATCATACCTGACGATATTTTCCCGGTAACTCCGATAACCGCCCAATGGGAGCAGGAGAATATAAAGCAGCATGAATACAGTAAACCACCGGATCAATTGAAGGATATCCCGCCCTTCACCTGTTTTATGTGCTCTATCAATCCATACGGTATTAATGATGATGATGATAAGCAATAATGGAAAGGCCAGTTTTTTTGTCAGTAAATTGTAAAGACCGGTTGGGATATTGGCATAGCGCTCAGTAAGAGATAGGGACCCGGGTTCGTTCAGGGAGTTGAAACTTCCCAGGTAAAGTGAATAAAGGCAGAACAACGCAAATATTATCAGCATAAAAACCAACATTCGAGGCATTTTCCGGATTGAATCCCGGAGTTTCCGGCCAATACCTGCATCATTCTGGACCTCCTTAAGGCTTCGCCGCCAGAGGACCCATAAAACAATGGGGACAATGATCAGCACCACACCCGGAATTAACGGGCCGTTCAGCGATAACACGACCATAAAACCAACCATCAACACGATCATCCAACGTGGAATTGACATTTGGTTCCGGTAGTATATGATTTTAAAAAAAGGAAGAAAGAAAAGCATCAATAAAGCCAGTGGAAAAGCATAAAAAAAGGTGTAAATAACCGACTGGTCAATGATCCCCAGCGTCCTGCAAAATCCGGAAGCCTGGAAGAAAGGTGTGACCAGGATCGCTGCAGTCAGAAAGCCTTTATTCATGATAGAGGAGGAATTGGAAATGTAAACTGCCAAGAGAAAAATCAATAAGGCCTGCGTGAATATTTTAATGAGAGCACCGGACCAATAGATGCTGCTGATTGGATCGGTGAATTGCTGCAGGAGAAGCGGCACATTTAAGAAATATTGTGAGCTGGCCCAATGGGCAAAGAACCGGTTGGGGTTCGGGTAGGATTCATGATCTAAAAGTGCCTTAAATCCAAATGGGTCGTGCATTACCAGATCATATCCATGGCCTGGTGCTGGCCTGATCACTTCCGCCATATCACCGCCCAGTGGCATATGATAATGCTGGTAGGCGGAATAGGCCAGGTCGGCCAGGAGCAGAAAAGCCAAAATGGCATAAAAGATTGTCGCCGGTTTTCTCTTGAACAGATTCATTTATGGCTGATCATCCCGCTAATTTGCGAATAATTCTTCATGATGAATATAATCAAAGACAGCGGCACCAGCCAGACAATCCGGGCCTGGAAACGGTCGCAGGGCGAATTCAAACCTGCCGTAATGAAAGAATTGATGATCACCCCGGCCAGTACAAACCACAAAAACCTCATGGAATCCCGGTTTGCTGTTTTATAAAGGTTCGTGGAGAATATAGCCAGGATCATGAAAATTGAAATGATCATGACGAAGAGGTGAACGGTATTGAGGGTATCCAGTTTTAACGTGGCTCCTTTGAGTTGATTTTGCTTGCTGTTCAGGTAGTTATTCAATTCGTGGTGAAATTCCCAGTGGATCTGGCCATAAGGTGGACTGCCTTCATTATATGCGGATAATCCCTGGCCGATTTTATTTCTCGTTAACTGTATTAATCCGTAATTAACTGATTTTTTAATGTTTAAAAAAAGATACCCGGGATCTTTTAGTGTACCGGCAATGATTTTATTATACTCTTGCCGGCTTCCCTCCCAGCCTCCGGTACTGTCGAGGATATGCCCGGACCAGATAAACGAAGCGAGATCAGCAGGAAGCTCGTCTTTGTACCTGCAAAGTTTACAATCTCTGTATTCTTCTTCATCACATTTATCATCGAGGAATTTTTCAAGGATACCGGTATCATTCAGGTGGGCCACCAGGAAAACATGATTTCCTTTCGATAAAATGAATCGTTTTTCAATAATATAATTGAAAGATGGGATTAAAAGCCAGCTGAATAGCAATAATAAAGAAACAATCCCGATTTTTTTTAACTGAATATCTTTTAAAAATTTTCGGGATATAAGCTTAAGGCACATAACGATCAGGATCATAAGAAGACCGATCAGCAGATGCGAGAAATGCGTTACCAGTGAAAAAATCAATACCAGGTAAAGTAATGAAGTGCGCAACAGGAATTTGTTTTCATCGCTGAAAATGAGGTAAATTGTAATGACCACCAGCGGTGCAAAAAAGTCGGGCATGACCTGGTTCGAATACCAGCCGATTCCCGTGAAAAGCACCAGAAAAGCTACGATTGACAGGTAAGTGAAATTAAAATATTTCCCGCATATTTTAAAGCTTTTGAGCAATTCGAACAGGATATACGCCACAATCAGATTCTGAAATAATATCACATACCAGAGTGAAACATTAAAACTGAACAGCTTGATAAAGAGTCCGTAACTGACGGGCCTGTCGGTTGGAACAAACTCCTGCAATCCGCTTCCGATATAGGTCCCCGTATCTGAATACACCAGCGGATAGCCATTGTATAAGCCTATCATCGAAAGGATCAGAGTACCGAATAAAACCGGCAGGATGGCTGAAAATCTTTTCATGGTGAATCCCGTAAGGCTTGATATTGAATTGAAAACTCACTTACAAAAGTAAAAAGTAATTCGACGAGGCTGACTCAAAAGCATGAACAGCTTCTTTCTTTTGGCAGACCGACGACTAAAGCCGTCGGTTCGAACATCCGTAAAGGCTGTCTAAATGCTCCGACGACTAAAGCCGTCGGTTAAAACTTTTTCATTGATTTTGATGTTACTTATGTTTAATTTTGATTTCCAGAGTCGAAATTATTCCATCACATTCAATCGAATTTGTGAGGAAAATCAGCCAGGTTTTTTTAAAGAATATTTATTATGGGGAGTATTTTTATCAGTTATAATCGCCAGAGTGAAGAAATAACCAAAACCCTGTCCCAGGATCTGGAAGAACTGGGTTATATGGTATGGTTTGATCATGAGATCAGCGGCGGCCAGGTGTGGTGGGACCAGATCTTATCAAAGATCAGGGAATGCAGTGTTTTCGTATTTGTGACCGACCTGAAATCGCTGGATTCGACGGCTTGCAAAAGGGAAATTGCTTATGCCGCCAGCCTGGGCAAGACGATCCTGCCTGTGTTGGTTTCAGCCGACGTTTCGGTTAATCTGTTACCGCCAGAGTTGTCGAAAATCCAGTTTGTCGACTACCGCACTTACGACACGAAGGCTGTACTGCGGCTGGCCAGGGCAGTCGCTGCCGTTCCACCATCAAAGCCTTTACCTGATCCTTTGCCGGAGCCTCCTGAAATACCGGTTTCTTACCTGGGAGGACTTACCGGAAAGATTGAGTCGAAAGATACCCTTAATTATGCGGATCAGAGCCAGTTACTTGTAGAGATCAAACAGAGCTTCAAAGACCCGTCAACAGCGAAAGATGCGCGGACATTGATGGAAAGATTGCGCAAGCGTCCGGACCTGTTTGCAGCCATTGCCGACGAGATTGATGAACTGTTGGAGAAATCGAAAAGAACGATGCCTGACAAGGATCTGAAAAACAGTCCTGAAAGACCTGATCCCAGGCGCGTTATGGATGAGCAACCTGATACATATTTAAGGCATAAAGATGAATTGAAGGATCAGCCAATAACGCTCGGGCAGATCGTTCCCGGCACCTGGTCGGTGAGGATCACTCAATTCCTGGGCATCACATTGCATGCTTCATTTATCTTTTCATCCAACGGATCTTTTTCCGGAACAATTTTTTTAGATATGGGGAATATCCCAGTGCAGGGGCAATGGGCGGTGCAGGCACAAGCCTTGTCGCTGAACGGATTTCAGACACTGGCCTTCATGAATTACCCTTATTCGGCCTATATTAACTTTACGGTTATTACCAAAAACAGATTGGAAGGGAATAGCCAGGCCGGCGAGCAAATTGTGATGGAAAAGTGAAAATTGCGGTTCATTCGTTATACAGAAAATAATAACCTTCCACATTATCCAGGTATACACCATCAAATCCTGCATCCAGGATCTTTGCCAGGTAGGAGTTTTCATCAATATAAATAATATTCTGCCATTCATCCGCCCAGAATTCAACCCAATACTCATCCTCATATCCTTCATACTTTTTCTTTATCCATGAAGGATGATGTAATTTCCAGTCATCTTTCCAGTAGTACCTGAAATTTTCAGCCGATCCTATATTCAAATAACAAATTACCAGTCTTTTTCCTCCATTTGCCTTTATTTTCAGGTTCTCAAGGTCTATCCGGGTCAACACTGTATCCTCAAAAAACAAATCAATAAGGAGCAGATCAAAATTTGTGGAAACCAGGGCATTGATCATGTCTTCCTTCGAGGAAAACCCGTCAGCACTGATCATGTAAAGATAATTTTGTGCCATCTCAAGCTTATCTATATCACCATCATTCACATTGATCACACTGTCAGAAATTTGCCAGTAATCATAATTATCTTCATTTCTTGGGAAACAAATGAATCCTTCCCGCAGGTTTTTCTGAATGGCATCAGAAATATTCTCCCGGTCAGTGATGTAATCAGAAACAAAGATCTTTTTCATCGGTGCCAGCTCCCTGAGCATGTCCAGCCATTCAGTATTCACTGCCAGGGTCCCGTCATAAAACAACTCCTCCACACCAAATCCGTCGACCGTGCATAAATAATCTTCGCAAAAGCCCTTTGCCTGGTCAGTTTCAAGGTAGGCCAGTTCAACACCATTTTGAGGGATTATGATGAATTCAGGATTGATAGCACGTGCCTGATGAGCAATGCTAATCACGAAGTCCTGCATTTTGAGCGCTGCTTCATCCGTATTTTTGTCTTTTGCGCATGAAGCAAAAAGCAGACCAATCAAGCATAAGCGAAAAAGTGCGCCATTTTGAATGTACTGTAAATGACTCATCCGCCCGATTTTTTAACTTTGTATTTTTCGGCTTGCAAATATTCGATTGTCCGCTGCACAAAATCACCCTGGATGATGATCTCGCCGTCTTTGGCCGTCCCTCCTACTCCAAATTTTGATTTAAGCTTTTTAGCCAGGTTTTCAAGATCATCTATTTTTCCGATAAATCCCCGGATCAGAGTGACCGATTTTCCTTTCCGCTGCTTCCGGTCAAGGCTCACGAGGAGATTCTGCTGTTGAGGCGGAAGGGTTTCCGGTTCATTTTCATGGCCATGATCGTAGGAAAAATCAGGATTGGTGGAATAAACAACCCCAAGGCGTGATTTCCAGTCGGTATTGGCGGGGAGGTTTGGTTTTTTTGGCATTGGGTATTGGGTATTGGGTAATGGTCATTGGTTGTTGGTCATTGGTCATTGGTCATTGGTCACCGTTCACCGTTTACTGGTTATTGGTTAGTATGGAATTGGGATTGAGGATGATTTGTTCTTCATTTAAATTAAGCTGAAGATCATTGATCGCTTTATCCGGGGTTGGCCGCAGGGTGAAAAATATCACGATGATAAAAGCAGTGATGATTAAAAAGGTCCATAAACCGGTGATCAGGTATGCGATGACCGCAAGCATCGACGGCCCCTCGAGGAGTGCAAAGCGGATGATGACAGTGCTGCGGTAATCATCCAGCTTTTCAGCCAGTAAACCTTTAGCCCGTGCCGATTTCATCCTGACCTGGAACAACACCCGGCTTCCAAGATATCCACCCATCACAAAAATGCAAACAACGATGAGCAGTATCTGCTTTAAATCTTGTAGTTCGGCATTGAACCCAGCCATTTGGACCAGGAGCAAAGCCACAAATCCAAACATGACCTGCCCGGCCACAAGCGCATAAAAAATGATTTGCAGGGCTTTGAAATATTCACCGGAAGTCTGGGATTTCATTTCCATGATAACAGCATTTAAAAGTATTATTCTTTACAAACTTACACTTATTACCTTTCCTGTAAAGTTATATAAATCTACAAGAATTCTTTACTTTTGTGTTCGTATTTAACATCCTTACCTATGAAAACTATTTCCGCTTTCTTGTTGACTTTACTCATTACATTTCAATCTTTTGCAGGTGACTGGAATAATATTCGCTCCGGTCAGCCATTACCAGGACAAAAAATCCTGGTTTCTTCCAATATCGATCAGAGTGTTATTCATTTCAGGTTGGATGGCTTTATCACGGAAGAAATCAGCACCCCTCAGGGGCCGGCTGTCGTGATCAGCCTTGAAGGGGCCACGCCAATGCTGGTCAAAGGAGCGCCTGACCTTCCCAAAATGACCGCTTCCGTGATCATTCCCGATCTCGCCCTGATGCAGGTCGAAGTAACGGAAGCACTTTACAGGGATTTTGAAAATGTTTTCATCGCACCATCAAAAGGAAACCTGACCAGGGATATCGACCCATCAATGGTTCCATATGAATTCGGAAAAGAATACACAACAAACGCATTTTTCCCCGGGGAAATCGCCGGAGCACGTGATCCTTACATCGTGAGGGATTACCGCGGACAAACGGTCATTGCATACCCTTTCCAGTACAATCCGGTGACCCGGACACTGAGGGTTTATACGGATATCACGGTTAAAATGAGCAGAGTGAATGATCTGGGCCTCAACCCGCTATACCGGACGGAACCGCTGGAAGCCATCGATGCGGATTTCAACAATATTTACCAAAGCCATTTTTTAAACGCTGAAGGCAACGGTTCCCGTTATACACCCGTGCCGGAATACGGCAATATGCTGATCATCGCTTACGGAGCATTCCTGGACGCCATCCAGCCTTATTCTGACTGGAAAGAGCAGATCGGTTATCCGGTTGAAATCGTGGATGTCGGTTCCATCGGCAATTCCAATGCCATCAAGACTTACATTGCCAACTATTACAATACCAACGGACTGACATTCGTGCTGCTGGTCGGCGACGCGGCCCAGGTTCCACCTTCTTCAACCTCTGCCGGAGATTCCGATAACAATTATGCTTACATTGTTGGTAATGATCATTATCCCGACCTGTTCATCGGGCGTTTTTCCGCCGAAAATGTCGGGCAGGTTGAAACACAGGTTGCCCGCACCCTGATGTATGAACAAAATCCGCCACTAAGCGGTTCCTGGTTGTCGGTTTGCACCGGCATCGCTTCAGACCAGGGCCCGGGTGACGACGGTGAGATGGATTACCAGCATATCCGCAATATCGGTAACAATAAACTGATCCCTTTCAGCTACACATATGCCAATGAACTGTTCGACGGCAGCCAGGGCGGAAATGACGCCGGCGGCAGCCCTACGCCTTCCACGGTGGCTACAGCTGTCAATGCCGGTACCGGGATTATCAATTACACCGGCCATGGCAGTGACGGATCATGGGGTACATCCGGGTTTTCGATCAGTGATGTGAACAACCTGACCAACGACAATCTCCTGCCCTTCGTCTGGTCGGTGGCCTGCGTGAATGGTAATTTTGTCGGGCAAACCTGCTTTGCAGAAGCCTGGCTCAGGGCGACGCATAATGGCCAGCCAACGGGCGCAGTAGCTTTCCTTGGTTCAACCATCAACCAGTCGTGGGATCCTCCTATGGCAGGCCAGGATGAAATGAACGATGTCATGGTGGAGTCTTACTCTGACCAGATCAACCGTACTTTCGGCGCACTTTCGATGCACGGCTGCATGCAGATGAATGATGAATTTGGCGGCGGTGGCAGTGAAATGACCGATACCTGGGTCTGCTTCGGCGATCCCAGCCTGATGGTCCGCACAGCGATGCCGCTGACGATGACAGTAACCCATGACCCGATTATTTTCCTTGGCTCGACTCAATTAACGGTTTATTGCAATGTCGATGGCGCCCGAGCCACCCTTTCAATGGATGGCGAGCGGTTGAGCACCGACGTGGTCACCAACGGCTCCGTCGTCCTTGAATTTGCCCCACTGGGCAATATCGGCACTGCTACCCTGACCATCACCGGCTTCAATTGTCTTCCTTACATTTCCAATATAGATGTCGTTCCGGCCACCGGTCCTTATGTGGTTATGGACACTTACCAGATCATCGATACCGAAGGCAATAACAACGGCCTGGCCGATTATAACGAGTCCCTTGACCTTTCTGTGAGCCTCGAAAATGTTGGCGTAATCGACGCCACGGATGTGCAGGTCACGCTGGCTACTGAAGATCCGTATATCATCATTACCGACTATCATGAGATCTTTCCGCTGATCCCCGCAGGGCAGTCTGTTTCCATCGATAATGCATTCTCAGTGGTTGTTTCAAGCGATGTGCCCGATCAGCATTCGGTCATGTTCAGCCTGACATCTGTAAGCGGAGAAGAAACCTGGCAAAGCACATTCGTAATGGTTGCCAATGCGCCCATTCTTCATATCAATGCGATGACCATCGATGATTCGGAACTGGGCAACGGCGACGGTGAGCTCGATCCGGGTGAGTCGGCAGATTTGACCATCAATTACAGCAATTCAGGCCATGCAACAGCTTATGACGTGAATGTGTCCCTTGAAGGTCAATCCGGTTTCATTAAGATGACCAATCCATTGCAGAATTTCCCGTCCATCGGCTTCCTTGGCGTTTTTAACAAAACGTTCATGGTAACCGTTGATGAAAGCACACCGGAAGGCATCAGGGTCAACTTCGCCAATGAGCTTTCGATGGGTGATTATTTCCAGGAAAAAGTATTTGCGGTGAAGATCAGCCCGAAGGTAGAAAACTTTGAAACGGGCGACCTGTCGCAGTACAACTGGCAGACCGGTGGCAATGTGCCCTGGGACATTATCAGCACGTATCCTTATGAAGGATTTTACTGCCTGAAATCAGGGACCATTACCCATAACCAGACCTCGGAAATTTCGCTGACGTATAACGTGATGTCAAATGACAGCATCATTTTTTACCGTAAAGTATCCTCTGAAACTTCGGATATGCTGAAATTTTATATCAATAACACCATGATGGAAGACTGGTCGGGGACGACTGGCGGCTGGAAACGTGAAGCATTCGCGGTGAGCCCCGGGATGAAGACCTTCAAATGGGTTTACCAGAAGAACAATATGGGCAGTGCCGGTTCCGATTGCGCATGGCTGGATTACATCATCCTGCCATCCCCGATGGCGCTCACCATCTGGGCAGGGCCTGACGACAAGACTTGCGAAGGGTTTAGTTATAACCTGAATGAATCATACGGCACTGATTATAACACGATTGAATGGGCCACTTCAGGTTCAGGCGTTTTTGACGACAACACGGTAATGCACCCGGTATACAATCCAAGCAGTGCCGACATGAGTGAGGGCGAGGTTGTACTTACCCTTTCGCTGACGGATAATGAAGGTCATGTGATCACTGATGAACTTAATCTTGGATTCACGGTTGTACCGGAAGCGCCGGGCACTCCGGAAGGCCCTGCCAATATTAATCTTACCCAGGTGCAGGTTTCCGAATACAGCATCACCGAAGTGGAAGGAGCCGATGAATATTTCTGGTCACTGGATCCGGTTGAAGCCGGCGTGATCATTGTTAACGAAACTATGGCCACGGTAAACTGGAACACTGAATTTACCGGAACAGCATACCTGACCGCTACTGCCGGAAATTCCTGCGGAACCGGCAATGTTTCGGAAGCCCTGGCCATCGAAGTTGAAAACTCAATTGTAGATGTCCCTGAAATTGATGGATCCGGATTTACAGTTTCAGTATATCCGAATCCGGCCTCCGGCAAGTTGCAGGTCAGCACGGAAAGGACTGAAGGCGAACAAACTGAGGTCCGGATTGTTAATACTCTTGGCATAACGGTATTTTCCGGGAGCAATTTTATTTCGGGAGAAATCATATCAATCCCTGTAAACCATTTGCAACCTGGAATTTATTTTATTACGGTGACGTGCTACGATCATAAAGTGACCCGAAAAGTCCTGATCAGATGACGAAATATGGGATAACATCTGTACTCATTCTGCTCTTTGCTTCTGCCTTCGGGCAGAATGAGGTCATCGATGTTTCCTTTCTCAAACCTGTCAATGGCATTAAGTATTTTCCGGATGTTGAAGGAAAAGTTGTCGTTGAACCTGGTTTTTACCAGTATTTATTTTCAGAAGAAGGAAGGGATGAGGTGCCTGTTTTTGAAGGCTGGCCAATGAGTTTTGGCGGTTCAAACGAGTGTGGCGGAGTATATGGCAACCTAGACGATGATCCGGACTTGGAAATTATATACCCGGTCGGTTCACTACTCTATGCTTTAAACATAGACAGGTCGGCGGTAGATGGTTGGCCGAAGACCCTGGATTTCCCGACCGACGGGGCCGCTTCTTACGGCGATATTGACGGCGATGGTGAAGGAGAGATTGTCGTAACGACGCACCAGGTTGGTAGTTTTGCTTTCGGAACCCTTTACGCTTTTGAAGCTGACGGCTCGGATGTCCCCGGTTTTCCAGTTCCTACCGAAGGGGGTGGGGTCAGAACGCCTGCCCTGGCTGACCTTGACGCGGATGGTGCCCTTGAGATCATCATTACGGTGAGAGACTGGCCCGACGGGCTGGTTTATGTCTTTAGCGGAAACGGAAGCATTTATCCCGGCTGGCCGGTCAGGATGGATTATGTGCCGGGATCGTCTGCCGCCGTTAGTGATATCAACAGCGACGGGGTCCCGGAAATCGTAGCCGAATCTTATTACGGACTGCATGTCTTTAACCCGGATGGCGGGTTATTGGAAGGGTTTCCCTATTACCCCGGTCTCGGAAGGGTTTTCTCCTACTCAGCCCCGGTACTGGCCGACCTTGACGGCGACGGCAACCGGGAGATCATCTGCGGCGACCATTCCATCGAAAATGGAACCGGTGCGGTGCATATTGTGGAAAATGACGGGAATTCCTGGCTCCAATGGCCGAAATTCACCACAAGCTGGGTTTACGGCCCCCCATCGGTAGGCGATATTGACAATGACGGCCAGCTTGACATTGCCGTGGGTGACCAGACCCTTTCCTCTTCCCCGGTTAACCAGGTTTATGCCTGGACAGCCCTGACCGGAGAGCCGCTGCAAGGATTTCCTATCGCCGAAGTGTTCGGCATCAACAGCCAGATCATCCTGGCCGACCTTGATGGCGACCTGAGAATCGAACTGCTGACCGACGACAATACGGCTACAGGTGCCTTTGGGCAATACCCGGGCTTTAACCATGATGGCACCCGGATGGACGACTGGCTGCTGAAAACCCTGGGCAGCACGTTCTTCATTAATCCGCTGGTGTTTGATATCAATAATGACGGCATTCTCGACATTTCCGGCGGCGGTACTGATCCGGGCGAAAACGCAACCAGTATTTACCTCTGGAATGCAGGTGTGGATTATGTGCGTGAACTGGCCGTTTTGCCCATCCTGCAATATAACACAAGGCATAATGGCGTTTACGGGGATATCTTTATGGTGGGAATGGAAGAAGGAGGAAAAGGAAATGAGGAGAAGAGGGGAATTGTTTTGTATCCTGATCCGGCTTCTTCGTTCATCACGGTACAATTTACAGGGATAGAAGATAATTTACGATCGGAGGATTTACAGTTTACGATCTATGATCTGGCCGGAAATGCCTTGCTAAGATCAACACAGCGCGAATCCATAAAATATTTCACATTGGATATTTCCACATTGGCATCCGCTGTTTATGTGCTTTCGGTGGAGTGGGCCGGCGGTCAGAAAGAAAGCTGCAAATTCCTGGTCCATTAATGCCATCCTGCGTCTCCGCGCCTCCGCGGTAAATAAAAAAAGCGCAAAGACCCAGATGTTAGTATCTGCGTCTCTGCGCCTCCGCGGTAAGAATCCAAAATTATGGCAGCGTCACAGCCGGGTAATCGCTCACGATCACCTGCGGGATGCTGGCCCCAAAGCCTTCATTGATGGCTTCGATAAAGTAGTGTGCAACCACGGCGCTGCCCATCGGAGTTGGATTCAGCCCGTCGGTCGAATAGAAGTTTCCGGTGACGAATTTCGTCCCGATATTGACATTATCAAACACAAAGCCTCCATTCATTTCTTTCAGGACGCTGTACATATCCACCAGGATATTTTCGCCCGTCACGAGGCCTTCAATCGCCGCATTATAACCGGTAATGGCGTTTTCTACCGCCGAGATCTCACTGGCATCCAGGATATAGTTGGCCGGGACAGGCTTCTGGCTTCCCCAGCCTGCGCATTTCAGTGAATCCTGGGGTAACGACATCAGCACATACTCGTTGCTCTTGACCTGGCGCATTCCCCAGGGCAGGGAAGCGTCCTGGATCACCAGCGGGTTCTGTCCAACGGTAAAGACAAGCGTGTCGGTCGAGCCGAGGCTCTTGATCATCATATTCAGCGGTGCATAGCCGGCATTGAGTTGCGCAGCCGAGGTTTCATCCAGTGGAAGTGCGTTGTAAGGAATGGTGTGGAAGAAAGGTGCGTCGAGCACATCGGGTACGTTTGCAATCGCCCCTTTGGCGCCATTTTCGGTAAGTTTCGCCAGGGTCATTTGCAGCGAGCCGGTAAACACCTGCACCGTCGTTAGCGGATCAACTCCACCGCTGATGGCGTTGGAGAGCACATCATAGCTTCCCAGCCAGAGCGTAAAGAAGGTGCCGTTTGCCAGCGGAATTTCGTCGTTAACCGCATTGCCCGCACCCGAGGCAAACCTGCCGTAATAGGGATTGAGTTGCGCCATACCGGGAACAGCCATATAAAATGTCTTCATCCCCGGTGTGGAAATGTTATGGTACGGTCCCTGTCCCGCTACCGAAGCAAAATTAGCCGGGTTAACCTCAACATTTGCATACGCTGGTGATAATCCGGTCACCCCTTTGCAGTCCTGGTGGTATCCCAGTTCCATTTTGGGTTTTGCCGTACCGGTACCCAGCCCGAAACCGTAATCGTCGACCATCAGAGGCTGGTTGAAGCTTCCCCCGCCCACGAAGGCGAGTTGCTTG
>AMWB02010248.1_pt1 | contig 28558 bp, 30 predicted proteins | sample 200311 | NCBI WGS metagenome assembly AMWB02 (sample SAMN02737377, study PRJNA173069) | bioreactor metagenome | biome: anode biofilm in microbial fuel cells | place: USA: California | collected 2010-12-16 | reverse complement strand
CAGCCATAAACTGTGACCTGTTAACACCCTTGAACAGCACATCCCTGAACCGCTCCTGGTTCACGACCGTATATGTATAGTTCAGCGAGGTCTGGCCGATCATGCTGATATAAACACTCGGATTAAAGACAAATTCCTTGAATACTCCGCCTTTTATCAAAAGCTTTTGATAACCCGATGTAATTCCTCCGCCAACCCTGGTTTTTATCTTACTCTGATCCATAGACGACTCAGGATCAGAAACATCGCTTCTCTCTCCCTTCTGTTCCATCATGATGTAGGGCAGGAATGAAAGGGATTGCCATTTCTGCAATCCAGCCTTCCCTGTCGGGAGATGCTGCCGAGTGCCGGACCATATCGTACGACGGGTCCTCGTTTCCCGAGCCCATCATAAGCAGGGTTTGTAACCATTGTTATCATCCTTTTCATTGCCCCGACGTAAGCATCGGGAACAACTGTATATGTATGCGATATGTTTGAGGGCGACTTTCTACAGGATGTCCGGGTGCTTGTTGATGAAGAGCTCGTACCGTTCCAAGGCTGTCAGGGTCTGGAGTTGTATTGAGCGGTTCATGAGGGAGTTGTATATTGCCTCGTCCACATCCTTGCCTATCTGCCGCCATGCCGGCACCTCGCGGATCAGCTCCTGCATACGGTCAAAGGTGATCACGTCAATCTCGCAATCTTCTATGGCGATGATGTTTTCCCTTGACGTCACCTGGTCATTGAAGCTTTTCACCGAGATCACAACCGATCCCATTTTAAAGAAGTGAGTTGTGATCTCATTTGCCCTGTCGTCATAGAAGAATGACCGCATCATTCCCGACCGCAGGTAAGCTAGCCGTGTGGCCACTTTTCCCGTCTCAAGGAAGAGCGACCTGGCAGGCAGGGTCTGCGGCCGGCCCACCGTGGCACTTGATCTGTTCGGTGAATGACTCCGGGACAGGGGAGGAGTTAAAGAACAGTTCACCGTATCAGTACTGTTCGCTGCAATACCAGATTAATTTTCGGAAAATATATGCACTTTTCGAATACATATAAGTGTGTTACCGCTAAGCGTCAAACAAAGACGGTAACAAGGAATGACAATAATCTGTAAATTTGTTCCAGGAGCAATTACTCTGAAATATTAAGTAAAATTCGGGACGTGATAAGCGGAATTGTCCCAAAATCCGAAGTCTATCTCTACGGATCCAGAGCGAGAGGTAATTCAAAAAAACAATCCCATTGGGACATTCTTATTTTACTTAACATCACCAGAATTACATTCGACTTTGAGAAAAGAATAATTGATGCTCTTTATGACATTGAGATTGAGACAGGGGAAGTTATTTCTCCATTGATCTACACAAAAAAAAACTGGGATAATAAACACTTCTTCACCCCTCTCTATGAAAATATCAACCGGGATGGAATACGTTTGTAATGAATTCTGAAAAAGAAAGTTATATACGCTACAGATTAGCACGTGCCTGGACCAGTTTTGCGGCCAGTGTGATCTCAACAGCACTCAGTGCCCTGGAGACAGGACAGTTGGTCTTTGCCTCAGCAGCCAGTGTGAGAAATTTCTCCTCGGTTATTCCCTTAACCTTTCCTGCAAGATCAAGATGGATACCGGTGATCTCAAAATGATCTGCTACCTTGTCAAGAGTGACATCTGCCCTGACTTGCAGCTCATCTGGAACGAATCCGGCTGCGGTGAGGGCATAGCTCAGCGCCATGGCATAGCATCCGCTGTGGGCGGCAGCAATAAGTTCTTCAGGATTGGTACCGGCCTTGCCGTCCTCATTCTTAAACCGTGCTGCTGATGAATATGGGGTCTTGTCGAGCAGTCCGCTCATTGAGGTCAGAGTTCCCTTGCCGTCGGCGCCGTCACCCTGCCATATGGCTGTTGATCTTCTTTTCATGATTTTATGTTTTTGTTTGGTATTAGTTACACAATATAACTAACCATTAATTGTATGAATTTGTTCAGACTGGTTTGAGGCATTTACGCAGAACTCTTTTGTTTTTACCATATTTTCTCCGGGAATTCATTCTCATTTTCTATGTTGAGAAGCTCAAGATACTTACTCACATATTCATCTCTTGAGGCTGATTTGTACTGCATTATGAACCTCGGGTGCTCAAGGGCGACTATCTGCCCGAAGAAACCGTACCTGTCGTTCAGGGCACGGAGAAACTTTTCATTCTTCCCGGTACCCAGGCAGAAGCAGACGTCGGTACGAACCCCCATTGCTATCTGCTCCCTTATGTTCCATATAATGAAATCGGTCACGGCGGCGGTCAGGTCTGCACGGTCATAGTAGTTGTAGTTCTTCTCCCTGCCGTTTTCGCCCTTGTGAGTGAACCCCAGGGGGCAGACGGAGTTGATGTAGTAGTCGCCGTAGAATCTCTCCGGCCCGCCGTATGCCCTGATCACTTCATAGATAAAGACCGACGACGGCTCATGTGTCTGTCTGCCCGCATACGCGATGCTGCATTCACCTGTCAGTCTCTTCGTGTCGGTAAAGGGGATGCCCGTGAACCCTGCACCGAAGCGTCCCGGGTTGATACCGAGTATCAGCCTCCTCGGGTTGTTGTCGGCATAGTATTTCCGGTAGAAAGCTGAGGATATCCCGAAGATATATTCATTGCCGCCGCGAAAGGGATTCATGATGCTGATGCCTTCGGGAAGACTTCCACGGAACTCCACCTTCCTGTTGAACTCAATGATCCTGTCGGCAACTGTCTTCATCTCTTAAGTCTTCCACTGAATAATGTCAGCTGATGATCTGGTTCCTTACCCTTCACCGCATCGTGAAATTACCTGAATTCAGATAATACTCCAACCTGAACATAGTTGTTTCAAGTGATAACTAATCAAATACGGAGTCCAATTACTCATTTCTGCGAAGGGTTTAAGCACCTATGATTGATGGTGTCCACTTTGGTTCATCCTTGTTGAATGTTCGTTTATCTACCCAGAAGCGCAAGAACATTTTCTTTTCTTAACCTTCTTTCGATTACTTCAGAAGAAACATCAAATCTACCACAAACAAGTGGAGCAACCATCGAAAAGAGGTCATCATCACTTATTGGTTTTGAATCCCAGGAAGAGTACTTCCGAAGGATGCTACCTCGTTTAGCTCTGAACTCTTCAACAAGCGGATCAATCGGGACCAGTAACCTGCCAGCAAATTCGGATGCCTGCGTTTCAAACCATCCGAGCGTTTCATCATTGAGATTAAGCCTGAATCTAATCCAATCTTCCGCATCCGTGAATTTTTGGTTGTCTATTGTGCTCCTGTGCAGAATATAGTGTCCTATTTCGTGAGCTAATGTAAATCTGACTCTTTTGTAATAGCGGTCATCAGTATAGAGAAACTCATCAACGTAAATTGCTGTATAATCCTGAGAGATGAATCCCTCCATATCACAATGCTTTTGAAGACTTTCGATGGGAATAATACTAATTCCCATTGTTGCTTCTATTACATGTTCAATGTCTACGGGAAGGTCTGGAGTAAAGATGTGTTCTCTCCGGAATATTTCCGCTTCCTCCCGGATTTTGTCCATGGGGAGTCTTACAGACTCTATTTTTCGCGGGTCCATGCTGATCTGATTTTAGTAATCAGAGTCTTTAGCTCCTCTTCCGTAGGTTTTTCACCCCTTACGGTTCTGAAGAAAACCGGGAGTTGTTCGAGAATTTCTGGTTCAATAAGGTCCTCCGGCACTGAAGAAAGGGCAGCGAGGTCCATCAGCTCCTTGAAATCCTGACTGCCTTGTCTAATAGAAAGCACAGCAGCTATTGATTCGAGAACATTCTTGCTTTGCGGAGGTGGCAAGAGGTTCCTTTCTATTTTACTCCAGTTACTTGCATCGAATCCTGTCAGCCGGCAAAACTCCCTTAGAGTTAAACCGGCAGCGATTCTCTTTCCTCGAATAAAACCTGCAAATGTCGTCATGATAATCTGGTTATTGTGGTATAAAAATACCACATATTTGCACAAGATGCAAATTTTTCTTAGCAAATGGGTGGAATAATATCAGTTAGCCGTTGTTCTTCAATTAAATCCTGTCCAGTTCCTCCATCAGGGCAGTACGCTGCGGATATTCTTTGCGCAAAGCAGCAATCAGATTACTGACACGGTCCCTGGCACCAGTTGTGCAACTTTTTTTCTGTAAAATTGTCAAACCACGGTTAATTCTTTTTCCTTCATGGGGGGGGCAGTTCACCCCCAGGACCGAGGTCCATGGGGGTGAGCGGCACGCTCAGCCTCCCAATCCGTTTGTTGTCCTGGTAACGAACAACCTGCACCGCGCGTGCCTTTGAGGCGGTTTTGACAACCCTGATTTTCATCCTAAATTGGCCCTTAGTGCGGTAAATTTAGTCTTTTTTTAAACACAAGCCCTGATTTTTAAATACTTACGACCGCACTAATTTAAAAGGGGACAAGTCAGGAAAGATGTGGTGATCTTTAAATCCGGCAGCTACACGTTTACACAAAAATCTTCACAGGCTCCAACTCGGGCTTCCCGTGCAATTCCCGTGGTAGATGTCAGTGCATAGCCTTTTTTAAGAAATAATCTTTCAGCCACTTTAAGTATTGTCTGTTCTGTATAATTGCATTCACCCAGCTCCATTGAATAATTTTATTTTTGATTAATCTCGCTTTTGGTCAGACCAGGGGCAGTCTTCCTCATGTACTTATACTTCCAAATTGGTTCTGTCAGTTCTTTTAATTCCATATCGTAATTGTTCATTTTTTCAAAATAATCCCTGTCATTCATGATTTCGCCAGCTTCCGGATTCTCCGGCCTGGCATCAGCAGTCAATATATTCTCAACGAAATTCTTATAATGATCCCTGAAGGAACATGGCATCAGCCAGTTTCCGGCTGTTTTTTGATGTGCCAGACCATATTCATTCTGCCATTTCCGGCCTCTTTTCATAAATTCCGCGTTTAAAGCATCAGTCAGGCTCAGATTCTTTTTGTAAAGGTCTTTTATATTATCTATATAATACGGTACAAAAACACAAGGCATTATTTTTCCATCCCAATTAATGTATATATAGCCATGATTTCCACCGTAGGCAATGCATCCGCATGTTATCATACCACTATTCCAGAAATCAGCTATGCAATGTTTGTTCTCTGCGAGCTGTTTTTCCCACATGTAGTACAATCTTACACGGTCATCAGGGTTAACCACAAGGTTAAATGCATTATTCCCGCGCCCGATTGGCAGAAACTGGAACTGCCACATGTAAGTAGCTCCCAGTTCCTCGAAGTAATATTCATAGAAATTCTCGTTCAGAAGAGAGTCAATATTCCTGCTGGTTGCAGTCACTGAAATGCCAAAAGGAACACCTTCATTCCTTAAGTTTTCAAAAGACCTTAAAATCTGAGAATGTGTGCCTAGTCCTCTTCTCTCGTCTGTTTCTTTTTCAAATCCTTCCACTGAAATTGCCGGTGTTGCATTTCCTGTTTCCGCGATTCTTCCTGCTACTTCCCTCGTAATCAGTGTCCCGTTTGTATAAATCAGGAAAAACATGTCATCATATTTACTGAAAATGTCAAATATGGTATGACCACCATCATTATACATGAATGGTTCTCCGCCGCTTATTGTAATGAAATGAGCGCCGAATGAATCATGAACATCGGCGACTATTCTGTCAACGGTTTCCCATGGAAGCGACGCTGATCCGTTTCTGATAGAACCTGCATAGCATCCCTGACAGTTAAGATTACAATTTCTTGTTGGCGATAAAGTTATAAAACTCGGCGCCTGATAGCCATGTTCCTCGATAAACTTTTTCCTTTTATTTACAATCTCGGCAGAATCCTTGAAAAATGAGTTTTCAATAAGCACTTCAGCTAATCTCTCAATGATCCCGGATGAAATATATCCTTTTCTTACATTTTTCATAGCCATATGAAGCATGGAGGATATAAACTGAAATTTCTTAATCCTTACTTCTTTCACATTCAATGGATCCTGATTGACAATTTTGTCGTAAAGAAAAGAGTCCGTCTTTTTGATAAGAAATCTGTTTACAAAACCTGATCTGGACATTTTAAGCACAGACCTTATAAATGATAATTTGTCCATAACTTAAATTTTAAGTTTATCAGATCATTATTTAAAATAAGTTATTAAACATCTAAGCTACTTTAATTCTCAGCTAAAAACAAATTTTAATTAATTTTGATTTACATTTATTTACGTAAATGGATATGTTTGATTATGACTATATTTATTTAAAATCAACCAATCCGGATGGCTGACCGATTATTATTGATCAGATGAGATTGCAGTTTAGCTTAAGGAAAAAAAATTAATGAATCATGATAAATGAAATAGCAGAAATAAGGAATGCATTTGATAATATCTCAAAATATTTCTGGCGTCATAAAGAATATGTAAACAGGTTAAATGTATTTCCTGTTCCTGATGGCGACACCGGCCTGAATATAGCTCTGACTATTCAGGGAGCGCTTGCAAACACTCCTGATAATCTCCCTGATAATATTTTGCCGGGAGAATACCTGAAGCTTATATCCGATAATATGCTGATTAACAGCCGCGGCTGCTCGGGAGTAATACTATCGCTTTTCTTTGAAGGGATGACTGAAGTTTTGGCGAGCAGTGACTTTTCAAAAGAAAATATACTTAAGGCGATTGAAAATGGTTGTCTGGCTGCGTACCGCGGGACAGATAATCCAAGGGAAGGAACAATGCTCACTCTTATGTCAGAATTTAAAAAAAAATATTCTGAAATAATGCCGGCTAAAGAGAATCCTGTTGAAATAATTATAGATTGTATCCCGCATCTTAAAGACGTGCTTGACAAGACTCCCGATATGCTTCCTGTACTGAAACAGGCAGGTGTTGTGGATTCAGGAGGCGCCGGATTCTTAATATTGCTTGAAGGCCTCGAAAGAGAATTCAATTCAAGAAAAGTCCCTGAAACACTGCCATTATTTGCTGCTTTGAAGATAAACAGTGTGGTTAAGAAACTTCTTGTTAAAAGATCTTTACCTAAAAAGCGAAACATCATCGGAACTCTTGTCCAGAATCTTGGAGCCGGTAATATTTCAAATGCCAGGCTGCATAATATAGTTCATAATGTCCAGCAGTACCTTAAAAACAGAACTCATAATCATAGTAACAGATATCTGGCAAGAGAAGCCCTCATAAAGGATACTAAGGAATTTGAGTCTTCATGGAATCCGGATATCAGTTACAGGTATTGTACGGAACTGACTGTCAGTTCCGATAATGATATTGACAGCCAGGCGCTTAAGGAACAGATTATGAACTATGGCGACAGTCTTATCATTTCAGGCAAGGGTAAAACATATAAAATACATATTCATACAAATAAACCTGAATCAGTAATTAAAGACATCTCTTTATTCGGAAATATAATATTCAGGAAAGTGGATGATATGAAAAAACAACACCGGAACTTTATAAGTTATGACTCAATTGAATATGAAAAAGAGCAAAGCGTTTTCTGTATCGTTTCCGGCGAAGGCTTTAAGAAAATCCTTGAAAGCCTTGGAGCTGACTACGTGTATGATTACGGGAAACGAAAGCCTTCTGTTAAAAAGCTCGTCGATCTTCTTAACAGCCTGAAATCAAAAAACATAATTGCAGCTCCTGATGACGGGGATATTTTAATGTCGCTGAAATATGCCGCTTCTCTTTGTAAGGCAAATGTATTCATTGTCGAATCAAAAAACGCCATATCACTTATTAGCATGCTTATGGGGAAGAAAGATGAAATAAATAAAACAAACTTTCTTTTCAGGGACAGGATAAACAATATAAAGCATTTCATGGTATCAAAAGCTGCAAGGGAATCATCGGTTGATGGAGTTGCCATAAAAAAGGGGGATTATTTTATAATAAGCGGCGGTAAAATTATTCTTTCTGGAAAAGAGTTAATAAATGTTGCAGCAGAGGCAATAAATAAACTTCTTATTGATGAATCCATTATCACTGTTTACAAGGGATTGCATGTAAAAGGAAATAGCCTGGCAGCCAGACTTAAAATTAAATTTCCAGGGCTCGATTTTGAGGAATATTATGGAGGTCAGACTCAATATCATTATTATATAACATTAGAATAGGAGGAAGTTATGAATAAGCGTATTATGATTATTTCCGCTGATAACCTTGGAATTGGTATCGATCAGGTGCCATATCAGCACTTTGAGTATTTAAAATACCCGGTTCTTATCGGGGAGAAGGAATACCGTGAATCGGAGACTTACTCAGCCTCATGGCTTTTAGAAAGATTTGTTAAAGAAAAAATCACTGCAAAAAGCAGTTCCCTGTCACGGGCTGAAATGACAGACCTGATTGAAAAAAATGTAAACAATTATGATCTCATTATCCAGGTTGTGATGGGCAGTAATATGTCGGCGGCTACTTTTAATATTGCCGAGGAAGTGAAAGAAAAATTTAAGGATCTGATACCTGTTATCAATATTGACTCGCGTCAGGTTGTTGGCGGAATAGGAGCAGTTCTTTTAAGGCTTATAGATATTATAAAAACAACCGATGATGATGAGACAATCAAAAAACAAGCAGGGGAATTGGTTACCAATACTTTTTCCTATTATGTAACTCCCGACTTAAACTATCTTAACAGGGGAGGCAGAATAGGAAAGGCAAAGGCTCTGCTAGGATCAGTATTAAGGGTGCTCCCGGTTATAGGACTCATGGGCGATGACCCGGAAGGCGAAATTGTTCCTTTAGGGCAGGGGCGTACATATAAACAGGTAAATTCTATGATTATCAATTCTATCAGGGAAAAAATGAATGAAAATAAGGCAGAAGATATTACAGTTGCAATCATTTCCGGCGATGAAAGTAACAGGGATGCAATTGACAGCCTTAAAAAAGAATTTGAAAGTTCCATACCCTGTAAAAAACTTGTTTACGGTAAGCTGCATCTCGTGGAAGCAATTTATATGGGACCCGGCGGGTACGGAATTTCAGTTTGCATGAAATAATGCTTAAAACATTTAAAAATGAATCCGGCGTTATTGTATTTCACAACATTTACAGCAGGCTACCTTTGCGGTTCGGTTATGAACGCTCAGATCATCACAAGATTTGTCAAAGGTATTGATATCCGCGGTATCGGCAATAATAACCCGGGCGCCGCAAATACATTTAAAAACGTCGGGCCCTTCTGGGGCATTCTTGCCGGCGTTCTCGATGCTCTCAAGTCACTGGCGCCATTACTTATCGGCTATTACGTATTTAAACTTCAGCCTGTTGCTCTTGGCTTCATGGGATTCGGGGCCGTTATCGGACACGGACATCCTTTGTACTTCGGATTCAGGGGCGGCAGAGCTGCTGCAACTCTCATGGGTGTATTCTTGTTTTTTATCCCCCTCGAATTGCTGGCAGGATTAATTATTTCCCCGGTCATAGTTTATACATTCATTAAAACCGACAGATCGTACTGGACACCTTTCGGGATCATCGCCATAAGCGCTCTGATGTCATTATTCACAAATCATCCTGTTGAAATAAAAATTATTGTTTTTGCAGTTGCAATACTCGGGCTTTTTCTTAACAGGTTTTATCTTCCTGAAATGGTAAAGAACCTGAAGAATAAAACCAAAAAATAAACTATTTCTTATATATTGATTATCTGACAGTTAATGAAATTCCTTTACTAATAACTTATCAATAATACATGGACATCAAGAAAATTGATGCTATAGATCCTCCTGAATTGTCAGGTGAAAAGGGATGGACAGAACTTAAAATACCTGACTCTTATGGAAAAGGGCGTGCGTTTATTACCGGAGATAATTCAACCGACCGTATTAAAGTCCGCTATTTTCAGAAGCAAAGCGATAAGTCTTTTATCGCCCGCGTGTGGTTTGGACCTGCAACAGAAGGGCCTGCCGGATTTGTACATGGCGGAAGCATGGCATCCATTCTTGATGAGGCTATGGGAGCCGCGGTATGGCTTATTGGCTTCACGGCTGTTGCCGCGAGAATATCAGTAGATTACAGGAAAATGCTGCCCCTTGGAACAGTCACTTCGGTTGAGGCAAATGTAATATCTGTTAATGGCCGGAAGATTGTGTCTGCCGGAAAAATATCTGGTGAGGCAGGTACTGTTTATGCCGAATCAGAAGGACTGTATATTAATTTGCCTGCAGAAGGGTTCGGTAAGATGATACATTACCGCGACGAGTTTAAAGAATCATTATCCGGAACTGACAACAACGAATAATAATCTCAGATCCTTCTTTCATTTTCATCATGTATAATTTTATTTTAAGAGTATGATGGAACCCACATGCAGCAGATTATTATATCATTATCTCTGTGCATGGAAATACATGTGGGTTTCATATTAATACGATCATTTCGGAAACATACTGATAAGTCAGACCTCCTTTTTTAACCGGTGGCAGGAGAGAAGTATTACTTTAGTGACACCGGAATCAGGAATGTCATCGCAGGATACAATCTGGCTGATGTGCATAAAATGCTTGAGAACATTGTTTTTCTTCATCTCAGGATTGCCGGCTATGAGGTAACGGTTGGATCGGAAAGCGGCAAAGAAATTGACTTCATAGCCAGTCGCGGAGGTGAGCGTATTTATGTTCAGGTTGCATATCTTCTTGAAAAGCCTGAGACGGCGGAGCGTGAATTCGGAAATCTGCTTGAGATCAGGGACAATTACCCCAAATATGTGGTAACGATGGATGAGCTTAACGAAACGTCCACTTACCAGGGCATACAGAGAATGCACGTGAAGGATTTCTGCCGGATGATAGCAGGTTGACTGCACTTAGGCGGTTTAGTCTGGCCCGGTCTTATTGTCCCAACTCCATGGCCAGGTTATGCACGTCGGTTCCGGGAGGAGCAGGAATGAAAAGCTCTTCCGTATTTTTAAAGGTACGGTCGACATAATAGTATTGCATGTACAATCCGTAAAAGGGCTTGTCTATCGGTTTTACCTTTTGGATGCCCGAGAGAGGGAAGTCCCAGTTGTGGAAGAATCCGTTAACATAGGCGAATTTCCTGCCAATGAGGATGATTCCGTCACTGTGAAGGTTTTTTTGCCGGTAGAATACTGGCATGCCCAGGGCAAACAGTGAGAGGATGACGATGAGACCAAGCATGACCGCCAGCATGGCCCCTTTACCTTCATCGATAAAGAGAATGAACAGGCCGAAGATCACCACTATCAGTAAGGTGGTAATCCCCAGGATGAGCAGGTTTTTGCTCCTTTCGCGGGCGAAGAGGTAATGAGAGTAGATGGCTTTCTCCTCCTGGCTGAGCTGCCATGCAGCAACCACGTTCTCGCCGCTGATCAGGGTGGACAGTTTTTTTGCTCTCGCCCTGAATATAAGGGCAACTACCAGGCTACCCAGGGCAATGAAACCTCCCAGAAAGGTAAAGAGGTGCATCCCGTACAACGGAGATTCCTTCAGGGTGGTGAGAATTACCAGCAGGACAGCGGCAAGGGTTATCCACCAGGCGCCTCTCACAACAACGGACTGGCTGTTTTTTATCTTCAGGTTCCGGTTGATACTCTGATAATCAAACTCCTGCTTTGGCAGGGTAAATATCTCTCCCGGTTCATCTGTCTTCCTGCGATGGTTTTCCCCTCCGGACTCCTTTTTTTCTTCAGGAGTGGTATTTCCCTGCAGACCTGTTCTGGCCGAAACCCCTTCAGATTGCTGGCTGGCTCCGCAGGAGCCGCAGATCTTTTCATTTCCGGCGAGTTGTTTGCCGCAGTTGAAACAAAATTTTGCCATATACCTCTATTGTAACTGATTCAGCAATATATTCAATTTTAGACTGAATGGCCCCATTCCGGCAGACAAACTATTTATTTCCGCTGAAACCTCCATGAATTTACATACACAAACAAGGCAGTATAACAATTGACTGCATGGAGGTTCCGTCATTCCATTTGTGGCCCCTGGAAGTGCACCCCTATTTCAACAGCGGACAGCCGCAATTCAGGCAAACATCCTCTCCAATATCATGTAAAAAGGCGCAGGCATTGCAGAAAATAATTTCGTCGCCTGATTTGTCATATTTCTCATAGGAGTTCAACGCCCCATGGTATCTAACCTTATCCCCTATATTATAATAGTTATACACCGTATCATCATCTTCGCTCCTGATCTCAGCCGTTTTCCCGTAATCGCCCTTGATGAAAACGGTATAAACCAATCTTAGGGCATCGTTCCTTCCATCGCCAATGTCCTTCTTAACCTCTTTGATCTTTTTGTCGGAGACCACCCCGTCCCACGAAGGCCTGACCTTTTTAGACCGGGCGGAAAATATGCCAATGAGCATAAACATTCCCCCGATGGTAGCCCCGATCAGGAGGGATTCGGGATTTTCCATGTTGCTGCCCGACTCACCGTAAATGTAAAATCCGGCGATAGCCAGGAAAGCCAGTCCTACGGAAAAGAGGAAACTATAGTTCTGGCTGTTTCGTCTGAACCGATCGAAGGCCGGGTCGTCTATTTTTCTCGAGTAAGCCATAATTTTCAGTCAATTGGAGCGGCTTTTACCGGCCAAAGGCCTGCATAAGGTCGCTAATTACCTGGGCAGCATCTTTCCCTCCGGTTTCCATGGAAATTTCACGGTTTATCCTGCTGATGGTTACAGGATCACTTTCCTGCGTTCCCATCTGTTTGATTTTTTGGTTCATGTTGGCCCAGTACTCTTTCTGAGCTTGAATTTGCTTATGTTCCAAACTCCCTGGCATTGCCATTTTCAGATCGGCATCCAGTTTTTTCAGCAACATGTTGTCGATCTCTTTCGAGGCTTCGCGGCATTTTGCCTGAAGTTTGGTGGTTTGAGTGAGCAATTTGTTTCCCTCAATGTTTTCTACCTTGACTTTCAGTACTTTTCCAATGCTTGCCACATCATCGGTGGCCAGTGTTGTAAAATCGACATTTTTGTCGAGTAATTTGGTGGTTGAAAAGGCCTCCTGATGGGCAGAGGAGACCAGGTTCATATCCGATAAAGGAGCGCTTATTCCAAACATTTTCCGATAGGTTTCGTTCATAGAAGCCTGAGCGTCGTTCATGAAGGTTTTGATATCTATCTTGCTGCCGTCGCTTTTCATAACATAGGCCGGCTCTTTGCCCGTTAATCTGTCTACCGGGCCAAGGTCAAGGTCCATGCTGGCTGTGCCCGCGCTGGTAGGGTTGCGGAACTGTTTGAACTCAATGTTATCCATGACGTATCCTTTATTTTGAAGGCTCTGCACCATATCGGGGGTCATATTCTGGTAATTTCGCTGCACATACCGGTCGAAAAATGCTGATATCTCAGGATCCTGCTTGTACTTGAACTGCCACTTGGCATAGTAATCGCCGTTTAATGCAGCTGCATGCTGGCTGATTTCCTTTTCCAGCTGCTGAATGCGTGCCGTATTACTGACACTGGCTGAGCGCAGGGTTTGCAGCTCGTTTTTCATGTTTTTCAAACTGCTGATGGCATCTGATGCAGCGATGTAGTTTTGTTTTGTTCGCATCTTATCAACGGTGGACCTGATTTGTGTATTCACATCGAAAACAGGTTTAAACAAGCGGCTCTCTTTCCCGAAAAGTTGCATTGTGGCACCGGTAAACTTTTTTACTCCCCACTGCATTCCCAAACCGATGGCGTAACCTGTACCGGCCTGTTTTAATCCCTCAAAAATCTGGTTTTTGGTGGTGGCGCCTTTCTTTTTCCCGGCCTGAATATAAGCATCGGTAAATTCGGCAATGGCTGCTCCGTTGGGCGACCAGAACATGGCGGCTTGTTTTAAACCTTCGTAAGGACCACCTGAAATCACCCCGGTGGCTCCTCCGAAAAGGGCCCCCAACGCCTGTGTTCCATAAATGGTGGCGGCTGCTTCCGCCCCGTATACCTGTGCCAGTCCGGCGGACCCCACACCCATAAAAGCGGCTCCTGCCACCATAACGGTTGTCTGAGCGATAAACTCGTTTTCATCGGCTTCCGACTCCGCTACCTTTGCCATCTGATAATCAAATTCGGCACTTCCCTGGATCTGGGAATTAAAGGCGTTTCTGAGTTTCAGGGCATTTTCGTAGTCGCCTGAAACCACAGCCCTGGCATCGAGGAATTTGTCGGCCATTTCCTGTGCTTTTTCTCTCTGTTCTTCGGGCAAAAGATTGATCTGACGATAGATCCGGTCGGCAATCTGCCGGGTGGCATTTACCCGGGCCACATGTGCGTGGGTGTCATAAATGAATTTATTCCTGGCAAAATCATCAAATGGCTGACGGGTATGCACCAGTTCTCCGGTTTGAAGGGTGGTCACGGCGTCCTCTTCATTTTGCCGGGTAGATTGAAGGCCCATGATTCGCCGGTCGATGTCTTTGATCTGCGCACTGAGACTCGTTCGGGCGGCATCGTCGCGGGCATTGAACAAATCGGTTGATAAGCGATCGCGTATCGATTGCTCCCGTATGATCTGACTGTTGATTGATTCGATGATTTCACGGCGGGAAACAATGGATTCGTCCCGGGCCAGCTGTTCGGCGGCAATCGAATCCGAAAGGGCATTACCGGCATTGCCGCCTTGTCCCGGAACTTTATATTTAGCGTCCAGTTCGGCAATCTTCTGTTTTTTTACCTTCCCTTTTAGTTCGTCGGCGTCAAGATACTCTTTCATTTCGGCCTTCATTTCTGTCAGAAAATCTTCGAGGGCTTCGTCCGGAATCATTCCGTCGGAATCGGGGGGATAGCTGGCCCATTTGTTCTCATAAGCCCACAGGAGGGCCCTCTTGAAGAAGAAGCCTGCCGTCTGTTTTCGGGCAAGATACCGGTTGCAGGTGTTGCTGAAGGCTTTGCGCTCGCTGTAATTATCCTCATCCTCGTTACCGGGCGATGCCATCGCGGCCAGCATCATCATTCTCATGTATGATGTTTGTTTGAACTCCGGAATCGTCGGATAGGCAACCAGACTGAATTCTCCATTATCCGTGTCCATCCTTCTGTCGTCGCCGGTCACCATCTCGTCAACCTGATGCACCCGTATTTTGCTGAGCCAGTCATAATCTGATTCCAGATTGTCGGTTTCAATATCACTCAGCTCAATGATCTGGTATACCTCTTTATTATTTACCTTAATCTTCAGCAAATGCCTGAAAAGGGGTTCGTATAGCTTTTCCAACCCTTCAGCCTGAACCGGACTTAGGCTATATCCGGCCCAGCACTCTCCCAGATCGCCCCGATTTTCCGCCTTGGGCAACATGCGTTTGTAGTTTTCGGCGGCGGCACACTTTGCATTTACCGGATTGGGTGGATTTCCGAGTGCTGCTATCTTTTCGGCCAGCACAGTCATGGCCTCTTCCAGCAGAGGGAAAGCTGATCCGTGGAAACCTGCTTCGTTCATCACTTTCTCCCATGCATCCTGATCGTCTTGTTCCACAGCATATCCGGCATCGAGTAAAACCATCGTTACCGCTTGCAGGTTACTCACATATATCTCGCGAACGGCGAGAAACTGGCTAAGGAGCGGATTCAACCTGTTGAGGTACTCAATGATCTCCTGTGTTGGAAAGTCAAACAACGGCGCCCATATCGCTTCAAACTTCCGGGATTCTTCGTCGGGCATGGCCCCGTATATCAACCGCATCCCTTCGAATGCCACAGACACGGCAGCATTGTAATTAAATTCCGATAATTTGTCGATATCCGGAATAGGGGGAGGAATAACAGCCTGTATGTCCGGAGAAAGCTGGCTGACTGTTTTCGCAGATAAAGGCTCCCACGGGGTTCCCTCTGAAATCTTGTTCCGGGGGGCGCAAGGATCAGTGGATGAAAACTTTACTTCAGGAATAATGCCTTTTTGCACAGGAATCACCGGCATTTTATTCAAGTCGCGAAAGATGACCAAAGAGGTATCTTGCTCCGGGGAGTAACCGGGAGATATTGTTGCCGTTTCATGCTTTTCTGTGGTGATATCATAGTTCTTATGTCCCTGTTGCCCCGCTTCGGCGGATTGCATAATAAATATCACTGTAACAAGGCAGAAAGTGAACCTGAGAAAAGGGTTGAAAAGAGAAGGGTTAGTTTTCATTTGTTTGAAATATGGCGTGGATTGGGTTTGTTCCGGGTAGTGTTGAATGTTGGATTTTCTTCAAAATTGGTTCCTCATTCCGATTTCACATCACTAAGCTACTTTTTTTTGGTTTCCCTGGTTTGTTTAATATCAATTTCTATTTGGAATAGCCTTCGTTGGTTTTCCGGATATGCATAAAGCAACCTGTTATAGCCAGTGAATTCAGTTAAGATCGGTATATGAGTGCAACCCGGGAGTGTTGACCCCATTCGGCCGGGCAGAATGCAATAATATCTATCTAAATATCAATGATTTAGCTCTGAATTTACATGATCAATTAATCCCGGCGAAAAGTGGTCAAAGTCACTGGCTTTTCCAGTGAAATGTTCGAACGAACCCTGGTAGATCAGCATGGTTACAGCTCGTTATACTTTCTGGCAGAGCCTTTCGATTTGTCAACGGGGTACTTCTCGCCGTTCTTCCGGATTTTGTCAAGGACCATTTCTCTGACATCGAAGCCGTGTTTGCCGGCAAGCATCAGGGTGTAGGCAAGTATGTCTGCAATTTCTTCGCGGAGTTTTTCGCGGCTGACCTTCTCCGATTCCTCCACCGTTTTCCAGAGGAAGAGCTCGTTCAGCTCGGCGGCCTCTATGGATATTGCCACAGCGAGGTCTTTGGTGGTGTGAAACTGTTTCCAGTCGCGCGCATCGCGGAACTTTTCCAGCTCCGATATAAGCAAATCAAAATCTGACATGATGCTTTCCTTTGTGTTCCCGAAATTAGCAAAAACCTGAACACTCAGGTTTGAAACCTTGGAAAAACATCTTACCCGATCTCAGGCCCATTGGCATCGAGATAATGCCTTGTTGGGCAATGCCCGGTATAAACTCCAACGGCAAATCGTCAGGTCACTAGAGTTTTTCAAAAAGCTCTTTAAGGCCGATCTGCTGATTTCTTATGCTCCCGACTTTATGGCCCATCGTTCCGCCTCTCTTTCTTACTTCTTCGAGGTAGACCGATTGCCAGTAGATAAGCTGTTCCCAGGTCTCGATAACCTTTTTCTTGGCAAATAACAGCAACTCTTCCTCAGCGCGCTTCTGGCTATATGTCTGTGCAATGACATTTTTCAGACAATTGGGAGGAAACGGATCACTTCCTGCCTGAGTTGCTCCTTCGTCTGTCTTTTCAGTTTCTTCATTTTCCATGATGCAAATAGTTTATAAGGTTAAACAATCTGCATTCCGGCAAACATGAAAGGGGAGTTCCAAACCCTTGTTTTTGGCTGTTGTCGCCCGCATTGTTTCTCCACCGCGGCCGGTCAGGCTCGGTTGGCTCCGTCCCGCAGTAAGCGGGAACGGACTCGGAATGCATTGCAAAAATAACATTATTTCCTGTAGATCTCCGTTTCGCACTCCACGCATTTCCAAGCCGGGTCATCACCTGTGATCTCACAGCCTCCGATAGCTATCCTCCCGGCTTTCATGTCAGCCTCTAGCTCTGCCGAGTAGGCTGGGTATCCGTAAAGGATTATGGCAATACGCAATGACCCGCATTCAGGGCATCTGGAAGGTTGACTTCCTGATTCATATCTCTTGTACATCACGATTTCTTTGGTTCGTCAGGTTGGTAAAAGTCGTTGTCCGTATTCTCCTTGTTCCTTATCTTCTGGCTATACATGGCCCTGGCATTCCTCTCCTTCTCGAACATATCCCTGACACCGCCGGAGTCTTTTTTAAAGTACATAACGTTGGTAATGGAGATATTGGTGGCAATTGTCTCAACATCGTGATCGGTTCCGATATATGTGAATGTCCATCCTGACATTTTCATCTCTTCAACCAGTTTCTTGATTGCATTGCCAGTGTACTCCTTCGATGCGTTCTCGAGGCCGTCGGTAAGTACAGTGACCAGAACGTTGTAGTCAGTCCGGTTCTCGAGCGCCTGTCGCAGGCTCGTGATCGAATTCCCCATGGCATCAAAGAGTGGCGTCATCTCACTTGGCTTATAAGTAGAGCCGTTTATCTTCTTGAGCCTGGCGACGGGATCCGTGAAGTGAATTACTTTTCTCCCGGCGCTGTTGAAAGTCACGAAGGTGATGAAATGTTCCTGTTCCGGGAACTGCGTTTCTATGCCCTTGACAGACTGGACCAGTTCATTGAAACCACTGATAATAGGCTGTTTGATCGACTCCATCGAACCGCTCTCGTCGAGGATGATTAGGTTGTGTACCTGATGTTTCTGTTCCATATCTGCACGGTTTAATTGTTAATAATAATAATGGTTAACTGCATGATCCGGCTCTTCAGACCAATCTGGCGCAAATAAACAACCTCACTCTGCAGCCTATCTGCAATCTGAAATAATTATAGGCTAGCTCACGGCTTTTTGATTGCAAAAGGAATTGAAAGTTTCAGCAGACTGCCTTCTCCTTCAGACATTTCAGTGCAATAAATACCCGGTAATTCCGTAATTAAATGAAACGCAGTCAATGATCAGTGATCTATTTATCCCGGCAACTACAAGGTCACCTGAAATATCAATGTCCGCAACAGGTGCTATCCGGATTTCCGGCAGGTTGATCCCCTCTGAAACCGATGAATTCTTTGCACCCCTGTTTGAATGGTCTGAAGAATACTGCCGGGAGCCTGCAGAGGAGACAGTCATTGAGATTTCCATAGAGTTTACCAGCGGCCCCAACCACGCAAAACTTTACAGGCTCCTTACAAAACTGCAGGAAGTGACTGCGGCCGGTAAAAAGATGAAAATAATCTTCACTTACGAGACTGACGATGAATATATGATGGACCTCGGCCTTCATTGGGCCAAGCTTTTGAAGGTGCCTGTCAGAATGATCCAGGTTGAGACGCTTGTCCTCCCGGAGATGAAACGTGAGCCTTCCGGCGGAAATACAACTAAGCCTGCTGAATGAAAGGCCTGATCAGATTCCTGCTTCTTGTAACCCTGGTTCTGGCTGCCTGGTGGTTCTTCCTGAAGAATGACACGGGTGTTGCCCGAAGGATTTCTGACTGGGCCAGGAATTCAATAATGCATATCGAGGCTCTGCTGGAGGAGCGGGATATTCAGGAAAGTGATAAATATGACGATTCCTTGCCATATCCAGACGATCAGTATTCCTCCCGGCTGGAGAATGGTGCAGATGAATCCCTGGCTGACGGTGACGGTGTTTCCGTCACATCGGGATACAGCATTTCATCCGAACTTGTGGTTTCGCAAAATGGACAACCGGCTGGCCGGAGAGATGCTTTTGAGGGTGAGGCACTGAACGGGACTGTCTCTGAACACATGAATTGGGTGAAGACGGTCACACAGAAGTATGCACCACTGTCATGGGAATTGCTGATGCTCTATGACGACCTGCCACAGAACATGGAGGCAGAAACAGTCGATGGCATGACAATGTCATCGCAGAAATCCATGGATTCATTCGCATTCATGGAGGGAAACTCTGCTACCGAAATACTGGGAAGCATGGCAACCAATGTCCATGAGACGGCCCACGGTTATTTCAGCGACAATATCTTCAGATATGCAGGAGAAAAAAGAATTCAACTTGACTGGGAGAATGTGAACGGATTCCTATACCTGTCTAGTTCCGAGAACTATTTCATCTCATTTCCCAGAAAGATGCTTTTCCCGTCCCGGGAACTTGTCGGTGAAATACCCTGTGAACTTAGGACATTCAGGTTTGAAACATATGTCGCAGGTAAGACATCAACCCAGGGGCAGGGTGTCATAGGTCTTCTCGATGAATTCCACGCATATTATCACGGTGCAAGGTGCAGTTTTGATCTCTTTGAGGCTTACGCCGATGCAGAGGGCTCGGAAGTCAACGGACTGCTGGAGTGGATCAGGAAAACACAGAGCGACATGACTGCTTATTATGAATTTGATTTTTTCATAAAGGAGTATCTTCTAAGGATGCAGGCGGTGTATCCCGGAGAATACGAGGCTCTCAGGCATTGCTCATCATTCGTCATGGCATATCGCAGTGTAAGCAGGGAATTCTCAGACCTGGTAAGAAGTTATGAGAAACGAATCGATGATAAAATGAAAAAGCTGAACTCTGGAGCTGAGGCCACTGCGGAGATAAAGGACGGTTATCTCTGGGTTACCTCTGCAGGCAGTATGCACAGCCGGGGTACTTCCATCTTCCATGAGGACAAGGGAACACTTGAACCGGTTCTCCTGAGCGGCAGGTACGATAAAATCATGTCAGATTTTCTCTGGAAGAGCAAATCACGGTAGGTTCTGCAAGTAAGGATCATATTCTGGTAATGAACTTCAGCCTGCGGTACTGTAGAACTCCGATCCGCAATCGATACACCTCCACTCAGGTTTATGAAGGCTGAAGGTCCATTTCCCCAATACCACTCTTCCCGCGTCCATGTCTGCCTTGAATTCCTTCGATTTCTTCGCCATTCCATAGTGAATCTTTGCAACTTTATCTGATCCGCATTGCGGGCATCTTGCAGGCCGGATTTCTGATTTATGTTCCATGATCAAATCTTTTTATCTGAATTCCGCCAAATTGCAGACCGGACGATTCTGAATTATCACCTCCCGAGGTTGAATGAGGCATCTTTCTTTATTATCTCAGTCACGTTTATGGTCGGGATTAAATACTTGTTGAAACATGTGCCTTCTGTTTTACTGTGCAATATACCCCTGCAGGTGCCTATTGTCAGCATTGAAAGATGGGAAAGAAATACTTTCGGAACAACCAGGTCATTCGTTTCAGGCCTGATCATCTGCTTCCATGCGGCATCCTGTATCTGGAAATGGCAGCTTGCTTCAGCCACGAGGAACGGTTTGTCGTCTGAGGTGAATGTAAACAATGCAAATACGGCAACGAACCTTTGCTTCTCCTCCGCAGAAAACCTGAGTGAGACGTTGAAGCCGATGTTGCCCTGTTCATTGAAACCGTCCTCGATTGCAGCAAATTGCTCCGTCACTATTTTCCTGAGTGCAAATCCGATTTCGCCTGTTTTACTCTTCATAGTCATGCATTGAATGATTCTTTGTGCAACCGGAATGTGCTTTCCGGATTATAGCTTGAGTTTTCCCTGCCTATCAGTATCTTGTTCAGTTGATAATAGAAATTGAACCCTGCCGGTTCCTCAACCCATGAAATGTCAAGCGAGGCTTCATTCGCAGGGATCTCAACCAGGCTTATTTTAAGGGCTTTCTCAATCTTGCAAATGGTTTCCAGCGACAGGTTTTCACGGCCCTTCACCACCTTGTTGATATATTGTGGGGTCACACCGGTTCTTTCTGCCAGGTCCTTCTGGCTCAGTGACAGCCTGCTGAGCGTGCTGAGAATCCTGACTGCTATTTCTGCCGATTTGTCAAGCCATTCCCGGTTCTTCTCGAAGTATTCAACCTGCTGCATCCAGTCTGACCGTTCATCCGCAATATATTTGCTGATCCTTTCTGTTGTATTTGATTTCTTCATGGTTCTAAAATTCAATCAGTTCTGTCATTCCGTCATCGTCTGCTATCCCTTCACTGATAAGGTACCTCCGGCACTGATCCAGTTTCCGGAGCTCCTTGAGCGTATGTTCTCTTTCTTCCATCGTATCTGTAAGTTTTATGGCCCCTCCGGTTATTATATATACTTCGTCTCCGGCTTTGATGGCATAAAGTCTGAGCCATGTTTTTCTTCTTCTTCCGTAGGCTTTCTTCGTTTCCAGGTATGATTCCCTTTGTTTGCGCGTGCTCAGGGTCTTGAAGAAATCTCTGAGCAATGGAACTCTTTCTTCAGACGGTTTCTTATATAAAGATTTGATATATACAAACAGCTCAATTGCCTCATTTCTCGTTTCGATGACTGCCTGATCAACTGTTATGCCACCCCAGAAGGGACGGTTAAGGTCTTTTTCATTGGTCTTGAAAAAAGTATGAAGGTATTCAGGATCAGTCCATCGTATGAATAATTTCTGAAACTCATGGTTCCTTTCATTGCCGTATTGTACTGTAAGCAAACAATTACTGTCCGCAAATATACGAATAAATTTCATGAAATCAACCTATAAGTTTATTTTTTAACCCTTAAAATTTACATGCTGCGAATCACGGATAAATTTATCAATTAACCAGGATTATTCGTTAGCCAGTTCTGCTTATTTACAGAGTCAGTGCTTATGGGTTGCAGGTGTAAAAAGCGGCTTGATCACAAGCCCCTCCGGCACTAAATACCAGTCCGTCACGTTTAAATATAAGATTGTCAGTTTTTGGTATCGTAATACTGTACGGTTTGAACTAAATGATACACAGACTTTTTAATCCCTGGCACATCACCAACTCCGGCGAGAAGGAGGCAGACAAGCAGCTGTCGCACACCGGAGCCAGTGATGAACCGATGTATGTAATGCATTCCCTGCGATTGTCATCACGGTATCACCGTACCCAGATGGCTGGAGAGTGCGACTTTATTGTCCTGACAAGGCTGGGCATTATGGTAATGGAGGTCAAGGGAGGCATAATCGGATACGGCAGCCAGCCGGAGGGGGGGACAGGCTATTTCAGGCTTGTCGGCGACAGAAAGAAAGAGTCCTTTGATGACCCGTTCAGTCAGGTCGACGGCAATGCCGATGCCATCCGGAAGTACCTGATGGATAAAAACCTGAAGAATATCTTCGTGGGCAGGATGGTATGCTTCCCGGAATGCGGCTTCAGCAGGACTTCTGTAAGCAAGGACGATCTGTGGCACCGCGACCATGAACTATCACTGCCCGAAATGATAATTGACTCCCTGGAGGGGCAGATTGAAAGATTCCGCGGGAAGGAGACAAGCAGGGGAGCCTCACAGCATATCCCCTGGAAGCAGCTTGATGAAGAAGAGATAAAAAGCATATGCGATGCCCTGGAACCGGAATTTAATCCGGATACATACAGGTCGGCACTGAAGCTTAACCTGAGCGAATCGGACCGCAGGTTGAAAGAGGGTGTCACTATCCTTAGCGGACTGAATGAAAACAGACGACTGATAGTGCAGGGCCCTCCCGGAAGCGGCAAGTCGACCTATGCCCTTGACATAATTATGCGGCTTTGTAAAAACGAAGGCTTAAAGGGCCTCTATATCTGCTGGAACGAGCTTCTCCTGGCCGAGATGAACTCGAGAATCACTGATCCGTCTGCTGAAATTCCAGCAGGCAGGATCACCACGAAGCTATATTTTGATCTGGCTGTCGGGTTGGGTGAACTCTCCGGAGACAGAGCGCTTGTTCCTACAAGGGAAACGGTCAAGAGGGGAGGAGTGAGGGAGTGCGTCAAGGGCGCGGTAGCGAAGACCAGCAAAGCGAAGAATATTGAGAAATATGACTTCATTGTCATTGACGAAGCCCAGGATGTATTTGATAAGGGCGTTGATCACGTAATCAAGGCATTGCTTAAAGTTAACAACCCGCTTCAGAACGGACGGTACTATATCTTCTACGACGACAGCCAGGACTATCCGGGCAACGAGGACCTGTCGCACTATATCCGTACCCGCGACATGTTCAGAGCGAATGCTGCATCGTACAACCTGACGTCGAACCTGAGGATCAATACCGGGCACGGACTGGATGAATTCATACGGGATGCCTCTGCAGGGTGCCTGGATACAGGTAAAGACTACGGGAAGGATGTTTCTGTCAAAGGATACGGGACTGCAGCTGATGCAATAGCCATGATAAAATCATGTCTCGCCCGCGAGAAGGGACCCGGTGGAATCAGGGCCGAAGATTGCCTGGTGCTGTTCACCTCGGATCTGCTTCGGAAAGACTCGCCTTTCGTACAGATACTTGAACATGAAGAAAGCTTCGAGCTTTTAAAACCCGATAACTACCGAAGCCCCTCGGTAAAGATCAGGTATACAAACATGCTTAAGGCAAAAGGACTGGAAAAGGATGTAGTTGTTCTTGTAAGCTCTTCGCTCCGTGATGCTAAAAACAGTTTTCAGATCTTCATCGGAGCTTCGAGGGCCAAGGTGAAGCTATATCTTCTTTATGAAAAACATTGACCGGTTATGATAAAAATCCTTCACACCTCCGATCTGCATATCGGAAAGCGACTGTACCAGGAAGAGCTGGCAGAGGATCTGCAGCTTTATTTCAACTGGATGACAGACCTTATTGAAAAGGAAAAGATCGATGTTCTGGTTGTCTCAGGTGATATTTTCGACGTGGCAAATCCTTCAGGCGAATCGAGGAAGGTCTATTTTGAACTTCTCGTGAAACTCTCCAGGCTTAAATGCAAGGTCATTATCACGGCAGGGAATCACGACTCGCCCATGACGCTGGAAGCCCCAAAGGAATTACTTAAGGAACTAGACATCCATGTGATAGGCAGCCTGCCTGATAAACCGGGGGAAATGCTTGTTCCGGTAAGCGGCAGCCAAGGCAAACCTGAAATTGTAATAGCTGCAGTACCCTACCTTAGGGAGGCTGATCTGCGCAAACATTCCGAAGGTGAAACGGCTGCTGACCGTGCAGAGGCAATAAGAAATGGTATAGTACGGGTTTTCGAAGAGGCTGCTGCTGAATGTGAGATGAAATACCCGGGAATTCCTGCCATTGCCATGGGCCATCTCTACGTACAGGGTTCCATTGTATCTGAAAGTGAACGTGAAATCCAGATCGGCAATATGGCCGGACTTGATGCAACGATTCTGACTGACTATTTTCAGTATTATGCTCTGGGTCATCTGCATCAGCCGCAGGATCCGGTTGAAGGCAGGATAGTTTACAGCGGGGCGCCGGTGAAAATGTCTTTCAGCGAAAGTGCAAACCAAAACAGAATAATTCTGTTGAATGCCGAAGGGGAGAGAATTGCTGCTGAGGCGGTTCCTGTCCCGTATTTCAGAAAACTTGTCAGGCTCACCGGCACCGTGGAGCAGCTTGAGAAACAGCTGAAAGATCTGCCTGAAGAAGAGACTGCTCTGAAAACTTTTATCGAGCTTGATGCTGTTGAAGAGAATCCTGATCCGAAAAAAATTGCTGAACTCCAGGCCTTGTCTGATGGGTTCGGCAGCGAGTCAGCTAAAATCCTTAAATCCAGGATCCGGTTCATCAATCAGCCCACCGGCACGGCAAGCCTGTACGATGTCAATATTAATATCGAGGATATTAAACCTGAGGATGTTTTTGACAAGAAAATTGAAAATGAAAACATTGACGAAGACACTGCAAAGATGCTGAAAGAAGCTTTCATGGAAATTCTGGATGAGGTTCAACAGAATATGGAGGAGAGGTAATATGAAAATACTTAAGATCAGGTTTGAAAACATAAATTCCCTGAAGGGATTGCATGAGATTGATTTTACTCAGAAACCTCTTGCCTCATCAGGATTGTTTGCAATCACCGGGCCGACGGGCAGCGGGAAAAGCACCATCCTCGATGTCATCACCCTGGCTCTCTTCAACCGCATCCCAAGAATTAGCGAGAAGATCTCAAAGAACATCATCGAAAAAACCGGGCTGATCCTTACAAGAAACATGAATGATTGTTTCGCAGAGATCAGATATGAATCCAAATCAGGGATTTTCATATCAAAGTGGAGCATTCAAAAAGCCAGGACAGGCAACCTCAAGGATTATGTAATGACTCTGGCCAGGGAGGATGATACATTGTTCCCGATAAGTAAAACTGAAGTCCCCGAAAAAAACGAAGAGCTTATCGGGCTTAATTTCGATCAGTTCGTCAAGGCAATTGTCCTTGCACAGGGAGATTTTGCGGCTTTTCTCAAAGCAAAGGGTGGCGAGAGGGAGAAACTGCTGGAGCAGGTTACAGGCAGCTGGATATACCGTGAAATTGGCAGGGCGGCTTATAATAAAAACAAGGAACTGGGTCAGGAACTTGCAAAGCTTGCCGAGAGGGAGAATCAGCTTAAGTCCGGAATACTGGATGAAGCAGTCTATAAGCAACTGCTGGAAAGCCTTGATAAGTGCAATAAGGACATATCAGGCCTCAATGAAAAAACAAAGAAACTCACTGAGGAAAAGAAACTTAAGAAGGAGATTGCAGAATTCATTCAGGCAATTAGCAGACATGAGCAGACAGAGTCTGAAATACTTGACGGGCAGAAGAAATTCCTCGAGCTGAATGGTGAGAGGCTCGCCCGGCACAAGACGCTTATCCCTTTTCAGAAGAGACTGTGGGAGTGGCAGAGACTCGGCAAAGAAGTGATTGAGGCCGGTTCCAGCCTTGAGAACATAAAACAGGAGATCAAAAAATGTGCTGATGAGAAAACCCTCATTGTTGGTGAGGTGAAAAAGCTTACCGGAAGCGATGAAGAATTGACAAAGGCTCTTGCAGATTTTGAGGACAGGGTTACTGAAATTGAGAGAAAGAAAGCGGAAAAGGATACCCTGATCAAAGGCAGAACTGAAAACATGAAGGACGCGGCAGAAGACATCGCTCTGGATGTTGATTTTTCTGATATTGAATCTGCAGGACAGGTCATTGATGCAGGCATTTTGGAGAATAGCCGTCTTATTGGCACTTTGACCGAAAGAGTTGGAACGGAACGCGCAGAGCGACCCGATGAAGAGCTTAGTCATCTTAAGAGCCTCGCTGCGGAGGCTCAAAACTATAAGACCGCCAAGGCCGTCCTTGATGAGAAGGCAGCCACGCTTTCCGAAGAACGTGATACTGCAAGAATCATTAAACAGGAAATCGAAGCGTTGCCTGAACAGATAAAAAATGCCAGGGAAGAGAGCGACCGAGTCCGGCTTGTATTCGAGAATCTGGAAAAAGATGCAAAGATCAGGGATCTGACAGCCAGTCTCGAAGATCACAGGAAGAAGCTGGTTGAAGGAGAGCCATGCCCGCTCTGCGGATCAGCGGATCATCCCTATGTGGCCGGGGTTCCGTACTTTGCCGATGATCTTGACGATAAGATAAGAAAGGCAAAGACTGAAAATGAAAGATGTGGGAGGGTGCTTACGACACTTGAGAACAGCTTAGCTTCAAAAACAAAAACTCTGGGGGAAAAAGTACTGAGAATTTCCGGACTTACAGAGGATTATAAAAAACTGAAAGAAGCCAGCAAATCGATCCTTGAAAAGTTTCCTGATGAATTCCGGCTGCAGGAACCGATGGAGATGATCCGAAAAATTACCTCTGCTTCCGAGGCCATGGAAAGTCTCATCACGGCAAAATCAAAAGATAAAAAACTAAACGACCTCAGGATAAAGGTCGGGGAGCTTGCAGTTCTTATTAAGGAATCCGGAGAGCTTGCTGCCAGAAGAAAAGAGATTTTTGACGGTGATGATGTTCACCGGGTCACTTCAGGTTATACCCGCAGGTATTCTTCGAATATCTCTCTTGCAGAGAAACTGGAGAAGGATGAAAAAGCCTTATCGGAAAAGCTCGGTGCGGACAAGGATGAATTGAATGCATGCGAAACAGCTTTGAGTAATGAGATTACAGGTTACGGGAGCCTCCGGGAAGCGCTTGACGATATTATCGACGGGAAAGAATACCAGGCACTTGACGAGGATGACAAAAGGTTCAGCGAAAATCTGAAAACAATAAGGGCCTTGCTCGATGAATTCCGAAGGACCTTGGGTGAGAAAAAGAAGGAAGATACTTCACGGGATCAGTCAGAGATCGACCCCGAGCTTGAAGGCATCAAGGCAGCCCTGATGGAGAAGAACCTGGCGAGGGATAGTTACGTTACGGCTAAAAATGTACATGATACGGCAGTGACTGAACTTGAAAAGATGGTTACTGTCATTGAGGAGCAGAGAAAAAGGAACGAAAAATGGATGCTTCTTGACAAGTACATCGGTGACGCTGACGGAAAGAGGTTCAGCGTGTTTGCACAACAACTGACGCTCTTCCAGCTCATTAAGCTTGCCAACGGAAGGATGGATATTCTGAGCGACCGTTACCGGCTTGATATGCCGCAGGAGGGTGAGGACGACAGCCTTGCGGTTATGGACAGGCATATGGGCGATATGAGACGGTCTGTAAAATCCCTCTCCGGCGGTGAGAGTTTTCTTGTTAGCCTCTCGCTTGCCCTGGCTTTATCTGATCTGGCCTCTAGGCAGGTCGAAATCAAGAGTCTTTTCATAGATGAAGGATTCGGCTCTCTCGACAAACTGACGCTGGATCAGACTATAGACACACTTGAGAGACTTCAGAACGAGACAAGCAAGACAATAGGCGTTATTTCCCATATCGAAGCGATGCAGGAAAGGATTACAACGCAGATAAAACTGACAAGAAATGGGCAGGGGTATAGTACAATTGAGTTAACTGCTTAAGATATTTTATTAATTGAATACTTCTAAATAGTTCTTAAGGAACCATTTATCAAAAATTTACAAATCCACTCATATTTGTTGCTCAAACATAACACCTAGTGTTATGTTAAATATAAAATGACGTATTATTAAAATATATTTGTATATTTGGGGAAAATATACAAATGATACGATATAACATTAAATTAACCAAACCCGAAGTAGAAGAGCT
>AMWB02162251.1_pt1 | contig 28633 bp, 18 predicted proteins | sample 200311 | NCBI WGS metagenome assembly AMWB02 (sample SAMN02737377, study PRJNA173069) | bioreactor metagenome | biome: anode biofilm in microbial fuel cells | place: USA: California | collected 2010-12-16 | reverse complement strand
CTGCCGCTACCCCATATTATGTGTATCCGTTATATCAATAGAATTTGTACCTCATATCCTTGACCTCCTTCTTGTCGCGGAGGGCCTGGTAGGCTTCATATGATGCCCTGATCTGGTAGCTGGAGTTCAATCTCTCCTTCACCATTGCCAGGTCTTCTGCAACTGCCGGGGTGACATCGCTGACAACAAACATGTAGACTCCGTTGTTCCCCTCGACGGGTTTAGACAGTGTTCCTGCCTCTGAAGCAGATGCTGCGGCTATCAGGGCTGGCTCGATGCCGGCACCAGGAACTGAGTATGACCTGAAGTTGATGCCTGAGGCATCCTGAACTGTAGTATTGTAGTGTGCAGCAATTTCATTTATACTTTTTCCTTCTGCCACCAGCTTTGCCATTTCACCGGCTATTATCTCTGCCTTCTTCTCTTTAGCGAGGATAAACCTGATATCGGAAGCCACATCCTCAACCGGTGCGATCCCCTCTTCCTGTGCTCTGGAACAGTATGCCACAACATACATGTCAGGAAGCTCGAATACGGCCTGGCTGCTGTTGTCGAGCACAATACTGCCGGCTTTGCTGTTCTGGAACAGCGCCATGATCAGGCCTCTTGACTGGGGCAGGCCCGGCAACTCCTTCTGGTCCGGGGTGACGTTCAAAGCGAGCTTCTTGTTGAGGTTGCCCTCAGCCACTGCCTTGTTGAACTTCTCGTAGGTGTCATAGGTTCCTGCAAACTGTGATGCATCCGAGTAAATACGCTGGGTTGTGGCTGTACCCGGAATAACCTGACGGTCAACGATGCCGATGTCATATTTCTTTACCCTGCGGCTCTGGTCAATGATCTTGATGACATGAATGCCATAGGTTGTCTCGGCAGTGACGAGGTCACCCTTGTTGTTGCTGAAACAGGCGTTGTTGAAGGGGAGGATCATCATTCCTTCGCCGAACCAACCCAGGTCCCCGCCAACCTGTGCGGAACCCTGATCGTCGGAATTGGCCATCGCTAACGCATTGAAGTCAATACCTGAGCGAACCAGTGCAATGAGACTGTCTGCCTCTTTCCTGGCCTGTGCAAGGCTCCTTGATGCGTTCGGGGTGAGAAGTATGTGGGCAGCCCTGACTGAATCAGGACGCTCGGCTATATCCACGATACGTGCAAGTTTATATGCGCCCTCTTCAAACCAGGGACCCATTACGGCTGACCTGTCACCGGCTTCAGCCAGCGGACGCAGGCTCTCGGGCAACTCCCCGAGTGTCCGATAGAAACCCGTATGACGGGTGTCTGCAGTCAGGTTGATGTACTGTACCAGGTCTGTTGCAGCGGCAAAGTTTTCTTTTTCACCTTCTGCCCAGCGCTCGGTCTCCTGCATGTCAGACTCCGACGGGGCAATTTCAAAGACCATGTATTCGATGTCCCTGTTAGCTCCGCGCTTGAAATTATCCTTATGCCTGTCATAATAGCTCCTTATCTCGTCCGACGTGACCTTGACAAGACTGTCCGGGATGGCTGCATAATTGCGAACCATGTAGCTGAAATTGACGGTATTTGCTGCCAGACTGTTCTCAAACTCAGACTGCTTGCCGGTTACGTAGAGACCCTTTGACATCAGGTTTACCAGCTTCGTGTTGAGCCTGTCATTGATAATCTGATCCTCGAAAAACAGCCAGTATCTCTTGGTTGCTTCGTCTGTTTCGGTCGCCTTCAGGAAATTAACCAGGAAGGATGCATTGAAAGCACCCGAAGATGGATCGGTAAACAGCTGCCTTACAATTGGATGAGGGTCATCACCGAAAACAAGCATCTCTACTTCGTCAGGACTGACACCAAGGCCTGTCTGCTTGTAGGTCTTGTCCATCAGCTTCTCGGAGAGCATCTGCTGCCATACCTGTTCCCTCAGGCTCTCCATCATCTCCTCATTTACCTCGGAGGTGCCTGACATCTTGTAGATCTCAACCAGATCCTGAACGCGGGCCTCGAAGTCCTGGTAGGATACTGTCTCACCGTCTATGTCGGCAAGCTGGTAATATTTGTCAGCCTTACGGCGCTGGGCGGTATTGTTACCGAAAAAATCACTCACAATGAAGAGAAGCAGGGAAACTCCGATCACTATTGCCACAAGCGGTCCCGCCTTCTCTCTCAGGTTCTGAAGTATTGCCATCTGAATACTAATTAAATATGAATTTAGATATTGAAAAAATACAGGCGACAAATATAACAAAAATCAGTTAAACAAAAGGATGCGTCATCTTCTCATTATTATTTAACTTCCGGTAAGTATGATAATTCTCATTTTTGATTTACATAACCCAGTAAGTTAATATATTGGGAAAGTTAAAACACCATAGCCATGTCCAAAAACCTAAGAGGTCTTTCTTCGCGAAGAGGCCTGACAGACAGCTTATATGACACCATTGCGGGAGTCTCTGCTGATGGCGGAGCAGACGGAAAACTAATTGCGGTTGCAGACGAATTCATGACCGGTCATGCTGCCGTTCTGAGCGCTGCCTCGTTCTATGATTTCCTGCAGCCCTCTCATCACGGGAAGAAGGTCTTCATGTGCGACGGAACGGCATGTCTCACTTCCGGTAAAAGTGAAAAGGTGAGACAGACCCTGCTGGAGAAGTACCGTGAGGATGAGATCGGCCTGATGACCTGCCTGGGTCACTGCCATTCAAACGATGCCTTTCTCGTTAACGGGGAGATACGCCTCATAGGAAGCGGTGGTCAGCCTGAAACCATGAGGGTTAGTTCCAATGCAGATATGCCTGCATTGATTACGCCTGCCGGTGCCATTAAGGAGTATTACTCCCTGGCATACGGCTGGACAGGAAAGGAGGAGGAGGCGCTCAGGGAGCTTGAGGTCTCCGGCCTTCGCGGGCGCGGAGGGGCTGGATTCCCGTTCCATGTCAAGGTACGCTCATCACGCGATGCTGCATACGGCAAAAAATACGTTGTCTGCAACGGGGATGAAGGTGACCCGGGTGCTTTTTCGGATAAGTGGCTGCTGGAGGAGAGGCCGCACGCGGTGCTCTTCGGGATGCTGATGACGGGGATAATCACAGGTGCAGACACCGGGGTTGTGTATATAAGGGGAGAGTACCCGTTGGCCGTGAAGAGAGTACGGGAGGCTGTCAGACTGCTTGAGGAGACAGGCATAGCAACCGGAGAAGGCAGTGATAACATCACCCGTTTCCGGTTTCATGTTGTAGAAGGGTCCGGTGCATATATATGTGGTGAAGAGACCTCGCTGCTCAACTCGATAGAAGGGTTACGCCCCGAGGTGCGTACCCGTCCGCCGTTCCCGGCAGTGTACGGACTCTTTGGCAAGCCCACCGTTCTGAGCAACGTTGAGACCTTCGCAAATGTCCACTACATTCTTGAGGAGGGCGGCGCGGCATGGGCTTCCATGGGAACGGAGAAATCACCCGGCACAAAACTTGTCTCCCTCGACGGAGCCTTCAACAGGCCCGGATTGCTGGAGGTAAAGATGGGCACTCCGCTCAGGACAGTCATAGATGATCTTGGCGGCGGTACACGTTATCCGGTGAAGGCCTTTCAGATAGGCGGTCCGCTGGGCGGACTGGTGCCCTCATCACGCGTAGACGACCTGACGCTTGACTTCGAATCCTTCGCCCGCGAGGGATTTCTGCTTGGACATGCCGGAATTGTATCAGTGCCAGCCGACTTCCCGATAATAAAACTCCTCGAGCACCTCTTCGAGTTCACTAAAAAGGAGTCGTGCGGAAAGTGCTTCCCGTGCAGGCTGGGATCAGCCCGGGGACTGGAACTGCTGTCAGGCGCTGCCGGCAAGGGAGAGAAAATTGACCGTGAACTGTTTGATGATCTGCTCGAGACGATGCAGTTGGGTTCGCTGTGCGCACTTGGAGGAGGGCTGCCGCTGCCGGTGAAAAATGCACTGCAGTATTTCAGTGACGAACTGAAGGAATATTTCACAACCAGGGAGGAATAGTAATGGGAAAGACAGCATATATTGACAACAGACCTTTCCCGATTGAGGAGGGTGAGACAATACTGGAGTTTGTCCGCCGGCACATCGGACGAGAGGTGATACCAACCCTGTGCCAGGCTGATAATCTTGAGAACTACGGTTCATGCCGGGTCTGTTCGGTGGAGGTGGCGCTGAAGGAAAACGGGCCGGGAAGGGTGATGGCATCATGCCATACTCCGGTCGCGCCGGGATACTACATCTATCCTTCTACAGACAGGATAAAACGCCTGAGGAAGAATATCCTGGAGCTTGTACTTTCTGAATATCCGCCTGACCGGCTCACTCCTGCACCGGGTTTGCTGCCTACCGAATTCCAGTCGGTGGTAGCTGCCGCCGGCACTCCGGAAGTGCGCTACCGGCGAAAAATAACATCGTATGAGAAGGATAAGACCAGGCCATATGTCTGGTCAGACCTGACGGAATGCATCAAGTGCTACCGTTGTGTCAGGGCGTGCGATGAGCTGCAGGTTGAGCATGTGCTGGGGATTATGGGGAGAGGTTCAGAGAGCCGGATCATCAAGGGTTCTGACACCACCTTCAAGGATTCCCCATGTGTATCATGTGGTGCATGTGTCCAGACATGCCCTACCAACGCTCTGCATGACAGGTACTTCGCGAAGACGCTGAAGGCTGACAGGACTGTTCGCACTACCTGCACTTACTGCGGTGTGGGGTGCAACCTTGACGTAAAAGTGATTGACGGTGTGGTAAGGGGCATTGAAGCCCCGCTCGACAGCGCCACAAACAGAGGACATACCTGCATCAAGGGAAGGTATGCATTTGAGTTCTATAACCACCCGGAGCGGCTTCGCTCCCCGATGATCAGGAAAGAGGGGGTGCTGACGGAGGTCTCATGGGACGAAGCATATGACTATACTGCCCGCAGGTTCCGGGAGATAAAGGAGAAGCATGGCCCGGACGCCCTCGCCGGCATCTCCTCGGCAAGATGCACCAACGAGGAGAACTACCTGATGCAGAAATTCTTCAGGATAATTATCGGCACAAACAATATTGATGGCTGTGCGAGGGTGTGTCATGCACCCACAGCCATGGGAATGCAGTGGGCATACGGCACCGGAGCAGCTACCAATTCAATAGAAGAGATCTACAAGACAGGATGCATACTTATTATAGGTGCAAACCCGTCGTCAGCACACCCGGTGACGGGCGCGCGACTGAGATCTGTTGTGGAGTCCGGTACGCCGCTGATCGTGATTGACCCCCTGAAAATCGAGATCGCAAGGCTGGCGAAACATCATCTTCAGATAAATCCCGGGTCAAATGTGGCCGTGCTGAACCTGTTCGCATACTACCTTCTTGCCGAAGGTCTGATTGACGAGGCGTTCATAAACTCCCGCACGGAGGGGTGGGAAGGATTCAGGAAGTACCTGGAAACGCTGGATGTTGATCGGCTTGAGAAGATATGCGGCGTACCCCGTGCACAGGTGAGAGCCGCTGCCATTGAATATGGTTCGGCCAGATCTGCCATGGAGTTTCACGGCCTGGGCGTCACGGAGCACTGGCAGGCTACAAAGGCGATAACACTCATCTCGAATATCGCCATGATGACCGGGAATATAGGCAGGGAAGGTACCGGTGTCAATCCGCTGCGGGGACAGAATAATGTCCAGGGTGCAGCAGACATGGGCATCCAGCCGCACCAGGGTGCCGGGTATCTGTCGGTAACTGATCCGGCAAATATTGCACTTTATAATGCCTACTACGGTACAGAGCATCCGTCAGTACCCGGCTACCGGATTCCGGAGATGTTCACTGCAGCCGCCCGTGGGGACCTTAAGGCACTCTGGATCATGGGTGAAGACATACTGCAAACCGATCCGAACACCTGCCACGTGAAGAGCTCCCTGCAGGGCCTTGACCTTCTCGTAGTGCAGGAACTCTTCATGACAGAGACGGCGCGCATAGCAGACGTGGTGTTCCCCGCATCATCATTCCTTGAGAAGGAGGGGACCTTCACCAACGGTGAGAGAAGGATACAGAAGGTGCAGCGGGTTGTTGAGCCGCTCGAGGGCACGAAGCCCGACGGACAGATAGTAGTGGACATAATGAGAAGGATGGGATATCAGCAGGAGGGATATTCGGCAGATATAATCCTGAAGGAGATTGCAGGCATCGTTCCATTCTTCAAGGGTGTCAAATGGGATGAGCTCGGCCACAGCGGCAAACAGTGGCCTGTCAGGGAAGACGGCACGGACACCGGGATACTCCATACGGAGGAGTTCAAAAGGGGACGGGGCAAGTTCCATTCCTGGGATTATGATATCTCTCCGGAACTGAATGAGAACGCTGAGCGATTCCCGTATATCCTTACGACAGGCAGGTTGCTTGAGCATTACAACAGCGGCACCATGACCCGCCGCACCCCCAACAACGAGATTGTGACGGAAGACATATTGTTTGTACACCCCGTTGATGCTGCAGCAAAGGGGCTGGTGACGGGAGATTATGCCAGGATCTTCTCCGCACGGGGGATAACCACCTTGAAGGTAAAGGTTACCGATGTGGTAAAGCCCGGGGTGATCTATACCACCTTTCACTTCCCTGAAGCTGCCATCAACTTCCTCACAAGCGGGATCGGGGATGAGTTCACCCTGACACCCGAGTACAAGGTGGTGGCTGTTGATTTTGAAAAATCACAATACGGGATATTTACCCGTGCCGAATGTCGTACCATTATAAAAACCGATTAAAAAAAGAAGAACACCCCCAAAAAAGAGGGGGTAGTCATCAAAAAACATATAAAATATTAAAAAACATCTCAAAAAATAGGGGGTGTATTCTGAAATGATCTATTTTTACAAAAAAATCAGATCATGGCAGAATTACGTTTCAGTGCATTGAAGGAACTGTTCAACAGGGAGGCTGTTGAAGTCTCCATACCGTTGGAGCCGGTCTCCACCTATTTCTCGAAGAATGTTTTTGACAGGCAGAAGATGGAGCGTTTTCTCAGCCGGGAAGCGTACCGTGCAGTTATTACGGCAATTGAGGAGGGCACGCAGATAAGCAGGCAGATCGCCGATCAGGTGGCTACCGGAATGCAGGCATGGGCTATGGAGCATGGTGTGACTCACTTCACCCACTGGTTTCATCCGCTCACTGACAACACTGCCGAGAAGCATGATGCTTTTGTGGGCAGGGGAGAGCAGGGTTCCATTATTGAGATCTTTTCAGGTGAGGTTCTTGTACAGCAGGAGCCTGACGCCTCGAGCTTTCCCAGCGGCGGCATCAGGAACACCTTCGAGGCAAGGGGCTATACCGCATGGGATGTCTCTTCACCTGCATTCATTGTGGACAATACCCTTTGCATTCCGACGGTCTTCATATCATACACCGGCGAGGCGCTTGACTACAAAACCCCGCTTCTTCGATCACTTGCGGCACTGGACAAGGCGGCTGTGGAGGTATGCCATCTCTTTGACAAGGATGTCAAAAAAGTCATTGCCACACTGGGCTGGGAGCAGGAATATTTCCTTATTGATGAGGCGCTCTGTTTTGCCCGTCCTGACCTGATGCTGGCAGACCGCACCCTTATGGGTCATCCTTCGTCAAAGGACCAGCAGCTGTCTGACCACTACTTCGGCTCAATCCCCGAAAGGGTGAAGGCATTCATGAAGGAGTTCGAGTATGAGGCTTACAAGCTTGGCATACCGGTTAAGACCCGTCATAACGAGGTTGCCCCGAATCAGTTCGAGTGTGCCCCCGTCTTTGAGGAAGCCAACCTGGCGGTTGATCATAACCAGCTGATCATGGATGTGATGCGCAGGGTGGCACGGAAACACAAGTTCAGGGTGCTGTTCCATGAGAAGCCTTTCGCCGAGGTAAACGGTTCAGGAAAGCATAATAACTGGTCCATGATGACCGATGCCGGGGTCAATCTCCTTTCGCCGGGCAGGAATCCGAAGACCAACATGCAGTTCCTGACTTTCCTTGTGAATGTAGTCAAGGCGGTAAATGACAACCAGGATCTCCTTCGCGCCAGCGTGACGAACGAAAACAACTCCTACAGGCTGGGAGGTCATGAGGCGCCGCCCTCAATCATCTCTGTCTTCCTGGGCAGCTATCTCTCAGGCATCCTTGACGGGATTGCCAGCAAGGTCAAGGATAAGAAGATGACCCCGCAGGAGAAGACGGAGATCAAGCTGGGCATAGGCAAGATCCCCGGTATTTTCCTTGATAACACAGACCGTAACCGCACCTCGCCGTTTGCATTTACCGGCAACAGGTTTGAATTCAGGGCCGTGGGCTCATCCGCCAACTGCAGCTCCGCAATGATTGTACTCAATGCTGCCGTCGCACGCCAGCTTAAAGTCTTCGCTGAAGAGGTCAATGCACTGGCAGACCGTGGAGGAAAGAAGGATGAGGCTATCTTCCAGGTGATTAAGAAGTGTATCATCGATTCAAAAAGAATTCGCTTCGAAGGCGACGGGTACAGTACCGAGTGGCACAAGGAGGCCGTTCGCAGGGGTCTTTCTGCAGAACCGAGTGTGCCCAAAACACTTAAGACATATGTCACTCCGTCATCACGGGAGACCCTGGTGGGTACGGGTGTCCTCTCAGACCGTGAGCTGGAAAGCAGGGTTGAGGTTGAACTGGAAAAATTTACAAAAAAACTGCAGATAGAATCGCGTGTCCTGGGTGATCTCGCAATCAATCATATTGTACCTACAGCTGTTAACTATATGACATCGCTGGTGGAGAACGTGAAGGGTTTGCGTGAAATCTTTGACGACAATGAATTTATGAGACTGGCCGGTGCACGCAAGGAGCTGATAGTCACCATCTCCGATCATATAAGTATGATCAAGAAGCTGGTTGCTGAAATGATTGATGAGCGCAGAAAAGCCAATGTGCTGGATGATCCGTACAGGAAAGCACTTGCCTACGAATCAAAGGTCAAGCCATACCTGGAGGAGATACGAAGTCATATTGACAAGCTGGAACTGGTGGTGGACAACGAGCTCTGGCCGCTGCCCAAGTACCGTGAGCTTCTTTTTACCCGGTAGAATACGCAAACATCGGTTACATTCGTTATTTTTGCAGGGTAACGAATGCATTCCGTATGAATAAGAGTATATTGAGGCTAATGATCCTGCTGTTGCTGCTTCCGGCCATGATGAGTGCCCAGAAGCGGAAAACGGAACGCGCATATGCCGCCTGGCAGGCAGGCAGCTATTACGAGGCAATTGACTACTTCAAGGATGTCTATTCCAAGACACGCGATAAACAGCTGAAAGCTGAGATGGTCTTCATGGTGTCAGAGGGTTACCGGCTGGTAAATGACCCCAGGAACGCCGAGTTATGGTATAAAAGAGCTGTGAAATCGCCCTTTCCCAAGCCTGAAGCCCAGTACTGGCTGGCTGAGACCACCAAGAAGCTGGGGCGTTATCAGCAGGCAATAGAGGAGTTCCGCAAATACCGGCAGCTTGTTCCGGGGGATCCGCGCACCGAACAGCAGATCCGTGCCTGTGAACTGGCCATGGAGTGGCAGGCCAATCCGGAGTCCTATAATGTCGAAGAGCTGAAGGAGGCCAACTCGAAGGACTCTGACTTCAGCCCGGCTTACGGACGCGATGACTACGGCCTGGTGTGGTTTACCTCATCGCGCGATGACGCCAAAGGCAACAAGGAGCACGGCGCCACGGGGCAGAGCTTCACCGATATCTTTGAAACCAGACTCGATAAGAAAGGCAAATGGAGCACACCGGTACCGGTTGATTTTGTCAATACCGAATTCGAGGACGGATCACCCTCTTTTTCATCGGATTTCACTGAAGTATATTTCACCCGCTGCGAGGCCGGCAAGCGTGAGAATAAAGGCTGCGTGATCATGTATTCCACTCGCGAGGGAGTAAACTGGAGTGATCCCGGTAAAATTGAGCTTCTTGTTGACTCGCTCGTGGCTGCGCACCCGGCACTCTCCCCCGACGGCCAAACGCTTTACTTTGTATCAGATATGCCCGGAGGTGCCGGCGGAAAAGATATTTACCGTACAACACGCACTTCTCCCGGGAGCCCATGGTCACGGCCCGAAAATCTCGGCACAGACATCAATACACGGGGCAACGAACTGTTCCCGTTCGTCCGCAGTGACGGCACACTCTATTTTGCTTCTGACGGTCACATTGGAATGGGAGGTCTGGATATCTTCAGTGCCACACCGCAGGGTGGTGACTCGTGGCTGGTGCAGAATATGAAAGCACCGGTGAACAGCCCGGCAGATGACTTCGGCATCGTTTTCGAGAGGGATGCAGATAAAGGAATCTTTAGCTCCGCCCGCAAAGGCAGGGGTGATGATGACCTCTATACCTTCGAGATGCCACCGCTGCTCTTCAGCGTCACAGGTCTTGTCAGGGATGAAAAGAGCGGCCAGCCCGTCCAGGGCGCTGCCGTTCAGCTTATTGCAAGCGACGGTGCCAACATGCAGACAGAGACAGGCGCTGCAGGCGACTTTAAATTCAGCCTGAGACCTGAGGTAGATTATATATTCCTTGCCTCAAAGAAGGGATATCTTAACGGGAAGGAGAAGGAGACCACAAGAGGTCAGGACAAGAGCCGCGAATTCATGGCTACCATACAGCTGACACCCATTGACAGGCCGATTGAACTGCCGAATATCTTCTATGACTTCGGCAAATGGGACCTCAGACCGGAGTCAATGGTCTCTCTCGACAGGCTGGTTGAAACTCTCAATGACAACCCGAACGTGACCATTGAGCTTATGTCGCACACAGACTCACGTGACACTGAGGAGTTTAACCTGGATCTTTCACAGAAGAGGGCTCAGTCTGTGGTGGATTATCTGATTGGCCGGGGTATAGCTGCTGACAGGCTTACGGCAAGGGGTTACGGTGAAACCAGTCCGAAGGTTGTTGACGAGGAGATAATGAAGAATGCACCATTCCTGCGCATGGGAGAAACACTGACCGAACAGTTCATCAACGGTCTTGCCAGCGACGAGCAGAAGGAGATAGCACACCAGGTTAACAGGCGGACGGAGTTCAGAGTGTTGCGTACCGATTACGAACCGGCAAGGTAGAAAAGGCCCGGGCAGGTATCATGACTGACAGATCACGCTATGCAAAGAGAGGCGTCTCCTCGGGCAAGGAGGAGGTACACGCCGCTATCAGCAAGGTTGACCGAGGTCTCTTCCCCGGGGCATTCTGCAAGATCATTCCTGATATTCTTGGAGGAGATCCGTTATGGTGCAACATCATGCATGCTGACGGTGCAGGAACAAAATCATCACTTGCATATATCTACTGGAAGGAGACAGGTGATCTTTCAGTATGGAAGGGGATAGCCCAGGATGCCGTGGTGATGAATCTCGATGACCTGCTATGCGTGGGGGTGACTGACAAAATACTTCTCTCCTCTACCATTGGAAGAAACAAGAACCTGATCCCCGGCGAGGTGATCAAAGCCATTATTGAAGGCACGGAGGAATTCCTTGCCCGGATGAGGGATGCGGGTATCGGCATATGGTCAACCGGAGGCGAGACGGCTGATGCGGGTGACCTTGTAAGAACCGTCATAGCAGACTCAACCGTGACCGCACGCATGCCCAGGGCTGATGTCATTGACAATACCAATATCAGGCCTGGGGATGTAATTGTTGGTCTGGCCTCATTCGGGCAGACAAACTATGAGGATGAATATAACGGAGGAATGGGCAGCAACGGCCTGACTTCGGCACGGCATGATGTCTTTAGCAATTACCTTGCCGGACTGTACCCGGAAAGCTATGATAATAATATTCCCGCCTCGCTGACATACAGCGGGCGGATGAGGCTCACTGACCCCACGGCTGTGACGGGCGTCAACGCGGGGAAGCTGGTTTTGTCACCAACACGTACCTATGCTCCGGTTATCAGGAAGGTGTTCGATAAGCTCCGGCCGGCCGTGCACGGTATGATCCACTGTTCAGGAGGCGGACAGACGAAGATCCTGCATTTCGTTGATAAACTCCATGTGATAAAGGATAACCTCTTCCCGGTACCGCCTCTGTTTGAGCTGATTCAAAGCAGTTCAGGCACCCCGTGGGAGGAGATGTACCGTGTCTTTAACATGGGACACCGGATGGAGTTATATGTTGATGAGGCAGATGCTGCTGCAATCATTGCCATTGCTGCCGGGTTCAAACTTGATGCCCGCATTATCGGCCGCTGCGAGGCCTCGGAATCACGCAGGCTGACAATCATCACCGGGCAGGGAGAATTCCGGTACTGACCTTTTCCAATTCCTGATGGCCTGCAGCCATCACCCCCCGGTGACATCTTTTGTTCCGCAGTCACAACCTCGCAGAGGTTGCAGAATTAAAGCTATGACACCCGGGTTCCCTCATACATTCGCAATTCGCATCTCGCATCTCGCACCTCGCAAATCGCAATTAAAATTATACCTTTGCACCCTGAAATTTGGCATCTGATGGCAAACAATCTTATTCTTGAAAGACTTCATGGAGTGAAGAAGCGCTTTGTTGAGGTGGGCGAGCTCCTTAACTCCCCTGACGTCATGTCCGACATGAAGCGTTTTATCAAACTGAACAAGGAATACAAGGAGCTCAAGCCGGTGGTGGAGGCTTATGAAAAGTACAAAAGCGCCATTGACAACCTCGAGAGCACCAGGGAACTGCTGGCTGCTGAGAAGGATGAGGAGATGCGCGAGATGGCAAAGGGGGAAATAGATACTTTGCTTTCGGTTATTCCTGATATGGAGGAGGAGATAAGGTATCTTCTTCTGCCTGCTGACCCGGAGGATGACAAGAATGCTGTCATGGAGATCAGGGCCGGCACCGGTGGAGATGAAGCAAGTATATTTGCAGGCGATCTTTACAGGATGTATTCAAAATACATCGAATCGAGAGGATGGAAGGTTGATCTGAACTACTTTACCGAAGGCACTGCCGGTGGTTACAAGGAGATAGTCTTTACAGTCATTGGCGACGGTGTCTATGGCATCATGAAGTACGAGTCAGGTGTGCACCGCGTGCAGAGAGTGCCCCAGACAGAGACACAGGGCCGTATACATACCTCGGCCGCAACGGTTGCAGTCCTTCCTGAGGCCGGCGAATTTGACATTGAGATACGCAATGAAGATATCCGCAAGGACACATACTGCTCCTCAGGCCCCGGCGGACAGAGCGTCAATACCACATATTCCGCCATCAGGCTCACTCACGTGCCTACCGGTGTGGTGGTCACCTGCCAGGACGAGAAATCGCAGATCAAGAACCTTGAGAAGGCGATGCGGGAACTGCGTACCCGCCTCTATAACCTGGAATACCAGAAGTACCTCGATGAGATATCGCACAAGCGCAAGACAATGGTCTCATCCGGCGACCGCTCTGCGAAGATCAGGACATACAACTATCCACAGGGAAGGGTCACTGACCACCGCATTAACCTGACAATCTATAACCTTCCGGTTGTGCTTGACGGAAACATACAGGAGCTGCTCGATAAGCTGCAGATGGCAGAGAATGCCGAGCGACTTAAGGCAAGCGACTATTAATATCCTTATAATGCATTCCAAAGAAATTTTTCAGCAGATTCTGAAGAAGAAATCCTTCCTCTGCGTCGGGTTGGATCCGGAGATATCGAAACTGCCGGCATGTGTTGCTGGCCTGGAAGAGCCGATATTTGAATTCAACAGGCGGATCATTGACGCCACCCATAAGTACACTGTTGCCTACAAGCCCAATTTCGCCTTCTATGAGTCGTATGGCCCCAGGGGGATGGCAGCGCTTGACAAGACCGTGAGGTATATCAATAAGCTTGATACCAATATCTTTATCATTGCCGACGCAAAGCGAGGCGATATCGGAAACACATCAAAGATGTACGCCAGGGCGGTCTTTAGTGAGATGCCATTCGATGCCGTTACCGTTTCCCCTTACATGGGAGAGGATTCGGTGACGCCGTTCCTGTCGTATCCCGGCAAATGGGCAATTATCCTGGCTCTCACCTCGAACAAGGGAGCCGACGACTTCCAGTACCATACGGATAAGGGACAGCGGCTTTTTGAAAGGGTTTTGCATGTATCCCAGAGATGGGGTTCAATTGATAACATGATGTATGTTGTGGGGGCTACGCGTGCCGAGATGCTCGCAGACATCCGGAAGATTGTGCCTGATCATTTTCTGCTGGTGCCCGGTGTGGGTGTGCAGGGCGGGAGCCTCGAAGAGGTTGCACGATACGGAATGAACAGTCAGTGCGGTCTGCTCGTCAACTCATCGAGGGGTATAATCTACGCAGACAGCAGCGAGGATTTTGACACCGTTGCCGGAGAGAAAGCCCGAGAGATGCAGGAGGAGATGGCCGGCTACCTTACCGGCAGATTTAGGATTTAGGGTTTGCGATTGGCGAATAAATCGAAAATCACATTTCGTAATTCCACTATTGCCTACTCCTACTGCCTATTGCCTGATCTGATTGCGGATTGATTTCCGTTTTTACCATTCGCCGTATTGGCGGAATTATGAAGGCCGCGATCCCAGGAAGAGAGATACCGCATCCTGAGATTATAAAAGCGTTACCGATACCGATTGAGTCAGCAATGAATCCCGTTGCCAGCGCCATATCATTGAACTGGCTGTAAAGGCAGGCGTGATGGGTTTTGTTCTTAAAGCCTCCGATGTAAAAGACATTACCGAAGGAATCAGGCAGGTAGCCGAAGGCAACAGTTATTTCGGGCAGGGTGTGAAAGAACTCATGACCGGCCATTCGGTTTCAGGCACTTCAGAACCGCTTATTACAAGGCGTGAGAGTGAGATTCTGAAGCTGATTTCCGAAGGTCATACTAATCAGGAAATAGCCGAAAAACTATTCATCAGTTCGTCAACCGTTGACAGCCACAGGAAAAATCTGCTGATAAAATTCAATGCGAAAAATACCGCAGCATTAATCAAGACAGCAATCTCCCGGGGGATTATCTGAACCCTGATATCAGCAACAGGTTCTGCAAACCCGGGCAATCAGTTCCGGTTCCTTAATTCGTTTGTTCTGTTATTCATTTCTGCTTATCTTTGATAAGCTGCATTTCTAAACATACCGACAATGAAAGAAGAGTTCCTCCACTGGTTGTGGAAAAACCGTTTCTTTGACGGAGGAAGCCTGTGTGACAGGGAAGCAGGGCTGATAGAGGTGATAACCCCTGGCGAGTACAACCGTGATTCCGGGCCGGATTTCTTCAATACCCGCATCACCGTCGGCGGAACCGAGTGGGCCGGCAACACGGAGATCCATGTCAGGGCATCAGACTGGTACCGCCACGGCCATCACACTGACCATTCTTATGACAACGTGATCCTGCACCTGGTGCATGATGAAGACACAGATGTCTATACTGCCTCCGGCAGACGGCTGCTGACCGCACGGCCCTTGTATGACCCGGCGTTGTGGGAGAATTATCTCAGGTTTGTCAATAACCCGTCACCACTGCCGTGCAGGGGCCTTATCAGGATGACCGACGGATTTATGGTAAAGCACTGGCTCTGGACGGTGGCGGTGGAGCGCCTGGAGCGGAAAAGCAATGAGATAAGAGAGATTGTATCAAAGACAGGCAATGATTGGGAAGAGACCTTTTACAGGCTCATTGCCAGGTATTTCGGATTCCGTGTCAACACTGATCCGTTTGAGATGCTGGCCTCCAGACTGCCACTGAAGATCATCAGGAAACACTCTGACAACCTGCTGCAGGTGGAGGCACTGCTCTTCGGCACTGCAGGGCTGCTTGACGAAGCACTCTTCCGCGAGGCAGTCACTGATTCCTATTATCTGCTTCTTACCCGCGAATACAAAATCCTGCGCACAAAGTACTCTCTTCAGCCCGTTGACGGCTGGCTCTGGAAATTCCACAGGCTCAGACCCGCCAATTTCCCGACTGTCAGGCTTTCACAATTAGCTGTATTACTCACTCACAGCGAAGGAATTTTTTCCCGGGTCCTTGAATGCCGTGACAATGAAAGCCTCAGGATGCTGCTCGGTGTTTCCGCCTCTGGATACTGGAGCAATCATTACCAGTTCGGTAAGGAGGTACCCTCCACCTCAGGCCGCGCCGGAAAACAGTCCGTTGACCTGCTGATCATTAATGCCGTTGCACCACTGCTCTTTGTCTATGGTAAAACAAGGCAGCAGCAGGAGTGGTGTGACCGGGCCGTTGACATTCTTGATGAACTGCCCCCGGAGGAGAACGGTGTGGTTACCGATTTCACGGAGGCTGGCCTGAAACCTGAGTCAGCATTTGCCTCGCAGGCCCTGCTTGAACTCAGAAATCTCCGCTGCAGGTTTCACCGTTGTCTAGACTGTGCCATCGGATCCTCCCTTATCTCCCTGGGGCACGGCATAAAAAAGTCAGATTCACTCTTCCTGGAGCCGTAAATGTTCATAACATTTTGGCTTGATTAACGTTAAATTAATTGAAATAAAGTTTTTAGCGTGCGCAACTTATGGCATCAATATTGCGTCTTTGTTATAGAAGCCAGGGCATCATTCCTGTGCCGGGCACGGAGTAACATATCAGAGAGTCAAATGCAAAAAATTCTTCAAATTGTTTGAATTATTACAAAATAGAGTTGTATCTTTGCGATCCAAAATTGGAGAATTTATTAACAATCTATTGGATAAGGATATGTATTTGACTACGGAGAAAAAACAGGAATTTTTCAAGACTTTCGGATCTTCAGATATGGACACTGGCAGTGCTGAGGGTCAGATAGCTCTGTTCTCCTACAGGATTGCGCACCTGACTGAACACCTTAAGAAGAACAAGAAGGATTTCAGTACTCAGAGGGCGCTGATAAGTCTGGTCGGAAAAAGAAGGCGGTTGCTTGACTATCTGAAAGTAAAGGATATCAGCAGGTATCGTGAAATCATCAAAGCGCTGAACCTGCGTAAGTAAAGTGAAAAAGGCAATTTCAGATTGCCTTTTTTTAATTCCCGGGTAAATGTGTTGCATATTTATCCTTCATACCGAAATAATCTGAAACATAAATGTATAAGTTAATTGAAAAAAGCATTGACCTTGGCGATGGCCGGTCAATCGTAATTGAGACAGGCAAGCTGGCCAAGCAGGCTGACGGCGCCGTGGTGGTAAGGATGGGTAAGACCATGCTTCTGGCCACTGTCGTTGCTGCAAAGGATGCAAAGGAAGACACTGACTTCATGCCCCTGTCCGTTGAGTACAAGGAAAAGTATGCGGCATCCGGCCGCTTTCCCGGCGGTTTTCTCAAGAGAGAAGCCAGGCCCGGTGACAATGAAATTCTGGTATCACGACTGGTAGACAGGGTGTTGCGCCCTCTCTTCCCGGATGACTACCATGCAGAGGTCTTTGTGACAATCAATCTCATTTCTGCTGAGAAGGATATAATGCCTGATGCACTTGCAGGACTTGCTGCATCGGCAGCGCTGGCAGTCTCTGACATCCCGTTCCACGGACCCATTTCCGAGGTAAGGGTTGCAAGGGTCAATGGCGAATTTATCGTCAACCCTACATTTGAGCAGGTGGAGATTGCTGATCTGGATATTATCGTTGGTGCAACCTATGAAAACATCATGATGGTTGAGGGCGAGATGCACGAGGTCTCCGAGGATGTGATGCTCGAGGCGCTTCGCATTGCGCATGAGGCTATCAAACCGCAGTGCATAGCACAGAAGGAACTCGCAGAGATGGCCGGCAAAACAGTGAAGAGAGCATATTGCCATGAGAAGAACGACGAAGATCTGCGCAAGAAGATCTGGGATGAGACCTATGCAAAGTGTTACACGCTTGCAGCCAGCGGTTCGGATAAGAAAACCCGTTCAGACGGCTTTGATGCCATCAAGGCTGAGTTCCTGGCACAGTATCCCGAGGATGCTCCTGCTGATCAGATGCTTGTAAACAGGTACTTCCACGATGTTGAAAAGGAGGCTGCACGTCGCCTTGTTCTCGATGAGCACAGGCGTCTTGACGGCCGCAGGCTGGATGAGATACGCCCCATCTGGTGCGAGATTGACCCACTGCCGGCAGCCCACGGTTCAGCAATTTTCACACGCGGTGAGACACAGTCGCTCACAACAGTTACCCTTGGAACCAAGCTCGATCAGAAGATGATTGACGAGGTTCTCAGGCAGGGAACAGACAAATTCACACTTCACTATAACTTTCCGCCCTTTGCAACCGGCGAAGCCAAGCCTGCCCGCGGCACCAGCCGCAGGGAGATAGGCCACGGCAACCTGGCACACAGGGCCCTGAAGAACATGATGCCTCCTGATGAAACCAACCCGTATGCAATCCGCATCGTGTCAGACATACTTGAGTCCAACGGCTCATCATCAATGGCAACCGTCTGTGCCGGTACCCTGGCGCTTATGGATGCAGGCATAAAGATTGCCAAGCCGGTCTCGGGCATCGCCATGGGACTGATAACTGACAAGGACGGAAAGAAATTTGCAGTGTTGTCTGATATCCTTGGCGATGAGGATCATCTTGGCGACATGGATTTCAAGGTCACAGGTACCCGTGACGGAATCACCGCAACCCAGATGGACATCAAGGTTGATGGCCTCTCATTCGAGGTGCTGAAGCAGGCACTGGAGCAGGCCCGCAAGGGAAGGTTCCACATTCTTGACATCATGGAACAGACAATCGCAGAGCCTCGTCCCGAACTGAAGCCTCATGCCCCGAGGATTGAGAAGATATACATTCCCAAGGAGATGATTGGCGCAGTGATTGGACCGGGCGGAAAGATCATACAGGATATTCAGGCTACAACCGGTGCTACAATCGTCATCGAGGAGATCAACGGCCAGGGTATGGTCGATGTCTTCGGCGATAATTACGAAGTCATCAGGGCCGCACTTGACAGGATCAACGCCATCTGTGCTGTGCCTGAGGTCGGCAAGGTATACACCGGCAAGGTTAAGACTATCACCCAGTTTGGCGCATTCGTTGAGATTCTGCCCAACAAGGATGGTCTTCTTCACATCTCAGAGATGGACTGGAAGAAGGTCGGCACTGTTGAAGAGCTCTTCAAGGAGGGAGATATTGTTGAGGTTCAGCTCATCGAGGTTGACCAGAAGACAGGCAAGCTGAGACTGTCACGCAGGCCGCTTATCACGAAGCCTGAAGGCTGGGTCGAACCCCCGAAACGTGATCCTTCAGAGAGAAGGGAACACCAGGGATCACGTGACGGACACCGCGGTGACAGAGGTGATCGCGGTGACCGCGGAGACCGCTCTCATGACCGTCGTCGCGACAACAACAGGTAGAAAGACTTTCTTTAATCATCCATAATCGTTTCAGGGAGGGGCGTGCAACAGCATGCCTCTTCTTTTTTTATTTGCATTCTCTCACTCAAATGTTAATTTTGGAATGCATTGCAACGAGGAGACAGAATGGAGGCCGTAAAGTATAACTACATTGTCATTGAGGGAAATATCGGTGCCGGGAAGACCACCCTGGCCTCGATGATCGCAAAGGAGTACAACGCCAAGCTGATCCTCGAACGGTTTGATGACAACCCGTTCCTGCCCAAGTTCTATAATGACCCCTCACGCTACTCCTTTCCCCTCGAACTGTCCTTCCTGGCTGACCGCTACAGGCAACTGAAGGAGGAACTCGTGGAACAGGACCTCTTCAGGAGCTTCACGGTGGCCGATTATTATTTTATGAAGTCACTGGTCTTCTCGTCCAAAACCCTTGAACAGGATGAATTCAGCCTGTACCGCCAGATATTCTACATAATATACAGCTCGCTGCCCAAGCCGGACCTGTACGTCTATCTGCATGTTCCACCCGAGCGTCTGCTAAAAAACATCGCTCTGCGCGGAAGGGAGTATGAAAAATCCATTACTGCCGATTACCTGGTCGGGATACAGGAGAGTTACTTCAATTTTTTCCGGCAGAATCCTGAAAACCGCTATCTGGTGCTGGATGTATCGAATATCGACTTCGTTGCCAGCCGTAAAGACTATGAAAGAATCAGGGAGACAATCTTTGCAGCTCCTGTCGCGCAGGGTATTAATCTTCGCAATTTCTGATTTTTTCATGCTGTAAGTGTGCTTAATCACTAAAAATTATCTTAAATTTGCAACCAAATCAGAAAAATCGTATAATTGCTATTATTAAACAGAAACTGATCGCAACTAATAAAAATCGTATTATGAAAAATTTCACCAGACTTTTTGTCATTCTGCTTGCTGCTGTTCTTATGTCAGGTTGCAGCAGTCTTGACAAGATGAAGAAAAACGCCAATCTTGTCCAGTACGAGATCACTCCCAAGGTTCTTGAGACCCATGCAGGTATTGTAGCCGCACAGGTTAAGGCAACCTATCCGGAGAAGTACTTTGACAAGAACACCACGCTGAAAGTTACCCCTGTACTCGTGTACGAAGGTGGTGAGACAGCATTTGATGAACTGCTCTTTGCCCAGGGTGAAAAGGTTCTGGCAAACAACAAGCCGGTTGCATGGACAGGTGGTACCGTGAACTGGTCAGGTGATGTAAATTATGTACCTGAGATGAAAGTGTCAGAATTTCTTCTTCGCGTTGAGGCAGAAAGAAAGGGGAAAACACTGGCCTTTGATCCCATCAAGCTTGCTGACGGTGTTATAGCAACGTCAACTCTGGTTGAAAACCATCCCATGCCAATCTCTCTGAAGGACAAATACCAGAGAATTGTTCCTGAGCAGAAGATGGCAGACATTCTTTATAATATCAACAGGGCTGACATTCGTCCTGCCGAACTCAAGGCAGCTGACATACAGGCTCTCAAGGATTATATTGGTCTCGCAATGCAGAATGAGAGGGTTGAAGTAAAGGCAGTTACCAACAGCTCATATGCTTCTCCCGATGGTCCGCTTACTCTCAACGAAAAACTCTCCGAGCAGAGGGGTAAGGCAGCCGAGAAGTATCTCCAGAAAGAGTACAAGGCAATGCCTGAACTGACCCAGCTCTTCACCACCCAGACAACAGCTGAAGACTGGGAAGGCTTCAAGGCTCTCGTACAGGAGTCTTCATTAGCTGACAAGGAGCTTATCCTGAGGGTTCTTTCAATGTATCAGGATCCCGTCGTTCGCGAACAGGAGATCAAGAACATGTCTGCAGCTTACGAAGCCCTTGCAGAAGAGATTCTTCCTCAGCTCAGAAGGTCAAAGCTTACTGTTGACGTTAACCTGATCGGCCTCAGTGATGAGGAGATTCTCAACGCCATCAAAACTGACCCGTCAGTTCTCAGCCTCGAGCAGATGCTTTATGCTGCAACCCTGACACAGGATCCCGCAGAGATGCTTAAGTACTACCAGCTGGCTGCAGAGAAAGAACCAAAGTGCTACCGTGCATGGAACAACATCGGATGGGCTCTTCTCCATCTGGGTAAAACCGATGAGGCTATTACCGCACTTGAGAAAGCCAAGGCTCTCAAGAATGATGACACAGTGAAGAACAACCTCGGCTTTGCCGCTCTTCTGAAAGGTGACATCAAGGCTTCTGCAGAATATTTCAACTCTATGTCAGCTGCCACCCCCGAATCAAAATACGGACTCGGCACCATAGCAATCATTGAAGGGAAATATGATCAGGCTGTCAATATGCTTGGTGACAAACCCACAATGAACCTTGCACTGGCACAGCTTCTCAAGGGTGACCTCACCAAGGCCAAAACAACCATGGATGCAGTTGCACCTTGCAAATGCGGAGCTCCCTCTTATCTGAAGGCAGTCATCGCAGCACGCCAGGACAACAAGGACGCAGCCCTGAATTCGCTCCGCGAAGCCATTGGCTACAACAGCGACTGGAAGAACTACGCAATGACAGACCTTGAATTCTCAAAGTACTTCACAGATGAGGCTTTCATCGCATTGACGAAGTAATAAGACTCTTAATAAAGAAAAACCCCGCCAGGCAACTGACGGGTTTTTTTTTCATCCGATCCTTGTGCGGCCGGCCAGCTCCCACAGCACTATACCCGCGCTGACAGCCACATTGAAGGAATGCTTGGTGCCGTATTGGGGAATCTCCACGCACAGATCCGAAAGGCCTACCACCTCATCACTCACCCCCTTTATCTCGTGCCCGAAGACCAGTGCATATTTCCTTCCCGGTTCCGGGATAAACCGGTCAAGCGGTACAGATCCGTCAGTCTGCTCAACAGAAACAATAGTGTAGCCCTTCTCCTTCAGCTCCCGTACTGCTCCTGCAGCGCTCTCATAATACTTCCAGTCCACTGACTCAGTGGCTCCCAGGGCCGATTTTTGTATCTCCCTGTGCGGGGGTGTGGCCGTGATGCCGCATAGCCATACCGCCTCAACCAGAAAGGCATCTGCAGAACGAAATATTGACCCTATATTGTTCAGACTGCGTACATTGTCCAGAACAATGAGGAAAGGCGACTTGCCGGAAGATTTGAATTCCTGTATGCTCTTTCTGTTAAGTTCCTCGTTGGTCAGTTTCCTCATTCAGTAAAATTTCAGCTAAATTAATTATAAAAAAAGAGTAAATTACCTACCTGATTGACACATGGTGCCGGTCATACACCTTAACCTAACATAATTCTGTAATGAACATCCACGAATACCAGGGAAAATCCATTCTTCAGGCACACGGCGTTGCGGTGCAGGAAGGATTTGTGGCTGAGACGCCAGAGCAGGCTGTTACTATGGCAGAAGAGCTTAAAAAGAAATTCGGAACGGAGATATTTGTCATCAAAGCGCAGATTCATGCCGGAGGACGGGGTAAGGGAGGAGGGGTGAAGATTGCCCGTTCACCCGCAGAAGCCGGCGAGGTGGCATCACGTATCCTCGGAATGACTCTGGTGACACCCCAGACAGGCCCGGCAGGCAAGAAGGTACACAAGGTGCTGGTTGCCCGTGATGTATATTACAAGGGCGAATCGGAGATAAAAGAGTTCTACCTTTCACTGTTGCTTGACCGAAGAAAATCGGCATATGTGGTTGTCTATTCTCCGGAGGGTGGCATTGATATAGAAGATGTTGCCGCCCGTAATCCGGATGCCATCTTTACCGAGGTGGTTGACTCCAGTTGTTGCCTGCATGAATTCCAGATGCGTACCATCGCATCAAATCTCGGCCTGCACGGTAAGGCGTACCGGGAAATGGTAACCTTTTTGAAGGGACTGTGGGAGGCCTTCGTCAACTCTGACGCTGCCCTGCTGGAGATCAACCCGCTGCTCAAGACCAGTGACGACAGGGTGCTTGCCGTTGACTGCAAGGTGACCCTGGATGACAACGCCCTCTACAGACACCCTGAGCTGGCAGCGATGCGTGACCTGAATGAAGAGGATCCTACCGAGGTTGAGGCCGGGCAGAGCAACCTCAACTATGTCAAGCTCGACGGCGATGTCGGCTGCATGGTTAACGGCGCGGGCCTGGCCATGGCTACCATGGACCTGATACAGCTTTCCGGCGGCCGGCCCGCCAACTTCCTCGATGTCGGCGGCGGCGCCAGCCCGAAGACAGTGGAGGCAGGATTCCGGATAATTCTGAAGGACCCCAACGTCAGGGCCATACTGGTGAATATTTTCGGCGGGATCGTGAGGTGTGACCGGGTGGCTGCCGGCATCATTGAGGCCTATAAGACCATCGGGGACATACAGGTACCCGTAATAGTCAGGCTGCAGGGAACGAACGCCGAAGAGGCACGGGAACTGATAGGCCAGTCAGGCCTGCAGGTCATTGCGGCATCCACTTTCACCGATGCAGCTGAGAAGGTCAAGGCTGCCCTGGCATAGAGGTTACACCGCCGTACCGTTGATAAATTCATGCCGCCGGCAAGCCATTTCTCTTGCTTTATTCTTAATTTGCCTCCGTATCGTCCCATGAGTGATCAGTTCGCGGATATAATTATTCCCGTGGCCCTGCCCGGCTTCTTCACCTACAGCATCCCTGAGGCGATGCAGCCGTTTTTGTGCCGCGGCAGCCTGGTGACTCTCCCCTTCGGGCAGAGTAGGGAAGCAACCGGCCTGGTGGTAAAAATTCATAACACTCCACCTGAAGGTGTTACCGTTCGCCCGATAGCATCCCTTCTTCCGGGAGAAGTATCTCTCAGTGATCGCTTCACCGAATTCCTCCTGTGGATCGCAGACTACTATATGGCGTACCCCGGTGAGGTGATGAAGGCTGCCGTTCCCCCGGCGGAGGAACTCCCCGGCCATCTTATGAAACGCCGGCCCCGTAAGGTAGCGGCGGAGGAGAGCATAGACCCGGTCCCCCCGTCCGCACTTAACAGTGTCCAGCAGGCCGCCCATCAGGGCATAACGAAGCTGTTTGAAGAGCGCGGTACAGTTCTTCTCCACGGTGTCACCTCCAGCGGTAAGACCGAGATCTACATACATCTGATGAAGGAGCAGATGGAGCAGGGAAGACAGGTGCTCTACATGCTTCCCGAGATTGCACTGACGACACAGATCATCGAGCGTCTGAGAAGACACTTCGGCCCGGCCATCGGGGTGTTTCACTCGCGCCTTACTCCCGCAGCGCGACGTGAGGTTTGGAAGAGAGTGAGTGAGGGATCCCTCAGGGCTGTCCTGGGAGTACGGTCATCACTCTTCCTCCCCTTCAGCGACCTGGGCCTGATCATCGTGGATGAGGAACATGACTCCTCCTACAAGCAGTATGATCCCGCCCCGCGCTATCACGCCCGCGATGCAGCAATGATGCTCTCACGCATTCATAACGGTAAGACCCTCCTTGGATCAGCAACACCCTCACTTGAGAGCTATCATAACGCACTGACGGGGAGGTACGGATTTGTTGAGCTGATGACCCGGTTCGGCGATGTGATGATGCCTGAGATGATTATTGCGGATACACGGTTCCAGGCTAAAAAGAAGGGACCGGAAGCACATTTTACCCCTGGACTGCTGCAGGCGGTGGCGGAAGCACTGGGCAGAGAGGAGCAGGTAATCCTCTTTCAGAACAGGAGGGGGTTCTCACCATTCCTGATGTGTGCCGACTGCGGTCATGTGCCGGCATGCACAAACTGTTCGGTGAGCTATACCTATCATAAGAGCATAAACAGGCTGGTATGCCATTACTGCGGCAAGAGCGTGAAGGTGCCACAGGAATGTCCGGAATGCGGTTCTGCCAACATAAGTACAAAAGGATTCGGGACCGAGAAGATCGAAGAGGAGATCAGGCTGCTCTTCCCTTCGGCGCGAGTGGCAAGAATGGACCAGGACACTGTCAGGAACAGAAGTGCCGCCTCGGAAATCCTTGGCAGCTTCGCCGCAGGCGATACAGACATACTCATCGGCACGCAGATGATCTCCAAGGGACTCGACTTCGAGAGACTGACGGTTGTGGGGATCCTTGATGCTGACACAATGATGCATTTTCCGGATTTTCGGGCGCATGAACGGAGCTTTCAGCTTATGGAGCAGGTCAGCGGCCGCGCAGGACGCCGAACAAGAAGAGGCAGGGTGATAATACAGACTGCAGACCCCGCGAACATCATTCTCAGACAGGTATTGAAGCACGATTTCCGTTCGATGTGCACCGCACAGCTGGAGGAGCGGTCACTGTTCGGATATCCGCCGTTCACCAGGATCATACGTATAGCACTGAAACACCGTGACCTGGAGGAGCTGAATCACTCTGCGGCACGACTGGCAGAGAACCTCAGGAGACAGCTTGGCAACATTGTCCTCGGACCTGAGTTTCCGATGGTTATGCAGGTCCAGAAATGGTATATCAAGACCGTCATGATAAAAATAGGAGCCACACTCTCTCCCTCGAAGGTGAAGGAGATCATACGCCGTGAGACTGAGGCTGAACTCAGGATGCCGAGAAAGGGTCTCTTAAGGGTGCAGGCCGATGTTGACCCGCAGTAATTCTCATTTTGCTGTTATTATGAAAAGCTTATTTTTATTGGCTCAAACAGGTTGTCGGTCTTGCCGGTATTAGCCGTCCGTTTAAGGCCTGACCTGTGTGAGTATACCAATACCAACCTGCCCGATGAAAAGAATGAAGAGAGTCGACCTGCACCATAGCCCCGTGAAGCTGCTCCTGTCTCTGCTGGTCTTATTTGTGCTTATCTCCGCCACAGCCTGCCGGCAGGCCCCTGTCAGCCATACAGAACCGGCGGACCTTGTCAGCACCCTCATGGGCACTGATTCCGAGTATCTGCTCTCGCACGGCAACACTTACCCGGCCGTGGCTCTTCCGTTCGGAATGAATTTCTGGACCCCGCAGACACGCAAAAACGGAGATGGCTGGGCTTATACCTACGATGATCATAAGATAGCGGGTATAAAGCAGACTCACCAGCCCAGTCCATGGATCAATGATTACGCGGCCTTCTCCCTCATGCCGGTTACCGGCAGCAACCGTCTTAATGTTGAGCGCCGGGCATCATGGTTCTCACACAAGGCCGAGGTTGCAAGACCCTATTACTACAGTGTCTATCTGGCTGATTATGACATAACGGCTGAGGTGACTCCCACCGAAAGGGCCGCCTTCTTCAGGTTCACCTTCCCGCAGAGCGACTCTTCAGCGGTGGTGATTGACGCATTTGCCGGAGGCTCCATGGTGAAAGTTATTCCCGGCGAAAACAGGGTGACGGGCTATTGTCGCAACAATCACGGTGGTGTGCCCGAAAACTTTCATAACTACTTTGTTATTGAATTTGACCGTCCGTTCGACTTCTGGTCCGTGGCGCTCGACGGAACAGAGGAGCCTGGTGCCATGGAACGGGAGGGTGATCACGCACAGGCCGTCATAGGATTCCGCACGCAAAGGGGAGAAAAGGTTACCGCAAGGGTGGCATCGTCATTCATCTCCCCGGAACAGGCCCTCTTAAACCTCAGTCGTGAGGCGGGAACCCACAGCTTTGACTTCATCCTTGATGCTGCCAAAGAACGCTGGAACAGCGAGCTGGGCCGTGTCAGGGTGGAGGGAGGAACGGATGACCAGGTAAGGACATTTTACTCGACTCTTTACCGTACCATGCTGTTTCCCCGCATGTTTCATGAGTCAGACAGTGCCGGGAACATCATGCACTACAGCCCTTACAACGGGAAGGTTCTGCCCGGCAGACTCTATACCGACAACGGATTCTGGGATACCTTCAGGGCGGCGATGCCTCTCCTGACCCTGATGTACCCTGAGATGAGTTCCCATATCATTGAGGGTCTTGTCAACGCATACATGGAGAGCGGATGGCTGCCCGAGTGGGCCAGTCCCGGACACCGCAACTGCATGATAGGCAGCAACTCAGCATCACTCATTGCTGACGCTTACCTAAAGGGAATAAGGGGGTACAATATCGACACACTCTGGAATGCCATGGTCAAAAACACGCGGGGTCACGGACCGGTCCATTCCGTCGGGCGTTATGGGGCGGAATATTATAATGATCTGGGCTATGTGCCATATGATGCCGGCATCAATGAGAATGTGGCCAGGACACTCGAGTATTCCTACGCCGACTGGTGTCTGTGGAAGCTGGCACGGGAACTGGACCGTCCACAGGAGGAGATTGACCTGTATGCTGAACGGGCCCTCAATTACCGGAACGTTTTCGATCCCGGAAGCAAACTTATGAGGGGCCGAAACCTCGACGGCACCTTCCAGTCGCCCTTCAGCCCCTACAAGTGGGGCGATGCCTTCACCGAGGGGAACAGCTGGCACTATACATGGAGCGTTTTCCAGGATGTGGCGGGTCTGGCTGAACTCATGGGCGGAGAAGAGGAGATGATTCGTATGCTTGACTCTGTCTTCGTGGTTCCGCCGCTGTTTGACGACTCCTATTACGGCTTCCCGATACATGAAATAAGGGAGATGCAGATCATGAACATGGGCAATTACGCCCACGGTAATCAGCCGGTACAGCACATGATCTACCTGTACAACTACACCTCCCAGCCGTGGAAGGCACAGATGCGCGTCCGGGAGGTCATGGACAAGCTTTACAACTACACTCCTGACGGTTACTGCGGGGATGAGGACAACGGCCAGACATCGGCATGGTATGTCTTCAGCGCACTCGGCTTTTACCCGGTGACACCCGGCTCCGGAGAGTATGTGCTGGGTTCTCCGCTATTCAGCAAAGTGACGGTTACCCTCTCTGACGGGAAGGAACTGGTGATCAGTGCCCCGGAGAACAGCCGGGAAAATATCTTTGTACATAATGTGCGTCTTAATGGCAGGCCGCTGGATCTCAATTATGTCACACACGAACAATTGACCGGCGGCGGCAGCCTGGAGTTCACCATGGGTCGTGAGCCGGACAGGGAGCGTGGTGTCAGCCCGTCGGCACGGCCCTACTCCATGAGTACCAGGGAAACATTAAAATAGACTTTAAGACCAGAAACCATGTCAATACTCAATTTAAGCGGGATCTTCCCGCCTCTTCCTACAGCCTTTGACCATGATGAGAATCTGCTCCCCGGAAAGATCAGGTTCAACATTGAAAAGCTTTCCCGGTTTGATCTGGCCGGGTTCCTTATTCTTGGCTCCAACGGAGAGCAGGTGATGCTGTCGGAGAAGGAGAAGATCGAAGCCATTTCCGCTGCACGGGAGGCACTCCCCGAAGGACGGCTTCTTCTTGCCGGAACAGGTTGCCAGAGCACCCGTGAGACGATCTCTCTCACCAGGGCTGCCGCAGCGGCGGGAGC
>AMWB02146549.1_pt1 | contig 28668 bp, 26 predicted proteins | sample 200311 | NCBI WGS metagenome assembly AMWB02 (sample SAMN02737377, study PRJNA173069) | bioreactor metagenome | biome: anode biofilm in microbial fuel cells | place: USA: California | collected 2010-12-16 | reverse complement strand
TTTGAAAAGATGGGGTTTAATGACCGCTTACACTGCAATGACGGCTGCCCTGATGACGCGGCCAACGACGCGGATGGTGACGGTATCTGCGGCAACCTTGATAAACTGTCCGGCAGCGGCCAACGCGAATCAGGCCAATGGGGATAATGACCTGTTCGGCGATGTCTGCGATCCCTGCCCCGGGGATCTCGCCAATGATGGTGACGGTGACGGGATCTGCGCCGGCAGCGGCTTTGCCCTGCCGAAAACAGGCGATGGCGATAACTGTATAACCATTGCCAATAGCGGTCAGCTGGATGGTGACGCTGACGGCATGGGAGATGTCTGCGATGCGTGTCCGGCTGACCCGGCCAATGACGCGGACAACGACGGGGTCTGCGCTGATGCGGACAATTGCCCGGTTGCCGTCAACAGCAATCAGGCCGACGCGGATAACGACGGGCAAGGTGATGCCTGTGATGCCTGTGATGCCTGTCCTTTTGATCCTTTCAACGATGCCGACAATGACGCCGCCTGTGGTGATGTTGACGGCTGCCCGGATGACCATGACAAGGTTGAAGCGGGAATCTGCGGTTGCGGCGTGGCCGATACCGATACGGATGGCGACGGTACCATGGATTGTAACGATTCATGTCCCGATGATGTCTACCAGGTTGATCCGGGCATCAGGGGCTGCGGACTCATCGATGATACCGTCGTGCCGGTGGGAATCAATGTTGAGGTCAGTCCCATTCCGGAATTGAAGCTTGTTGTCGATCAGGTTGACAGTGAATGCCTGTTGCGGCTCTCCGTTGAATCGCAGTCGTTCGCCTCATCGGTGTATCTGCAGGTGGGAGAAAAGATATACACTCTTGATTTGCAATGTCCGCAATCGACGTTGTCCGGCGCGGTGTGTCTGTCTGCAGTACGAGGAAACGGACGTGACAACCAATGAGCGGGATGTGCGCATGCTGCGCAATGATCAGCTCGGGCTGAAGGATATCACCCGCAGTCTTGATGTCGACAATGACTGGGTCTGCGGCGGCACCACGTCATTTACCTCCTTTGCCGCCGGTGAACCGTTCAACAGTGCCGGGGCGGATCCTGATCTTATCCCGGTTCCTTCGGGTGCGAACGTCGCGGTTACGATTCCGCTGGCGAGTGCCGAGATGAGCTTTGCCGCGGTTGATGACGGCGGTTGCACGATGTCGGCTTTTGTTATGAGCAAGCCCGTGCCGCCCCCGGATTACAGACTGCTCGGTGACCGGGCTCTTGATATTGATCTGGAATGCAGCGATGACGGCCATATCTGTCTTGCGTATGATGAGGCCGATGTTATCGGCGCTGAGGCCGATCTTGTCCTCTGGCACCGGGGAGTAAGCGGCTGGGAGGACATCACGGACTCCATAGATCCGGTAAATAATGTCATCTGTGGTTTTGCCGCATCTTTTTCTCCCTTTGCGGTGGGAGAACTGAGCGACTACACCGGTCTCCACCTCATCCCCTATCCCAGTGCCCTTTCGTCGCAGGAATTTGATCGGGTGGTGGAGTTTAACGCCTCCAGATCCTCCTGCTATGAAGAGGCCTATGATCATCTGGGAATCGTTTACCCGGTAAATCTGAACTGCACTTTTACCTGGGATTTCGGCGGGCCGGGAACAGTGATCGGCGGGAACGGCAATGATACCATTGAGTTTGAGTATGACGATTTCGGTTCATACACGGCAACGGTCATCATGACGGAAGATATCAGCGGATTGACGGTGAGTGATACGGTCACGGCCGAGGCCGCCAAGGTTGAACCTCCACCGAGGAGCATGGATTTCTCCGTCTCGGTGAACGGCAATCAGCTTACCTTGAGCGCCGCGTCGATTCCCACGGATATTGCTCGCATCTATGTTTACTGGGGGGATCGCAAACAAACGACCATTGCCGACAGTCCGGGAACCATACTGGCAAACGGCGTGGTTCATCGGTATCTTCGGGGCGGCGGCTATAATATCAGGGTTGTGACCATTGACGCAGCCTACAACTCCCTTGAATATACATTTGCCGAGGACAGCGATCTGGCAGTCATCCTGCCCTGAAATACAGGACTGGGAAAGCGGTCAGGAAAAACGCCTGTTTCCAGAGCCGGAAATGGGCGTTTTAATTTTTCCGTTATTTGACGGAAAGGTATTTGTTATCAATATGGACGACATATTGCGCGTATTTCTTATCGGATGTGAGGATATGATCCAGCAGCCATTTCTTGAGAAATTCTCCGATGCGAGGTAACGACTCCGCTCGGTAGCTGCTCCAGTTTTCCGTGTGCTGGAAAATTTCCTCGGTCAGTTTTTCATGCTCCTTGATGTGTCTGTCCAGCTCGTCGGTCGGATAACGGGCCATGCGCATCAATTTTTCTTCATCCCGAAAATGTTCCTCGGCATATTGGACCAAGCGGTTGAGCAGGGAATATGCGATCTTTTCCCCTTTCCCCGCTGCGAGCGCCTCATTGAAATCATTGACGATCCCCAGGAGCTTCTGGTGCTGGTGGTCGATGTATTGGGAGTTGACGCTGTAGTCGCTTTTCCAGAAAATTTTTGTCACCGGAATCCTCTCTTTTTTTGTTGGAACTGCTGTTTCGATTGTACGTTTTTCTTCCGGTAACGTGAAGTTTAATGTTTCTTGCCGTTGGGAAAAATATTTTCCGTCGGCCGCGACAAATTGCCATATTCCCCCCTGTGGCACTCTGTGGTACTGATTTTGTTATGGCAGTGCGAGACGGGGTGCATATGCTTTCGTGCGGCACCTCGTGTGAAGGTGCCGATGAAGACGTGATGTGGCTGCAGAGTCGTTTGGGTAATTGCCGCCATGGAAAACAGACGGGAAAGAGGAGAAAATGCCATGTGGGGACAAGGGCGGGGGAAAAAGAAGGATGTTGCCGGCAGGGGTGTGGTGGTCGACATGGCCAAGACCGCGGCAGGGGCGGCAATTCTGCCTGTGGGTTCGGTCCGGCCTGCCCTCCGTGTCGGGGCCTTGACCACGCCGCCGCCGATTCCGTGGGGATACAGGAAGTTGGATCCGGCAAAGACGGCACGAATAGCTTACGAAAACTGGTACAAAAAATATTGCTGTTACGCGGTGGCCAGCGCCATTCTCGACCAGTTGCGTGATGAAATCGGTGGACCTTATAATAATCTGCCGGTCGAGGCCTTTGCTTTCGGGCAGGGCGGCATGGCCGGCTGGGGCGCCATGTGTGGAACCCTCACGGGGGCGGGACTTGCCATGAGTTTTGTCGCCGGCAAAGAAGGGGAGGAGATGGTCAACGACCTTATCGTTTGGTACGGAAACGCCGAGCTGCCTGTTTTTCGGCCGGCCACCCCCAAGGCGATTATCTGTCAGGTTAATGCCGCTGGTTCTCCCCTGTGTCATATTTCAGTAGGAAAGTGGATGAAAAAGGAAGAAGTAGGCATGGAAAGCGCCGAGCGCAAAGAAAGGTGCGCCCGGGTGGCGGCGGATGTGGCCTTTCAGGCTGTTATCCTGTTGAATAAGTGGGCGGATGGCGATTATGAAATGAGGCAAGATTCGCGGTCGCAAGCACATGGCATAGCCGGGCGGAGGGGTTGCATGCAATGTGACGGCAGCGGCGTTTCATAACCGATGATATGATTGAAGTTGAATCATTTTAAAAAAAGCTGCGGTGTCTCGCAAGAAACACCGCGGCTTTTTTTTTGTTCCCATTATTTTTTTTTAGCAATCACCCAGACGGCATGCACAATGCCGGGAATATAGCCGAGCAGGGTGAGAATAATATTGATCCAGAAATGTTTGCCGATGCCGACCTGCAGAAAGACACCCACCGGCGGCAGAAGGATGGCGCAGATGATTTTGATAAGTTCCATGCCGTCACCTTGCTTTGTGTATTCTTGGTGGAAGAAAAAAATCAGACGAATTGACTGGGGATATTTTACCGAGGGAGGCAGGAAAAAACAACCACGGAAAAAGCCTGTCGGGACAAACAGGGAAGACATCCGGCAAAGACCGATCAAACGGCCGTTTTTGTAATTTTTGCGGTGCATTTGCGGAGGAACGAAGTGGCAGGTTCATCAGAAACTGGTTATCGCATTCGTCAGAAATTGACGTGCGGGATGAGGCAAGGGTCTCAGGAGAGGGCCTGTCGTGGAAATTCGTGAGGGGCAGTCGGCTTTCAAAGAAATTTTCTCCCGGTGTTTTTTTAGTGAAAAACGTGGCAAATCAGGATGTTACTTTTTGCTTTTGTCTTCTTTTCGTTGTGCAACACCTTGCCTTTCGGCAAGTGCGGCGAAATTTTCAACAGCTGGTAAAGATCTTGCTGTCTTCAAAGATGCTCGTGCCCGGTTTTGCGATCGTTCACCTGAAAACAACAGCTGCCGCATGACATCCGCGGACACCTTTCTCGAAGTGACACTGCATCTGGTTTCCAATTTGTCGGTGGGCGGGGATAGATGCGGGAATAGTGCAGTTCGGAATAGGTGCGGACATGCGGGGAGTGCTTTGGGCAATAGCCGGGGAAATCCGAAAAAAAGGATGGCCTGCCGCAACCGGGTTTTGCAGGCAGGGGGAATGATTTGCGGCTCTTGCCCGGAGTAAATTGAGAATATTATGAAATTGAAAAGTTTATTGAGGAATGTTCAGGCAGGATTGCCCGCGACTACGGATGCTGATTCCTCAATTGGGGTGATCTCTTTCCCTTGGTTGATCCATTTCCGCTGGGTAACCGCGATAAGCCTTTTTTTTCTCGTCAATGTTGCCAGGGAAATTTTCGAGGTTAACTTTTCGCTGGTCCTTGTTGTTTTGTTGGTTTGTCTCCTTGCCGCAAGCAATGCTGTCCTGTTTTACCGATTGAAGCGGGGGCAAATCACTCGCTTCCGGTGTCTTGCCGCCGGTATGATATTTTTTGATGTGGCGTTGCTGACGATTCTTTTTTGCCGCATTTCCTGTGTCCTTAATCCCTTCGTCGTTCTTTATATTATTTATATATTTTTCGGGTCCCTTTTGCTCAAGCCGCGGTGGGCGCTTGTTCTGGTATGTTTTACCCTGACCTGCTATGTGGTTTTTTTTGTTGCCGCCGATCCCATGGTGATGGACGAAAAGGCCTTTGGCAGGCTGCAAAAGGCCGGATTGTTGCCGATGCGGGAGCATATGGCCGCCTTCACTCTTTTTGCCGGGTTTATCAAGGCCGATCTCGTTGCCTATTCAAGGGTGCTTTTCACCGTGCTCTTTGCCGCACTGATCATCATGAGTTTTCTGGTCAGCAAGGTGCGGACGTCCATTGAACGCCAACAGAAAACCATTAATGACCTGGAAAGAATCAAAAGCAGAACGGATAAGCTGGCGGCCCTGGCAACCTTTGCCGCGGGAGCGGCCCACGAATTCTCCACCCCGCTTTCAACCATTGCAGTGGCCTCGGGTGAAATGTTATACAATATGAAGGAACAGGGGGGCAGCAGCCCGGATCTGCTTGCGGACTGTCGGCTTATTCGTGACCAGGTGACCAGGTGCAAAGAGATTTTGTATCAAATGTCGGCCGATGCCGGGGAGCATCTCGGTGAAAATGTGGAAACCTTTGCCGTCAGGGATCTCATCGACAATGTTCTCCGGTCGTTTGCCCCGCAAGTTCAGGAACATCTGGTATTTGCCAATAATGTTGAGGCCATGCAGCTCAGTTTGCCCATTCGCACCCTGGTGCGCACCCTGCGCAATGTTTTGAAGAATGCCATGGACGCCTCGGAGCCGGGAACACCGATATTCCTTGCCTGCAACATGGATCAAAACCACATTTTTTTTAGTGTGCAGGATTACGGCAGCGGCATGGATGAGGAAACCGCACGACGGGCATTGGACCCTTTCTTTACCACCAAGGAACCCGGCAGGGGTATGGGACTCGGGCTTTATCTTGCCCAGAGCATGGTACAGAGGTATGGCGGCGATGTCTTCATCGAAAGTGAACCTGGGATGGGAACCACTGTCACCCTGACGTTTGCCCGGGAGCAGGTTCATGCGGTTCTGGCGGCGAATTAAGATGGATGAACGGATAGAAAGTCTGTTTTTTTTACCGCAGAGCACGCGGAGATCACGGAGAAACGGTTTTTGTAATAATTTGTTAGCGCGGTGGCCTCTGCGGGCTCCGTGGTAAGTTTTTTGTTTTTGTCAAACCATCAATAAAGGCTATTGAGAGTTACGGACATGAAAAGAGTCGAGGCGGTTCGTGCTGAATGCGGGGTGTCGCCGCTGCGGGATATCGTCACGGCAGCGGCCGAGGCGGCACTTGCCGCGGGCGGGATTCTCGCTGATTTGTACCATCAGCCCCATCAGGTTCATTACAAGGGGGAAAGGGATCTGGTGACCGAGGCTGATGTGGCGGCGGAAAAGAGAATTCTTGATATGTTGCGGCAAGGGCAGCCGCAAATCGCCGTTCTTTCCGAAGAGTCATTTGCCTCCTATGGCGACATCCCCCTGGAGCCGGTGTGGGTGATCGATCCGTTGGACGGCACCACCAATTTCGCCCATGGATTTCCCTGGTTTGCGGTTTCCATCGGCTATATGGAAAATGGAAAAACCATGGCAGGCGTGATTTATGCGCCCATGCTTGATGAACTTTTCCTGGCCTGTCGCGGGTTCGGCGCCTGGTTGAACGGCAGGCGGATTGTGGTTTCCCGTTGCACTGAACTGAAAAAATCGCTCCTGGCCACTGGTTTTCCTTATGACCTGGAGCATCGTGCCGTTGAGGTTGTCGGCGCCTTGCAGAAATTGCTGCCCTCCTGCCAGGGGGTGCGGCGTGCCGGGGCGGCGGCCCTTGACCTGGCCTATGTTGCCTGCGGCAGGCTGGAAGGGTTCTGGGAAATAGAGCTGAAACCCTGGGACACGGCAGCCGGGCTCCTGCTGGTGCAGGAGGCCGGAGGCATGGTCACGGATTTCAAAGGCGGAGCATACACCCCTTTTGTCCGGGAGCTTGTCGGCTCAAACGGTCTGCTCCATGACGAACTGGTTGCCCGGCTGGGGCAATTTTCTTCTATGCCCTGATCACTTTTCGGCGCAGGACTCCCGCCAGTCCGGCAAGTCCACTGCCGAAGAGCAGCATGGAAGCCGGTTCGGGCACGGGAGCAGCGTCTTCAAAGCAGCCGCTCAGGTTGGTCCAGTCAACGGTGAATGATCCATCGACGGCGGTAAGTTTGATTGTGAGGTAGTGGTCGTCTTCAAGGTACGACCAGACGTTGATGCGGTTTGCGCCATCGCCGATGAGTTCATCCGAGATGGACACCCCGTCCCAGGTGAAGAAACTCGTGTCGCCATCCACCGGTTCCTTGAAGTTGGCGTCAAGCTCCAGCATGGAATCAAGATCAAAGAGGATGGTTATTTCATCTTCCGCGCCTTGATCCCCCAGAACTCCGGTAAAGTGAAATGTCAGGTAGGCATAGTGGAGAATGTCTTCCGCGTCCATGCTGCCTGTGCCAAGGTAGGATGAGTCTGTGGTGAAATAATCCGCTCCCAGATTATGCACCTCCGAGTCGGCAAGCAGCCAAAGCGCCATCGGGTCATTATTGAGATCAAAGGTCCATGTCGTGGATGAAATGGCGCCGGTTGCGGACAAAGCGACATCCGTGCCGTAAAAATCTTCAAAGTGGATGTGGTCGGCATGGGCCAAGGCAGAGGTGCCAGCCCAGAAAAGAAAGGCGATTGGTAGTGTGTATTTTTTCCTCATCGTTGTTCCTCAATTTTGTGAAACCCGAGCTATTCCCCCAAACAGCCGGTTTCCTCTTCGCTCCCGCGGCTCATCCGAAACATCCGGATGTTCCCTCCCGAAACGCCGCGATGGATAACGGAATAGTTTGCAGATTTAGCGCCAGTGGTTCGGTAAAAATGTTTGTTTTTTGAAAATGTTGTAATACTGGGATGTTATGTCGAATGTAACTGGAGAGGGTAGCAGGGGTTGCTGTTGCTGGAAAGGATAGTCATTCATTGTCCGGGAAAAATTCCGTTTTCCCGGAAAGATGAGTGGGGGGGGAGGACACTGACGAAAAAACGGGAAAACCTTGTGGTTCTCCCGTTTTGAAAAATTCCCAAAAAAGGGGATATAGCGGAGCTTTTTTTGCCCCACCTGTCAGGCTTTTTTAATTTTCCTGCGCGCGGCCCCGGCAAGACCTGCGAGACCGGTGCCGAACAGCAGCATGGTGGCCGGTTCCGGAACGGGGGTGTTTACATAACTTTCGCTTTCATCATCCGGCAGGCCCTGAACATGGAGGCCAATTCGTAAATCGCCACTGTTCAATGCGGCTAAAATTGAGTTAAAACTGGCACCGAAGAAAGCTATCGTCAAGCTATCCTGTGTTCCGCTGCCGGTCCAGTTGTCTATGCCGTCTTTGTCAGAGCCTGGAGAGTCGGCATCGGCATCCCAATCAGATGTAAAAGAAATATCTGTTCCACCTGAAAGATCACCTGGGGATGCGCCCACCGAAAAAACGACCTCGCCTGTCGAGCTAAAGTCAGAAAATGTTAAAGGTGTTGATCCCCAATCAAAATAAATATCCGCGATAAATGAATCAATTGTTCCGGCATTGGTAAACAGAAAATTGGTTGTTCCTGAGCCGGCATCCGTCACATCAACAAATAACTGACCTGACAGGTCATAAGCCGTTGAGTTGTTTTCTAGAACCGTAAACCCATATGGTATCGCTTGGGCGTTTCCTGCAAAGGCTAAAAGCAGTGATGTTGCAAGAGCGCAGAATGTTTTTCTCTTCATTGTTTTGTCCCTTTTTCCCTCGTGTCACTTTATGGAAAGGAAAGCTTTTAGAAAAAAATGATATAAATCTATGTGTATTTGTTAGCAAAATAAGTGCCGATTTTTTTGTTGATGTTCATGTTTTTTTAATTAACAATGATTACCTGTTGTTAACGTAAGAGGCTGAGAGGCGGAAGTGTGAAAAAAGATGGTTTTTAATGATTGTGCAGTCCAGTTTTTTGGAAAAAATCCGGTTTTTCGGAAAAATAATAGCTTGGGGGATTCTTCGGTATGGATTTTGTCGTATTGTTAGGGAATGAATTTTTTTTCATCTTTATCATCTTCCTGGCCGCAGGATTCACCCAGGGCTTGTCCGGCTTCGGTTCCGCCCTGGTGGCCCTGCCGCTGCTCAGCCTTTTTCTTGATATGAAAACCGCGGTGCCGCTCTGCATGCTGAACGGGCTGATCATCACCGCTTATCTTTCCCTGCAGCTGCGCCGCCACGCCGACTGGAAGAAGATCATTCCGCTGCTCATCGGCGGCATGCCGGGCATCTATGTGGGGGCGAGTTTTCTCAAGGAGGCGGACAGCAATCTGATCAAGCTCTTGCTGGGTGTCATGATTATCAGCTATGCCCTTTACAACCTGCTCCTGACCCCTCGGCCGCGTATGGTCAAGCCCTTCTGGGCCTATGCGGCCGGTTTCTTCACCGGGGTGATCGGCAGCGCTTTCAGTGCCGGAGGTCCACCGGTCATCATTTATACGACGCTCACCGGCTGGAGCAAGGACGACATCAAGGCCACCCTGTCCGTTTTTTTCTTCATCACCGGCATTGCCGCGGCCGGCGCCCATGCCGTCAGCGGACTCACCACCATGACGGTGCTCCGTTATCACGCCCTGTCGGCGGCATTCGTCTTGCTGGGGGTGTGGATCGGCTCGCGCTGCTACGGCAGAATCAGACGGGAGAGCTATCTGCGGCTCATGCTGTATCTGCTGGTGGTGATGGGCGGCATGATGATTTTTTCGGCGATATGAGAAGGAGTTGGGATTGGGGATTGCGGATTGGGGATTGCGGATTGCGGGGTGCGGATTATAAACGACTGACAGGATCTATCCCAAATCCCAAACCCGCAATCCCCAATCCGAAATCAGAAATACCCAATCACCTCTGTACCACCGGATATCCCTTGCGGCGCAGCAGATCCACCACGCTGCCCGGTCCCACCAGGTGTCCCGCCCCCACCACCACCAGGGTCACCTGTTCCTGTTTGATCATTTTTTCCAGGGCGGGCAACCAGTTTCTGTTGCGGTCGAGCACCAGGCGTTTGTAAAGCGGCGCATAGCCGGCAAAACTTTGGGCGACCATGCCGGCAAGCATCGCCTCATTGCCGGTCTTCCAGGCCGTTTCCAGGTCATCCGCCATCTCTTTTGACATCTGCAAATCGTCCAGGGTCTGCAGGAGAAAATCCTCCTGTTCCTTTTTTGATTGGCTGTAAAAAAGGCTCAGCTGGAAGTCCACCGATTCCAGGGGGATGATCTTTTTCCCGTCCTTTTGTGCCCTGCGGTAAAAATATTCATCGAGCCCATACTGGGGGAGGAAGCCCAACCGTTCAAGATCGGTGACGGTCAGGGTCAGGGCACAGAGCCAGGGGCGGAGCGGCTGGATTGATTCCGTCTTGATGTTGAGTGAAAGCGTTTTGGCCGTGAGGCGCTGCCAGGTTTCCGGTGAAAGCTGCTGCTGCAGGGTCTGACCAGCCGGCAGTTTGCCGTAGGAAAGAATTTTCTGCTGCATGGGCGGGGTGTCCATTTCGTCCAGGTCCGCCTCAAAAACCACTGCCCCGGATGCGGCGTAAACCTCTTCAATAAAAGGCGGCAGGGGATAGGACTCTTTTTTCAGGACATGGAGGGAGCCGAGCAGATACAGGGTGTGGTCCGCCGCCCGCACCTGCCACAAGCTGTTTTTCGCCTGGCAGGCGCTTGTCCAGAGGAGCAGGGTGATCAGGCCGGACAGGAAAAAAAGTCGGTGCAAGGCGCGGTTTTTCATGAGAAGCCTCCGGTTTGGGGTGGTTGCCAGCAATGGGTGTTGAAGACGGTTCCCATTAATTCACCGTATCCCTCGATGCTGTGGGTTTTCTGGATTTTTTTCAGTAACTTCCCGCCATCGCTGAAAGACCCGGCAAGATAAAGCCAGATGCCTTTCATGTGGCCGAGAATGTGGCCCGGGCCCGACTGTTTTTCGTTGAAATGTGCAAAAAGTGCGTCATGGTAGGCAATAATACGGGCCAGGGGATCATCCGGCAGTGCAATTCCCTTGATCCGGGCCGGGAGAAAGGGGTTGGCCAGGGCGCCGCGACCGATCATCCAGGCCGAGATCCGGGGAAAGCGCTCGGTCAGGCCTTGAAAATCGGCCAGGCAGGTGATGTCGCCGTTATAAACCACCGGATGGCGGCACTGTTCCAGGCAACGGCCAAAGGTGTCGAGATCAACCGTGCCTCGGTACATCTGAGTGCCGGTGCGCGGGTGAATAATCACCTCGCGTAAGGGGTAGCGGTTGAAAACCGGCAGCAGATCGAAAATTTCGTTCGGATCCCTGCGGCCGAGCCGGGTTTTGATGGAAATTGCCGCCGGCAGGCAGTGCACTTTTTCCAGAAAGGCATCGATTTTGTCCGGATAGGGGAGCAGGCCGGAGCCCCGCATCTTGTTTGCCACCATGGGCCAGGGGCAGCCCAGGTTCCAGTTCAGCGTGGTGTAGCCGAGATCGCAAAGGATGCGGGCCACGGAAATAAAGTTGTCCGGATTTTTGGAGAGAATCTGCGGCACCACAGGCAGTGCCTGGTTGTTTTCCGGCAGGAGGTCGCGCAGATGGGTTGGTTTGATTTTGTTGCCCTGGTAGGTGTTGATAAAGGGGGCCACCGCCAGGTCAAAACCTGAGAAAAAACGGGTGAACAGGGTGCGGAAGGGCGCCTCGGTAATGCCCCGCAGGGGAGCGAGAAGAAGGGTCGGGGTCATGGCGTCTGCTGCTGCGGCAAGGCGGCCTGCCGGTCGTATTCGCTGATAATGTCGGCGGTGATGTTGAAACTGCCGTCATGGTAGAATATGCTGCCGGCATTTTTGTTGATGACGTGGGTAAAGCCGTGCTTGCGGGCATAGGCCTCCACCACTGCCCGGATTTCAACAATGACGGCGCTGATGATTGTCTCTTCCGCCTGGTTCATGTTTTCCCGGCCGGATCGGCGCAGATCCTCGTATTTTTGCCGGGCCGCCCGGCCCCGCTGTGACTCGTTGATCACCTGCTGGATATCGATAACCGCGACAAGCTGCCTGGGGCGTACCTGGTCGACCGTTTTTTTTGCAGGCAGTTTGCTTTCTTTCATCGGCACGGGGGCAATGGTTTTTGCCGGGACCGGCGGCAAGGATGGTTCCGGGGGCGGATCTTCGGCCGGGGGCAGATGGATCCAGCCGCTCTGTCCGCTGTTGGGAAGCTCAACCCTGGTCCATTCCCCCACCTGGTAGATGATCCTGACCTTTGTTCCTTTGCGCAGGGCGTTCATGATTGCAAAGGAAGCGCCGGGACCCTTGCGCAGATTGGCGTCCTCGGTGAGCACCAGTTCTTCTTGAGCGGAGATAGTCTCCTGTTCCGCATGGAGAAAGCCGGGCGGGAATATAAATAAAAGGAAGAAAAATACGAGTATCAGTGAGCGCATGGGAGTGAAAAGTAATGTTTGCGATGTATGTGTCATGTTTTTAGCGAGGGAGGAATCGGGAGCCGGAAGAGAGAATCTGGAAGAGCTGCTTTTTCGCTGTTCGTCCGGATTCTGACTTCTGTCTTCCCAGGTTTTTACAATGCCGCCGACCCCGGGGTGCGGGGAAAGGCGATGACGTCGCGGATGTTGCTCATGCCGGTGACGAACTGCACGAGCCGCTCGAAGCCAAGTCCGAAACCGGCATGGGGCACCGTGCCGTAGCGGCGGAGATCAAGATACCACTGGTAGTTGCCGGGATCGACGCCGCTCGCTTCCATGCGCTGCAATAGCCGGTCGAAGCGCTCTTCGCGCTGGCTGCCGCCGATGATCTCGCCGATGCCGGGAAAAAGGATGTCCATGGCGGCAACGGTTCTGTTGTCGTCGTTTTCCCGCATGTAAAACGGTTTAATGGTTTTCGGGTAATCAATGACGATAACCGGCCTTTGGAAGAGTTTTTCCGCCAGGTAGCGTTCATGTTCCGATTGCAGGTCAACGCCCCAGCGCACCGGAAAGGAGAAGGTCTCGCCGGATTTTTCCAGGGCGTGGACCGCGTCGGTGTAGGTGATGCGGCTAAAGTCGTTTTTGAGCACAGCATCAAGGCGGTTGTTCAGATCCTTGTCGACAAAGCGGGCAAAGAGATCAAGGTCATCGGCGCAGTTTTCCCGGCAGTCCCGGATGAGAAATTTCAGCATCTGCTCGGCCAGATCCATGTCGCCGTGCAGGTCGCAGAAGGCCATTTCCGGTTCCACCATCCAGAATTCGGCGAGATGACGGCTGGTGTTGGAGTTTTCCGCGCGAAAGGTGGGGCCGAAGGTATAGACATTGCCGAGCGCCAGGGCATAGGCCTCCGCCTCAAGCTGGCCGCTTACCGTCAGGCCGGCGGGCCGGCCGAAAAAATCCCGGCTGTAATCAACCGCACTGCCGCTTCGGGCCAGGGTGTCCAGGTCAAGGGCGGTGACGGTGAACATCTCGCCCGCCCCTTCGCAGTCACTGGTGGTGATGACCGGGGTATGGATCTGGAAAAAGCCGCGTTCCTGGAAAAAATGGTGAATGGCCCAGGACAGCCTGCTGCGGACCCGGGCAACGGCTCCCAGGCTGTTGGTGCGGCCGCGCAGGTGGGCGATGGAACGCAGGAATTCGAAGCTGTGGCGTTTTTTCTGGAGTGGATAGTCCTCCGGCGGCGCCCAGCCGAGCACCGTTATCTCCCCGGCATGCAGTTCGATTTCCTGCCCCTTGGCGGGCGATGGGACCAGTTCACCCCGCGCCCTGATGGAGCAGCCGGTGGTAAGCCGGGCAATATCGGTGCCGTAGTTGGCCAGGGAGTCGGCTGCCAGCACCTGGAGTCCGGCCAGGCATGAGCCGTCCGTCACGTCGAGAAATGAGAGGCCTTTGGAGTCCCGGCGAGATTTTATCCAGCCCTGCACCGTGATTTCACGGTTGACCGGTTTTTCAGCAAGCAGTGTTTTGATGCGGTAGGTGGTTTCCATTTTTTGCAATACCAAGATTTTCCATGTAAACTAAGCCGGTGTAAAAAATATCTGGAACATTACGGGAGTGTGAGCGGCATAAAGGGCCGTGTCCGGAATTGCCGGAGATGCAATGGGTTTTCGCAACGGACCTTGCCTGGCTTTGTCTCCCTACTTTACTCATTTTTGATGGTTTTTCACAGGAGAATAGCAAATGGAGAAGTTGAAAAGACTTGCGCCCGAGCGCACCGGCCTGCTTGTTGTTGATATTCAGGAGAGAATGATGCGGGTGATTCCCGCCAAAGACGAGGTGGTGAGAAACAGCGTCCTCTTGCTGAAGGCTGCGCATATCATGAAAATGCCGGTTATCGCCACCACCCAGTATGCCGCCCGCATCGGTGAGCTGCTGCCGGAGATCACGGCGGAAACCGGCGGAATTGAGCCGCTCGACAAGCTTGAGTTCGGTTGTTTCGGCAATGAGACGATTCGTGAGCGGATCAGGGCCCATGCGCAGATTGACACATGGATCGCCTGCGGGGTGGAAACCCATATCTGCATGTACCAGACAGTGCTGGGTGGCCTGCGGGATGGATACACCATGTGGATTGCCGCGGACGCGGTGAATTCGCGGACCGAAAAAAACTACCTGACCGGACTTGAGCGGATCAGGCAAATCGGCGGGGTGGTGGGCAATACGGAAATGATTATTTACGAACTGCTCGGCAAGGCCGGTACCCCGGCATTTAAGGAAATTCTGCCGTTTATCAAGTAATTGTGATGGACAAACTCGTAAGTGTCTTTTTTTGCGTTTACTTCAATTAATGCGCTGCGGGAAATCTTTGCCCTTCTGTTATTCTTGCCTTTTTTTCGGATCGGGAAAATTTTATTTGAGAAAAGCAAATGATTTCCGATAGGTGAGGTTGAAACCACACATTTATGGAAAATCAATGGCAGACATCGGCAAAACAGTCTCCCCTGAGCAATCGTCAATCAAGCGGCAGCAGGCCGCTGCCGTTGACACGGCCGGGGGCGGGCAGGGGGCGGCGGCAAAGTCCCCACGACGGAAAAGGTCGAAAAGGGCGGCGCGGAGAATTCCGGTTTTTTCCCGGGAAGTAAGCTGGGAAAGCGGTATGCGGGTCTATGATGAACAGTCGTTTGAGCGGCTGCGCATGCCCCGTTCCCCCCACTGGTCGGTTGTCTGGTCCGACCTGATGATGACCATGTTCATCCTCTTTGCCGTCCTTTACATTTATCAATCCGCCCACAAGGAGATTCTCCTGGGTGAAGGTCAAGGATTTGATTTCGGGGCAAACGTCGGTTCGGGTGTCATGGGCACGGGAGGCGGCGGCAGTATTGATCCCTTTGGCCGGGGTGGTGACGACGGTCTGACCCGGATCTATGATGTCAGCCGAAAAGCGCTGACCGAGGAGAATCTCGGGGAGTTTGCCAGGGTGGATCTGGCACCGGACAGGACGGTGCGGATCATCCTCACCGGCGACCTGCTTTTTGACAGCGGCAGTGCCGAGATCAGGACCGACGCCTTTGACTCCCTCGACAAGATTGTTCCCCTGGTGGCCCAGACCCCTTACCTGATCAATGTAATCGGCCATACCGATGACATGCCGATTCATACCCCCCTGTTTCCCTCGAATTGGGAGCTTTCCTTGAGCCGGGCAAGCAGGGTTGCCCGTTTTCTCATGGAAAAAACCGGCATTGGCCAGGAGAGGTTTTCCGTAACCGGCCATGCTTCATTTGCGCCGATTGCACCCAATGACAATCCGGTGAACCGGGCGGCCAACCGGCGGGTGGAAATCGTCTTGAGTCGCGAGAAGCCGGGCACGGCGGGAATTGCGGGACAGGTTGATGAAAAATAAGAATATCATCGGCCTCATCTGTTGTGTTTTTGTTTTTCTGTCCGGGTTTCTCTTCCACGGCAACCTGGCCCTTTATTTCAATCTATCCGGCGCCCTGGTGGTTTTGGGCGGCACATTCGGTGCCACCCTGCTGACATATCGCCTGGAAAGGCTGAGGATTGTGTATAAGGTTCTCCTGTCTTCCTACACGGCCCGAAGCAAAACACCGGAAGATATCGTCGAAATTCTGGTCGATCTGTCGGTGAAATCGAAATTCAAGGGCATTCTCTCCTTGCAGGAGGATGAGGAGGAAACCACTCTCCTTTTTCTGCGGCGCGCCCTGGGGCTCCTGGTTGACGGCTATCAAGGCAAGGTGATCCGGGATATCCTGAACACGGAAATGTATTTTTTCAAACTGCGCCGGGAAGACTGCGAACGGGTGATTCGTACCATGGCAGAGCTGTTTCCCTCTTTCGGACTGGTGGGCAGCGTGGTGGGTTTGATCAGCATGCTGGCCGGAGTCGGCGACAGCAAGGTTATCATGGCCACCGTGCCCATTGCCCTTACCTCCACCCTCTATGGGGTGGTGCTCGCCAATTTTTTCTGCGTGCCCTTTGCCGGCAATCTCCGGGAGCGAACCGATCATGAACTGCTGCTGCAAAAGATCATCATGGAAGGAGTGATCGCCATTGAAAGTGAAATGGACCCCCGCAGTCTGGAGAGGAAACTGCATTCGTTTGTCACTCCTTCATCCCGCAATGTGCAGCTTGTTTCCTTGAAAAGGATCCAGGATCGCTTCAATATTCGCTCATAATTACATTCACTTCATGAGCAATATCAATATGTTATTTGGTTTCGCCGGCTCGGCTGTTTTGCCTTTGACCGGGCGGGGCGCGGTCCCGGTAAGAAATTTATCGGTAATTGCTTGATTTTTTAAATGAAATTTTCGTAACATGATGATGACTGTCTCTCTGGAAATGAAAGCTGGAGGATATGTGGACGAGCATGCTGCGGTTGCCGAACGGCGCAAATACGACAGGCTGGAAAAGGAGATTATTTTCCGCTACACCGTTTTTGAGGATCTGGTCAATGCGAGGCTTGATGAGCAGGGACTGATTCTAGATATCGGCGGGGGCGGCATCCGTTTTCTTTCCTCGCGCCAATGGAACAAGGGTGAACAGCTGCTGATGCAGCTTGATTTCAGCGGCTGGCGGATTGACGGCGATGAATGTGTCGCAACATTCGCCGCCGAAGACCGCGGCCGCATGCTGGCGGTCGGCATCGTCATGTGGGCGGCCGAAACGGTTCATGAGGACCAGTTTGAGATCGGCGCCAGGTTTACGGCCAGGGTGCAGCGGTAATTTTACATTTCTTGGGTGAGTCAATCATGGGGTCAAGGATACGAGAAAATGGCGACGAGCAATAAACCGGAAATCTACCTTGAAATTGGCGCCGGGTTTTTCAGAATTCCCACTGCCGAGGCAAATTTCAATATCACCGTCCTGAGCAGCCCGGAAACCTCCGTTACCCGGGTTGTTGAAAAGATTGTTGAAAAGGAAAAAGAACGGGATGCCGGTTTTACGAAAACGGCCATGGAGGCGGTTTCCCAGGGGCTGGCTTCCGGCGGCGGCGAGGATTTCTACCGGGAAATATCAAGCGATATCTACCACGATATCGGCAAACTTGCCAAGAGCCTGAGTTCCACCCTCATGGATATCCCGGCGGAAGACCGTTTGAAGAAGCGCGTCGAGCTTGATGAGGCGGGCGACAAGATCGAAGACGCCAAGAACCAGCTCAAGGATGTGGTGGAAATGACCGAAAGGGCGGCCATGAAGATCATGGACAAGGTTGAGGATGTCCAAAGCCGCACCAATGATGTCAAGGAACTGCTGTTTTCCCTGCGGGATCATCCCGCCTTTGTTATTGACTCGTTGGGGGAGCCGGACGGCGCTGGTGACGAACCATGTTCGATTGGTTCGGATATTGAAGCGCTGCAGGCACGGATCGGTCAGGCCCTTGATCTGGTTGCCGGCATGAAGAGCACCGGCGGAGAGATGCCCCTTCCTCCACCCGAGGCAAAAAAAGAAAAGAAAATCCGCTACCTGTTTGATCTTGATGTGATCTTTCAGACCTTGTACGAGCTCTGTACCAATGAGACCGTCAAGGAGCATATCACCGGCGCCCGGCAGAAGGCGGGGGAGATCTTTGCCCTCGATACCTTCCATGACATAATCTCCGTCAAGGCGGCGAAATACCAGGCGGACAGTGATAATTTTTACACGGTCCCCATGTCTGATGTGTTCTTGGCGCTTTTCAAGGCATGCAAGGACAAAGGGGTCGCCAATCTGCTGAAAAAGATGGATGCCGGCCAGAGCTCGATTTTTCTCGATCAGACGATCCCCCTTGAGGTGCCTCCCACTGAGGAGATCGAGGTTGAGGTGGAAGCCGGTCGGCAGGAACCGCCTGCATCTTCCCCTTCGCCTGCGCCTGATCCCCGCCTGGATGAAATGGAGGAGCTGCTGGCAAAATCCCTGGAGCAGCTGCTGGCATTGCCGGACAAGGCCCGGGGCGGGCAGATGCGTCCAGGTTCAGGTTGCAGCTCCATGACCCTGGAAGATCAGAAGGAAATATTTCAGCGCATAGAAGATGCCTTCGCCATAGCCGCCACCATCAGCGGCGATGTCTCCAAGATTACCGAGGCGCTCAGTTTTCAGGATCTTTCCGGTCAGCAGATCATGAAGATTATCAAGCTGCTCAGCGATTTCCAAGTGCAGTTGCTGGCCTTGGTGGTATCCTTCGGTTCCCAATTGAAACACAAGGAAAAGAACAGGAATATCACGCTGGAAGAGAGCAAAAAGCTTGCCCAGGGCGATGTGGACAATTATATTAACCGCCTGGCAGGCAGCGGAGACGAGGTGAGCGGCGTGCTGGATCAGGATACCGTCAACAGGATGTTGGAAGAAATGGGATTTTAGACAGTGTCTGCGGGTGCATCGTAACGAAAATCCGGCTAAAGAGCCGGATTTTTTATTGGACTATGATAAAAGGACAAAAAAAAAAGACAGCACGAATGCTGCCTTGAAAAGAATGGAGGCGGCGAGCGGATTTGAACCGCTGAATAATGGTTTTGCAGACCACTGCCTTAGCCACTTGGCTACGCCGCCTTTCTTTGTAGCGTTGAGCACCCGATAATAAACAGAGAACATTTTTTTGACAAGTAAAATGTGATCGATTCGTAAAAAGTTATAAGGCGGAGGCGGAAGGAAACAGGGTGCGGGCTGAATGTCTCAACATCTGTTTCCTGCCGCCTTTCTCCCGGTTTTTGGAAAACATGACAACTCTTGAAGCATTACTGAAAAGAAATAAGAACCAGCTTGAACAGTTTGAAGAGCGGTTGACCTATCGTTTCAAGGATGCTGCTTTGCTGCAGCGCGCCTTTGTCCACAGCTCCTATGCCTTTGAACAGGGGCAGGATCTGCCCTGCGATAACGAAACCCTTGAGTTTCTCGGCGATGCGGTGCTGGATCTGGCCGTGGGCTATGGGTTGATTCGCCATTATCCCGCCATGAAAGAGGGGGAGTTGACCCGGCTGCGAGCCGCACTTGTTCAGGAAAGCCATCTGGCCGAAATGGCCAGATCCCTGGCAATGGGAGACCATCTGCTGCTTGGCAAAGGGGAAAACGCCTCGCGGGGCAGGGAAAAACCCTCCATTCTTTCATCCGCCCTTGAAGCGGTGATGGGCGCTGTTTTCCTTGACGGCGGCTATGATGCGTCCATGGAGGTGGTGGAAAAACTTTTTGTTCCCTGTTTTCAAGGAAAGAAGGGGGACATGTATCTGGCGGATTCCAAGAGCAGGCTGCAGGAGATGATCCAGGCCACATATAATGAAGGTCCGGTTTATGTGCTGGAAAAGGCGGAGGGGCCCGACCATGCCAAGCTTTTTCATGTCTCGGTCCGCTTTCAGGAAAGGGTTCTGGCCACGGGATCCGCCCGCAGCAAAAAGGAGGCCGAGCAGTTGGCCGCGGCAGAGGCGGTCAGAAATTTTGACACCCTTGGTCTGTGATTCATTGCTGAAAGGGAAATGCCGGGTGCGGAAAAAAGAAGACAAAGAAGCAAGGGGATCAAGCGGAACTCAGATCCTGACCCCCTATGTCGTTCCATTTTTTATTTCCCATCAGGGGTGCCCGCATCAGTGCCTGTTCTGTAACCAGCATGCCATAACCGGGGGGGCCGGTCAGGTCGGGCTGAATGGAGCGCAGGTTGCGGCCGGCATCAGCCGCATTCTTGCGCGACCCCGGGATAGGCGGCGGCCGGTGCAGGTCGCTTTTTACGGAGGCAGCTTTACCGGCCTTGAGCGGGGTCGGCAGGCGGAGTTGCTGGACGCGGTGCGACCCTTTCGGCAAAGCGGCGCGGTGGATTTCATCAGGCTTTCCACCCGGCCGGATTACGTTGATGAGGGGACAGCCTTTTTTTTAAAGGAGCGGGGCGTCGGGCTGGTGGAGCTCGGCATTCAGTCGTTTGATCCCCTTGTCTTGGAGAAATGCCGGCGCGGTCACGGCACGGATCATGTTGTTGCGGCCTTTCACCATCTGCGCCGGGCCGGGATTGGGGTGGGCGGCCAGCTCATGGTGGGGCTGCCCGGGGAACGAACCGGCCGGGTGCTTGCCGGGGCGCGTCTTCTGGCAGCTTTGCGGCCCGACCTGGTGCGTCTTTATCCAACCCTGGTGTTGCAGGGCAGTCCCTTGGCCGCACTGCATGGCAGCGGGCAATTTCGTCCCCTGTCAGTGTCCCGGGCGGTTGTGCTCTGCGGCCGCATGAAAGAAATTTTTGATCAGGCGGGTATTCCGGTCATCCGCATGGGGTTGCAACCGACTCAGTCACTGGAAAGGGAGCTGCTGGCCGGACCCTATCATCCGGCATTCGGTGAGCTGGTGCTGGCCCGCATCTATTTCAAACGACTGCGCCAGCGTCTTGCCGTCTTGCAAAAGGAAAGGGGCGACGTTACAATAAGGCTTCTGCTGTCTGAGTCCGACCGCTCCTTGCTCTACGGCAGAAAGCGCTATTATCTTGACCGCCTGAATGGGCTGCGGCTCCTGCAGGGCGTTGAAATGGTTTTTGTCCCCGGAAAAACCCGGATGGCAATAGAGCAGGAGATGCGTTTGCCCTGAGCAGTCATCTTCCCCCAAGCAGGAAAAAAACATGAACCCCTTGACCCGCATCGCTGAAAGAAGGATCAGCCAGGCCATTGAGGATGGCTCGCTTTCCTTTGAGAAATGGAAAAACAAGCCCTTGCCCGAGGATGACGATCCGCTGGTGCCGGATGACCTGAAAATGGCCTATAAGATCTTAAAAAACGCCGGGTATCTGCCGCCGGAAATCGAGATGAAAAAGGAGATCCGGCAGATGGAGGAGCTCATTGCCGCAACCGAGGACGAGCATGTGCGGCTCAGGCAGATGAAAAAGCTCAATCTGCTGCTCATCAAGATGGACGCCATGCGCAAGGGCGCGAGCAATATCGCCGCTCAAGACGACTACTACCGCAAAATCGTCGAGCGTATTTCCGTCAAAAGCGGCAAAAACGAGCGCCAGCAAACGTGTCAGGCGACGGCCTTGAGGAAGACCCTGAGCGGCGCCGGATAGCCTTCCACGGTAAGCATGGGGTTGTTCGGGTCGATAAAATCATCAAAGGACTCAAAGGTCATCCAGTCGGTCCGCCGCTGTTCCTCCCTGCTCATGGGATGGCTGCAGAAAATTTCCACATCCTGAAAACCTGTCCGGGTCAGCCAGTTTTTCACGCAGGCCGCGGTGGGCACGAAATAGGTTCCCGGCACCTTGGCGTAACGTTCGGCCGGAAACAGCGCCACCGGGTCATCACCCGGGATGGCCTGTGATTCGAGGATGAGCGTGCCCCCCGGTTTCATGCTTTTCCATACATCCTTGAGCATCTCCACCGGCGAGATCCGGTGGTAGATGACCCCCATGAGAAAGACCACGTCAAAACTCTCGGTGAAAAGCGGCATATGTTCGACGCCGAGCAGTTCGAGATGGAGGTTGGTGAGCCCCGCGAAGCTGTTTACGGTGCGGAAGGTGAAGTAGTGGTGGTGGTAGGGTTCAAAGCCGATGACCGCAAGCGGTTTGTGATGGGCCATGCGGAACATGTAATAGCCGTTGTTGCAACCGACGTCGGCGATGATTTTGCCGCTCAGATCCGGCAGCACGGACTGTAGTCTGTCCCATTTGCGGAAGCTTTGCCATTCCGCGTCAATATCAATACCGAAAACCTGGAAAGGCCCTTTGCGCCAGGGCATGAAACCCCGCAGCACCTGATAGACCCGTTGCCGTTCCTCGGGGGTGATGTCTTGTTCCACGCCGATGCGCACGACATCCCCGTCCAGATCGAGGGAAGAGGCCCGCAATCCGCGGACCGATTCGCAGGCGGTGCGATAGGAAAGGAATCCTTTTTTGCGGCTCGCGAGCTTTTTGTGGTTTTCCCGCCGCAGGGCGAGAATTTCTTCCCGGGCTGCCCGCGGCATGAGGTGGAGATATTCCTGGTCGGTTTCCATCCGTCAGTCCTTCAGGGCAATGTAGGAGGCGAAATTAAACCACTGGAAAAAGGGTTCCACATGGGGAAATCCGGCATCACGCATGAGCTGCAGGTTTTCCCCGGTGGAAAAGGGGATCAGCACGTTTTCCAGGGCCTCCCGCTTTCTGGCGATTTCCGTTTCCGTGTAGCCCCGGCTTTTTTTGAAGTCATGATAGAAGTCGATGAAGGCGCGGTTGAGCAAGGGGTCATGGGAGATGATCTTTTCGCTGATGATGACCACCCCGCCCGGCAGAAGCGCGTGATAAAGCCGGCTGAGGAATTTTTTTCTGATGATGGGCCGGATGAACTGCAGGGTGTAGTTGACGATAAAGGCCCGGCAAGGGGGCAAATCGATCTCGGCAATATCGCCGTGGATAAAGTGCACCCGGTCGGTGCGGGACAGCATCCTGGCCTTGAGCTCGGCCTTGTCGATCATGGGGGCGGAGTTGTCGATGCCGACAAAGTTCAGGTCAAAGGAGGCAAGCAACCGGGAAAGTTCCATCAGGGTGGTGCCGGTGGAACAGCCGAGATCGCAGATCGTTTCCCCCTGGTTGACGAATCTGGCCAGCAGCGCGGCAACCATGTCGATGACCTGGCGGTAACAGGGAACCGAGCGCTGCAGCATATCGTCAAAAACATCGGCCACCCCGGCATTGAAGGTGAAATCGGCTGAAGGGGTGATGTTCTGGTAAATGGTATCTTTTGTCATGATATTTCTGTTTTGCCTGTTAAAAACCTGTCAATATGCCATAAAATTTGAGGATTGCATCTAAAAATTTTCTATACGGGCAGAAGCTGTTTTTGCTGAGACATCTTTGATGCGGCTGGAACTGTGATGTCTTCTGCAACCCTATTCACGAAGAATAGACCATTCCTTAATATGCCACGCTTTCAGATGTGTTTTTTCTATTGAGATTTCGAAAGAAAAAAGTATCCTGCCAACGGTAGTTGTTTTAATTGTGCCGACTTACCCGCCCATTGAACCTTGCATGTCATTTCTGTTCGTTCGCTCATAGCGTCAACATAGGGAATATAGGATAGGGGAAAATACGTGAGGATGAGAGGATGCAAATGATTTTCAGCGAAGACTCACGGGTGAAAATCCCCTGCATCCTCCACCTGGTGCGGCTCGGCTACCGCTACCTTTCCCTCAAAAATGAGGTATGGGATGAAGAGGCCAATATCTTCCCGGACCTGTTTCGTGCCGCCATGGCCCGGATCAATCCCGGCCTGGATGCTGACGACATCCATCGACTGCTGGTTGACGTTAAACTTTCGCTGGAAAACGAGGACCTCGGCAAGGCTTTCTACGAAAAGCTCACGGAGCGTTCCGGCACCCGTCTGATCGACTTCGCCGATTTCTCGAACAACAGCTTTCATGTGGTCACGGAACTGACCTGCAAGAACGGCGATGATGAGTTCCGGCCCGACATCACCCTGCTCATCAACGGCATGCCGCTGGTCTTCATCGAGGTCAAGAAGCCCAACAACCGGGAAGGCGTGCTGGCCGAACGTAACCGCATCATCACCCGCTGCCGCAATCCCCGCTTCCGCCGCTTTCTCAACATCACCCAGCTGATGGTGTTCTCCAACAACATGGAGTACGACGACGGCTCGCCGCAGCCCATCGAGGGGGCCTTCTACGCCAGCCCGTCTTACGATGCGCCGATTTTTAACTATTTCCGGGAAGAGGAAGAGCTGCATCTCCCTGAATTGCCGGCCGACGAGGACGACACGGTTGAAAACGAGGTACTCAAAGACAATAACCTCAGCGTCATCAAACACAGCCCGGAATTTGTCAGCAACAAATCGCCCGACACCCCGACCAACCGCATCTGCACCTCCCTGTTCAGCCGCGACCGCCTCAAGTTTCTGCTGCAATACGCTTTTGTGTATGTGAGCGAGACCGACGGCCTGCACAAGCACGTCATGCGCTATCCGCAGCTCTTCGCCACCAAGGCGATTGAACGTAAGCTCGATGCCGGGGTGCGCAAGGGGATCATCTGGCACACCCAGGGAAGCGGCAAGACCGCGCTGGCCTATTACAACACCCGCTTTCTGACCGACTACTTCCAGAAACGCGGCATCATCCCCAAGTTCTATTTCATCGTCGATCGAATCGATCTGCTCATTCAGGCGCAGCGGGAATTTTCCGGTCGTGGGCTGACCGTGCACACCATCGACAGCCGTGAGGCCTTCACCCGCGACATCAAGGCGACCAAGGCGATCCACAACGATTCCGGCAGGCCGGAGATCACCGTGGTCAACATCCAGAAGTTTCAGGATGACCCGGACGTGGTCCGCACCGAGGATTACGACATCAGCATCCAGCGCGTCTACTTCCTCGACGAGGTGCACCGCAGCTACAACCCCAGGGGCAGTTTTCTCGCCAATCTGAGCCAGTCCGACCAGAACGCCATCAAGATCGGCCTCACCGGCACGCCGCTGCTGGGCGACGACACCAACTCCCGCGCCCTGTTCGGCGACTACATCCACAAATACTACTACAACGCCTCCATTGCCGACGGCTACACCCTGCGCCTGATCCGTGAAGAGATCGCCACCAACTACCAGCTCGCCCTGCGAGAGGCCCTGGCCGCCGTTAAACTCCAGCAGGGCGACATTGATCGCAAGCAGATCTACGCCCACCCGCGCTTTGTCGAGCCGATGCTCGACTACATCATCGACGATTTCGAAAAGAGCCGGGGCGCGCTGAACGACGCCGGCATCGGCGGCATGGTGATCTGCGACAGCGCCGAGCAGGCGAAAAAGATGTTCGAAATCTTTCAAGCCCGCCAGAACCCCAAATCGGTTCCGCTCGCTGGGGCCATTAGTACCAGTGTCGACGGCCTTCTTCTTGTGGCTGCTGATTCCGCGCGTCCCCGCTACGCCACCCTGCAAAAGCAGGCCAACAAGGTCAAAAGCGGCGCCCTGATCCTGCACGACATCGGCAGCAAGCAGGAGCGCAAGGAGTGGGTGGAGGATTTCAAGGCGGGCAAAATCGACCTGCTGTTTGTTTACAATATGCTGCTCACCGGCTTTGACGCCCACCGGCTGAAAAAGCTCTACCTGGGCCGGGTGATCCGTAAGCACAATCTGCTCCAGGCCCTGACCCGGGTCAACCGCCCCTATGGGGATTTCCGCTATGGCTATGTGGTCGATTTCGCCGACATCAGCAAGGAGTTCGAGGAAACGAACCAGCGTTATTTGCAAGAGTTGAACGACGAGCTGGGCGACGAACTGGAACACTACTCCCATCTGTTCAAATCCGCCGAGGAAATCCAGAGCGAGATCGAGCAGGTCAAGAACATCCTGTTTCAGTTCAACACCGAGAACGCCGAGGAATTCTCCCGGCAGATCAGCCGGACCCAGGACCGCGCCACGGTGCTGGCCCTCAAAAAGGCCCTGCTTGACGCCCGCAGTCTCTACAACTTGATCCGCCTGCAAGGCGAGTACTCCTTCCTCGACCAGCTCGATTTCCAGAAGCTGGGCCAGCTCTACCGCGAGACCTGCAACCACCTCGACCTGCTGAACCTGAAAGAAAGCATTGAGTCGAGCGCCGACACCACGGGCCTGCTCAACGTCGCCCTCGAAGAGGTGCTCTTCCTGTTCACCAAGGTCGGGGAAGAAGAGCTGGTGCTGGCCGACAAGCTGAAGAACACCCTGCGCCGGACCCGCGAGGATATGTCCGACAACTTCGACCAGCAGGACCCCAAATTCATCACCCTCAAGGAAGAGCTGGAGCGGCTGTTCAAGAAGAAAAAACTGAGCGAAGTCACCCAGGAAGAAATGACCGCCAACATCGGGGCGCTGAACGCCATTCATGAAAAGGTCAAGGAGCTGAACCGGCAGAACAACCAGCTCCGCGCCAAGTACCAGGGCGACGCCAAATACACCCGCATCCACAAGCGCTTAATGGAACGCGGCACGCTGTCGGAAACCGAGCGGAGCCTCTTCGAGGCCCTTACCGGCGTGAAAAGGCAGGCCGACGACCAGGTGTTGCAGAACACCCAGCTGCTGGCCAATGAAGCCTTCTTTGAACAGATGATGATGCCGCTGGTTATCGGCGAGTTCCAGACTCGCCAAAAGATCAAACTCAACCCGGAGGCCTGCCGCGCCATCAACCGGCTGGTGGTCACCGAATACAGGAATGAATTTGCCTCCGGCAACAGAACAGGAGTACAGGCGTGGTAACGCAGGATTTCACCAACAGCACCCGGCAACTGATCGACAGCCTCAAGAACATCTGCGCCGCCTACGGCCTCGGCAACGATGGCAACGAGTTCAAGATCATCACCCAGGTCTTTCTCTACAAGTTCCTCAACGATAAGTTCGCCTTTGAGGCCAAGAAGATCAAACCGGAGCTGGCCCAATATCAAAATGGCACCGAGAACTGGAAACAGGCGATCAGCTCCCTGAGCAGTGACGAGCTGGAGATGCTGCAATACCAGATGGGGCCGGACACCGCCCGCCTCAAACCCGAGCACTTCATCACCCATCTGTGGAATCGCCAGAACGAGCCCGATTTCGCCAAGCTCTTTGACGACACCCTGCGCGACATCGCCATCAGCAACAACGACATATTCGCGGTCAAGACCGACGGCGGGGCAAAGGTCACCCTGTTTGACCGGGTGAGCGAATACATCAGCGATGTCGGCAGGCGCGACGCCTTCTGCCGCGCCATCATCAACAAGATTGGATTTTCCAGCTTCGAGCGCATCTTCACCCAGAAGTTCGATTTCTACGCCACCATTTTCGAATACCTGATCAAGGACTACAACAGCAACAGCGGCGGCAAGTATGCCGAATACTACACGCCCCATGCCGTGGCCCGGATCATGGCCGCCATCCTGGTGCCGCAGGAACAGCAGGGCAAGGTGCACAACGTCAGCTGCTACGACCCCTCGGCCGGGTCCGGCACCCTCTTGATGAACGTGGCCCACGCCATCGGCGAAAACCGCTGCAGCATCTACACCCAGGATATTTCCCAGAAATCCTCCAACCTGCTGCGGTTGAACCTGATTTTGAACAATCTGGTCCACTCCATCCCCAACATCATCCAGGGCAACACCCTGCTGCACCCCTACCACCGGGACGGCAAGGCGCTGAAGAAATTCGACTACATCGTCAGTAATCCGCCTTTCAAGATGGATTTCTCCGACTTTCGCAACGAGCTGGAGACCAGGGAGAACAAGGAGCGCTTCTTTGCCGGGGTGCCGAACATCCCCAAGCAGGCCGTGGACAAAATGGCCATCTACCAGCTCTTTCTCCAGCACATCGTCCATTCGCTGAAACCCGGCGGCAAGGCTGCGGTGGTGGTGCCCACCGGCTTCATCACCGCGCAATCCGGCATCGACAAGAAGATCCGCCAGCACCTGGTCGATAACCGGATGCTGGCCGGGGTGGTCTCCATGCCGAGCAACATCTTCGCCACCACCGGCACCAACGTCTCCATCCTCTTCATTGACGACAGCAACAAGAACGGTGTGGTGCTGATCGACGCCTCCAACCTCGGCACCAAGGTCAAGGATGGCAAAAACCAGAAAACCCTGCTTGCAGCGGCAGAGGAAGACCGGATTATTGCGGTGTTCAACGGCAAGGAGGCGGTGGAAGATTTTTCGGTGGTGGTGAGCTACGACGAGATCGCCGCCAAAAACTATTCCCTCAGCGCCGGGCAGTATTTCGAGGTAAAGATTGAGTTTGTGGATCTGACGCCTGCTGAGTTCACTGCCAAGATGCAGGGCTTTAGCGACAATCTGGATCGGCTGTTCAAGGAGTCGGCCGGGTTGGAGCAGGAGATTCGGAAACAGTTGACGGGGTTGCGCTATGAGTAGATTCGGCACGAATAGCGATATGAAACAATTCGACCGCCTGTCCCAAATCGCCCTTGGAGAAGATTCCCCCCGCCGGTTCAAGGCGGATGTGAAGAATGTCGAATCGTTGGCCTCGGAGATGGCGGCCTTTGCCGACACGGGCGGCATGGTTTTATCCGGTCTCCATGACCTGATAAATGACCTTTCAGACATGAGGCCGGCGAGATGAATCATTCGGAAATTATCATCTACCAGGCCGCTGACGGCAAAATCAAAATCGATGTCCGGTTGGAAGACGAGACGGTTTGGCTGACTCAGGAGCACATGGCTGGGTTGTTCGGCAAAAGCAAGAAGACGATTTCCGAGCACATCCGCAATATTTTCAGTGAAGGCGAACTGGACGAGCAAGTGGTTGTCCGGAATTTCCGGACAACCACTCGCCATGGCGCCATGCCGGATAAAACCCAGTCCAGAGACGTTCAATTTTACAA